>LIDZ01006502.1_pt13 | contig 15798 bp, 15 predicted proteins | sample 644651 | NCBI WGS metagenome assembly LIDZ01 (sample SAMN03856242, study PRJNA289617) | food metagenome | isolation source: wine grapes on drying loft during traditional withering process | host: Vitis vinifera cv. Corvina | place: Italy: Gargagnago di S. Ambrogio di Valpolicella | collected 2014-01 | reverse complement strand
CAGCAAGAGAAAAAGAACCACGGCGAAGAAATCGCGCCGAATGCCGAGCACGCGCCTCAGCCAGGTATGAAGCCGGCACTCAAGCATGATGATGACGAGCAGGAAGAGCAGGCGTAAGCCAGTGATCTGATCGTGACCTTTGGCGGTGCTGGCTGATGTCAGCATCCGCTGGGCGCCGCCTTCGAGGTCAGCACTTCAGGCAGGCAACAGGGGGCTCATAGCATGCTCAAACACATCATTTTTGACGTAAACGAGACGCTGCTGGATCTGGCCGCGCTCGACGCTTTCTTCGCGGGACTGTTCGGTGACAGCCGCTTGCGCACCGAATGGTTTCTGACGCTGCAAGAGTGCTGGATGACCAACACCATAACCGGCCAGTACCAGGCGTTTGGTGATCTGGCGCAGGGCGCTTTGAGAATGGTTGCCGCACGGCACCAGGTGGAAGTGGGCGACGATCAGTGCAAAGCCCTGGCTGCCGGCATCAAATCTCTTCCTGCGCACAAGGACGTTCATCAGGCACTGCAGTTATTGAACGACAACGGATTTGTGCTCATTGCCCTGAGCAATGGCGCGCTGGAGGCGCTGCAGCAACAGCTCGAATTTGCAGGTTTGACCGACTGCTTCGAGCACATCATGGCAGGCAGCGAAATCAGTCAATTCAAGCCAGCCGCGGCAACCTACCAAATGGTCGCACAGCGCCTGGGCATCGCCACCGATCAGATGATCATGGTCGCTGCGCACGCCTGGGACATCGCCGGGGCTGCCCAGGCCGGGTGTCGCACCGCGTTTATCGAGCGTCCGGGAAAGGTGCTCAACCCGATCGGCACCCAGCCTGACTTGATCGGTAAAGATGTTCAGGATGTCGCCATTAAACTCTGCGCAGGTAAGCTTTAGCGCTGATTTCTCACTTGAACGGTATGACCGATATCTCGCCGTTCCTTTCAATGATCGCGTACCTGATGTCCTTCATCTCCACGATCCCCTGCGTGGTTCGTGCTGCCTCCATCACATCGGATTCACTGATGCGCGCCTCTCTCATTCGTTTGGTCAGTGGCTTGCCGTCTTCCACGATGATCGTAGGGCCGCCATCCAGAAATTTGGCCAGCCGCTTCGATCGACGTTTGGCCAGGGAAAAACCGACGTCTATGGCGATAAGGGTGGAGATGATCAGTATCGCGTTAGTCACCGAAAAATCATCGCCCAGCAGCGCTTGCTGAGTGGCCTCGCCAATGATCAGCAACAGGACGAAATCGAAGGTGGTGAGGTCGGTAAGGGAGCGGCGTCCGGCAACACGAAACAAGACCATCAAGACAAAATAAATCGCTGCTGCTCTGAGCACTGCATCCATAAATCGCTTTCTCTCTACGGGTAGATAAACCTGGGCATCGGCAGCGTTTCGCCACCCAGCATATGCATTTGCCCTCGGTACAGTCCCACCCCGTTACTGCGAACAGTCAGGTACAAGGTGGCCAGACCGTCCTTGTCGGCCTGCATCGGAATGACCAGATCACGGCCTTCGCTGTGAAGGGGCGCAGGCTGGGGATTAAGTTTCTCGATCGACACGCCTTCGAGCAGCCCACTGCCGACGACCAGATAACGCATTTCGGAGGGGGCGCCTTTGGACGTGACAATCATATCGTCCTGACTGCCGTTGCGGCTGAAACGCTCGTAGCTCACCTGCAGTTTGCCATCTGCTGTTCGAGGCTCGACCTGGCTCAATGGCCCTTTGGAAAACAAGCCGGCAAGGGTCAGCACTATCAGTACAATCAGGCCTGCCCAGCCGATGCGCTCAAAGCGCCAGACTCGACGCTGCTGCGCCATATCTTCCTGGACGGGATATGACCGGCTGCGGAACTCATGGTCGTCCGCCTCATCACCGCGTAGTGCCATTAACGTGCTGTCCATTAGGGAAATTTTGTAGGCACCTTATTACGCGTTCACCCCGTCCGCTGTCCAGAACGGTTTACATCCTTGTCATGGCTATGCACGTTTCAGGTGAGTGGCCGCCTGGAGCAGCCGGTTCGAATGTGAGCGGAGCGAATGCCGACGAGGAGGGCTATGAAGGGCTGTGAGAGTCTTGCGTCAGTCGTTCATCGGCGCGTGCATGACTGTCCAGTCTTCGATCAATCCGGCATACAGCTCGACGCATTGGTGGAGTTTGTCGACTTCACAATACTCATCGACCTTGTGCGCCATGCTGGGCTCTCCCGGACCGAGAATAAGGGTGGGCGGATAGCCTATTGCGGGGAGCAGCACCGCGGCATCGGTAAAGTAGGGCACCGCCTTTTCCTCCAGAGGGGCGTCATGCAAGGCCTGACAGCGTGCAAAAACCTGTTGCACCCAAGGCTCGTCGGGGCTGGCACAAATACCAGGCAGATCAATCAGGGTGCTCAGCTCCGCGCTGCTGCCCAGATGGGCCGCCAGTCGTCCGCGAATCTCGTCGTGGTCCAGATTCGGTGCCGTGCGCAGGTCCAGGGTGAACGCTGCGTAGTCCGGCACCGAGTTAATGTTCAGGCCGCCGCTGATAGTGCCGACGTTCAGCGTCGGCTTGCGCATGAGCGGATGCGCAGGGCCTACCTCAAAGGTCTGCGCGCGGCCAATATGTTCGGCGGCCAGATAGATAGCGTTCACGCCTTCCTCCGGCATGGCGCCGTGGGCCGTCAGGCCATGGCTGGCGCAGCGCAGCCATAACGCGCCTTTGTGTCCGAGTATCGGGTAGTTGGCCGTCGGCTCTCCGATCAGCAGTGCTCCCAGTTCACCGAGCAAATGGGGCGCGTCACTGCACAGGGCCTTGGCGCCGTCACAGCCGGTTTCCTCTCCGCCGGTGAGTATCAGACGAACGCCGGGCCCGCGCCGAATGGAATCACGGCTGCGCTGGCAGGCCACGATGAAGGCGGCAATGCCCGCTTTCATGTCGCTGGACCCTCGCCCGTACAGCCGGCCGTCAACGATCTCGCCGGCAAACGGCGAGTGACTCCAGGTGGCATTGCCGAGCGGTACGGTGTCCAGGTGGCCGGTGAACCCCAGCGGTTTGCCGGGGCCGTCGCCCTCAAGCCAGGCGACCAGATTGAAACGGCGCTCACCGAAACGCTGCAGCTCGCAGACAAACCCGTGGCGGGTCAGCTGTTCGGCAAGAAAAGCCGCACATGCTTCTTCATCGCCCGGCGGGTTGAGGGTCTGGAACGCCAGCAGGGCTCGGGTCAGGGCTATCGGGTCATCGAGCATCGGAGCCTCCGGTCAGGTACGGCGGGTCAGCCAGTCGAGGCTGTTGATCCAGAAGCGGCGATAGCCTTCCCAGTCGAGAAACGCTTCCGGCAGCCAGTGTTCGGAAAGGTCGCTGGTCCACGCCAGAGTGCGTCCGGCACCGACCTCACGCGCGGCGAGCAGCGGGTGCTGAGAGCCTTCGACGGTGGCCAGCAATTGAGCTTCGGGATGTAATTCAACTTCGTTGTAGCCAAGCAGGTAAGGCCATTCGCCGCCCAGGCCTTGCAGTATCGGGTGACCACTGTTGATCTGCGGCAGAAAGCCTTCCGGCACTTCGACACGATCGTCGTAAGGCAGGCAGCGCACGGGCAAGACTTCCTCGACAGGCGTTCCGCGGTAGCGTGCGCCGCCGTTGATGCCTTGAAAGCTGAAGTAGCCGCCGACCATCATCAATGCGCCGCCCTGCAAAACGTATTCGCGAAGGGCTTTGAGCCGGTTGGGCGTACGCTTGCCACGCAGCCAGGTGTCCGGGTGCAGCAGCAGGGTATTGGCACCGATGTCGGAGAGGATCACCGCCTGATACTGACTGAGTGCTTCAACTGTGGCCGGAAAGTCGGTCTGGGCCTGATCGGCGCACATCTGCGTGATTTTATAGTCGCTGTCTGCCATCGCCGCGAGCAAGCGCCGCGCGCCATTGTGCGCAGTGACGCTGTCGAACTGATCGAAGCCTTTGATGTGGGTTGACGTGCTGACCCATGATTCGCCAGCCAGCAATACGGACTGTTTCATGACGTTGCATTCCTCTGCGATGAAAAAGGAGCCTGGAAGCCGCGCTGGAAGACCCGGCGCGGGTTGTCGATCAAAAGGTTTTCGAGCTGTTCACCGGTAACGCCATGACGGCGCAGGCGCGGGACAAAGTGTTTCAGCAGGTAGCCATAACCATGACCGCCGTAACGGGTCAGCATGGTTTTCAGAAAGACGTCCTGAGACAACAGCACTTGCGAGCCGAAACCGTGCTCGATCAGGGCGACGATGGCCCGCGTGTTTTCTTCATCGCTGGGCGACTGCGCGTGCTCGTCGGCGAAGTAGTAACCCATGCCGATCATGTCGTATTCCAGAAACGCGCCGCGTGCCGCCAGTGCATGCTGATACGCAGGGTCGCTATGGCTCGGGTTCATGTGGCACAGCACCGTGTGGCGCAGGTCGGCGCCTTCTGCTTCAACGATGTCCAGTACCCGGTGGCCGAGGCGCTCCCAGCCGGGCAGATGCACCGAGAGCGGCACGCCGGTCGCGGCACTTGCACGGGCTGCGGCGCGCAGTGATTTCTCTTCGTCAGCCGTGAATGCGGCAGAAACACCAATCTCACCGATCAGGCCGGCAATCACCTCGGGCTTCTCTGCACCGCCGCCCACGTCATGAATGATCTGCTCCGCCAGTTGTTCAACCGAGCGTTCGTGCACGTAATGCGGGTGCGAGGGCTCCAGATAGAAACCGGCACCCATGATGATGTTCAGGCCGGTCAGACGGGAAATCCGCTGCAAGGCCTGCGGGTCGCGGCCGATGCCCAGATTGGTCGGATCGACCACCGTTTCCCCGCCCAGCGCCCGGTACTTCAGCAGTTCTTCACAGGCGAGGTCGACATCGAACAACTGACAATTGTCGCGGCTGACCAACGGGTTCATGTGCAGCTCGCCGAGCAGTTCGATGCTCACCGGGCGCTCGGCCAGATGTCGCTCGCCGCAGCAACTGGGTGCGACCCATTTGCCTGAAGCGTCGAGCAGAATGTGTTCGTGCATCAAGGTGACGCCAAGACGCTCGACCGGCACTGGCCCCAGCACCGTCATGGCATGGCCGCTGTCGACGCCAAGGGGCAGGGGTGAAGGATGACGAAACAGGCTCATGCTCCAGCCCTCCCGAGTGGGCGGCCGGTACGTAGAATGCGCGTGTTCAGCCAGATCGCCAGCAGTACGATCAGGCCCGTGGCGATTTGCGTGTAAAACGGTGAGACGTGGGCCAGAATCAGCCCGTTCTTGATTGCAGCCATGGTGAGCACCCCTAACAGTGTGCCGACAATCGTGCCGAAGCCACCGAACAGGCTGGTGCTGCCGAGGACCACGGCAGCAATCACTTCCAGTTCGAAACCTTCGCCCTGATTCGAGGAGCCACTGCCCAGCCTGGCCGTGACGATCATGCCGGCCAGGGCGGCCGCCATGCCACTGAGCATGTAGACCCGCAGCAGCACACCGCGATGATTCACCCCGGCGCGGCGCACGCTTTCAGCGTTGGCACCGATGCCCGTGAGGTAGCGGCCAAAGCGCATTTTGCCGAGCACCAGCACCCCGCCCAGTGTGACCAGCAAGGCCAGCCAGGCGGTCAGCGGCACGCCGAGAAACCAGCCGCGCCCCAGGGCCAGAAACGCCGTTTCCTCGCGTGGAACGGGGATCGAATAACCTTGCGTCAGCAGCATCGCCAGGCCACGAATAATGGTCAGGGTGGCCAGGGTGACGATAAAGGCCGGGATGCCCGCGTAGGCGATGAAGTAGCCGTTCAGCGCCCCGATCATCGCGCCCACAGCGAGTCCGCCGAGCAGAACCAGCGGCCAGGGCAGGTGCCAGGCATTGAGCGCCATGGCCGCCAGCGCACCGACCAGCGCCAGGGTCGAGCCGACCGACAGGTCGATGCCGCCGGTGGTGACCACCAGCGTCATCGCCACCGCGACAATCAATAACGGCGCGTTCTGCCGGATAACGTTGAGCAGGTTGGCGCCGCTTAAAAAGTTATCGGTCACCAGCGCGAACAGCACAAAGCACAGGGCGAAAAACAGGCCGATGCTGACCACGCCGGGAAAATCGTGCAGCACGCGCTTGAACAGCGACTGCGGCAGAATGCGTTGGCGCGTGAGATCGAGCGTTTTCATGGCGTCATATCCTTTCAGGCGCTAGCGGAGCGGGCAGTGAATTTATGCCCGACGATGAGTTCGACGACCTCGTTAAGGTCGGTGTCGGCGATCCTTCGCTCGGCCAGATTGGCACCGTCATACATCACCATGAGGCGGTCGCAGACCAGAAACAGGTCCTGCAACCTGTGGGTGATCAGAATCACGCTGACGCCTTGGCGGCTGATGGTACGAATCAACTCCAGCACCGCTTCGACTTCGGCTACCGCGAGGGCCGCGGTGGGCTCGTCCATGATCAGAACCTTAGGGCCGAAGGCTGCCGCGCGGGCAATCGCAACGGCCTGGCGCTGGCCGCCGGAAAGGTGTCGTACCTGCGCGCGGGTATCAGGAATGGTGATGCCCAATGCTTCGAGAATCTGCCGAGCTTCGCGGTGCATGCGCGTCTCATCGAGCAACGGCACGCCGAGCACGCGGCGCATCGGTTCGCGGCCCATGAAGAGGTTTCCGGCCACATCGACCGTGTCACACAGCGACAGGTCCTGATACACCATCTGGATATGGCAGCGCTGCGCATCTGCCGGGCCGCTGAAACTGACTTCCTCGCCATCGATGGCGATTCGTCCGCTGGTGGGTAACTCCGCACCTGACAGGATCTTGGTCAGCGTGGATTTGCCTGCGCCGTTGTCGCCCACCAGCCCCAGCACTTCACCGGGCTGCAGCAGCAGATCGACACCGCGTAACGAGGCTATCGAGCCGTAGTGTTTGGTGATGGCACTCATCTGTACCCGAGGCACTTCGCCAGGCGTCTGCATGCTGAGCCCCTTATTTGAATTCGGCGCGATAGGCTGCCAGGTTGGCTTTGGTCACCAGCGTGACGGGAATACTCTGTTCGCGAGCCACGGTCTTTCCGGACAGCAGCGCCAGTGCCGACTCCACCGCCGTCTTGCCCATGGCCTGCGTGTTCTGTTGCACCACCACCGCGACAGAGCCGTCATCCAGACCCTGCACTGCCTGAGAGGACAGGTCCCACCCGAAAATCCTGACCCGCTCGCCGGCACCTTGCGACACGCTCGCGGCAACCGAGCCAATCAGGGCGGGTTCGCCAGTGGCATAAATGATCTGCAGATCAGGGTTGGCGGTCAGCAGGTTTTCTGCCGCAGCCTGGGCGGTGTCCTGCACATTGTTACCGTCGACGGTATTGACGATCTTCGCCTGGCTGGCGGTCTTCGCCAGACCCTCGCGGAAGCCGTCCAGACGCAGATTCTGCACATAGGAGCCGAGGGCTCCGACCACGCCGATGCTGGCCTTGCCCGCCAGTTCGCGGTTGATGTATTCGCCGGTGTACTGGCCGATCTGTCGGGCTGCCTCGCGGTTATCCACGCCGACTTGCACGGCATTGTCACCATTGATCACAGCGTCGATTGCCACCACCGGGATTCCCGCCTGCGCGGCTGCGGTGACTGCCGGCTTGATACCGTTGACGTCGATGGCGCAGACCAGAATGGCGTCGACCTTGTCCTGGATATAGGCCTCGATGGCGTCGTTCTGGGCTGACGGGTTGTCATTGGCGTTGAACACCACCAGCTCTGCTCCGGCAGCTTTCGCCGCAGCCTGTGCGCCCTGGGTAATCTGGGTGAAATACAGCGCCTGTTGGTTGACCTGTACCAGAGCCAGACGTTTGCCGGTCTGGGCCTGAATGATGGGTGACAACGCCAAGGCCAAAACAACGCCGAGGGTCAGGGTGAAACGCTTGCTCAAACGCAGCATTGCCATCCTCCTAGCCTGATTGCCGGTGTGGCAAATCAGATCGGTAAACCGGTTTACCAGTCATCTCAAAAAAAAGACAAATGAGCTTTGTCTTCAGGTTTGAGAACTGGAGAAAGCAGATTGTGTGCCATTTTTTTCGTGACGCCTGCCGGTGACCGTACATCCTTGATGCGCCACAGTTTTCCGCAATCATCGGCTTTTCAGGAGGCAAATGGCAGTGCACTGATTTAATGCCGGGTGTTACTGGTTGCCCCGCAATCAGTCACTGCGCGTTGCTACCGTACCCCGGCAGACCAGCTCTACGGGTACGCGCACGACGTCCTGCGCACAGTCGCCGCCCGTCATTCGCTGCAGCAGTTGCGCCACACCGAGACGGCCAAGCTCTCTGGAGGATTGGCGGATGGTACACAGCGGCGGGGTCAGCAGGCTGGCGTAGACGGCGTCGTCGAAACCCACCAGCGACATGGCATCGGGCACGCTGATATTGCGCTCACGCAAGACATCGAGCACGCCCAGAGCGATGAAGTCACTGGCGGCGAAAATCGCCTCCGGAGGGTGGGGCAGGGCGAGTAGCTGAGCGGTTGCGATACGCCCGAACTCACGGCTGTAATCCCCGAAGCACAGGTATTCCGGCACTTCTGCGATGCCCGCCAGCGTCAGCGCCTCCCGGTGGCCTGCATAACGTTCGCGGGCACTCATCAAGGCCGACGGCCCGGACACATGAGCGATGCGTCGATGGCCATGGCGGAGCAGATAGTCCGTTGCCAGGCGACCGCCCTGATGGTTGTCGGCGAACACTTTGGGCTGCGACGTGCCGGGGACGTCTTCGTCGAGCAGAATGATATTGCGGTAGCTCATCAGCTGGCTGGCCAGCGTGCCGTCATCCGGGCGGTTGCTGACCAGTAGCAAGCCATCGACGTTACGTGAATCCAGCCAACGCACAAACGTGCTTTCGCGCTCAAGCAGGTTGCGGGTGACACACAGCACCAGGTTGTAACCATGTGCGGACGCCTCTTCCTCGGCCGCGTCTGCCAGCTCGGCAAAAAACGGGTTGGCGATGTCCGGCAGCACCAGACCAATGGTCTCACTGCCGCCTTTGCTCAGGCGCCGGGCCAGACTGTTGCCCCGGTAGTCCAGCGCCTTGATCGCCGTATCGATACGCTTCGCGGTCTCCGGCGGCAGGCTGATGCTTCGGTTCAGATAGCGCGACACCGCAGCCTTGGAAAGACCTGCATGGTTGGCAACATCCTTGAGCGTTACGGGTCTGGTCATGGCGGTCGGCTTTGATGCCTGAAAAACGAAGCATTGAAGTGAAGTGCCGGTATCTTCTCACGCGTGCCCGAACAGCCCGACGATTTTCTCTGCGGGTTGCGTCGAAAAAATCCATGTGGGGCGTTGGTCCGCCAGCTACCGTTGACTTTTTGCACGTTTGCGACACGCTCTGCTGGAGCGAATGTGTGTCGTTTTGAGCTGTTGGTACATAACTAACTATGGCTCATTATTTATATGTTGTCGTATGACTTATGTCTGATCACTTCACATACTACGGTAACGCAAGTAGCCCAGGTATTCCTTGCATTGGCTTTAAGACATTCGCCACGAATGTAGATCACTTACAGTGATAGCTCTCCATTAAAGAAGCCCCTCTTGTGTGCTTAATGGAACCGCATAGCACACTGCGACACTCAGTTACTCAATTTTCCAATAAATGCGGGCGATGAGTGTTTGCGATGAATGCCATTCAGCCAATTATAAGCGCTGCTTATTTTCAATATTCTCTCGGTGATAGCAACTGGCTGCTTTCTCGGGTCTCTTCATTATCAGCAGGCTTTATCCATGATTGGATCAACCCGAAAAGTGGCTATTTGCCTTGTGAGTATCGGCTGATGGCGTTCGAGTCTGATAACAGTCCTGATGCCTGTAAGTCCAGGGACGAATGTTCATCGCGTGCCGCAAGACGAACGTTCAGGAGGGCTTAATGATAAATCCCGTAAAACACAACTTCAGTCACCTTGGGTTTTCAAACGCTCAAAGTACCTCGGCACTGGGGCCTGCCAGTAATAAAGTGCCCAACTTTGTTTCGCGAGGGCGAGGCAAGGGAGTTCCAGTGGAGGAATTCAATACTGCCGAAGAGTGTCGTTTGGCGGGTCGGCAGGACAGCGTACTGGATTCGATAGACGGCAAAGAGTTCATGCGACTGCTGCAGAAGTACACGGCCTCTGAAACAACCGAGGAGGAATTTGCGGACCTGAGGGCCTCCATACCGCGCTACTCCATTGAGTTGGCCAAGTCGGATCACCCTAAGGTGCTTTATCGGGGGATATCTCTGGATGATGAGGCGGCGTCGCTGTTGCTGAATACCTCCAAGGGTTACCGCAGTCGCGAAATAGCCCATGGTCTTATTCACGGCCTGCGCGTGGTTAAAGGCGTTTACACCGCGACTGGGGTGGCCAGCGCCTCGACAGTGTCAGCTGTTTCGCAAGGCTTTGCGCTGGTGAACGCGAACAGGAAAAAAGAAACACCGGTTCTTTTTGTATTGAAAGCGATGCCTGCCGTTCCCGCGCTCAACCACAGTGGTGCAAAGGGTGTGACACTCAGTGAGAGTCGGTTGCCGTTATCGGTGGCCAGCAAGAGTGAACATGAAGTCATTCTGGATATCACCAACCGGTACGAAATTACGCAGGCTCGCCGGAGCGGTGAGTTCATTGTCGTCGACATGACTGTTTTAGGGCGGTCCAAGAGGGGAAGTGAATTCGCCCTCGTCGAGACTGACAAATGGAAACAACTCTCTGGCGCCAAGGGCTCTAATCCAGGTGGATTGTTTCAAGCGACCAATGGCGTTAAGTGGTATGTAAAAACCAACCCGTCTGCCAATAGGCTTCGAAACGAGGTGCTTGCCTCCAGGCTGTACCGTGCCGCAGGAATCGATGTTCCTGACATAGAACTGGCGTCCCGCAAAGGCAAGCCCGCACTGATTTCAAAACTGATAGTAGGGAACCCGAAAGACCTCGATACGCTGGCAAAAAATAGCCAGTTGAAGTGCGGCTTCGCGGTGGATGCCTGGCTGGCGAACTGGGATGTCATCGGTCTGACGGGTGACAATGTCATCTTCAATCACCGTAACAAACCTGTGCGCATCGACCTTGGCGGTGCGCTGGTCTTCCGCGCCCAAGGGGAGCACAAGGGTAATCAGTTCGGTACCACGCCCATGGAGCTGGTCACGATGCTGTCTCGTGAAGACAATTCGTCCAGTCGTGCCTTCCGGAAAATCGAGCGTAATGACATCCGCGAGGGTATTGCAGCGATAGAAAAAATACCGGACGCGCGTATTGCCGCACTGTGCGCAGAACACGGCCCTGGCAATCACAGCGAACGCATTGAGCTCGGCAAGAGACTGATCAGTCGGAAGAAGTGGCTTGTCGATATGAAGCAGACGCTTCCTTATATTCATCGCCAAAAGAACGAGCGCGGCGATGTTGTCACTGTTAAAAAACCCACGTCACCCAGCGCGGTGGATACGTGGCGTGATCGATACGCAACAGCCGTTTTTGTACCTCACAGCGCTGTCCGTGGCAGCATGAACAACCTGCCGTTCAGATCATTTACACCCCCGAACACGATGGATGGCTGGCGCCGATTTACAACCCGGGCGGTCAACTTCACAGAGCCGGAATTTAAGCGTTCTCCGCACCTTGCTCCCGCCAGTGGAGCGATCATTTTTGAGCCCGACGGCAGGGTATGGATCACCGAGCCGACCAATCACCCGTTCGGCGCAACGCACGCTTTTCCCAAGGGAAAGCAGGAAGCCGGTCTGAACTTGAGGACCAATGCGCTCAAGGAAGTCTACGAAGAGACGGGGCTTCTGGTGGAATTCCACGGCTTTATCGGTGACTACGACCGAACGACATCCCGTACTCGTTATTACCTTGCCAAACGCATAGATGGCACACCGTCCGACATGGGCTTTGAATCTCAAAGCGTCAAGCTGGCAAACATTACCGAGGCCAAAAGACTGCTACCCAACGCGGTGGATATTGCCATCTTGCGAGACGCAGAACAGGTTTATCTAAAGGACCCTTTCAAATGAATTTCATCTGCTTGAACGCGGAAAGACGATAAAGAGGATTTCTGAAACCCTGCACAAAAACCCGTTCACCCAAACGCGTTACCTCCACAAAAAAGGAGTAATGAAATGAGCATGAATACCTCTGTAAGCAACAACAGCCCGGGGTGGTCGCCTGTCTCACCGGGCGACCAGGCTCCGAGTCCGGACTATTCAGGTAAATCGTCGAGCAATGCCGTGCACTTTCTTCCTCCGGAAAGTACCCAGCGCTCGCCGAACACGGTGAGTTGGGGGAATGGCGCGCCGACAACCGCCACCACCGGGAATGGACGAGCAGGAGGGGGCGATCAAAGTGACTTGATCGAGGCGTTGACGACGCTGATTCAGGCGCTGCTGAAACGCTTGCTCGGTGATTCTTCCGCATGTAACTCTTCTGCAAATAACCCTTCCGAGAACCCGTCCCCTGCTTCGTCCGGTCCAGGTCGGGCTTCTGCTTCTCCCGGCGGTGCTGCCAGTTCGACGCCAGACTCAGGACTGTCTGAGCAGCCAAATCAAGCCCAACCGTTCAATAACACTGGCTTGGGTTCTCATGGCGGAGCGAATACGGTTCCTGACCGGATTGCGTCTCCTGAAGCAGCGCAAAAAATGGTCGAAGATGTGAAAAATGCCGGAGGGGAAACACTTCGCATCCAGATGACCCATGACCAGATCAATGACCCGGCGCAAATGGCCAAACTCAAGGCGATGGTCGATGCCGGCGACAAACAAGGGGTCAAGATTCAGTTTACGTTTCGTGACAACGCCAATGGCGGTGGTGGCAATGTCTTGTCCGGCGACAAGCTCAAACAAGCCGCCGACGATGTCAAAAACGTGGTTTCTGCCCTTGGAAACCATCCGAGTTTTGTACTCGATACGTTCAATGAGGGCGGCAAGAGTGCCACTCAAGGTTGGGCCGATATGCAGAGCACGTTGATCAAGTCAGCCCGCGACGCAGGTTACAAAGGCGACATCGTGGTGGAGGACAGCAATTGGGGTGGTGGTCTGACAGCCGGCGGGGAAAGCGGACTGGTCAAATACGCTGATCAGTTGAAAGCCGCCAACGGCAGCAACAACCCTGGCCTGATTGGCAGCATCCATGAGTACGCCAGCGGTGCCGATGCCTCCTCGCGTTTGTCATCGGAGATCAAGGCGCTTACGAGCGCGGGCTTCAAGCCGCAAATCGGTGAAGTCGGTAACGCCAACTGGACCGGAGGCGGTAACTTCGAACAGCGCGACGGCGCCAACCAGGCCGTGAAGGACAATATGGGCGCCTTGAAAGCGGCCGGCGCCGATGTGCTGCCATGGATGGACCAGTTCGAGAACGGCAAGATCAAACACGATGTCGGTTTCTCGAAAGGCGATCAGTTTTCCTGATCCTGTTTCATGGAACCTGATTTGCCTGTTGACCACTCAGCGGGCAGCTATCTGTGAGGTCGTCAACGACCAGTGCAGAGCGGCGAGTTGGAGAGGTTGCACAGATGCTGCGCTGTCTGCGCAACCCCCTTTTTTCATGACCGATAAGTAGCAGGTATAAAAGCTATGCCTATCAACAGACCCGCCTTCAATTTAAAACTCAATACGGCCATTGCCCAGCCGACTGTGAAGAAGGATGCAGGTGCGGAATTGCGCCGTTTGAATCAGAGCGAAGTGCGTGCCAACACACAGACACGCTTTGCCGTTAATCACCGTGCCCCCACTTATGACGTCGCGCAAAGCGCGCTGGGTGAAAATCACGGTGGCTGGACTGCCGCCAATCATTTCAAGATGACGGGGTCTGAGGTCTTCATCCATATGGATCGCCTGGAGCCGAACTGCAAGGGGGAGTTTGCCGGAGACAAGATCCACCTCAGCGTTGCACCTGAGGATGTACCGGATGCATTCAATGCGATAGGCAAAATACTGCAGGCGAGCGACAGCCCGGTTGACTCGTGGAAAGTGACTGACATGAAATGCCTGCAAGCAGAGATGCCGGCGGCAAAGCAGCGCGTGGCGCTGGGCGCTCAGTTCACGATCTACGCCAAGCCCGACCGTGCAGACAACACCTACAGCCCAGAGTACATGGGCAAAATGAGGGGGATGATCAGCAGTATCGAACAGGAGTTGAGCGCCGCCGGTGTAAGTCAGAGCAGCCATCGCCCGGACTCCGATGTCTCCCCGGGGCACTGGAGCTATGCGTCTTACCGCAATGAGCATAAAAGCAACAGATCAGGGACTTCCAATCAGCACAGGAACCTGGAGGCAGAGCCTTTTTTCCAGTTGGTCTCATTCTCTGATGGGGCTTCAGGGTCATCCAGGTCCAGCGCTGGCCATCAGGCTTTGCTGACACCATCGTGGGCCCGATAAGGCTGTTTTTCTGAGCGCTGCCGTGCGCCCGGGGTTTCTGTCGTGAAACGTGGGTGTCGAAAGAAACGCTGGCTGCACGGCGACAGCTTCGGGTTCACCGGTGCAGGATCGCCTGATGAATCTCCTGCAGCGGAATGATCCGCTGCGCCGCGTTCAGTTTGATCGCTTCCTTGGGCATGCCGAATACCACGCAGCTGGCTTCGTCCTGAGCCACTGTCGCGCTTCCGGCGTCGAGCATTTCCTTGAGCCCACGTGCGCCGTCGTCGCCCATGCCGGTCATGATGATGCCGGTGGCGTTCTTGCCGGCGAATTTGGCCACCGAACGGAACAGCACGTCCACCGAAGGACGATGGCGGTTGACCAGCGGGCCGTCGATGACTTGGACGTGGTAGTAGGCGCCGCTGCGCGTGACCATCATGTGCTTGCCGCCGGGGGCGATCAGCGCGAGGCCGGGCAGGATGCGGTCGTTGTTTCTGGCCTCGCGCACCTCGATCTGACTCAGGCTGTTCAGGCGTTCGGCGAACGATGCGGTGAATTTCTCCGGCATGTGCTGGACGATGACCATGCCGGGACACACGCGGGGCAGGGCCGTAAGCACCGCTTCGAGTGCCTGTGTACCGCCTGTCGAGGTGCCGATGGCGACGATGCGTTCAGTGGTCTGCGCCATGGCATGGCCGCTGGCAGCCGGCAAAATGGCATCAGCGGTGAGTTTACTGGCAGGGTTCAGTACCGGGGCGGCGGTACGTTTGCCGAGGTTTCTGACGTTGGAGTTGGCTGCTGCGCGTACTGCGGCAACCAGCTCGGCAGCCGAATCGATGAGGAAGTTCTTCAGGCCGGTGGTGGGTTTGGTGATGATTTCCACCGCCCCGGCAGACAGCGCCTGCAATGAGGTTTCCGCGCCTTTCTGGGTCAGCGACGAGCAGATCACCACCGGAGTCGGCCGCTCGCTCATGATCTTCTTGAGAAAAGTGATGCCGTCCATGCGCGGCATTTCCACGTCCAGCACAATGACGTCCGGCCATTCCTGAGCGAGCTTGCTCATGGCGAATATCGGGTCTGACGCCGCACCCATGACATGAATATCGGGGGTGTCGTTGAGAATGGCCACCAGTACCTGACGGACTACGGCCGAATCATCGACCAGCAGTACGCTGATTTTTTTGTTTGGCATCTTTTTCCATTGCTTCCATTGGTTGGTGCCTGACCCATACGTTTCCGTCCCACAGGTCGAAGATGATGCTGCGATGGCCGGTGCTGCCCAGGTCCTGAGCCATCAGTTTCAGGCGGTTCTGTTCGGCCAGCGCAAGTGCCGCGTGAACGTTGCTGTCAGCGACGTTCTGCATGTGCGGGTCATGACGATGAGCAGGAAACATTTCGCCGCCACCGAACAGCTTGACCTGATATTCCTCGGGCAGGGTGCCATTGGCCAGCGCATGACGGATGAGTATTTCCATCGCTTCGTCAGCATACCTGCCGTCCAGTGGCA
>LIDZ01004299.1_pt3 | contig 15845 bp, 13 predicted proteins | sample 644651 | NCBI WGS metagenome assembly LIDZ01 (sample SAMN03856242, study PRJNA289617) | food metagenome | isolation source: wine grapes on drying loft during traditional withering process | host: Vitis vinifera cv. Corvina | place: Italy: Gargagnago di S. Ambrogio di Valpolicella | collected 2014-01 | reverse complement strand
TGCGCTCACTTCCTTACAAATCTGAGCAGCTGAAAAAATATAATAGTCACTGGGTTCAAATAATTTTGTCTGTTCCCGCCTGGCCAGTTTTTCTTTCAGCCCCCGCTCCTGGCCCCGGAAACCGACGCACACCTGATGCTGCAAAAAACAGCTCGCAGACGGTCTGCTGTAACACCGATGATGTTCACGCCCGGATGCCTCTTCGGCCGTCAGGCTCCGTGCGGCGGCAAAGAGTGCCATGGCGGGCCGGCATGCTCAGACGCTGGGGTGAAATCACAGCTCTGGTCACTCAGAACCTTAATAATGATTTGAGTATTATAATATTCAGATACTGATATTCCCGAGAAAATAGAATGAATCACACTGACTGGCAGAAATTTTTCCTGAACGATCTTCCCCTGACGTTCCTGGGTGAAGTGGCGTTACGCGTGTGTATTGCTTATGTGGTGGTTTTTATCTTTCTGAAAATATCTGGCCGGCGTGGCGTCCAGCAGCTCTCCCTCTTTGAAGTGGTCATTATTCTTACGTTGGGATCGGCTTCAGGTGACGTGACCTTCTATGATGATGTGCCCGTGCTGCCTGTGATTATGGTCTTCATTGTACTTCTCATCCTTTACCGTGCCACTACATGGTCCATGTCCCGCTTCACTGCTGTGGCCCGCCTGGTTGAAGGCGAGGTCATCACGCTGGTGTCTGACGGGCGCTACGTGGTGGAAAATCTGGACCGGCTCAATATTTCCCCGAACGAATTTTTGATGGAACTGCGTCTGAAAAACATAGAGCATTTGGGCCAGATACGTCTGGCCCTTGTGGAGGTTGACGGGCAGCTCAGCATCTATTGTTTTGATAATGAATTTGTCAGACCCGGCCTGTCGGTCCTGCCACCTGAGCATCGCCGGAGTTTCCCGGAAATTCAGGCTGCCGGCACCTATGCCTGCAATCATTGCGGCAGTGTTGAAGAACTTGATGTGAAGGGTATTCACCTCTGCTCCCGGTGCGGCAAGGATTTATGGTCTGTGGCGCTGAATACCCTGCGCACTGGCTGAAAGCAATGTGCAAGGGTGCGTGTATGAATCTTATTATCTGGCCAGGAATGAGGGGATACCGACCTCATCGGGGCGCCAGATCAGGGAATGCAGGATTAAAGGTGAGGCATCTGAACCTTCCCGTGGCCGCCGGCTCAACTTATCCGGTACTGTTATGCAGGTGCGGGAGGTTGCTGCTCAACATCCCTACTGATATTTAAAGAGGCTTTCCCGCGCAATGTTTTTCATTTTTACTTCACACATAATATCAAAATCCTTAAATGACAGAGCCCACTCGTTTAGATCCTCATTAAAATAATAGTTTGAATGTGCCCGCAGTTTCATTTTGGACAATTGCAGCGATTCCTGATCGGGAAATCCGCGCTCAGGAATTAATCCCTCCTGTGACACTGAGTAATGTAAAACGGGTCTCACTCCCCGCCAGGATTCTTTAATTAAAGCAATACGCTCATCATCTGGTTTTATGAACTGGTTTTCTTTTACCCAGTGATGGTGAATATCCAGTACAATCGGACACAACTTTCTGGCCTGCAACACATCATCCAATGAGCAAGAAACTTCATCGTTTTCAACGGTAAGCATCAGCTTAGCTTCAGGGCTCAGTCGCTGAAAAGCGGATCTGAATCCTTCAAATCCTCCCCGTCCGTTCATATGGATATTAATTTTAAAATCCTGAAAACTTTTCCCGTAACCGAGCAGCCTGGCGCATAAAACATGGTATTCGATGTCTGCCAGCGAGCGGTCAACGACCTCCGATGTTTCGGATGCGAGCACTGTGTATTGCCCGGGATGAAATGAAAGACGTATGCCGCTGGTCCGCGCGCGTTCACCGCACGCCGAGAAAAGCGGTATAAGTTGGAGTAACAGCCGCTGATAATGGATGCCAGCTTCAGGAACGGTGAACAGGGGGAGCAAATCGCTGCCTATTCTCATCATTCTCAATGCCTCGGGCAGTTGCGCCAGCTCATCAAAAATGTGCGACAGCTGGGCAAGGTTGTGTGTGGCACACTCAAACAGCAATTGCTCCTGCTTTGTCTCATCAAGGTTGAGAAATCGCTTTCGGGTTGGTGACTTAAAGGGCCATGGCTGCTTTAAATCCGCGTTAAGGTACTTGCAGGCAAACCCTAATTTCATCACTGTTCCTTTTCATAATTTCAGGTTATTGTATCAACTAACCTGAATTTTGCACGGTCAGAAATGTTTTTATTAATTGAATAATCATTAACTTTTTCGAATGTAAGTTCTCTGAATTATTAATCTATGTTTTATTATATTCATCTAACTCGTTAAGCAGAACGCTGAACGCAATATCGATATATTCCCATTCAAAACGCATATTCAGGCAGGCCTTTAAAGACAAGGACAATCGCATTAACCCTGTAAATAAAGGTTTTATGGATGTTATCGGATGAGCAGGGAACACGTTTGGAAGATAATAATTGGCGGAAGATCACAGGAGTCGAACCTGCCCGGGACCGCTGGCGGCCCCAACTGGATTTGAAATCCAGCCGCCTCACCGGAGACGACGATCTTCCTCTTTGAAGAGGCGCAGAGTATAGCATTGTGTAAAGCCGAAATTCAGCCCTAACCGCGTCGCAACCTGGCTTTCGTTAAGCGCATCCCACAATCACAAAACACAGCCGCCCTCCGCCCGTGAAAACGATCCCCTAAAGACAATACAACGCCCTTTTTCTTGCTTCGCTGCCCAAAGAAATGTCGCTCGTCTCACCCGGACAGGATCATGTCCGTTTTTGGCCTTCTTTGACCTGCCCTTTCCCGCCATCATTGGGCTATACCCTCTTCCAGTGGAGTCCGTAAATGTCCAATACCGTCCTTTTAGTGATTGACGCGCAGCAGTCCTTCTATCATCGTGGTTACCAGGATACGGTCGAGATGCCGGCGTTTGAACGCAGCATCAGCGCGCTGATTGGCGGCTGCCATGTTCGTGGCATTCCGATTGTTGATGTGTTCCATGTGGAAGATCATGGCCCGTTTTCGCTGGCCTCCGGCCTGGTTGAGCGTCTGCCGTTCCTCAACCATAAGGTGGCGAAAACCGTTCAGAAACGGGTGCATAACGCGCTGACCGAATCCGGGCTGGAGCCGTGGCTGCGCGAGCAGAAAATCGATCATGTGATTATTTGTGGTCTGCGCACCGAACAGTGCTGCGAAACCACCGCCCGCGTGGCGTCGGATCTGGGCTATAAGGTGACGTTCGTGACCGAAGCGACGCTGACCTTCCCGATTAGCCATAACCGCATCACGCTGAGTATCGCTGACCTGCGTCATCATACTGAAGCCGTGCTGATCAACCGATTCGCCTCCATCCGTACCGTGGAGGAGTGTCTGCAGGAGTTGCCATAAGATGACTATCCCGGTGTGGTTTTTGATGGTGCCAGGCATTGTTTCGCTGGATGTGACCGGCCCGGCGGAAACGCTGAAGCTGGCAGCGGGCGCGTTCTCGCTGCGCTATATCGGCCCGGAGGAGAGCATCCTGACCTCCACCGGGATGACCGTCAGCCGCATTGAGCCGTTACCCGATCGTCTGCCCGCCGGGAGCCTGCTTATCGTGCCCGGCGTGGAGGATTCCAGTCGCGGGTTTGATACGCCGCAGGGCGTGGCCGCGCGCAATTGGCTGATGCGCCAGCAGCCGGATATCCATGACCGCAAGATTTCGCTGGTGTGTGTTTGTTCCGGCACCATCCTGGCGGCAAAAGCTGGCCTGCTGAGCGGCGTGCAGTGCACCAGCCATCATGAAGTAATAACCCGCCTGAAAAATGCCGATTCGACGGCGATCGTGAAGGAAAACCGCATCTTTGTCGAAGATCGCGGCATCTGGACCAGCGCCGGCATTACCGCCGGCATCGACCTGTCGCTGCACCTGATCCACCAGCTGTGCGGCTCGCAGACTGCGCTTAACGTCGCGCGTGAAATGGTGGTCTACTTCCGCCGTTCGGGTGAGGATCCACAGCTCTCGCCCTGGCTGCGCTATCGCAACCATATGCATCCGGCCATTCACCGCACCCAGGATTTGCTGGTTGTCCAACCCGAACGGGAGTGGCAGTTGGAGGAGATTGCCGGCAAGGTGCATATCAGCCCGCGCCACTTAACCCGGCTGTTCAGGCAACATCTGGGCATCAGCGTTCGCGATTATCACGAGCAGCTGCGCATCGCCATTGCCCGCCAGCGCCTGCAACAGGGTGAAGGGGCCGAAAAAGCCGCGTTGTCCGCCGGGTTCTCGTCATCGCGCCAGCTGCGTCGGGCATTGCAGCGCTGGGAGGCGCCTTAGTCTTCTGTCAGTTAACCCGCATCAAAAAAGGGCGGCCAGATTTCTCTGTCCGCCCTTCTGTTATTCAGCCTTGAAATTTACTTCTTCACGCTCTCGATAAAGGTTTTACGGGCGGTTTTCGAGCCCAGACGCTCCGCTTCATCCAACAGTTTCAGCGCTTTATCCACATCCCCGGCTTTGACGGCCTTCTTAATTGACTCGTTAAACCAGGCATCCGAATCGTCCAGCATCGGCTCTGACGGTTTGGCCGGTGCGGCTGGCGCTGGCGCAGGTGCCTGCGTGCTGCCAACCACCACCGGCGCCGCTGTCGGTGCGGATGACGGGAAGATCTGCCCAATCATCACGTTACCGGCTTTTTGCTCGGCGGTGACCTTCAGGCTCAAGGTGCCGGTTGGCGTATGGCGCGCCACAGGGTCCGGGATATCCGGCACCGCGTTGCCCACGCCAGCGGCATAGGCTTTGGCCGGGTTAACCATCTGCGTGGTGGCATCCAGATCGTTGCGGGTGGTGTACACCAGCAGGTAAATTTGTTTCTGCCCCAACGCCGGGGTCAGCTTCAGCGTCCCTTCCAGACGGTCGCTGGACACAATGCCCGGCTTCTCGTAAGGGAAGTAGCTGGAAGGATAAAAGGCCGCCGGACGCATCTGCTCATCCAGCACCAGAACATTTGGCGCATACACGGTTTTGCCGGTCGCGATACTGGTCAGGGTAATCTCCAGCGAACCCCGGTCTGCAGGCAAGGCAAATGCCGCAACCGCGCCCTGAATTTGCCCCTGATTAATCTTTGCGCTGGACATCCCGAGCGTCACATCCTGCGTCACTGGCGGCACCAGCGGCGTCCACGACAGGTTGCGTAAGGTCTGGCTTGCAATCGCCGGAGCGGTATTCGCATCATTCTGCGCCGCGTTCACCACCGCAGGTGCAGCAGCCAGCAGGCTCAACGACAGACACAGTGACAGCAGATTCTTTTTCATCATTGTTTCCTTTGAAATCACCCTGAAGGCTGGCGGTTATATACGGATAACCCACCAGCCAGCACATCATGTTTACCGCGATTTAATAACGATCGCTTCGACCTTTGTCCTGCGCCCGTCAGTGCAAAATCGGAAGGCGGTAAATTTTTTTATAACCCTGCCACAGAACCTCAACGTCATTTGAGTTGCAGGAAGGCGGCAACCGAGCTCATCCCCGGGAGCATACATAAGTATGTGACCGGGGTGAGCGAGGGCAGCCAACGCATCTGCGGCGCGAAGGCCGAAGGAAATTTTTTTTCCAAACGCATTCGTGTTGCAGGAAGGCGGCAAGCGTCCAAGTCCCCGGGAGCGTAGATAACTACGTGACCGGGGCGAGGAGGCGCAGCCAACGCCCCTGCAGCGCGAAGGCGGAAGGAAAAAATTACCACCAGACTTCCATCTGGGCCCCAAACGTCACCTCATCGTCGTTCCCCCGGCTGAACGTCCGCGCACTGGTGTCGTTCATCGCCAGGCCGTTATCCACGCCCGCATCGGTGTCGTAACCCCACTTCTCATCCCACTTGGCATAGGTCGCAAACAGGCGGATCGCCGGACGGGACCAGATGCTGTCGCCCGCCTGCCACTGCTGCGCCAGAGTCAATTTGTACTGGCCGTTGCGGTCGCCGGTACGCTGGGACTTCACGTTGTCGTAACCCGCTTCCAGCAAGGTGCTCATGATCGGCGTCCATTTGTACATCGGGCGCACGCCGACGGTGTACCAGGTGGTGCCGTTGTTGTTATCACGGTCGGTATCCTGATACATCGCCACGTACATCAGGCCCCAGGTATCGTTAAAGTCGATGGCACCGTGGTCCAGCACGCGCAGCATGCTGCCGTTGTTGTTGATTGCGCCGCCGTTGGAGTGGCCGTTGGATGAGCCGGTGTTCGGATCGGTCATCGAGTCCGCCGCGTACTGCACGACGAATTTGTTGTAGCCGTTATAGATACTCTGCGTGTGTTCTGCGGTCAGCAACCAGCCATCTTTGGTGGCATTGTCATCCAGCGTATAGCCGTCACGCGCGTTGGCGCGGCCATAGTCCACACCCAGCTCCAGCACGCCGCCAGGGTTGGTTTCAATCCCGGCCAGACGGACGTCGAACACGTCGTTAGAGGTCGGCAGTTCGTTACGCTGGTCGGCGATATAGCCAAAGGAGCCGCCGCTTTCGGTGTTACGCGTGGCGGCGATAGAAAGCTTACCAAAGCCGACATCCACATCTTCCAGACCCGCACCCGGACCGGAAATGTCCCAGTAGTAGAAGTCGATCATATGCACGTCATGACGCTGGTAGAAGCGCTTACCTGCCCAGAGGGTGGAGCCTGGTAACCATTCGATCAGGTTCTTACCTAACACGTTGGCTTCACGGAAAGCCGGATCGGTTGCTTCCCAGTCATTCTGCTGTGAAACCGAGTACGCCACGTTACTGTTGAAATAGAAGCTCTTGTCGCCCTGTTTCCAGATTTCCTGGCCCAGGCGTAATTCGGCATAGGTTTCGCACTCGTTACCCAGACGGTATTTACTCTCCGCCCCGGTCGCCTTGAAACATTGCTGCTCGCCGCCGCTGCCAGACCAGCCAATACCGGAACGCGCATAACCGGTGAAATCCACCGCCATTGCTTGTGTAGAAAGGACGCCTGCAGCCACTGCCAGCGCCAGAGAGGAATTACGTATTGTTATCATCATCTTCTCCTGTAGGGGGACATGTGCATTTAAACGCCCGGCTCCGGGTGTAACCGGCGACAGGCCGTCCCGTCTTCACGGAACAGATGACAGCGGTGTGGCGGCAGGCCGATAGCGAATGTTGCACCTTCTTCTACCAGCACCACGTCGTTCTGGCGGTAAACCAGGTTTTGACGAATTGCCGGAATCTGGATGTGGATCTGTGTTTCGTTGCCAAGCTGCTCGACGACCTGCACCTCGCCGGACAGCGCGATTTCCGCGCGGTCACCGGGCAGCAGGTGTTCAGGGCGGATGCCCAGCGAAAGGTTGCTGCCGACAATGACGTCACTGCCGGACACCGACAGCCAGACCCACTGGCGATCGGGCAGCTCGACCTGCACGCGGTCAGGCTCGGCGGCCACCACTTTTACCGGCAGGAAGTTCATTTTCGGCGAGCCAATAAAGCCGGCGACAAAGCGGTTGGCGGGATAGTGGTAAAGCGCCAGCGGCTTGCCAATCTGAGCGATCTTGCCGGCGTTCAGCACCACGATTTTGTCGGCCAGCGTCATCGCTTCAACCTGATCGTGGGTGACGTAAATCATCGTGCGCTGCAGGCGCTTATGCAGTCGGGAAATCTCAATGCGCATCTGCACACGCAGCGCCGCATCGAGGTTAGAGAGCGGTTCATCCAGCAAAAACACCGTCGGCTCCGCCACCAGCGTGCGGCCAATCGCCACGCGCTGACGTTGTCCACCGGACAGCGCTTTCGGCCGGCGGTCGAGCAGGTGCGCCAGCTGCAACACTTCAGAGACCTGGTTCACCCGCCGGTCAATCTCGGCTTTTTTGGTGCGCGACAGCTTGAGGCCAAACGACATATTTTCGGCCACCGACAGGTGCGGATAGAGGGCGTAAGACTGAAACACCATGCCGATCCCGCGGCCGGCAGGCGGCACCTCATTCATGCGCTTATTGCCAATCTTCAGCTCACCGGCGGTGATCTCCTCCAGCCCGGCGATCATCCGCAGCAGGGTGGATTTTCCGCAGCCCGAGGGCCCGACGAAGACCACAAACTCGCCTTCTTCTATCTCCAGATTGATGTCGCTGGAAATCACGGTCTCACCGAAGGCTTTATATACGCCGCTGAGGGAAACGCTCGCCATCTGGACTCCTGTGAATGTGGACGACTGAATGCCACGCAGCATGACGACATCAACTGCGGGCGTAATCCTCCGGCGGCCGGATATTTGTGGGGGAGGAGCAGGGAGGATGAGAAGTCGCACGGCTGGCCGGAACGGGCCGGGGAAAAGTCCGTTTCGTGATCTGCGCTGCAAAAATCGATGGCGAATAACGGTGCGCAGGCGGGATTACTGAAGGCATTGCTAGCGGCGTCACAATCTGAGAGGTGGGGGCGTAGGCGGGGGGATGATGAAGCCCCTGGGGGTTAACGCCACACTGGCATCGTACCCTCGCTTTTCCGTCTGGGGCCAAGCCCCACCGCAATGAAAGGACTGGATTATGGCCCTCAGCATCAAGAACGTTATCAAACACACTGTTGCAGTTTCCGCGCTGGCTACGCTGGTGCTCTCGTCGTCCGCCTTCGCCAAAATCGAGGAAGGCAAGCTGGTGATCTGGATTAACGGCGATAAAGGCTATAACGGCCTCGCCGAAGTGGGTAAGCAGTTTGAAAAAGACACCGGCATTAAGGTCACGGTTGAACACCCTGACAAGCTGGAAGAGAAGTATCCGCAGGTGGCGGCTACCGGCGACGGCCCGGACATCATCTTCTGGGCCCATGACCGTTTTGGTGGCTATGCCCAGTCGGGCCTGGTAGCTGAAGTCAACCCGGATAAAGCCTTCAAAGACAAGCTGTTCCCGTTCACCTGGGATGCGGTCACCTTTAACGGCAAGCTGATTGGCTACCCGGTGGCGGTGGAGTCGCTGTCGCTGATTTACAACAAAGACCTGGTGAAAACTCCGCCGAAAACCTGGGAAGAGATCCCGGCGCTGGACAAGACGCTGAAGGCGCAAGGCAAAAGCGCCATCATGTGGAACCTGCAGGAACCCTACTTCACCTGGCCGATTATCGCGGCCGATGGCGGCTATGCCTTCAAGTATGTTGACGGCAAATACGACATCAAAAACACCGGCGTCAACAACGAAGGCTCGAAAGCCGGCCTGCAGTTCATCGTCGACCTGGTGAAAAACAAGCATATCAGCGCCGACACCGACTACTCGATTTCCGAAGCCGCCTTTAACAAAGGGCAAACCGCGCTGACCATCGACGGTCCGTGGGCCTGGTCAAACCTTGATAAGAGCAAGATTAACTACGGCGTCGCCATGCTGCCGACCTTCCACGGTAAGCCGTCGAAACCGTTCGTTGGCGTGCTGACCGCCGGCATCAACGCCGCCAGCCCGAATAAAGAACTGGCGAAGGAGTTTATTGAAAACTACCTGATCACCGATGCGGGCCTGGCCGCCGTCAACAAGGATAAGCCGCTGGGTGCAGTGGCGCTGAAATCGTACCAGCAGAAGCTGGAAAGCGATCCGCGCATTGCCGCCACCATGGCCAACTCGAAAAATGGCGAAATCATGCCAAATATCCCGCAAATGAGTGCCTTCTGGTACGCCGAACGCAGCGCGATCATTAACGCAGTCAATGGCCGTCAGACCGTGCCGCAGGCGTTGAAAGATGTTGAAACCCGCGTCACGAAATAACCTTAGCGTTAGCTGAAATAAAGGGCTGCTTGCAGCCCTGATTCCACAAGGATTGCTGCTATGCCTTTCGCTCAGACCAGCCAGACGACGCCACCCGAGCTGCCAAAGCTACCAAAACCACCGCTGAAAACCGCGATCGCCAGGGCGCTGATCGTGCTTTTTGCCCTGCTGGCCGGTTATTTGATTGTGCTGATGTATGCGCAGGGAGAGTACCTGTTCGCCATTCTGACGCTCCTGCTTTCAAGCCTCGGCCTGTTTATCTACGGTAACCGACGCGCCTACGCCTGGCGCTATGTCTATCCCGGTCTGGCAGGCATGGCCCTGTTCGTGCTGTTCCCGCTGGTGTGTACCATCGCCATCGCCTTTACCAACTACAGCAGCGTCCACCAGCTGACCTTCGAGCGCGCACAGAGCGTGCTGATGGACCAGCAGTTCAGCGCCGATAACGCCTGGAACTTCGCGCTTTACCCGGAGGGTGACCAGTGGCAGCTGGCCCTGACCTCGCCGGAAAACGGCGCGGTGATGGTCTCCAAACCGTTCGCCTTTAACGCCACCACGCCACAAACGCTGGAGATGGCGGCGCAAAGCCTGCCGGAGACGGAGAAAGCCGGACTGCGGGTCATCACCCAGAACCGCCAGGCGTTAAGCCAGCTTTCCGCCAGACTGGCTGACGGCACCCAGCTGCGCATGAGCTCGCTGCGCCAGTTCTCCGGTACCCAGCCGCTGTATCAGCTCAGCAAGACCGATAATCTGCTGACCGACAGCCAGAGCGGTAAGGTGTACCGGCCCAATATGGACAGCGGTTTTTATCAGGCGATTGATGCGAAAGGCGGCTGGGAAACCGAGGTGCTGAGCCCCGGTTTTACCGTCGGCATCGGCTGGAAAAACTTCCTGCGCGTGGTGCAGGATGACGGCATCCAGAAGCCGTTCCTGTCGATTTTCATCTGGACGGTGGTGTTCTCGCTGCTGACGGTTGTCCTGACCACCGCGGTCGGCATGGTGCTGGCCTGCGTGGTGCAGTGGGATGAGCTGAAAGGCAAGGCGGCCTACCGCCTGCTGCTGATCCTGCCGTATGCGGTGCCGGCGTTTATTTCCATTCTGATTTTCAAAGGGTTATTCAACCAGAGCTTTGGTGAGATAAACCTGGTACTCAGCACCCTGTTCGGCATCAAACCGGCGTGGTTTAGCGATCCGCTGACCGCCAAAACCATGCTGATTATCGTCAACACCTGGCTGGGTTATCCCTACATGATGATTTTGTGTATGGGCCTGCTGAAAGCCATTCCCGACGACCTGTATGAAGCCTCGGCAATGGATGGCGCCACGCCGGTGCAAAACTTTTTCCGCATCACGCTGCCGCTGCTGATTAAGCCGCTAACGCCGCTGATGATTGCCAGCTTTGCCTTTAACTTTAATAACTTTGTGCTGATCCAGCTGCTGACCAACGGCGGCCCGGACCGGCTGGGCACCACCACACCGGCCGGTCATACCGATCTGCTGGTCAGCTACACCTGGCGCATCGCCTTTGAAGGCGGCGGCGGCCAGGACTTTGGTCTGGCGGCGGCAATCGCCACGCTGATTTTCCTGCTGGTTGGCGGCCTGGCGGCCATCAACCTGAAAGCGTCACGAATGAAATTCGATTAAGGAGCGGTTATGGCCATGGTTAAACCAAAATCCCAGCGGCTCAGGCTGCTGGTGACGCACCTGTTATTACTGAGCTTTGTTGCGCTGATCCTGTTTCCGCTGCTGATGGTATTTGCCATCTCGCTGCGGCCCGGCAACTTTGCCACCGGCAGCCTGATCCCGGAGACGGTTTCCTGGGACCACTGGAAGCTGGCGCTGGGCATCGCCGTCACCAACAGCGACGGCAGCGTCACCCCGCCGCCGTTCCCGGTGATGCTGTGGTTATGGAATTCGATCAAGATTGCGGTGATCACCGCGGCCGGCATCGTCACCCTGTCCACCACCTGCGCCTACGCCTTTGCCCGCATGAAGTTTCGCGGCAAAAGTTCGCTGCTAAAGGGAATGCTGATTTTCCAGATGTTCCCGGCGGTGCTGTCGCTGGTTGCGCTGTACGCGTTGTTTGACCGCTTAGGCGTCTACGTGCCCTTCCTCGGGCTGAACACCCACGGCGGGGTGATTTTTGCCTATATGGGCGGCATCGCGCTGCATGTCTGGACCATCAAAGGCTACTTCGAAACCATCGATAACTCGCTGGAAGAAGCGGCGTCACTGGACGGCGCCTCGCCGTGGCAGGCGTTCCGCCTGGTGCTGCTGCCGCTGTCGGTGCCGATCCTGGCGGTGGTGTTTATTCTGTCGTTTATTGCCGCCATTACCGAAGTGCCGGTGGCGTCGCTGTTATTGCGTGATGTCAACAGCTACACGCTGGCGGTGGGCATGCAACAGTACCTGAACCCGCAAAATTACCTGTGGGGCGACTTCGCGGCGGCGGCCATCTTATCGGCCATTCCGATCACCGCAGTGTTCCTGATCGCGCAACGTTGGTTAGTGGGTGGGCTGACGGCGGGAGGGGTGAAGGGATAAGATTTTTTACCTGTAATACGGTTATTACAGCTAGTCCTGTGTCCTGGGTGGCCTTCAAGGCCACCCTTTTTTATGCCTGCGTCCGGTCAGATGACCGACACTTTCCTGCGGCGCTTATCCAGATCCTGAATCAGGCTGTTCACTTCGGCATCGGCAAACATCGCCTCCAGCGTCTGCGACAGCTTACGTCGCCAGTTCGGATACTGATCGCTGGTGCCCGGCACGTTAACCGGCGCGGCCATATCCAGCCAGTCTTCCGGTTGCAGCCCTAACAGCGCGCTGGCGCTGTCCGCCACATAGCGTTGCAGGCCACGGCGGATTACGGGCGTCAGCTGAGCGGCCCGGTGCGCGGTTTTCGCCGGCACGCAGCCATAGTGATGCAGGCCATCCAGCAAGCCCTGACGGGCCTTCGCCCGGTCGGCGTACAGCGTCTCCAGCACCGCGTCATCGGTGTACAGTCCCAGCGTTTTGCCCAGCGTTAAATCGTCCGCCTGCCAGTAGCTGCGCAGCGTCGGTAAATCGTGGGTGGTCAGCGTCGCCATCGCCTGCACCGGATAGGACTGCGGCGCGCGGAAGCTGTTCTCCTCATCACGCTCAAAGTAGAGCACTTTGTAGGAGTAGACGCCGCCTTCACGCAGCTTGCTGACAATTTCCACCGGCACCGTGCCCAGGTCTTCGCCAATCACCATGCAGCGATGGCGCTGGCTTTCCAGTGCAAGGATCGCCAGCAAATCGTCAACCGGGTACTGCACGTAGGCACCCTTATCGGCGGTTTCACCCGCCGGGATCCACCACAGACGCAGCAGCGCCATCACATGATCAATCCGCAGCGCGCCGCAGTGGATCATATTGGATCGCAGCAGATCGATAAAAGGCTGATAGCCCCGGTTGACCATCGCCCAGGGATCCATCGGCCGCAAATCCCAGTTTTGCCCCTGCGGACCGAGGATGTCCGGCGGCGCGCCGACCGAGGCTTTCAGGCAGTACAGCTCGCCATCGCCCCAGGTTTCCGCGCCGCCTTCCACCACGCCCACCGCCAGATCGCGGTATAAGCCAATCGGCATCGCGGCCTGCTGGCTGAGCTGATAACAGCGTTCAATCTGCGTTTCGGCCAGCCACTGCAACCACAGGTAAAACTCCACCTCCGGCGCCTGCTGCTCGCAAAACGCCCGTACCACCGGCCCCCGCGCGTTGCGGTAAGCGTCCGGCCAGTCGTTCCAGCCCTGCGCCTTGCCGGTTTCTTTCTCCAGATGGACATACAGCGCGTCATACGCCGCCTGTAGCCACAGGCTTTCGCCACCCTGCTTCACAAAGCGGGCAAACGCCTGACGCTGCGCATCATCGGCTTTTCGCGCCATAAATTGCGGATACGCCAGGCGCAGCCCCTTTAGCTTGAGTGCCATCACCGCGCTGTAATCCACCCAGTCGGTGGCGCGCACCGCCTGCAGGGCGTGCTGGGTGTCTGCCGCCTGCCACCACTGCTGCGCGGCCTCGCTTTGCTGGAAATCGGGCACCGCGGCCACGTCGATATAAATAATATTCAGCCAGCGGCGGGAAGAGGGACTGTACGGGCTGGCCGCTTCCGGATCGCCGGGACAGAGCGCGTGGATCGGATTGAGGCCTACAAAGGCTCCGCCGCGTGAGGCCACCTGGCCTAACAGCGTGCCGAGGTCGCCAAAATCGCCGATGCCCCAGTTATTCCCCGAGCGCAGGGTATACAGCTGCACGCACGCACCCCACAGCTTCTTTCCCGCCAGCAATGGTTCCGGTTCGAAGCAGCGTTTTGGCGCGACAATCACCCGGCATTCCCAGCTCTGCGTTCCCTGGGTGAGCGTCAGGCGGTGATAGCCCGCGGCGATCTGCTCGGGTAGCGTCAGCGTCATGCGGCCATTAACCCTGCCCTGCTGCTCGCTGCCGCTCTCGTGGCGAAACTGCCAGCTATAATCGCCGTCGCCGTTAACCGGCAGGGCAAAGCGCTCGCCCCCGGTAAACACCCTGACGGTGGGTACCGGCCTGGCGGGCGGGCGCCGATCGTTGTTCCAGCCCATCGCCTGCAGCAGGTCGCGTTTGGTTTCGGCCGCAATCGCCTGAGGCTTGCCGTGGGCGTTAATAAAGCCGGAGGCAATACCCGCCTCTCTGGCCGCCTGCTCAAGTGCATTATTTTCCATCGGGGCTCCTCAGCGCTTCGCCTGCCAGATCCGCTGCTGATAATCGCGGATCGATCGGTCGGAACTGAACATCCCGACGCGGGCGGTGTTCAGAATGGCACTGCGCGTCCACTGCGTGGCGTCGCGGTACAACACGTCCACCCGCTGCTGAGCCGCGCAGTAATCGGCAAAGTCCGCCAGCACCAGATACGGGTCGCCGCCCGACAGCAGGCTGTCCAGCAACGGTTTGAACGCGGTTTTATCCCCGCCGCTAAAGTAGCCGTTTTCCAGCTCTTTCAGCAGGCTGTTCAGGTGCTTGTCCTGCTTACGCAGCTTCAGCGGATCGTAACCCGCGCTCAGCAGTGCCTTCACCTCATCGACCGTTTTGCCGAAGATAAAGATATGCTCATCGCCGACCTGTTCAGCAATCTCCACGTTGGCCCCGTCGAGGGTGCCGACGGTCAGCGCGCCGTTCAGCGCCAGCTTCATATTGCCGGTGCCGGAGGCCTCTTTGCCCGCCGTAGAAATCTGCTCTGAGACGTCCGCCGCCGGGATCATTATTTCCGCTACCGACACCTTGTAGTCCGGGATAAACACCACCTTCAGACGATCGCCAACCAGCGGGTCGTTATTGATTTTTTCCGCCACCTTATTGATGGCGTGAATGATATTTTTCGCCAGGTAATAGCCCGGCGCGGCCTTGGCGCCAAACAGGAACACGCGCGGCACGCAGTCCCTTTCCGGGTTATCGCGCAGCTGGCGATACAGCGAGAGAATATGCAGCAGGTTAAGGTGCTGACGTTTGTATTCGTGCAGACGTTTGATCTGCACATCGAAAATCGCCTCAGGATTGAGGGTGATGCCCATCGTTTGCTGAACATAGTGGGCAAGACGGCGTTTGTTTTCGTGCTTGATGTTCTGGTAAGCCTGCTGGAACGCGCGGTCATCAGCAAAGGCTTCCAGTCCTTTCAGCGCATCGAGATCGGTCAGCCATTCGACGTTCAGCTTGCTGTCGATCAGCGCGGCCAGCGCCGGATTACACTGCTTCAGCCAGCGGCGCGGCGTGATGCCGTTGGTGACGTTATGGAATTTCTGCGGCCACAGCTGGTGATATTCCGGGAACAGATCCTTGACCACCAAATCGGAATGCAGCGCGGCGACGCCGTTCACTGCAAAGCCGCTGACCACACACAGATTCGCCATGCGCACCTGCTTGTTCTGGTGGATGGACAGCTTCTCCCACACGCGCTTATCGCCCGGCCAGCGCTGCTCAACGACCTTTTTAAAACGGGCATTGATCTGCTTAATCAGCGAGAAATGGCGCGGCAGCAGGCTGCGCACCAGCTTCTCATCCCAGCACTCCAGCGCTTCCGGCATCAGCGTGTGGTTGGTATAGGCAAACGTCTGGCTGACAATGGTCCACGCGGCGTCCCACTC
>LIDZ01013802.1_pt20 | contig 15867 bp, 10 predicted proteins | sample 644651 | NCBI WGS metagenome assembly LIDZ01 (sample SAMN03856242, study PRJNA289617) | food metagenome | isolation source: wine grapes on drying loft during traditional withering process | host: Vitis vinifera cv. Corvina | place: Italy: Gargagnago di S. Ambrogio di Valpolicella | collected 2014-01 | reverse complement strand
GTTAACCCCGATCACGTAATCGCTAACCTGGCGTCTAACGGCGCCCTGAACATGAAGCTCGTTGTAGCTCGTGGTCGCGGTTATGAACCAGCAGACTCGCGTCAGAGCGATGAAGACGAAAGCCGCAGCATTGGTCGCTTGCAGCTCGACTCTTCGTTCAGCCCGGTCCGTCGCATTGCATACGTGGTGGAAAACGCCCGTGTCGAGCAACGTACCAACCTGGACAAGCTGGTTATTGATCTGGAAACCAACGGTACTCTGGATCCTGAAGAGGCTATCCGTCGTGCAGCAACCATCCTGCAACAGCAGTTGGCTGCGTTCGTCGACCTCAAAGGTGACAGCGAACCCGTTGTAGTCGAACAGGAAGACGAGATCGATCCGATCCTGCTTCGTCCGGTTGACGATTTGGAACTGACCGTACGTTCGGCCAACTGCCTTAAGGCGGAGAACATTTACTACATCGGCGACCTGATTCAGCGCACCGAAGTAGAACTGTTGAAGACTCCGAACCTGGGCAAGAAATCCTTGACCGAGATCAAGGACGTTCTGGCTTCTCGTGGTCTCTCCCTCGGCATGCGCCTCGACAACTGGCCGCCTGCAAGTCTTAAGAAGGACGACAAGGCGACTGCCTGATCGTCGTAATCACCGAACGTAGTGTTTGGTAAGGAATGAACCATGCGTCATCGTAAAAGTGGACGTCACCTGAGCCGTACCAGCTCTCACCGCAAGGCCATGTTCCAGAACATGGCGGTGTCGCTGTTCGAGCACGAGCTGATCAAAACTACCCTGCCGAAAGCCAAAGAACTGCGTCGCGTTGCTGAGCCGCTGATCACCTTGGCCAAGATTGACAGCGTTGCTAACCGTCGTCTGGCATTTGACCGTACCCGTTCGAAAGAAATGGTCGGCAAACTGTTCAACGATCTGGGCAAGCGTTATGCAACTCGTGAGGGTGGCTACCTGCGCATCCTCAAGTGCGGCTTCCGCGCTGGCGACAACGCGCCAATGGCGTACGTCGAACTGGTTGATCGTCCTGTCGGTGGTTCTGTAGAAACCGCTGAATAAGACATCAGTCATTACAAAGAACCGGGCCCAGTGCCCGGTTTTTTGTTGCCTGCGCTAATCGTCCCCTGGTAACCGGATTGTCTCGAATATGGGGTGACTCTAAGTCATAATCGGAACCCTCCTCATTTCCCGCCCTTTTCGGTACCAAATGGCCGAATTTCGCAGTATTTCTGACTTTATTTGCTATCCCATAGGGTGACCAAACAGTCTGGTTGGTTCAAACTAACGCCTTTCACGAGGAGATGGACGGCGATGCAAGGCCACCCGGATGTAATTGATTACCTCAATACCCTGCTGACTGGCGAACTGGCTGCGCGCGACCAGTATTTTGTCCACTCGCGGATGTACGAAGATTGGGGTTTCAGCAAGCTTTACGAACGTATCAATCACGAGATGGAAGAAGAGGCTCAGCACGCTGATGCGTTGATGCGCCGGATTCTGATGCTCGAAGGCACCCCACGCATGCGTCCGGACGACCTTGATGTGGGTACTACGGTCCCCGAGATGCTCGCCAGCGATCTTCGTCTGGAATACAAGGTCCGAGCCGCGCTGTGCAAAGGTATTGCGCTCTGTGAGCAGCACAGGGATTACGTCAGCCGTGACATCCTCCGCATTCAGCTCGCCGACACGGAAGAAGACCATACCTACTGGCTTGAAAAGCAGCTGGGCCTGATCAAATCCATCGGCCTCGAGAATTACCTTCAGTCGCAGTTCTGAGGACTGAAAAGCTCGCTACAAAAAAGCCCCTGCCGCAGATCGCGACAGGGGCTTTTTATTAGGAGCATGCGATTAGGCGCGATCACGCTCCAGGAGCGGCTTCAGATAGTGGCCGGTGTAGGACTGTTTCATTTCCGCCACCTGCTCGGGCGTACCGGTAGCGATGATCTGTCCGCCTTTCGAACCGCCTTCCGGGCCCAGGTCGACCAACCAGTCCGCGGTCTTGATCACGTCCAGGTTATGCTCGATCACGACGACCGTGTTGCCGTGATCTCGCAGGCGATGCAGGACGTCCAGCAATTGCTGGATATCCGCGAAATGCAGACCCGTGGTGGGCTCATCGAGGATGTACAGGGTCTTGCCGGTGTCACGCTTGGACAGCTCGCGAGACAGCTTCACACGCTGGGCTTCGCCACCGGAAAGCGTGGTCGCCGACTGACCCAGCTTGATATAGGAAAGACCCACATCCATCAGCGTCTGCAACTTCCGGGCGAGAGCAGGTACGGCGTCAAAGAACGTCCGCGCCTCTTCGATCGTCATCTCCAGTACTTCGTGGACGTTTTTGCCCTTGTACTTGACCTCAAGCGTCTCACGGTTGTATCGCTTGCTCTTGCACACATCGCAAGGGACGTAGATGTCAGGCAGGAAATGCATCTCGACCTTGATCAGGCCGTCACCCTGGCACGCTTCGCAGCGACCCCCTTTCACGTTGAAGGAGAATCGGCCAGGCCCGTAACCCCGTGATCTTGATTCAGGCACGCCCGCGAATAACTCACGGATGGGTGTAAACAGCCCGGTGTACGTCGCAGGATTTGACCGTGGTGTACGCCCGATGGGGCTCTGGTCAATGTCGACGACCTTATCCAGGTGCTGCAGGCCGTCCATGCTGTCGTGTGCCGAAGCCTCAAGCGTCGTTGCACCATTGAGTGCGGTGGCGCTGAGAGGGAACAGGGTGTTGTTGATCAGCGTCGACTTGCCCGAGCCCGATACGCCGGTCACGCAGGTCAGCAGGCCGATTGGAATTTCCAGATCGACGTTGCGCAGGTTGTTGCCGCGCGCGCCTTTGAGTTTGAGCGACAGCTTTTTATTACGCGGCGTGCGCTTGGCAGGCACAGCGATCTTCACCCGGCCCGACAGGTACTTACCCGTCAACGAGTCCGGATGATCCATCACTTCCTGCGGCGTGCCTTCCGCGACGATCTTGCCGCCATGCACGCCTGCGCCCGGACCGATGTCGACTACGTAGTCGGCCAGTCGGATGGCGTCCTCGTCGTGCTCAACCACGATCACCGTGTTGCCGATGTCTCGCAGGTGTCGCAACGTCTCCAGCAGACGATCGTTATCGCGCTGATGCAAGCCGATTGAAGGCTCATCGAGGATGTACATGACGCCGACCAGCCCGGCACCGATCTGACTGGCCAGACGAATCCGCTGCGCCTCACCGCCAGAGAGCGTATCGGCGCTACGGTCCAGTGTCAGATAGTCCAGCCCGACGTTAACGAGGAACTGCAGGCGCTCGCGAATCTCTTTGAGAATCTTGTCAGCGATTTCACCGCGGCGGCCTTTGAGCTTCAACTCGCCAAAATAATGGGTAGCGTCGCCAATAGGCATGTTGGTCACGGCGGGAAGTGTCTTCTCGCCGACCCACACGTGACGCGCTTCACGGCGCAACCGCGTGCCACGGCACTCGGGGCAGGGCTGGGTGCTGAGAAATTTCGCCAGCTCCTCGCGGACTGTGGTCGATTCGGTTTCCCGGTAACGGCGCTCCAGATTGGGAACGATGCCTTCGAACGGGTGCGCACGTTTGACGATGTCGCCACGGTCGTTCAAGTAACGGAAGTCGACGCTGTCCTTGCCACTGCCGCCCAGCAAGACCTTCTGCAGATCGGCAGGGAGCTCCTTGAACGGCACCTCGAGGCTGAAGCGGTAATGCTTGGCCAGCGAGCCGAGCATTTGGAAGTAGTAGACGTTACGCCTGTCCCAGCCACGGATCGCGCCTTCTGCCAGCGTGAGTTCGCCATTGACCAGCCGCTTGGTGTCAAAGAATTGCTTCACGCCCAGGCCGTCGCAGGTTGGGCATGCGCCGGCAGGATTGTTGAACGAGAACAGCTTTGGCTCCAGCTCACTGATCGCATGACCGCAGATCGGACAGGCGAAGCGCGCGGAGAAAATGATCTCTTCGCCTGGCTCATCGTCCATCGGCGCGACCAGCGCAATGCCATCTGCCAGCTTCAGCGCGGTTTCAAAGGATTCGGCCAAACGCTGTTGCAGGTCTGAGCGTACCTTGAAGCGGTCAACCACGACGTCGATCGAATGCTTTTTCTGCTTGTCGAGCTTCGGCAGCTCGTCCAGCTCGCACAGACGGCCGTTGACCCGGGCACGTACGAAACCCTGAGCGCGGAGCTCTTCGAAAACCGCCAGGTGCTCGCCTTTACGCTCCCGAACCACGGGAGCAAGCAGCATCAGTTTCGCGCCTTCGGGTTGTGCCAGCACCAGATCGACCATCTGGCTGACGGTCTGCGCCTCCAGAGGAATGTCGTGATCCGGGCAGCGCGGCTGGCCCACTCGTGCATAGAGAAGGCGCAGGTAGTCGTAGATTTCGGTGATGGTGCCCACGGTCGAGCGCGGGTTGTGGGACGTAGACTTCTGCTCGATGGAAATGGCCGGGGAGAGGCCTTCAATCGTGTCGACGTCCGGCTTCTCCATCATCGACAGAAACTGACGCGCGTAGGCGGACAGCGATTCAACATAGCGGCGCTGGCCCTCGGCGTAGAGCGTATCGAACGCCAGGGACGATTTTCCTGAGCCGGACAATCCGGTGATGACGATCAGCTTGTCGCGTGGAAGGGTCAGGTCGATGTTCTTCAGGTTGTGGGTTCGAGCCCCACGAATCAAGATCTTGTCCAAAGCTGGCCTCGCACGGCGGGCGTGTAAAACGTGGAAGTATACGGGGAAATACTGGATGGATACACACTATTGAAGGGCGTGCCGCCTCACTCGGAAAAAAGAATATTCCTGCGATGCGCGGCAAACCGTCGTATGTGCTCTAAACGATGGGACTGGTAGAATCGCCGCCGGTTCATACGAGGTTTCTTCATGCACGATTCTCACAGCGAGCGCATGAGCGGCAGCGAAACCCGCGCGGCGGGCGGTCTGGCGCTGGTGTTCGCCTTCCGTATGCTTGGCATGTTCATGGTGCTCCCCGTACTCGCCACTTACGGGATGGACCTGGCCGGCGCGAGCCCGGCACTCATCGGTCTGGCGATCGGTGCTTATGGCCTGACACAGGCGGTGTTGCAGATTCCTTTTGGCATTATCTCCGATCGCATCGGCCGTCGCCCCGTCATCTATTTAGGGCTGATCGTGTTTGCGCTCGGCAGCGTGCTGGCCGCCCAGTCCACCTCGATCTGGGGCGTGATCGCCGGTCGGGTCCTGCAAGGCGCGGGTGCTATCTCCGCGGCGGTCATGGCGTTGCTGTCCGATCTGACCCGCGAGCAGCATCGCACCAAAGCCATGGCGATGATCGGCATGACGATCGGCGTGTCGTTCGCCGTTGCGATGGTGGTCGGCCCCATTCTGACCAGTGCATTCGGATTGTCCGGACTTTTTCTGGCGACCGGCGCGATGGCGCTGGTGGGCGTGGCGATCGTTGCTTTCGTCGTGCCCAAGTCGACGGTGACCCTGCAGCACCGGGAATCCGGTCTGGCGCGACAGGCGTTGGGCGCGACGCTTCGCCATCCCGACCTGCTGCGTCTGGACTTAGGTATCTTCGCGTTGCACGCCATGCTGATGTCCAGTTTCGTGGCATTACCGCTGGCGCTGGTCCAAAAAGCCGGCCTGCCCAAGGAACAGCATTGGTGGGTGTATCTCACAGCGCTGCTGATTTCTTTCTTCGCGATGATCCCTTTCATCATCTACGGCGAAAAGAAGCGTCAGATGAAGCGGGTCTTGCTCGGCGCCGTGCTGGTGCTGATGCTCACTGAGCTATTCTTCTGGGAGTTCGGAGACACGCTGCGGGCGCTGGTCATCGGCACTGTGGTCTTTTTCACCGCATTCAATTTGCTCGAAGCGTCGCTGCCGTCGCTGATCAGCAAAGTGTCTCCGGCGGGCGGGAAGGGCACGGCGATGGGGATTTACTCCACCAGTCAGTTCCTGGGTTCGGCGGCGGGGGGCATCCTCGGCGGGTGGCTTTTCCAGCACGGCGGACTGGATGTTGTGTTCCTCGGCGGCGCCGGGCTTGCCGCCATCTGGCTGGCGTTTGCTGTTACCATGCGCGAACCTCCCTACGTAACCAGCCTTCGCTTGCCGTTGTCGCCCGAGGCTCAACGCGACACAGGCCTTGCCGATCGCGTGTTGGCCGTACGTGGAGTAACAGATGCAGTAGTGGTCGCCGATGAGGCTGCCATCTATATCAAATTTGACAAAGAACTGTTGGATCGGGCGTCTTTCGACGAAGTGGTCAATCCAGCGTCGGAAACGTGTGAAGCCTAGGAGAACGTTATGGCCCGTGGGGTTAACAAAGTCATATTGGTCGGCACATGCGGCCAGGATCCCGAAGTCCGCTACATGCCTAACGGTAATGCCGTGACCAACCTGAGTCTGGCAACAAGCGAACAGTGGACTGACAAGCAAACCGGTCAGAAGGTCGAGAAGACCGAATGGCACCGTGTTTCGATGTTCGGCAAGGTCGCCGAAATCGCCGGCGAGTACCTGCGCAAGGGTTCGCAGGTTTACATCGAAGGCAAGCTGCAGACCCGCGAATGGGAAAAAGACGGTATCAAGCGTTACACGACTGAAATCGTCGTCGACATGCAAGGCACCATGCAATTGCTCGGTGGCCGTCCTCAAGGCGACGGCGCTCCACAGGGTCAGGGTGGTGGTGGTTATCAGAACTCCCAGAACTCGGCACCGCGTCCGCAGCAGCAGGCACGCCCGCAGCAATCCGCTCCTCAGCCACAGCGTGAATCACGCCCTGCGCCGCAACAAGCGCCGCAGCCAGCGCCTGATTTCGACAGCTTCGATGACGACATTCCTTTCTAAACACCGCGTGCTCCAGCCGCGATAACGCAGCAAACAAAAGCCTCCGCACAGCTCAGTTGTCGGGGGCTTTGTTTTGGGTCGCGTTCGAGGGTTACAAACCCAGATCCGATAACCCGGGATGATCGTCAGGACGGCGTCCCAGCGGCCAGTGAAACTTGCGCTCTGCCTCCTTGATCGGCATGTCATTGATGCAGGCGAAACGCCGCGCCATCAAGCCGTTTTCATTGAACTCCCAATTCTCGTTGCCGTACGAGCGGAACCAGTTGCCTGAATCGTCGTGCCATTCGTAGGCGTAACGGACCGCGATGCGGTTGTCGGTGAACGCCCAGAGTTCTTTGATCAGGCGGTAGTCGAGCTCCTTGTTCCATTTGCGGATCAGGAAATTTTGCGCCTCTTCACGGTTTTCGACGAAATCGGCGCGGTTGCGCCATTGGGTGTCGAGTGTGTAAGCCAGCGAGACCTTTTCAGCGTCCCGGCTGTTCCAGCCATCTTCAGCCAGGCGAACCTTTTCAATGGCGGATTCTCGGGTGAAAGGGGGAAGTGGCGGGCGAGTTTGGGCATTGGACGACATGATGGGCCTCCAGGCGGTGATGATTCGGCGGTGGGTGGGACGTGTGTGGCTAGGAACTGGAACGCAAGCGCTGTTCGAGCATCAACTGGGCAACAGCCTTGGCGCTTTCTGCAGCACTGTAGTCGCCCATAACGCGAGCGACGGTGATCGCGCCTTCCATGAGGATGAGCAGCTGTCTGGCAAGAGTGTGCGGATCGGCAATCCCGAGCTGCTCACAGAGCTCCAGCGTGTAATCCAGCAGTTTCTGCTTGTGCAGCTTGGCAATAAGACGGATGGGGTCCTGTGGATCGCCAACTTCGCCGGCGGTATTGATAAACGCGCAGCCGCGAAAGCCTTCGGACTCGAACCAGCCTTTGAGCACATCAAACATATTTAGAACGCTCGCTTCAGGGGTGTCGGCCTTGCTTGATTCAGTCCGAAACCAGTCCATCCAGCGTACGTCACGTGCGTTGAGCGCAGCAGCCGCGACCTCGTCTTTAGTAGCGAAGTAGCGATAGATGCTTTTCCTCGCGACGCCCGACGTCTTTACCAGAAGGTCCATGCCGGTGGCCTGGATGCCATTCTGGTAAATAAGCTGTTCGGCGGTTGCGAGGATTTTCTCGCGGGTGTTGGCCGTTGATGTATTCATGATGCAGAAGGTAGAACGTCCGTTCTCCCGCGTCAAGCCGCTCCTCCAAGAACAGGCTCAGCGCACCTGGTCAGACTCCGGCAGCGCGCGTTTCAAATCCTCTGCACTGGGTGATGCCTTGGCCAGCGTTACGGGGATGGATTTAGCCGCAGGCACCTTGCTGCGTTCAGCGTGATGCCACAACGGAACAAGTGGATTGCACTCGGGGTAGTACGCCGCGCAGCAGTTCTCGGGGATGTCATAGGCAATGATCTGCAGAGGTCCTACCGAACGCGTGACCTGAGGCTCGATGGCGGTGGTGACGTTGACCCAGTCTCCCGGTTTGAAGCCCATTCGCAGGACGTCGTTGCGGTTCATGAAGATGACCGCGCGGGTGCCGCTCACGCCACGGAAGCGATCTTCGTAGCCGTAAATCGTGGTGTTGAACTGGTCATTGCTGCGCAACGTCATCAGTTGCAGCACGTCGCGGCGTGTGTGGTTCGGGTACACATCATCGTTTTCTTCGAGCAGTTCGGGCGTGATGAACATCGCGCGGCCACTCTCGGTTTTCCATTCACGCTTCGCTGCCGCGATGGGGCGATGAAAGCCGCCGGTTTCCCACATGCGGGTTTCCATGTCGTGGAAAATCTCGGGATAGACCTGAGCGATGCCCTGACGGATCAGCGCGTAATCGCGGCGCCAGGCGTCCCAATCGATCCGGGTGGCACCGGATAATGTTGTCTCGGCAATGCCAGCGAGGATCGCGGCTTCGGCGCGGGCGTGGGCGCTGGCCGGTTCGCTGTTACCCTGCCACGCCCGCACGCAGCCGGTGCTGTCTTCGGTGGTATAAACCTGCTCGACGCCGTTTTGCACATCCTTTTCGATGCGCCCGAGGCAGGGCAGGATCCATGCATTTTTCCCCGGAACCAGGTGAGTACGGTTCAGCTTGGTGGCGATCTGAACGTTCAGGTCCAAGGTATTCCAGGCCGGCTCCATGCGGGACGTGTCGGGGATCGCCCGCAGAAAATTCCCGCCGAGCCCGATGAATCCGCGCACGCTCCCGTCCAGAAGTCCTTCGCAGGTCTCAACGGTATTCAGCCCTTTTTTCGAGGGGACCGCGAAGCCATACAGTGCCTCAATCTTATCCACAGGAATCTTGTTCGGGTCTTCGGTAATGCCGACGGTGCGCTGGCCCTGCACGTTGGAGTGACCGCGCACCGGGCAGATGCCCGCGCCGCGCTTGCCGATGTTGCCGCGCAGCAGGAGCAGGTTCACCAACATCTGCACGTTAGTCACGCCGCGCCGGTGTTGGGTGATGCCCATGCCGTAAACCAGCATCACGCGCTCGTGTCTGGCGTACACCGTCGCCACCGCCTCCAGCGCGTTGCGGCTCAGTCCTGCCTGACGCTCGATGGTGTCCCAAGGCGTTTCGAGCGCGCAGTTGCAGAACTCGGCGAATCCTTCGGTGTGCTGGGCGATAAACGCCTGATCGATGATTCCGGGCTGACCCTTAGCCAGCGCCGCCTCGTCCATTTCGAACAGCGATTTGGCAATGCCCAGCACCACCGCCGTGTCGCCACCGATTGCCAGCTGGTGATATTGAGTGCTGATGACCGTCGATTTCGGCCCGAGCATTTCCACCGGGGACTGCGGATTGACGAAGCGTTCCAGGCCGCGCTCGCGGATCGGATTGAACGTGATGATCGGCACGTCACGCTGTCGCGCTTCACGCAGCTGATGCAGCATACGCGGGCTGTTGCTGCCCACGTTCTGGCCGAAAAACAGGATGCAATCGGTGTGCTCGAAGTCATCCAGCGTCACTGTTCCTACCGGTACGCCGATACTTTCCTGCAGGCCGACCGACGTGCTCTCGTGGCACATGTTCGAGCTGTCGGGCAAATTGTTGTTGCCGTAGGCACGGGCGACCAGTTGGTACATGAACGACGTTTCCAGCGAGGCCCGCCCCGATGCATAAAAAACCACGCTCTCCGGCGTCATGCTTTTCAGCTGCGCGCCAATGTCGCGGTAGGCCTCCTCCCACGTGGTTTCCTGGTAACGATCAGTTCCAGCGTTGTACCGCATGGGGTGCGTGAGGCGGCCCTGTTGCTCAAGGTCGTAATCGGGCCACTGGCGCAACTCGGTGAGGGTGTGCCGGGCGAAAAAGGCCGGGTCGGTCTTGCGCGACGTCAGCTCCCACGCGGTGGCCTTCGCGCCGTTTTCGCAGAACTCCAGGCTGTGGGGTTTGCCGGGCTTGGCCCATGCGCAGCTGACACAGGCAAACCCGCCCGGCTTGTTCTGCTTGATCAGCGGCAGGCCTGCACGAATCGGTGCCTGCTCACGCCAGAGGATCTCCATCACCGACTTCGCCGAGCCCCAACCGCCGGCGGCAGAGGTGTAGGGGCGGAAATGGGCTTTGGGATGGATGAGCGACATGGAGTTGATCCTCGGCGGAGCGGGCGCACTGGAGACAGTCGCCCTCGTAAGGCTACGACGAAGCGGCTCGGTAAAGGTTCGTTACATTTGTCGGTAAGAGGACCGTCAACGGCCAACATGACGATTGCGTGTCGGAGCGAACTTGCCGGGTGAAATCCGATCAGTGTCAGAGGGCCGTTTTTTCCACGGTTCCCTGATCGAAGGAGTGACTCGCGTTTTGCCGAATTTCAAACCCTTTCTGTTGCTTTGCCTGCTGTTAAGCGTTTGCAGCGTCAATGTTCAAGCCGCTGACGCCCCCGCCGCAACAACCGCTGCCGCTGCGGCACCCGCCGATTCTGCACCGGAGGATCCCGCCAAAGCGGAGATTCTGGTCAAGGGAGGATTGCTCGGCGCCATCAGTTCCAGCATCGACAGCGTGCAAGACAAGCTCGATGTGGATGGCCACCTGCTCGACTCCTGGCGTCTGCGCGCTGACCGCGCCGCCGACGAGATCGACGCGCTGGTCAACAAGCCGCAGTCGCGCTCAGCGTGGCGGATCGCCGGCGATTTCGTGATGCTGTCCCTGGTGTGGGCGGGGGCGTTCCTGCTGCTCAATCGCATCGGCGCGTTCCTCGTCACCCGGCTATCGCGGCACCGGTTTTTGATTCGCCGTGATCGCGTGGTCGGGGTGCTGGGTTATATGCTTCCTTATATGGTGCCGGCGCTCATCTGCCTGCCGCTGACCCTGTACGTCAGCCACTTCATGCCGACATCGGTCGGACGCGCGCTGGCGCTGTGTCTGGCGTACTCGACCAGCAGCGGGATTTTCTCCACCTCGGTGCTGTTGTCCCTGATTGTGCTGTTCAACTCGGGCCATAAACGGCCAGCGGTGCGCATCATTCGTCACTACGCGCCGCATCCGCTGTTCATCATCGGCTTTCTCGCGGCGTTGAGCGACGCGTTGACCAGCCCGCAGATTGCCCGGCTGTTTGGTGGCAACGTGACCACCAGCATCGCGGCGTTCACCGGGCTGATGGCGTCGGTCATGTTTGGCATGGTCGTCATCCGCATGCGTCGGCCGATCGCCCATCTGATCCGCAACCGTTCCCTCGGCGCCCGGCTGGCGCGGCCCGCGGTGCAACAGACGCTGAAGATTTTCTCCAGCCTGTGGCACTTGCCGATCCTGCTGATGATTCTGGTCTCGGCGGTGAATCTGATCGGTGCCGGCGAAGGCAGTCAGGAAGCCCTGCGTTGCGCGTTGCTGACGACAGTCCTGTTGATTGGCGCGGTGTTTCTGAGCACCTTGTTCCAGCACGTGTTCAAGCCCACCGAGACGCGGACCGACAGTGTTTACAAGGAGCGTCTGCTGAGCCTGTTGCACGCGGTCATGCGTATTGCGCTGGCGATCGGCTTCATCGAGTTGCTGGGCCGGATCTGGGGTTTCTCGCTGTTCGAATTTGCCCAACGCAATGCACTGGGCAAAGTGATCAGCGATTCCCTCAGCAGCATCGGCCTGATTCTGTTGGTGACCTGGCTGCTATGGGTGGTGATGGACACGGCCATTCAGGAAGCCCTGAAGCCTTCGGCCAATGGACGTTCCGCGCGTCAGCCGAGCACGCGGGTGAAGACCATCCTGCCGCTGCTGCGCAACGCGATGAAGATCATCCTCGTGGTGATCTGCACCATCACGACCATGGCCAATCTGGGCATCAACGTCGCGCCACTGCTGGCCGGTGCGGGGGTTGTCGGTCTGGCGATCGGCTTCGGTTCGCAGCAGTTGGTGCAGGACGTTATTACCGGCCTGTTTATCATCATCGAGGACACTATCTCCATCGGCGATTGGGTGGTGCTGGATTCAGGCCATGCCGGCACGGTCGAGAGCCTGACGATCCGTACGTTGCGTCTGCGCGACGGCAAGGGCTTCGTGCATTCGGTGCCGTTCGGGCAGATCAAGGCGGTCACCAACCAGTCGCGGCAGTTCGCCTACGCCTTCTTCTCGTTCCAGTTCACCTACGACACCGACGTGGACGCGGCGACCTCGCTGATTCGTGAAGCGGGCCAGTCGATCAGCGACGATTTACTGCTGGCGAGCAAACTGCAGGGGCCGCTGGAGGTGTTCGGGCTGGACCGCATGGACATGAATGGGATCGTCATCACGGCGCAGTTCCGTACGTCATCGGGCGGGCAGTACGCGGTGAGCCGTGCATTCAATGATCGGCTCAAGCGACTTGTGGATAAGTCACCCGAGGTGCGATTCGCGCAAACTTATCCACAGCTGGTGATGAGCCCGCACAATCGCCAGGCACCTGAGGGGGAAGAGGGCGCCGAGCAACAAGCGCTGCCCGGCAAGACCTCGGTAGTGAACAAGGACGGGTCCGAAAGCCCGGCTTGAGATCTACCGGAACAGCCGATCGCGCACCTGCAACATCAGCGCCTCATCCACCTCGCCCCAGTACTGCGGCTTGCCGGCGATGATGGCGGCGATGGGAATGCCGTCGCGGTAAACCAGCTTGTTGCCCACTATCGCCGGGACCTTCGCGCCGGGCAGCAGCGTCCCGGCGAGGTTGAGCGGGTCGACGCCGCTGACGGCAATCAAGCTGCCGTCCAATGGGCGGTTGCGGACTTCGCGCAACAGCGGGATGGCTTCGGGCAATGCGAATTGCTCACCGGCCAGGCCTGAAACGAAGCGCCCGCCGCGAATCTCTCCGCGTGCCTCAAGCCTGTGGAACGTGCGCAGCAGCTCGCGCCAGGTCGGCAGCCAGTCCGCCTCGCGCTCCAACAGGCGCCAGAACACCACGCCGTATCGGCGCAGCAAGGTCATGGCGACATGCTCCAGCGTGTCACTGTCGATCCGTTGTGACGCGCCTTCTTCTTTCGCCGGCGCGCGACGCAACAAAGCCCAGCGCCCGGCATCGTCCATGCCGCCAATGAAAGCGCCGCGATTGCGACGACTGGTGTGGCTGCTGCGTTTGCTCGCCGGGGTGATCAGCGCTCGCAGCCCGGCGAAGCTGTCGGCATTGACCAACCCGGCACCGACCAATTCCTGCAGTGCCGTTTCCAGCTCGGCCCGCAACAAGTGCGCTTCGCCGGTCAGCTCATCGAAAAACATCGCGCCCTGGCTCGACAATACCTCGTGAACCTTCTGCGCGCGCAGGGATAATTCAGTCGGCGCCGGCTGTTCGGTCAGCCCGGTCCACAGGCGGACCTGCGGTCGCGGCAGCAGCACAATCGGCGTACTGCGCAACGCAGCGCTGCCAACCTTGTTGCGACTGGTCAGACGCATCCACACCACCTTGCCGGACCGACACAAGTCATCCAGCCAGATCGATGAATAGTCCTTCAGGCGTGCCGGAAGAAGATCACTGTCCCAGGCGCCTGCCGCCGACGAGAAACCTTCCAGCTGCGCGACGACTTCCGGCAGCGCAGCTTTGCCCTGGCTCTGGGTCGTCGCAGAGAGATGCTGCCAGTCGAACAGGAATCGAGTGAAGTCCTGCAGCGACACCGGCTCGATTTCCCGGCGCAGGCGTTTGACCGTGTAACGGTGGATGCGCGACAGCAGATGCCGCTCGCACCATTCTTCCTTGCCGGCGTCAGGGTTGAACTGACCGCGCAGCACGTAACCTTCGTTCTCCAGCTGCGCGAGTGCCTGGGCGACTTCGTTCTGCGTCAGCGCCAGTGGCTCGGCAATGTCAGCCACCGTAAGCGGGCCGAAGCCGCCAAGCCGCGCCCGCACGATCTCAACCCGCGCTTCGTCCTCGTTCCACGCTTCGTCGAACCCGGCCAATGCCGCCAATGGCGGGTGCATTTCAGCGGCGGGGTAGATCGCCTGCAAACACGTCAGCCGCTCCAGAGGAATCCACAGCGCCTGTTCCGGGGTGACCTGCAAGCGCGTGCCACGACCCGAGCGGGCCAGGCTCTCCAGCCATTTCATCCAGTCGCCGTGCTCGCGGGCCTCAACGCCGGTGATGCACCCCAGGCTCATGAGCGCCTCGTGCATCTCATCCACGTTTTGCGGCTGCGGCCAGGCTTCATCGGCCACCGCTTTGATCGCATCGACATCCAGCGCGCCGAGATCGTCGGTGGATTCCGGGTCGCTCCAGCGCCGATTGAGCACCGCCTGGGTGCGACGTTCTTCCAGCGGCGCGTTGTCGAGAAACGCATACGGCTTGGCGTTGAGGATTTCCGCCGCCAGCGGCGAGGGCGCAGGCAGATCGCGACTGACCAGACGCACTTCGCCGTTCTCCATGCGCCGCAGCAATTTCAGCCAGCTTTCGGCGTCCATGGCTTCATGCAGGCAGTCGTCCAGGGTCTGCTCAATCAGCGGATGCTCCGGCACTTCCCGCTCGCCCACCAGATTTTCCAGGCAGGCGATCTGGTCCGGAAACACCGTGGCGATCAGGTCATCGCTCTTGATCCGTTGCAACTGAGGCGCCACTTTTCGTCCGCCGGTGTAACGCGGCAGGGCCAATGCGACCCCGGCGTTCCAGCGCCAGCGCACGCCGAACAGCGGCGCATCCAGCACCGCCTGAATCAGTAAATGCTCGGCGGTGGCGGCGTTGAGATAACGCCAGACTTCGTCAAGCGCAAAGCTGTGCGCCGTGGACAGCGACAGCACGATGGCGTCCTCGCTGGCGGCGGCTTGCAGCTCGAAGTTGAAGGTGCGGCAGAAGCGCTTGCGCAGCGCTAGCCCCCACGCCCGATTGACCCGGCTGCCGAACGGGGAATGAATCACCAGTTGCGTGCCGCCGGACTGATCGAAAAAGCGCTCGATGACCAGCGTGTCCTGTGACGGCAGCGCGCCCAGGGCCGAGTGCGCGCGGGCGAGGTATTCAATGATCTGCTCGGCGCTGGCGAGGTCCAGGCCCAGGCTTTTTACCAGCCAGTCCGTGCAGGCCTGAAGATTGCCGGGGTGGGCGCTGAGCTGCTCGTCGATGTCGGCCTGCAAGCGGGCGACGGCGAACGACAACTCATCGCTGCGCCCCGGGGCCTCGCCCATCCAGAACGGAATATTCGGCGGCATGCCGTGGGCGTCCTCGACCCGCACGCGGCCGGACTCGATCCGCAGAATCCGGTAGGACGTGTTGCCCAGCTGGAAGATGTCCCCCGCGGCGCTCTCCACGGCGAAGTCTTCGTTGACGGTACCGATGTTCAGCGCCTGGGGTTCCAGGACCACGCTGTAATCGGCGTTGTCCGGAATCGTGCCGCCGCTGGTGACCGCTGTGAGTTTGCTGCCGCGCCGGCCACGCAACGTGCGGGTCAGCGCGTCGCGATGCAGGTACGCCGCGCGCACGCCCTGACGCCCGCTGTAGCCTTCGGCGAGCATGCTCAGCAGCGCCTGATAATGGCCTTCATCGACGTCGGCGTAGGGCGAAGCCTTGCGGAACAGCGCCAGCAGGTCCTGCTCCTGCCATTCCTGACAGCTGACCTCGGCGATGATCTGCTGCGCCAGCACATCCAG
>LIDZ01015472.1_pt4 | contig 15874 bp, 18 predicted proteins | sample 644651 | NCBI WGS metagenome assembly LIDZ01 (sample SAMN03856242, study PRJNA289617) | food metagenome | isolation source: wine grapes on drying loft during traditional withering process | host: Vitis vinifera cv. Corvina | place: Italy: Gargagnago di S. Ambrogio di Valpolicella | collected 2014-01 | reverse complement strand
GGTTTTCAATATCCTTAGCCACGCTTGCCCCCTGCTCGTTGCCGCGAGCTCAATCGCGCGGCCCAATCGCCGCCATGGGTAGCCTCGCAGCGTTGTTGGGAGTCGAACTCCACAAGCGATGCCTTCTTGTCCACAACGATACCGCTGCCCTCGACGGCCTTCACGGTCAGGTCCTCGATCCTGGCCTTGGCCTGACTGCCGATGGCGGCATTCATGCTGGCGTCGGTATCGAATATCCAGGTCACCACAAGGCTGGAGGGGAACTGGCTGTAATCGACTCGATGGGTCAACCATTCAAAGCCGTCAATTTCGAACTTGGCGGTCTCGCAGGCATCGGTCAGGGCACGCGTCAGCTCGCGCTCGATGCCGGAGTATTGCCGTTTCAAGGAAGCCATCAGGCGTGATCCCTCTAAATCAGTTAAGACGGTCATGATACCGGCCAGGCGGTTAGTGGTACCAAGCTTATGCTCAGGATCGCGTATTCAGAGCACCGATGGCTAAGCTTTTAGCCACCGGCTTACGACCGAATCAACGCTGGATAAGAATAATCATCGCGCGCGCTGCCTTTCAGTCGATAATTGGCGATGAGTTTCGATGAAGGTTGGATCCGGGTCGCGAACGCATACCTTTGCTTGAGCTCGGCGCAGCTCATCTGAACGCGCCCATCCCCGCCAAGGCGCTGCCCACACGCAGATGGTAACTACGCAATACCGGCAGTTCTCCGTTCGATTGGCGTGGTGAGTCCCAGCGATTCGTGGTTAAAAGCGGTTGCCCGGTTGTTGCGGTACGCCCGTCACATTAAAGCCTTTTACGCGGCAATCTTCTTTCATGGCGGAGAAGTCAAACACGGCTCTTCGCGCACCATTATGGCGCACGCTGCGGATAAAGCATTCCAAGCTAGGGCTTTTATTCCCGCAACAATGTTTGACATACAGCGCGCCTGCGTGAAAATAACGCCATGTATGAAGCTGGCCCGGACATTGCTTTATCACTGGTGTCACCTCCAATGTGACCTGCGTTTCCTCCTCGGTGTTACCTAAGGGGACGACTCGGCCTCAATGATGCGGCTGCCAGTCACAAGCGAAACGCTCAACACTCTTTCAGCCGACAGCGTCGTCGGTAATTGAAATCGGGCACACATCCCCTGCCCCGTATTTCTCTCCAGCCCCCTTCCCTATATAGCGCTCGCCTCTGCACTCAGGCTTCCTCTTCGGTTGCCTGCGGATCAGCTTTGCGCTGGGCGGTGGTCTGGCCTCAGGAGCACTCCGCATGGCTATCAATCGTCGTACGTTCCTCCGCACCTCTGCTATCTCCGCCGCAGCGCTGTCGGCGTTAAGCCTCAAGAGCTTCTCGGCCTTCGCCGCCGACGACGCCATCAACATCGCCTCGCTGTATGACAGCTCGGGCGGCCTGGACATCTATGGCAAGCCGATTGTCGACGCGCTGACATTCGCCACCGAAGAACTCAATGCCAAGGGTGGGCTGCTCGGCCGCCCGCTGAATCTGATCAAATACGACACCCAGTCGAACATGCAGCTTTACGCTCAATACGCGCAGCAGGCGGCGCTCAAGGACAAGGCGGCCGTCGTGCACGCGGGTATTACCTCCTCGTCCCGGGAAGTCGTGCGCCCGGTTCTGGATCGCTACAAAACCTTGTACTTCTACGACACCCAATACGAAGGTGGGGTGTGCGACCGCAACTTCTTCGCCACTGGCGTCACGCCCGGCCAGACCGTGGAGAAGCTGGTGGCCCACGTGACCAAGAAGTGGGGCAAAAAGGTGTACATCGTCGCTGCGGACTACAACTACGGACAGATCGTCACTGCCTGGGTAAAAAAGTACGTCGAGCAGGCCGGTGGCTCGAGTGCGGGCATCGAATTCTTTCCACTGGACGTGACCAACTTCGGCGCCACTATCTCGAAGATTCAGGAAGCAAAACCGGACTTCGTCTGGTCCGCTCTGGTGGGCGGTGCACACATGTCGTTCTACCGCCAATGGAAAGCGGCCGGCATGACCGGCAAGCTGCCTATCGCGTCTACCACCTTCGCCGGGGGCAACGAACACATAGTGCTGTCGCCGGAAGAAAGTAACGGCATTCTGATCTGCCAGAACTACGTCCAGGAGTTGCAGACGCCGCTCAACACTACTTTCGTGGAGCGCTTCCACAAGCGCTTCGGCGCCGATTACCCCTACATCACCGAATTGGCCATGGGCGCCTACCAAGGGATGATGTTGTGGGCCGAGGGCGTGCGCCAGGCTGGCACGATCGAGCGTATGGCGGTGATCGAAGCACTGGAGAAAGGCATCAGCCTGGACCTGCCAAGCGGCAAGGTCAGTGTCGATCCGGCAACCCACCACTGCATTCTCGACGTGCACATTGCCGAAGTTCGCGACCATCGCCTGGAAGTGGTGGAAAGCTTCGCCCAACAAGCACCATCCGACACCGCCGCGGTCTGCGACCTGGTGAAAAATCCACGGGATGCCAAGCAGTACAGCATCGCGCTGTAAGGAGGTCGAGATGGATTGGGCTGCGATATTTTCCCTGCAGATAGTCGGCGCCATCGCCACGCTGGTGCTGCTCAGCATCGGCCTGGCGGTGGTGTTCGGCATGATGAAGATCATCAACCTGGCGCACGGCGAGTTCATGATGCTGGGCGGGTATGTGGCGGTGCTGGCCACCCATAACCTCCATGTGCCGATCTGGATTTCGATCCTGGTGCTGGCGCCAGTGAGCGTCGGGCTGTTCGGCATGTTGGTCGAGCGCTTGCTGGTGCGCCACCTCTATGGCCGCATGATCGACACCATGCTTGCCACCTGGGGCCTGAGCCTGGCGCTGACCGGCACTGCCACCATGCTGTTCGGCAATACCACGGTCGGTATCAGCTCACCGCTGCCGGGCATCAGCCTGGGCGCCTACCAAACCAGCGGCTACGGGCTGTTCGTCATCGCGGTGGCGGTGGCGGTGCTGCTGGGCATGTGGGCGCTCTTGCGCTTCACCCAGTTCGGCCTGTGCGCTCGGGCAACCATGCAGAACGCCAAGATGGCCGCTGCGCTCGGGGCAAATCCCGGGCGCATCTACAGCCTGACCTTTGGCCTGGGCGCCGCGTTGGCAGGCCTTGGGGGCGCTGTGTTGGCGCCACTCACTGGGGTGATCCCGACCTTGGGCGCTAGCTATATCGCCAAGGCGTTCATCACCGTGATCGGCGGCGGGAGTGCAGTCATCACGGGCACCTTGAGTGCGGCAGGCGCCTTCGGCGTCATCAGCCAAGTGGTGACCTTTTTCAGTACGCCGGTGTTTGGTGAAGTGGCCTTGTTGCTGGCGGCCATCGTGTTGATTCGCCTGTTGCCGCAAGGCATCACCGGTCGGTTTTTTCGGAGGGCGTTCTGATGCCTGCATTTCGTGATCTGCTACCGGTGCTCGGCTGCGCGCTGGCCGCAGTGCTGGTGGGTGTCTTGCCGCATTGGCTCGACCTATTCAACCTGTTATCGCTGACGGTGTATCTGGTGATGGCGCTGTTGGCCCTGAGCCTGGCGTTCATCTGGGGCTTTGGCGGCATCTTGTGTTTTGGCCAGGCGGCTTTTTTCGGCTTGGGCGCCTATGCCTATGCGATCGGCGTGATCAACCTGGGCGACAGTACCTGGCCCGTGTTGCTGGCCATCGTGGTACCAGCGCTGTTCGCCGCCGCCATGGGGTACTTCATGTTCTACGGCGGCATCAGTGACGTGTACCTGGGCGTCATCACCCTGGCGGTGACATTGATTCTGTTCAACGTGATGAACTCGACTTCAGGCAGCGAATACCACATCGGCAGTGCGTTGCTGGGCGGCTTCAACGGGATTCCGGCGATTGCGACCCTCAATGTGCCATTCGCTCCTGACCGAATACTGGAACCCGAAACATTGTTCCAGGTCATCGGCGGCGCCCTGATCCTCTGCTACCTCGGCTTGCGTGGGTTGTTGGCCAGTCGGTTTGGCAAAGTAGTGGTCGCGATCCGCGAGAACGAACAGCGCGCCGGCCTGCTGGGCTACGACACGCGCTTGCACAAATTGATCGTGTTCAGCCTGGGTGGCGGTATCGCCGGCCTGGCGGGCTGCCTGTTCGCCAATTGGGGCGCGTTCGTCAGCCCTGGGGTATTCGGCCTGGCGCAATCGGCGCAGATCATCATCTGGGTAATCGTCGGCGGACGCGGCACGCTGTTCGGCCCGATCCTGGCGTGTATCGGCCTGCAAGCCTTGATGGCGAGACTCGGCGAGCAACAGACCGTCGACAGCGGCCTGGTGCTGGGCTTGATTTTGCTCACCTTCGTGATGCTGCTCCCCCGTGGCCTGCTGCCCAGCCTGAGCGCCCTGGCGACACGGATATTCGCCCGGCGCCAAGCGCCGCAGGCCATCACCGCACAGGAGCCCAGCGCATGACCACCCTCCTCCAGACTCAAGGCCTGGGCGTCAGCTTCGGCGGTGTGCACGCGGTCAAAGCCGTGGACTTCAGCTTGCGCAGCGGTGAGCTGCGCTGCCTGATCGGGCCCAATGGTGCCGGTAAAAGTACGTTTTTCAAACTGCTCAGCGGCCAACTCAAGCCTACCCACGGCACCTGCCACTTCCAGGGCCAACGCATAAGCGGCCTCGCCCCACACCGTATCGCTCGCCTGGGCATCGGCATCAAGACCCAAACGCCCAGTGTGTTCGACGGCCTTGATGTGCTGGAGAACCTGCGCCTGGCAGCCAGCCGGGTACAGGCGTCAAACCAGGCCAGACACACTGCACAACAGACGCTTGAACGCATCGGCCTGAGCGAGCATCGCCATCGTCTGGTTGGGGATCTCGCCCATGGTCAGCGTCAGTGGGTCGAACTCGGGATGATCCTGGCGTCGCGCCCCACGCTGGTGTTGCTGGACGAACCGGCCGCCGGCATGACTTATCAAGAGGTGCGCAAGACTGCCGCACTGATCAAGGAAATCAATGCCCACAGCACCGTCGTGGTGGTGGAGCACGATATGGAATTCATCCGCCTGATCGCCGGTACCGTCACCGTGTTCAACCAAGGCGCGATTCTGGCCCAGGGGAGCTTTGCCGAAGTCACCCAGGACCCTGCCGTGCGCGAGGCGTATTTGGGTAAACAGGAGATCAAACATGCTTGAAGTCAATGGCTTGTGCGCGGGCTACGGTCGCGTACCGGTGCTTCGCGACATTGCCCTGAGCAGTGCGAGCGATGCCTGCATCGGCGTGCTGGGTCGCAATGGCATGGGTAAGACGACCTTGTTGCGGGCATTGATCGGCGAGCTGCCGACGCTGTCCGGCACCGTGCATTTCGCCGGTCACGAACTCACCCGCGCCGGGGCTCACCAGCGCGCGCGAGCAGGTATTGGCTATGTGCCCCAAGGTCGGCAAATCTTCCCGTTCTTGAGTGTCGGTGAAAACCTGCGCATGGGCTGCGTCAAGGACTTCGCCAATGCACCGGCGACCATCGAGCGCATACTGGCGTACTTCCCGCGCCTGCAGCGTCTGCTCGACCAGCCCGGCGGCGCCTTGTCGGGTGGCGAGCAGCAACTCCTGGCGCTGGCGCGTTGCCTGTGTGGCGACCCCAAGCTGATATTGCTCGACGAGCCGACCGAGGGCATCCAGCCCTCTATCTGTGATGAAATCATCGACACCTTGCAGCGCCTGCGCCGCGAACAAGGGCTGGGCATCATCCTGGTCGAACAGGACATCGACTTTCTAACGGCCCTGGCCGACCGCATTCTGATCATCGAGAACGGCCAACTGGTCGATGAAGTCGACCCCGCCACCACCAGCGCCGAAGCCCTCGCCGAGCGCTTCATGGGCTTTCATTCTTAAGGATTTGCCGATATGTCCATTCAACGTCCGACCCTGGCCGAACTCGCTGCCACCGGCGAACAGCTCGGCCTGCACCTCGACGCCCCACTGCTGGGCGAATACGCCGACATTCTGGAAGCGGTATGGCAGGACTACGACCGCCTGGACGGTCTCGAGCGCCCGGGCCCTGAGAACGCGTACCCGCGCGACGCCGGCCAGGCGCCCCTGCCCGAACACAATCGCTATAACGCCTGGTACGTGCGCACCGATATCCACGGCGCCCCCGGCGGCAAGCTGGCGGGCAAGCGTGTGGCACTCAAAGACAACATCTGCCTGGCGGGCGTGCCAATGATGAACGGCGCTTCTACCCTGCGCGGTTATGTGCCGGATATCGACGCCACCGTAGCCACCCGTGTTCTGGACGCTGGCGGCCACATCCTGGGCAAGGCGCACTGCGAATTCTTCTGCGTCTCGGGCAGCAGCCACACCAATGCCACCGGTGCCGTGCACAACCCGCGCAATCCGGGGCACTCCACTGGCGGCTCATCGTCGGGCTGCGCGGCGCTGATCGCGGCCGGCGAAGTCGACCTCGGGATCGGCACCGACCAAGGCGGCTCGGTGCGTATCCCGGCGGCGTATTCCGGCATCTACGGGATGAAGCCGACCCACGGGCTGATCCCCTACACCGGCATCATGCCAATCGAAATGACCCTCGATCACGCCGGGGTCATGAGCGCCAACGTTGCCGACAACGCGTTGCTGCTTGAAGTGCTTGCCGGCAGCGACGGCCTGGATCCACGCCAGGATCGCCAGGTTCCCGTGCAGCCCTACCTGCAGGCCCTGGGAAAGGGGGTTCAGGGTTTGCGTATCGCAGTGGTGCGCGAAGGCTTTGGCCATGCCAACTCCGAAGCTGATGTCGACACCGCTGTACGGCACGCCGCCGGCCTGTTCGCCGAGCTCGGCGCGGTGGTCGAAGAAGTGTCGATCCCTCTGCACGCCCTCGGCCACGCAATCTGGACGCCGATCGCCGTGGAAGGCACCACGCAATTGCTGCAAGCCTACAACTACGGCTCCAATTGGAAGGGCCTGTACGTGGAAAGCTTGATGCGTGCCCAACAGGGTTGGCGCCAGCAGGCCGATGCCTTCCCCCACGACCTCAAGACCTGCCTGCTGGCGGGGCAATATGCACACCAACGCTTTGGCGGGCAGTATTATGCCAAGGCGCAGAATGCCGCGCGGCAACTACGCGCGGCCTACGATGAACGGCTGGCACATTACGACCTGCTGCTGATGCCTACGGTGCCCTTGAAGGCTCCCAAGTTGCCCGCGGCCGATGCCAGCGCAACTGACTGGGTGACCCGCGCCCTGGAGATGAACGCCAACACCGCGCCCTTTGACGTCACGGGCCATCCAGCGATCTCGATCCCCTGCGGCCTGGCACAGGGGCTGCCCGTAGGTTTGATGCTGATCGCCCGCGACTATGGCGAGGCATTGCTTTACCAGGCGGCCCACGCTTTCGAACAGAACATTGATTGGGAAAGCCTGACCTCATGACCTCCCACGCGTACAAGGTAGGCCTGTTGTTTTCCGAGCACAGCCTCACGGCAGCGTCGGAAAAAACCCAGGCCAATGCCACCCACCTGGCCATTGCCGAAATCAACGACACTGGCGGGATCAACGGCCAGCCGTTGCTGGCCATCGACGGCTTGCCTGGCGCCGACCCTGCCGACTACCGAGACAGCGCCCTCAGACTGTGCGACGAACACCAGGTGCAGGTACTCTTTGGCACGCACATGTCCAGTACCCGCAAAATGGTGCTGCCGGTGGTCGAGAGCCGCCGGCGGTTACTGTTCTACCCCACCATGTACGAGGGGTTCGAATACTCACCGTACTGTTTCTATACCGGCTCTGCCCCCAACCAGAACTCTGTGCAACTGGCGCGCTATGTGCTGCAGAATTTCGGCGGCCGGATACTCTTCGTCGGCGGTTCCTACGTGTATCCCTTCGAGTCGAACCGCATCATGCGCGAACTGTTCGAGCAGGCCGGCGGCGAAGTCGTCGATGAAATCTACTTGCCCTTCCATGCCACCAGCGAAGACTTCATGCGCGTCATGCAGCGGGTTCGCGAGACCGCCCCTGACGCTATCTACTCGACGATTGTCGGCAGTGACATCCCGCCCCTGCACCGCGCCTATCGACAGGCCGGTTTCGATCCTGCGCTCATGCCCATCGTCAGCCTCGCTACCAACGAAGTCGACGTATTGGCCATGACCGATGAAGAAGCCGAAGGCCATGTGGCCGCAGCGCCTTGGTTCTCTACCGTGCAAACGCCCGCCAGCGAAGCTTTTGTGGCCCGCTACAGGTCGAAATTTGGCGAACAGGCCCCCGTGACGGCTGGCGCCGAAGCCGCGTACTTCCAGGTGCATCTGTTCGCCGAAGCGGCGCGCCAGGCTGCGCACGGCACGGTGCAAGCATTACGTGAAGCGCTCGCCGGTGCCACCTTCGCGGCCCCCCAGGGCACGGTGCAAATCGATACCCAAACCCAGCACACCTGGTTGTGGCCGCGCATCGCCCGGCTGGATGATCGGCGGCGTTTCCAACCGGTACTGGAAAGTGCGGAGGCGGTGCGACCGAGCCCTTACATGGTCGACTACCAACTGGACGTACAGCTATGACGCGCCGGAGCCCCATATGACCAGCGCCCCGTTGCTACTGCGTGAACTCAAGGGCCTGCGGGTGTTGGTGATCCACCCTCAGGACAGCGAGGCCCACGTGGTGCTCGAACAGTTGCAGCGCATCGGCTGCATCGTGGAGCAGTGCTGGCCGGTGCCGGCGCAACTGCCTGAAGCGGTCGATGTGGTGTTGTTGGCCGTCGAGTTAAGCCAACGCCGGTCCACCCAGGCATTGATAGAAGGCCTGAACGAACAGGCGCCGCCCATCATCGCGGTGGTCGGCTACGAAAACCCCTCGATGCTGCAGTTAGTGCTTGAAACCCAGCCGGCGGCTGTCATCGAGCGCCCCCTGCGCCCGTTCGGTCTATTGACGCAAGTGTTGATGGCGCGCGCCGCGTGGCGTGCGCGTATCGACATGCTCGCCGAGCTTCGCAAGTTGCAGAGCCGCCAGCCAGCGGTGGCCAAGATAGCCATGGCCAAGACACTCCTCATGGCCCGCCATCGACTCAGCGAAAACGACGCCCATCGGCGCCTGCAGCGCGAGGCGATGGCGAGCCGCACCAGCATGGAGGCCATCGCTCACCAGATCATCGACGCGGGCCTGCCAACACCGCTGGATTAGGGGGTGCCGCCTATTCGCGAGGGGGCGGTACGCCATGTGTCACTGGTGAGTGTCCGCCTCCTCAGCGGGATAAAACTCGCCCTCCTTCCCCATGCTTTTCAGCCGTTCGCGCACCAGTGCCTCGACGCTGGCCACGGCAGCTTGATCGTCAGCGTTGACCAACTGTACACAGAGGCGCCGCGCATTCTGATCATGGGTGCCCTCGCTCATCATCTCGTGGGTGAACACCTGTTCGACACGCCACAGGCACAGCTCGGTATGGGTCCCGCCGAGCCATATCTCGTTGATTGATTCAAGGTCGGTGGTAGCCAGCTGATCCACCGTGATTGTCTTGTCCATTGCGCCGTACCTTTACCAATGATTCGATACAGGTAGACCGACAGGCCCAGCGGGTCGTTCCAAGCGTCGGCGGTTCGCAGAGCGTTTGCCGGCACGCGAGCCACAGGCGCACGAGGCTCGAACCTTCAGTGATATAAGTGAGGCACGCCTGCGCGCCCCACTTTTATCATCTTGGCTGACCATGGGCCCTGGACCACCGCTAGGTTCCATCTTCATCGCCAATCGATTCAACGAGTGGCCTGACGCAACCGCTCGATGATCTTGCGCGCCCGATTGGCGCCTACATCCACGTGAATATCGATCATCGGGCCGCTGCCAAAGCGACACATGTTCTGGTATTGGGCTTCGATCACCACTTTGTCTTCGTCAAAGGTCAGGGCCGTCTGCTCGATGACCTTGGCCTTGATGGCTTCGTGATCATTTTGCGGATTGGTTGCCATCGTCCAGAAGTAGTGGCTGGTGGTATCCGTTTCCGGGGTGACGCCATGGAAGCCGCGCATGTGAAACCCGCCTCGGTGCGGGTCATTCAGATCGTCGGTGCCGGCATCTACCGCGCCAGTCCAGATGCGCAGATGGCTGACGTGAAACTCGATCTGTTGCCAGCGATCGATACGGTCCTTGAAGGGGTAAGCGGCCAGGTAGGTGGGGGGCGCAATGGAGCCCGGCATATGGCGGGTGACCGTGACCGAAAGATCTCTCGACCTTCATTTCGGCATTCATATGGATACTGGCGTTGCCGCCGATGGTGCGCAGATGCACATAGCCCAGATGGCTGAGGTCCATCAGGTTGTCGTGGATCAGCTGATAGGGAGCATCGTAGTGGTACACATCGCCGTCGAACAGATACTCGCCGCTGCTGTGCACGTCGTACGCGGGCGGCTCGCAAATCGGTTCGGGATGTTCGCTGCTACCGAACCAGATCCACACAATCCGGTCACGCTCGCGCACGTGATAGGCCGGGACCCTGGCCTTGCCTGGGATCTTGTCCTGCCCGGGGATTTCTATGCACCTGCCCTCGCCATTGAACAGCAACCCGTGGTAGCCACAACGCAGGCCTTGGTCTTCCAGGGTGCCATTGGACAACGGCAGCGCGCGATGACAGCAACGGTCTTCGAGCGCTGCGACCTTGCCATCTGAGGTGCGAAACAACACCACGGGTTTGTTCAACAAGGTACGCGCCACGGGTTTGTCGGTGAGCTGCCAACCCAGCGCGGCCACGTACCACTGGTCAAGGGGAAAGCTGGGCAAGGACGGCATCGTCGGTATTTCGTACGCAAGGGCTTGGCTGCCAGGGACGTTCATGGTGTTCTCCCGTAAATCAATAGGTGTCAGGGTCGAGTTCACAGGTCCAGCACCAGGCATGGCGTCTTGGCCCGAGAACAGCACGGGGTGAACCGATCGTTGCCGGCATGCTCGGCGTCGGTCATGAACTGGTCCCGATGGTCGGGGGTGCCCTGGAGCACCCGTGTGATACAGGATCCGCAGATGCCTTGCTCACAGGAGGTTTCGATCTCTATGCCGGCGTCGTCCAACACCTCGAATACCGAGCGGTCGGCAGGAATCTGAAAAACCTTGCCTGAACGTGCGAGCTGCACTTCAAAGGCCTGATCAGCACCATGGTCCACCGGCGCTGCAGCAAAGAACTCCCGGTGCACTTGAGACTGCGGCCAACCCGCAGCCTCGGCGCAACCGAGGACGTGATCCATGAAGCCGCCCGGGCCGCACACATAGACGTGCCGGCCCGCCTCAGGGGTTTGCAGCAAGGCGCGGGCATCCAGGGTCGACGGCACCGTGCTGCTGTCGTCGTGCAGGCTTACCCGGCCGGCAAATGCGGCGCTGGCAAGCTCATCGAGAAACGCCGCGCGCTGCCGGGAACGGAAGCAGTAATGCAGCTCGAAATCTGCGCCTTGGCGGTGCAACTCGTGGGCCATTGCCAGCAGGGGGGTGATGCCGATGCCGCCGGCAATCAGCAGATGCCTGGCGCCTTCGCCCGCCAACGCGAATAGATTGCGCGGCTCGCTGATGTGCAGGGTATGGCCCTGCTCTAGCCCCTCATGCATCGCTAGTGAGCCGCCGCGCGAGGAGGGATCCTTGAGCACGCCGATCCGGTAGCGATGGCGCTCGTGGGGTGGGTTGCACAATGAATACTGGCGGACGACGCCGTTGGGCAAATGCACATCGACATGGGCTCCTGCGGTAAAAGCGGGCAACAGTTCGCCATTGGCGAGGCATAATTCGAAACTGCAGATCCCTTCGGCGACGATGGATTTGCGATTGACTAAAACCTGGAGCATGAGACGGCCCTCCACCTCAAAAGTGGCTGCGAAAATCGAATGACAATCGAGCTAGCGAGCGGGTGTTATGGCGGGCTGGTGGTTGCTGGTAGACGGCGCAGACCACTGGTATTGGCGATAGGATTCATTTTGGGCTACCTGATAATTATTTTTGTAGGGGCGGCTGTCGCCTATGATGCGAGCAGCCCACGCACGACGCGCGGCTGGAAGTAGAATCCAGTTATTTAGTTGCGGTGTCAACTAGTTTGACTAGGCCGTTCATCACCCTTTAAGGCAGCTCCGTATGGTGGATAACAACAGGTTGGATCTCGATCGTTACGTTCCAGCCATGCTCACGTTTTTAGCGAACAAGCTGGCCACTGGCGCCTCGCTCAGTTATCGCAAGCATTTTGGGATAGGCGTGGTGGAATGGCGTTTGATTGCCCTGCTAGCGGTCGAAGACAAAATCACCGCCAACCGCATCTGCCAGGTCATCGGGCTCGATAAAAGTGCCGTCAGCCGATCGCTGCAGCTTCTGGAAGCGGCCGGGCGAATCTCGGGCGAAGTCGACAGCAAGGATGCGCGTCGCTACGCGGTCAGCTTGACGGCCGAGGGCAAGGCCTTGCATGACCGCGTGATCAAGGTTGCCCTGGAGCGGGAGCGGCGCCTGCTGAGTGATTTCTCGGCGGCAGAGGTCGATACGCTGGTAAAGCTGCTGGCACGCATGCAGGCGAAAGTCAGCCACGTGAATGACTATGAGCCACCCGCCGACGCTTAGCCGCCGTTGCGCAGCGGCACCAGCGCGGGCGCGGCTTCAATCATCCGTTCTGCAAAAACGTGCTTGCTCGTCTGGCACGATGACCCACGATTACTTGCCCTGCTGGCGGGTGTTTTCTTCGTCTGCGGCGTTACGGTAGTAGCCGACGACGACCAGGTAGCCCGCGGCCTTGCGTATGAGCGCGTACTTGTCCTCGACCTTGCCGGTGACCGGATTTTTCCAGCGGTATTCGTACTTGGCTGCATCGGCATTGCGCATCAGCTTCAAGATCGGCTCCCCGACGGGCCTGCCTGCGGGATCGTAGATCGTCATGAAGTCCACGCCCACCAGCCTAAGGTTGTAGCCGTGGGCAACGTAGCGGTGCGTGCGCGCGTCAATCACGAACACGTAGAGATCGTCTTCACGAAAGCCTGCCGACAGATCGTTGATCGCCTCTATTGTGCCTTGCGCGTCCTGGTCGATGGCCGACACCGCCCGGGCCAGCAACTGCTCCGCCTGGCGGGCGCTGGCATGGGGTAGCGATTGCGCCGCCGCGATGATCCGATCGCCCACCCTCTCGAAATACACCCGCTTGAGCTCCACGCGGCTCTGCGCCTTGTTGTCCCACCGGTACTCGACGCTTTGCATGCCCGGTCGGGCGTCGCCACCCAGCGCGTTGGCAAAGGCGACCTTGAGCTCCGGCGCCAGTACGTTGGACACCTCGCGGCCAATCAACACCGCCGAGGGACCACCGCTGGCCAGCAGGGTGCCGTGGCTGTCGATCACGAAGATGAAACGGTCGGCATCGATGAACTCGCCCTGACGGCTGAACGCTGGCAAGGCAGCGTCGCCTTGGACGTGGTAATAATCCACGGCGCGCTGCAAAAGGTTGCTGGCCTGAGGGTCCGGCGGCATTGGTGCCGCATCGGCCAGCGTGGCGCAGAGCGCCATACCGAGGAGCAGATACCGGCTCATAGCGTGCCTGCCGGCTCGTCAAAGATGGCCACCGCCCGAACGAAGCCAGCAGACGCCCGCTTGATCTTGTACGGAAAACACGACACCTCGAACCCGTGCGCCGGCAGTTGGTCAAGATTGGCGAGCTTCTCCATCTGCCCGTAGCCGATGTCGCGCCCGGCCTTGTGCCCTTCCCAGATGATCGAGGCATCGCCACTCTGGGCAAACCGCTCGCGGGTGTACTTGAACGGCGCGTCCCAACTCCAGGCATCGGTGCCCACCACGCGTACGCCGCGATCCAGTAGATAAAGGGTCGCCTCGCGCCCCATGCCGATGCCCGCATCCAGATAACCCGGCTGGCCGAACAAGGCGCCCGCTCGAGTATTGATCAACACGATGTCCAGCGGTTCAAGGCTATGGCCGATACGCGCCAGCTCGTCCTCGACTTGTTGCGCGGTGACCACATGACCGTCTGGCAAGTGGCGAAAGTCCAGCTTCACACCGGGTTGCAGGCACCAGTGCAGCGGCAGCTCATCGATGCCCCAGGCTGGCTGGCCGCCATCGGTGGTGGACGCATAATGCCAGGGGGCATCCATGTGGGTCCCGCTGTGGGTGGTGATGTGCAAGCGTTCTGCAGCCCAGGACTCATTGCCTGGCATCTGGTCGAGCGCCAGGCCGGGAAACATCGCGGCCATCTCCGGCCAGCCCTGCTGGTGGTCCATGTAGTCGATGCGCGGGAGCAACGGCGGCGGGTCGGTGTAGGGGTTGTTGTCGAGGGTGACGGACAGGTCCAGCAGGCGACGCTTGGCAGTTCTCATAGCGGTTTCCTTGTGGCGCTCTGGGGATCGGCGTGGGCGGTTTTTTTGCCCGGGCCAAGGTTGAGGGCGTTGCGTATCAGTGCGCTGGCGTTGCCATCGTGGCTGAATCCGGCGGCGCGGGCCCGGGGGCTGCGGATCGCCGGCATGGCGGCGAACATGGCCTGCAAACGCGCATCGGGGGCAAAGCTGAGCACCGCCCGCCCGGCGTCACCAAAACGGCTGGCCAGGGCATCGACGACCTGCGCGATTGACAGGTGCAGCACCGGCAGCTGCCATACGCGCTCGGTATCGGCAGGCAACGCTGGCAACTCGGCCGCGTGGATGAGGTTGCTGACGCAGCACTGCACCGACATCCACCACGCCGTGGCCTGCGGCTGCACCGGGCAGACATAGGCCTCGCCTGCGGCATAGGCGTGCATGAGCTCGCTCATGAACGCCGACCGCAGGCCATTGGGCTGGCGCGGGCGGGCGACGATTGCGGGCAAGCGCAATGCACGGCCATCGACCTCGCCCCGCCGGGCCAGATCGCACAGCGCGGTTTCGATCATCAATTTATGCGCGCCATAGGACAGCTGCGGCCGCGACACCGCCTGTTCATCCATTCGCGCCGGCAACTGGGCGCCGTAGACCGCGACGCTGCTGGCGTACACCAGCACCGGCGGCCGGGGCTGCGCGCGCAATTGGTCAAGCAACTCAAGGCTCGCGAGCAGATTGACCCGATAACCCAGGTCGTAATCCTGCTCAGCTGCGCCACCGGGCACACTGACGAGGTGAAACACCACATCGATGCCGTCGGCCAGCACCCGTCGAAGCAGAGCTGCATCGGTGATGCTGCCCTGGTGCAGGCGCAATCGCGGGTCCGGGCCGAAGCCATGGAGGTACGCATCGAGCAGCAGCAAAGTGCCGATGGTTCGGCCTGCCAGGGCGCCGCGTACCAGCAGCTGCTCAACCAGTTGCTGGCCGACAAAGCCATTGGCACCTGTGATCAATACACGCATGGTCGCCCCTCACCCATGGCTGGCACCGGCAGAGCCGGGTTTGTCATTGGCCTGTGCAGCGTTTGCTTGCACAACTCGCTGATCGATTGCGCCAAATACCGACTGCCCGTCGGCGCCCAACACATCCATGCTCACCCGGTCACCGAACTGCATGAACGCGGTGCGAATGCCACCGTATTCGATCATCTCGATGGCTCGGCGCTCGGCGATGCAGGCCGAGCCCGCACTGCGTTCAGCATTGGAGACCGTCCCGGAACCGATCAAGGTGCCGGCGCCGAGACGGCGAGTGAAGGCTGCATGGGCGATCAACTGCGCAAAGCTGAAATTCATCTGGCCGCCGTGGGGATGACCGAACCACTCGCCGTTCCAGCGAATATTCAACGGCAGATGCACTCGCCCGTCGCGCCAGGCCTCGCCAAGCTCGTCGGGGGTGACCGCCACTGGCGCGAAGGCCGAAGACGGTTTGGCCTGAACAAAACCAAAGCCGGTTTTCATTTCTCGCGGCGCCAACGCGCGCAGGCTGACATCGTTGATCTGCACCAGCAGCACGATGTGCTCGAGTGCCTGATGCGCCGAGCAGCCCATGGGCACGTCGTCGACCAGCACGCCGAACTCGCCCTCGAAATC
>LIDZ01007730.1_pt6 | contig 15910 bp, 13 predicted proteins | sample 644651 | NCBI WGS metagenome assembly LIDZ01 (sample SAMN03856242, study PRJNA289617) | food metagenome | isolation source: wine grapes on drying loft during traditional withering process | host: Vitis vinifera cv. Corvina | place: Italy: Gargagnago di S. Ambrogio di Valpolicella | collected 2014-01 | reverse complement strand
TCTGCAAGACCCGCCAAAACCGGCCACCGCGCCATAAAAAAAGGGCCGCTTTCGCGGCCCTTTTTCATCTTAACTTAACAGCTTACGGCATAATCGAAGGTTGGTCGGCACCCTCTTTTTCTACTTTGGTCTGCAGCATGTGCTCACGCTTCATGCCCAGTTTCAGCGCCAGCGCTGAAGCCACGTAGATAGAGGAAATGGTCCCGATAGAAACCCCAATCAGCATCGTCAGCGAGAAGCCTTCCAGCAGCGCGCCGCCGAAGATAAACAGCATCAGCACCACCATCAGCGTGGTCGCTGAGGTCATGATGGTACGGCTTAACGTCTGCGTCAGCGAGACGTTAACGATATCGTAAGGCGTGCCGCGACGGATCTTGCGGAAGTTCTCACGGATACGGTCCGATACCACGATACTGTCGTTGAGCGAGTAGCCGATAACCGACATCAGTGACGCCACGATGGTTAAATCAATCTCAATATGGAACAGAGAGAGAATACCCATAGTGATGATCACGTCATGCGCCAGTGCCAGCACCGCACCTAACGCCAGTCGCCACTCAAAGCGGAAACCGACGTAGATCAGGATGGCAATCAGCGCTACCAGCAGCGCCATGCCGCCAGCCTGCGCCAAATCGCTACCCACGCTTGGCCCAACGAATTCGATACGCTTAACCGTGGCGTTCTGCTCGCTGGCCTGGTTGATGATGCTCACCACCTTGTTACCCAGCTCCTGGCCCGCATTACCCTCGTTAGGGGACATACGCACCAGCACGTCACGGCTGCTGCCGAAGTTCTGTACCTGAGGATCCACAAATCCTGACTTCTCCAGCGCACCGCGCAGGCTGTCAATATCCGCTGGTTTCTCCAGGGTGATTTCAATAACGGTTCCGCCGGTAAAATCCAGGCCCCAGTTAAACCCTTTCAGTCCCATGATCGCGAAGGACGCGATCAGCAGCAGAGCTGAAATGGTAAAGGCCACTTTATCCCAGCGCATAAAGTCATGAACTTTACGCCCGTAGTTCAGTTGTTCAACGCTATAGTCCTGTGCCACAACGCACTCCTCAGATAGACAGCTTGGTGATGCGTTTGCCGCCGTACAACAGGTTGACGAGGGCACGGGTACCGACAATGGCGGTAAACATCGAGGTCACGACGCCAATCGCGGTAGTAATTGCAAAGCCTTTGATTGACCCGGTGCCCACCGCATACAGAATAATTGCAGTGATCAGCGTGGTGACGTTGGCATCGACAATACTGGAGAACGCGCCTTTATAGCCTTCATGGATAGCTTGCTGAATGGAACGTCCATTCTTGATCTCTTCCTTGATACGCTCGTTAATCAGTACGTTCGCATCCACCGCAACCGCCAGCGTCAACACGATACCGGCGATACCCGGCATGGTCAGCGTTGCACCCGGCAGCAGCGACATGATACCGACAATCAGCACCAGGTTAGCCACCAGCGCCGAGGTGGCGATCACACCGAACTTACGGTAGTAAACCACCATAAACACGATAGACGCGATCAGGCCCCACAGACAGGCTTCCAGACCCTGAGTGATGTTCTGCGCACCCATGGTTGGACCAATGGTACGTTCTTCAACAATCTGGATTGGCGCGATCAACGCACCGGCACGCAGCAGCAGTGACAGCTGACGGGCTTCGTTCGGGTTGCTGATGCCGGTAATACGGAAGCTGTTACCCAGTCGTGACTGGATGTTCGCAACGTTAATCACCTCTTCCTGCTTCGCCAGGATCGCACGGCCGTTGGCATCTTTCTTACCGCTGTCTTTGTATTCCACAAACAGCGTTGCCATCGGCTTACCGATATTATCCTTGGTGAAGTTGGACATGATGTTACCGCCCGCGCTGTCCAGCGAGATGTTCACCTGTGCCTGGTTGTACTCATCCTGGCTCGACGTGGAGTCAGTAATGTGGTCACCGGTCAGGATCACACGCTTGTACAGCGTCACTGGCTGACCGTCACGGGTGTTTTTCACTTCTGAATCACCCGGCACACGGCCATTAGCCGCAGCGGTTGGATCAACAGTGGTGTTCACCAGACGGAATTCCAGCGTGGCGGTGGCGCCCAGAATTTCTTTCGCACGGGCCGTGTCCTGAATACCAGGCAGCTCAACCACAATACGGTCAGAACCCTGACGCTGAACCAATGGTTCGGCAACGCCAAGCTGGTTAACACGGTTACGCAGGATATTGATGTTCTGCTGAACCGCATATTCACGGGCTTCACGCAGACGATCGTCAGTCATCACCGCTCGCAGCGTATTACCGCTGGTTCCGCTGATCACCAGGTCACGATGGCGGTCCGACAGATAGCTGACGGCAGCATCACGCGACGCGGCATCACGGAAACGAATTTCCAGACCGTAATTATCGGTTTTGCGAACGTTGGTATAAGGAATGTTTTTGTCACGCAGATCGCTTCTGAGGTTATCGATATTCTGCTCCTGGAGTTTACCCAGAGCGGTATCCATATCGACTTCCATCAGGAAGTGTACGCCGCCGCGCAGATCGAGACCGAGTTTCATCGGCTCTGCGGCAAGCAAGCTCAGCCAGGTTGGCGTCGCGGGAGCAAGGTTAAGCGCGACAACGAAGTCTTCACCCAACACTTTGGTAATGGCATCACGGGCACGCAGCTGCACGTCACCGTTTGCGAAACGCGCCAGAATTGCGCCATTTTCCAGTGCAATGGATTTGCTCTGGATATTATCTTGCTTCAAGGCATCTTGGATCTGAACCAGCGTCTGCTCACTGGCGGCGCTTCCGCGCGCACCAGTGATCTGAACGGCCGGATCCTCACCATACAGGTTGGGAAGTGCGTACAGCAGGCCGCCGAGTAACACGACGATCAGCATGATGTACTTCCACAAAGGATAACGGTTTAACACGGCAGTTCCCTTAGGGAAAACAAAAAATTAAAGCGCCTTCATCGTACCTTTCGGCAGAACGGCAGCCACGAAGTCACGTTTAACTACCACTTCAGTAGTTTCGTTCAGCGCGATAGCAACATATCCGGTGTCAGCCACTTTAGTGACGCGGCCAACCAGGCCACCGGTGGTCAGCACTTCATCACCTTTGGAGATAGAGTCCATCAGCTTCTTGTGCTCTTTACCGCGTTTTTGCTGCGGGCGCAGGATCATGAAGTAGAAAATCAGACCAAAAACCACCAGCATAATAACCAGTGAATAAGGACTTCCCTGAGACGGCGCGCCAGCTGCTGCCACTGCGTCAGAAATGAACAAGCTCATTAAATTTCCCTCATTGTTTAATTATCAAACGGATAATGGCGGAGCCGTGTTACCCGTCCGGTCGTAGAATTCAGTCACAAAGTGCTCTAACTTACCGTCTTCAATCGCCTGACGTAAACCAGCCATTAAACGCTGGTAATAGCGCAGGTTGTGAATGGTGTTCAGACGCGCACCCAGTATTTCGTTACAACGATCAAGATGATGCAAGTAGGCACGGCTGTAATTGCGACAGGTGTAGCAATCACACTCCGCATCCAGCGTTGCGGTGTCATCTTTATACTTCGCATTACGGATTTTTACGATGCCGTCGGTCACAAAAAGGTGCCCGTTGCGCGCGTTGCGGGTTGGCATCACGCAGTCGAACATATCGATTCCGCGACGTACGCCTTCCACCAGATCCTGAGGTTTACCGACGCCCATCAGGTAACGGGGTTTGTCTTCCGGGATCTGCGGGCAGACATGCTCCAGAATACGGTGCATATCTTCTTTTGGCTCACCGACCGCCAGGCCGCCCACAGCGTAACCATCAAAGCCAATCTCTACCAGTCCTTTTACCGAGACATCTCGTAAATCTTCGTAAACCCCACCCTGGATTATGCCGAAAAGCGCATTTTTATTCTCAAGAGAATCAAAGCGATCGCGGCTACGCTGTGCCCAGCGCAGTGACATCTCCATCGAGCGCTTGGCGTAATCCCAGTCAGCAGGATATGGCGTACATTCATCGAAGATCATCACGATGTCAGAACCCAGATCGTACTGGATCTCCATCGACTTTTCCGGGTCCAGGAAGATCGCATCGCCGTTGATCGGGTTGCGGAAATGCACGCCGGCTTCGGTGATTTTACGGATGTCGCCGAGGCTGAACACCTGGAAGCCGCCGGAATCGGTAAGGATCGGGCCTTTCCAGTTCATAAAGTCATGCAGATCGCCATGCAGCTTCATCACTTCCTGACCAGGACGCAGCCACAGGTGGAAGGTATTGCCGAGAATAATCTGCGCACCGGTATCAATCACTTCTTCCGGCGTCATGCCTTTTACCGTGCCGTAGGTGCCCACAGGCATAAATGCCGGGGTTTCCACCACGCCGCGATCAAAGATCAGACGGCCACGGCGCGCGCGCCCGTCAGTTTTATCTAATTCGAACTTCACATTGCCTCCACCAGAGATACAGTCTGATGTTAAGTGTTAACAGCCGCACAGGGTACGCGGCTGAGGATGCTGCCGGTTGGAGGTTATGCGCCAACCTGCTCGTTAACAGCCTCGGGATTGCGGGTGATAAACATCGCGTCGCCGTAGCTAAAGAATCGGTACTGCTCTGCCACGGCCTGCTGGTAGGCGCGCATCGTATTGCGGTAACCGGCAAACGCCGAGACCAGCATAATCAGCGTGGACTCCGGCAGATGGAAGTTGGTCACCAGCGCATCAATCACCTGATACTGGTAGCCAGGGAAAATAAAGATTTTGGTATCGTCGAAGAACGGGGCAATCAGCGCATCCTGAGCCGCCTGCGCGGCGCTTTCCAGCGAACGCACGGAAGTGGTGCCTACGGCCACTACGCGGTTGCCGCGTGCCTTACAGGCCAGCACCGCATCAACTACGTCCTGCGGCACTTCGGCATATTCCGCGTGCATGATGTGATCTTCAATGCTGTCAACGCGCACGGGCTGAAAGGTGCCGGCCCCAACGTGAAGGGTGACAAAGGCGGTTTCGATGCCCTTTTCACGCAGCGCGTCGAGCATGGGCTGATCGAAATGCAGGCCGGCCGTTGGCGCCGCGACAGCACCTGGCCGCTGGCTGTAGACGGTCTGATACAGCTCACGGTCAGCTTCTTCGTCAGGACGGTCAATATAAGGCGGCAACGGCATATGGCCCACCGCATTGAGGATATCCAGCACCGCGCGCTCATCGTCAAACTGCAGTTCAAACAGCGCGTCGTGGCGGGCAACCATCGTCGCCTTAACGCTTTCATCGTCGCCGAGCAGTAATTCTGCACCCGGCTTCGGCGCTTTCGACGCCCGCACATGGGCCAGCACGCGATGGTCATCGAGCATGCGCTCGACCAGCACTTCAATTTTGCCACCGCTGACTTTGCGGCCAAACACGCGGGCAGGGATGACACGGGTGTTGTTGAACACCAGCAGGTCGCCAGGGGAGAGCTTATCCAGCAAATCCGTAAAGATGCCATGAGACAACTCACCGTCCGGCCCGTTAAGGGAAAGGAGACGGCATCCGCTGCGCTGGGGCTGCGGATAATGGGCAATCAAAGATTCGGGCAACTCAAACGAAAAATCGGCAACGCGCATGGTCATTCACTGTTGGGAAATCAGGGCGCACATTCTAGCTGAAAACCCACCATTTCTAAACAATCTAATGCCTCACGCGGACAGAACACTTTCTGAGAGCGGTTCACACCGCCTTAATCCAGACTCCGTGCGCCTGCTAACGCAGCTACACCATCACGGGATAAGGCGATATACTCCCCGGATGAACTTTCTTGCACATCTCCACCTGGCCTCGCTGGCCGAAAGCTCCCTGCTGGGTAATCTGATGGCCGATTTTGTGCGGGGCAATCCGCATAACGACTGGCCGACGCCGGTTGCCGAGGGCATTTTGCATCATCGTCGTATTGACGTGATGACCGACGCGCTTCCTGAAGTGCGTGCTGCGCGTGACTTTTTCCGGGCTGAAACCCGCCGCGTTGCCCCCATCACCCTTGACGTGATCTGGGATCATTTCCTGTCACGAAACTGGGATAAAATCGTTCCGGAAATTTCCTTGCCAGCTTTTTTGGCTCAGGCGAAATCTGTGATCGCGCCCGAATTAGCCTCAACACCCGAGCGATTCCAGAATCTTAACCGTTATTTATGGTCCGACCGCTGGATGGAGAAGTACGCCGACGCCGATTATCTGCAGCCGGTGCTGCGGGGCATGGCAAGCCGTCGCCCGCGCCTGGCGGCACTGGAGGATTCATTTGATGATTTTATTGAAAACTATCAAGTGCTTGATGCTTTTTTTTGGCAGTTTTATCCGCGTATGATGGATAAAGCCGTACATAAAACTCTGTAAAAGCCGGCTGAGGCGTTTGTCGCTTGCCCTTTTGGCGAAAACGGTTATTGTATGAGGCTGCTTTAAGCATTTTAATTTTTTGATAGGTTTTACCTATCTGAACAATCAGCGTTTTACGCTGGCACCTGTCCCGACATCGCTCTTATACTGCAAGCGATTCGTCTCATTAACCCCCTTCTCTCTACAGGAGTGAACATGGTCCTGGTAACTCGTCAAGCCCCAGATTTTACTGCCGCAGCTGTGCTGGGCAACGGTGAAATCGTTGAGAACTTCAACTTTAAAAAACACACCGCTGGTAAAGCCACCGTTGTGTTCTTTTGGCCAATGGACTTCACCTTCGTTTGTCCTTCTGAACTGATTGCTTTCGACAAGCGTTATGAAGAATTCCAGAAGCGCGGCGTTGAAGTTGTCGGCGTTTCTTTCGATTCTGAGTTTGTGCACAACGCATGGCGCAAAACCCCAATCGAAAAAGGCGGCATCGGCGAAGTGAAATACGCCATGGTTGCTGATATCAAACGTGAAGTGCAGAAAGCTTACGGTATCGAACATCCGGACGCTGGCGTTGCACTGCGCGGTTCATTCCTGATCGACAAAGCCGGTGTGGTTCGCCATCAGGTTGTTAACGATCTGCCACTGGGCCGTAACGTTGATGAAATGCTGCGCATGGTTGACGCGCTGCAGTTCCACGAAGAGCACGGCGAAGTGTGCCCAGCTCAGTGGGAAAAAGGCAAAGAAGGTATGGGCGCGTCGCCAGACGGCGTGGCTAAATACCTGTCTGCGAACGCGGCTAAGCTGTAATAGCCCCCGCTTTCGAAAAGGCTCGCTTCGGCGGGCCTTTTTCATTTCTGCGCTCCCTCATTTTTCTCACTTAATTCTTAGTTCCCCTCTGCTTAGCCAAAATTAACGCCGGTCGTTTTGAGATAATTCCATCAGGAATATCTATATTTGTGTATCCCTGTTGGAAATGCCGGCGTATTGCCATAGCCTGATTACAAAATTAATCCAATTATTCATACCGGCCTGCTTCTCAGGTGGCCTGACTGACGTCAGTACCGCGAGTGGGGTAATCAGTTGTTATTTTCGTTTTTTATTAACGGCAATACTTCGTATTATGGGATCAGTGACCATGAAGACTGTGCATGCTTTCTCCTATCGCAAAGACATCGATGGGTTACGCGCCCTCGCCATCCTGCTGGTGGTCTTATTCCACTCTGGCGTCGGCGCGTTATCAGGTGGATTTATTGGCGTTGACGTATTTTTTGTTATTTCTGGATTTTTAATTGGAAGTATTATCACCAGGGAAATAAGTAATCATACCTTTTCTTTTTATCAGTTTTACGTTCGCCGTATCCGCCGTATTGCACCCGCCCTTTTCTTTATGTTGTTTTGCATCACCGCATTAAGTTACAGCATTTTGTCACCGCTGGAATTCCGCGATCTGGCAAAGTATGTCACCGCCGTACTGCTGTTTGTTCCCAATGTCATGCTGTTGAAAGGCATTGACTATTTTAATCCGAACGCCGACCTCAACCCGATGCTGATGACCTGGTCGCTGGGCATTGAAGAGCAATTTTATTTTGTGCTGCCGGCGTTGATGATTATTGCCCACCGGTTACGATTTTCACTAAAGGCGGTAATTATCACCCTCAGTGTGGCTTCACTGGTCGCGGGCATTATCATCACCCCGATCAACGGCAACAGCGCCTTTTACCTGTTGCATACCCGGGCGTGGGAGCTTGGCGCTGGTGTGCTGCTGGCACTGTGGCGCAACCAGCCGGTGACTGGCCGCAAAGGCGTGCCCTTAACGCTGGCGGGCCTGCTGTTAATCCTGGTGCCGGTATTTTTCCTTGATAAAGAGAGTGCCTTTCCTGGCTTCCTCGCGCTGATGCCGGTGGGCGGCGCGGTGCTGATTATTCTTACTCATAACCGCCTGCATAAGTCTCTGCTGGAAAACCCGCTGATGGTATTTATCGGCAAGGTTTCCTACTCATGGTATTTGTGGCACTGGCCGTTACTGAGTCTGGCGCGTATCAGCGCGAACGATCCTTTAAGTGTGGTTCAGGGATTATCCATCAGCGCTGGCGCACTGCTGATTGCGACGTTTTCCTGGTACTTTGTTGAGAAGCCGTTCCGGCGTCCTGCGCAGCCGCAACAGCGTATTATCACGTCCTACGCTATATTATGCGTGGTCGGTATTCTTTCATTCGTTTCCATCTATATGTCCGGCGGATTGAAATATCGCGTCAATGAGCTGGTTAACAGCGGTGAGCTGTTTAAAGTCGAGGCGGAAACCAATCCCTGCCTGTTAACCTATGGTGCCAATCTGCCGTCAACCAATAGCCTGTGTATGCCGACGATAGCGGTGCCGGCTGTGGCTCTGGTGGGCGACAGCCATGCTGCTGCGCTGCGTTCGGCGGTGGCGCAATATGCGTTGAAAAATAAAAAGCCTTTATTCCAGATGACAAAATCCTCCTGTCCATTTTTGATGGGCAGCAGCCGCTATATGCTGGATCACCCTGAACAGGGCGACCAGTGCACCGCCTTTAATAAAGAAGTGATGAAAACGTTACTCAGTGACAAGGTCGACGAAGTGGTGATCACCGCGTTCTGGTCATCCGGCTTTTCATTAATTCCCGGCTATGGCTACCGCTCAATCGACGGGAAGCAAAAGGATAATTATCTGGCGCTCGATCAGGGGCTTGGCAATGCAATAAAACAATTACGCGCGGCAAATAAAAAAGTGACGATTGTGGAAGATGTGCCAAGTCTGGATATCGATCCGTTGCGTTACAGCATTACCCAGAATATCCCGCTGCGGGCGAAAATTAACGCGTGGCTGAGCAACGGCGCTGGCGTGAATACCGCCGCCGACCGTACGCTGCGTTTTCATCTGACGGAAGATAAAATCAATAAAATCCTCGCAGCCTATGCGCAGCCGGGGGTGAAGGTGCTCAATTTAAAAGAGAATTTATGTACGCAAAAAGGCTGTCTGATTGCCAGTAAAGGCTTACCGCTTTACTACGATACGCACCATCTTACCGATCTGGGCAGCAGCATTGCGCTGGGCAACAATTTGTAACCCCGCGTTCAGCGTCACGGTTTCATTGGCCTGACGATTGCGTTACTGTCAGGGGCCTGGCACGCCCCTGACTCAACGCTAAGCAAAGGAAAACATGGACGCTAAACTCTCCCTTGTGACCACCCTGATGGTTTCAGTCCTGTGCGGGGTCTTCAGCCCGTCCGCCGTGGCCAAAGCAGAAGATTACACGCTGGAAAAAGTGGTCGAAGTCAGCCGCCATGGCGTGCGGCCGCCCACAACTGGCGATCGCCAGTCCATTGAAGCGGGCACGCAGCGCAACTGGCCGCGCTGGTTAACGGAAGACGGCAACCTGACCGGCCACGGTTATACCGCCGTCTGGTTGAAGGCCCGCTATGAAGCCGGGCGCTATCGCCAGCTGGGCGTGTTAAAAGCCGGCTGCCCATCCCCTGGCGACGTCTATATCCGTTCCAGTCCGTTGCAGCGCACCCAGGCCAGTGCCGAAGCCTGGTCTGCGGCCGCGTTCCCAGGCTGTGGTGTCCCGATTCATGCACTGGACAAAGACGATGCGCTGTTTGCCTTCCCCACTGACAAAGTCAGCGAGCAGCAAAAAGCCCAGTACAGACAGGAAGCGCTGGCCGCACTGGGCGGCACGCCCGAACAGGCGCAGCAGCGTCTGCAGCCGCAGATTGACGCGCTTAAACACGCCGTTTGTCAGCGTGACCAGCCCTGCCCGGCGTTCGATCAGCCCTGGACGCTCAACGTCTGGTCGAATGGCGGCATCGCGATCAAAGGGCTGGATTCCCTGGCTGCAATGGCGGAGAGCATCCGCTTAGCCTGGAGTGAAAACCAACCGCTCAGTAAGGTGGCGTTTGGCCAGGCGGATAGCGCGGCCAGGGTCAGCGCATTACTGCCTTTGCTGACGGCGAAATATGATTTCACCAACGATTTGCCTTCCGCCGCACGCCGGGGCGGTTCGGTATTGCTGGATCAGATTGCCAAAGCGTTGCAAACCTCTCAGTCGCAGGATGCGCCACCCGACGTGCGCTGGTTATTGTTCGTCGCCAGCGATATCAACCTCTCCTACCTGCGCACGCTGCTGCACTTCAGCTGGCAACAGGGCGATTATCCACGAGGCAATCTGCCGCCGGGCGGCAGTCTGGTGTTTGAACGCTGGCGCGATAATCACGGTAAGCGTTTTCTGCGGGTCTACTTCCAGTCGCAAAGCCTGGATCAACTGCGCCAGCTAACGCCCATCAGCGCCAGGGATCCGTTGCTGACCACCGAATGGCACATCGATGGCTGCAAACGCACCGACGAGGGCATGCTCTGCCCTTATGACGCTGCCTTACAGCGGATCGAGCAGGCGACAGACCGCGCGGGCCTGGTGCCGGTCAGCTACCCTCAACCCGCATCGCAGCCATAAAAAAACCGCCCACGTTGGGGCGGTTCTTGAAACGGTAAACGCGGTTAAGCGTTGGCGTTCTTGTTCAGCGTTTTCTTCACAAACTGCCAGCTCACCAGCAACACCACCAGCCAGGCTACGCCGACATACAGCGATATTCGCGTATCCGGGAAGTAACCAATCAAGCCGATGATAAAGACGAGGAACAGGATGCCCACGATGGCGGTAAAGATGCCGCCTGGCACGGCAAACTTCAGCGCTTTCGCCTGCTCTTTGGTCAGCGAGCGGCGGAAACCAATCTGCGCGAAGAGGATCATAATCCATACCCAAACGGTGGCAAAGGTCGCCAGTGAGGCGATCACCAGGAACACTTTTTCCGGCATCAGGTAGTTCAGGTAGACCGCCACCAGCATCGCCGCCATCATCACCAGCACGGTCACCCACGGAATGCCGCGACGGGAAACCGTAGCGAACATTTTCGGCGCGTGGCCCTGCTCGGCCATACCGTGCAGCATACGTCCGACGCCAAACACATCGCTGTTAATCGCCGACAGTGAGGCGGTGATCACCACAAAGTTCAGGATCGCTGCCGCGGCCGCAATCCCCATATGCTGGAAGGTCAGGACGAACGGGCTGCCGTTGGTGCCGACCTGGTTCCACGGGAAAATCGACATAATCACGAACAGCGTGCCGACGTAGAACACCAGAATACGCAGCGGAACGGTATTGATCGCTTTCGGAATGGAGGTTTCAGGATCTTTCGCTTCACCTGCGGTGATGCCGATGATCTCAATGCCGCCATAGGCAAACATCACAATCTGCAGTGACAGCACCATGCCGATCACCCCGTGGGCGAAGAAGCCGCCGTTGGTCCACAGATTATGGATGCCGGTCGGCTGACCGCCGTTGCCGATACCCCAGAAGATGATGCCGATACCGGCGACAATCATAATAATGATGGTCGCGACCTTGAACAGCGACAGCCAGAACTCCACTTCCCCGAACACTTTCACCGTGGCCATGTTAATGGCGCCGATAATCAGCACCACGCTCAGCACCCAGATCCAGTGCGGAACGTCCGGGAACCAGACGCCCATATAGATACCAAAGGCGGTAACATCAGCGATGGCAACAATCAGGATTTCGAAACAGTAGGTCCAGCCGGTGATATAACCGGCCAGCGGGCCGAGGTAGTCCTGCGCATAGCGCGAGAAGGAGCTGGCCTGAGGGTTGTTGACGGACATTTCGCCGAGCGCGCGCATGATGATATATGCAATCGCACCGCCGATAATATACGCGAGAATAACGCTCGGACCGGCCATTTTCATCGCGTCTGCCGAGCCATAGAACAGCCCGGTGCCGATTGCCGATCCCAATGCCATAAAACGAATGTGGCGGGTACTCAGTCCCTTTTTGAGCGTATTTTTTGTCATGTTTCGGGTTCTGCTTTCACTCTGACTGCGTCTTCTGCCGCACGGGCAGCAGAAGACGCGGGGTTAAGACTATTTCTGCTGCGCGCTGACCTGCTCACGACCGCCGGAAACACGGTCATACACCGCGACCAGTACCAGCATGGCCAGCGATGGCGGTAACCAGGCCAGGCCCTGTTCTGCCAGCGGCAGGTGCTGAGCAAATGCCGGCAGCGAATCTTTCCAGCCGGTGGTTTTAATCGCATCAACAATACCGAACAGCAGGCTGATCAACATAGTTGGCGCAATAATGCGGGTATTTTTATTCCACCAGCTCAGGGTAAAGCTCAGCAGTACCAGCACGATGCACGGCGGATAAATCGCAGTCAGCACCGGAATAGAAATGGCAATCAGATGGCTCAGGCCGAGGTTAGACACCACCATTGAGAACAGACCGAGCACAAACACCAGTTGGCGATAGCTCAGCGGCAGATACTGCTCGAAGAACTCGGCGCAGGCGCAGGTCAGGCCCACCGCCGTCACCATGCAGGCAACAAAGATCAGCGCGGCGAGGAACACGCTGCCCATGCCACCGAAGGTCTGCTGAACATAGGCATGCAGGATAGCTGCACCGTTGGCACCCTGATCAACGATAGCTGAACTGTTGGAGCCCAGCTTAAACAGCGCCAGATACACCAGTGTCAGGCCGACACCGGCAATCAAACCGGCCAGCACGGTATAACGCGTCAGCAATTTCGCGTCACTGACGCCACGCGAACGCGCAGCGTTGACAATCACGATGCCGAACACCATCGCACCCAGCGTATCCATGGTCAGGTAACCATTGACAAAGCCGCTGGAGAAGGCCGCATGTTGATACGCCTCGGTCGCCGGGGCCAGGCCGCCAGCAGGCCAGATCAGCGCTGCGATGCCCAGTATCGCCAGCGCGACAATTTTCAGCGGCGCCAGGAAGTGCCCAACGGTATCCAGCAGTTTGCCGGGATACAGGGAAATGCCGATCACCAGTGAGAAGTAAATCAGGCTGTAGATAAACAGCGGCAGCCAGCCGTCACCGGTCAGTGGCGCGATGCCGACTTCAAACGAGACGGTTGCGGTACGCGGCGTGGCGAACAGCGGGCCAACGGCAAGGTAGCAGACCGTCGCCAGCACCAGACCGGCCGCTTTACCGATTGGCGTACTCAGCGCATCCACGCCGCCGCCGACACGGGCCAACGCAATGACGGTGATAACCGGCAGACCGACGGCAGTGAGCAGGAAGCCGAGGGCCGCAATCCAGACATGTTCACCCGACTGGATGCCAACCATTGGCGGGAAAATGATGTTACCTGCACCCACAAACAGCGCAAAGGTCATAAACCCCAGTGCCAGGATGTCTTTGGAAGTTAAACGATTCGTCATAAGCAGAAAATTAGCCCGTACTGGTGTTAAGTGAAGTCGCGATGTCAGCTTCATCACCCTGCCTGCACTAAAAACGCCAGAATTTCAAACCGATACAGGGCATTTGTCTGTCCTGTGGTCGCTCTGGTAGCGGATTTGCGCTGATTTTAATCTGTTTACAGGGGGATAACGTAAAAACGGCGCTAAGTAAACCGTTTATAGGGCAGAAAGGCAAGGCGGGATCGGAAAAGCAGAGCGATATGTTGCAAAAAAAGAAGCAGCCAGTGTATCGCTTCAGGTTATCGGCTGGATGCCTTACATGATTTGTATTTTATTTGTGCAGTGCGGGGTTATTTTCTGCAGGGAATGGCCTGATGATGCACAAAAGGCGCGGAATTCCGCGCCTTTTACACAAGTTGATGCAGGGTTACCAGACGTCTTTAGCGATATCGACCACCAGACGCAGCTTCGCCCACTGCTGTTCTTCGGTCAGGCTGTTGCCCTCTTCGGTGGAGGCAAAGCCACACTGCGGGCTGAGGCAGATTTGATCGAGGCTGACAAACTGTGCCGCTTCGGCAATCCGCGCTTTCACCGTTTGCGGATTTTCCAGCTCACCGTTTTTAGTGGTGATCAGGCCCAGTACCACCTGCTGCTTGCCGGGTTTGATAAAGCGCAGAGGTTCGAAACCGCCTGAACGCTCGTTATCATATTCCAGGAAGAAGGCATCAATATTCACGGTGCCGAACAGGATTTCAGCCACCGGCTCATAGCCGCCTTCAGAGATCCAGGTCGAACGGAAGTTGCCGCGACAGACATGCAGACCAATGGTCAGATCGTCCGGCTTGCCTTCGATCGCTTTATTCAGCACCTGCGCATAGATGCGCGCCAGCTCTTCAGGATCATCGCCGCGCTCGCGGATCTGGTTTTTCTGATCTTCGGAACAGAGGTAAGCCCAGACGGTATCGTCCAGCTGCAGGTAACGGCAGCCTGCGTCGTAAAACGCCTTAATCGCGTCACGGTACACGGTGGCCAGATCGTCGAAGTAGTCGTTAAGATCCGGGTAGACGTTGGCGTCGATCGCCTTACGGCCACCGCGGAAGTGCATCACGCTTGGGCTTGGAATGGTCATTTTCGCCACTGCATCGCCGCTGATGCTTTTCAGGTAGCGGAAGTCTTCCAGCATCGGATGGTTGCCGAAGCCGATTTTGCCGGTGACGCGGATACCGTGCGCTTTGGTCTGCACGCCGTTGAACTGAATGCCCTGCTCAGATTCATAGCGTTCAACCCCTTCCAGGCCATCGAAGAAGTCAAAGTGCCACCACGCGCGGCGGAATTCGCCATCGGTGACCACTTTCAGACCACAGGCGCGCTGATGAGTGACCACATCGCGAATGGCTTCATCTTCAATACGACGCAGGGCAACGGCATCAATCTCACCCTTCTGGAACTGCTCGCGCGCCTGCTTAATGGCGGCGGGACGAAGGAAGCTGCCTACCACTTCGGCACGATACTGAGCTGAATCTCTTTGCATGTTGTGTCACTCCTGACCTGCGCACGGGCGCATAATTTACCGGTGAAATTATCACGAATCGTTATTCTTAGACTTCTGGATGTCTATATGTCCAGACGCAAGAGTGTCACGAGAGCGACGCTGGCGCAAACGAGGAAAATTCATCAGACATGAAAAAAATTCATGTTGACCGGTGCTAACGATCCTCAATCAGCGCACGCGCCTGACTGACCTGCTCTGGCGATAGCGGCAGATATCCCGCCTGGGTGACCAGCGTCTGGCCGTCAGCGGATAACACGTGATGAAGAAACGCGGCGGTAAGAGGTTCCAGCGGCTTGCCGGGGGGTTTATTGACGTACAGGTACAGCTTGCGGGCGTAAGGATAACGCCCGCTGCGAATATTGGCCGCATCCGGCGCCACCCAGTCGTGGCCATCACGGGACACCGGTAATGTCTTCACGCCGCTAAGATGAATGCCCATGCTGGCATAGCCAATCGCATTCAGCGTGCCCGCCACGGCCTGCACCACCGCCGCCGAGCCGGGATATTCCCCGACATCATTGCGGAAATCGCCATTACACAGCGCCTGCTGCTTGAAAAACCCCCAGGTACCGGAGGCGGAATTACGGCCAAATCGCTGCAAAGGACGGGACACCCAGCCCGGTTGAGTTAACTGCACATCACCCCAACGATGCACCGCAGAGAGCGCGCCACAGCGGCGGGTAACGGAAAAGATCGCATCGAGCTGCTGCGTATTCAGTCCCTGAATCGGGTTGTCCTGATTGACCACCACCACCAGCGCATCCATCGCCACCG
>LIDZ01012142.1_pt1 | contig 15924 bp, 13 predicted proteins | sample 644651 | NCBI WGS metagenome assembly LIDZ01 (sample SAMN03856242, study PRJNA289617) | food metagenome | isolation source: wine grapes on drying loft during traditional withering process | host: Vitis vinifera cv. Corvina | place: Italy: Gargagnago di S. Ambrogio di Valpolicella | collected 2014-01 | reverse complement strand
CATAAAGGTATTTCCATGTTGCAAATTATCGTTCCGATGGCCGGGGCCGGGAGTCGCTTTGCGGTTGCGGGCTACACGGATCCCAAACCGTTGATCCCTGTACATGGTGTACCGATGATCAAGGTCGTGATCGACAACCTGACGCCGGAGTGCCCGCACAGATTCATCTTTATCTGTCAGGCGGAACAGGTCGCCCGTTACGGGTTGAGGGAAAAACTGAGTACCTGGGCGCCCGGCTGCGAGATCGTCGAACTCGGCGGCCTGACCGGGGGCGCTGCGTGCTCGGTGTATGCAGCGAGGCACCTGCTCGACGACAGCCAGCAAGTGATGATCGCCAACAGCGACCAGTACGTCGATGTGGATATAAACGCCTATCTGCAGGCAATGAGCGAGAGCGATGCAGAGGGTTTGATCATGACCATGAAAGCCAACGATCCGAAATGGTCGTTCGTGGGCTTCAGTGCAGCAGGCCTGATCGACCGTGTGGTGGAAAAAGAGGTTATCTCTGACGAGGCCACTGTCGGCATCTATAACTTTCGCCGCGCAGGTCAATTGATATCGGCCATCGAGGCGATGGTCGCGAAAGATCTTCGCGTCAATGGCGAGTTCTATGTCGCACCGGTTTACAACGAGCTCATCGGGCAGGGCGCCAGGGTCATTCATTACAGCATTGGTGCAGAAGGTCACGGCATGTATGGCCTGGGCATCCCGGCAGACCTCAACCAGTTCCTGTCGTTGCCGCTAAGCAGGCAGGCAGCCTCGGGAAAAGAGGCCTGACATGCAGATCATCAGCCATCGCGGCTATTGGCTGCAAAAGCCGGAGCGCAACCTGCCCGAAGCCTTTCATCGATCATTCGACCTTGGCTTCGGCACCGAAACCGATGTCCGTGATGTGGCGGGCCAACTGGTCATTTCCCACGACATGCCCGCGGGCGGCGAGCTGACGCTGGATGGCCTGCTCGACATCATGGCGGGCCGCAACCTGCCGCTGGCCATCAACATCAAGGCGGATAGCCTGGCACAGGCTCTCGCCGAAACCTTCGCCCGTTACGGCCATACCAACTGGTTCGCCTTTGATATGGCGGTGCCGGACATGCGCAGTTACCTCAACGCCAACCTCATCACTTACACCCGTCTCAGCGATGTTGAGCCGTCGCCAGCCTGGCTCGAACAGGCAGCCGGCGTCTGGCTTGACGGTTTCGAGGGTGAGTGGTTCTCCAACCAAGTCATTGGCGATCTTCTTTCCCTGGGCAAGCGAATTTGTGTGGTGTCACCCGAATTGCACGGGCGTGGTCATGACGCCCTGTGGCAGCAATTGCTCGAGTTCAGGTCGCAGGACCGTTTGACGCTGTGCACTGATCTTCCCGCAGACGCAGCCACTTTCTTCACGTGAGGCAACCATGATCAAGGCAGTGATTTTCGATATGGACGGTGTCCTTATCGACGCCAAAGAATGGCATTACGACGCATTGAACAAAGCGCTCAGCCTGTTCGGTTACAACATCAGTCGCCACGAACACCTCACCGCCTACGACGGTCTGCCCACTTCGCGCAAACTCGACATGCTGAGTGTCGAACGCGACCTGCCAGTTGCGTTGCACGCCTTCATCAACGAGATGAAGCAGCAGTACACCATGGAAATTGTTTACGCCCAGTGCAAACCGACCTTTGTGCATCAGTACGCGCTGTCATCACTGAAAACGCTGGGTTACAAGCTGGCAGTGGCGTCCAACTCCATTCGCAACACCGTGGAGGTCATGATGAACAGGGCAGATCTCGACCGATACCTCGATCTACGGCTCTCCAACGAAGACGTCAGGCATGCCAAGCCAGCGCCGGACATCTATACCAAGGCCATCAGCCAGCTGGGTCTTCGGCCTGAAGAATGCCTCATCGTCGAGGACAACGAGAATGGCATCAAGGCCGCCAGAGACTCAGGCGCACATGTTCTGGTCGTGGCTGAAACCTGCGACGTAAACCTCAATAATATTCTTGGCAAAGTCGAACAGATCAACTTCGACAAGGCGGCAGTCCTGTGAGCGCGTTGAATATCATCCTTCTGACCGGCAGGCAGTCAGAGGCGCTGCACGATGAGGGCGAGTACCCGCACTACCTGTGCGAATACAACGGCAAGCCGCTGATTCATACGCTGATAGACAGCTGCGCAGTACTTCAGCCGCGCAAGATGATCTGCACCTTATCGAGCAACGATATCGCCCGGCTGCACCTTCGCAACATGGTCCCGCAGATGCACCCGTCGGCCAGTGTTCTACCGGTTCACAACATCACCCGCGGCGCGGCGTGCACGGCGCTTCTGGCGAGCGAAGAAATCGACAACGATGACGAACTGCTGATTCTCAGTGTCAGCGACTTTCTGGATATCGAGTTGCAGGATGTAGTGCGCACGTTTCGGGAAAGTCATGAGGATGCCGGAGTGGTCATCTTCAATTCTCTGCACCCTCGTTATTCATTCGCGCGCCTGGATAGCGACTTTCGGGTTATCGAAGCTGCCGAAAAAAATCCGATCAGCTCAAACGCCATTGCAGGTGTGTACTGGTTCAAGTCCGGCTCGCTGTTCGTATCGGCGGCCAAAGAAATGATTCGCAAGGACGCCAGGGTCAACGACAACTTCTACATAGCCCCCGCCCTCAATGAGCTGGTGCTGTTGCAGAAGAGGATCGGCGCCTACCGGATCGAACCCAATCAGTACCGGCCATTGAAAACCGACAGTCAGCTCCACGCTTTCGAAGCAGGAGAAATGCGATGAAAACGGCAAGACTGGAAGACATGGTCAAAGGCTGGTTCGTGGGCGGATTCGAACCTGCAGTTTTCAGTACCGAGTCCTGTGAGGTCGGGGTCAAGACCTACAAGGCAGGTGAAAAGGAAGCGGCTCATTACCACAAGGTCGCCACCGAGATAACCGTGCTCATTGCCGGGTCGGTCAACATGCGCGATCAGGTCTGGCATGCTGGCGACATCATCGTTCTGGAACCGGGCGACATCACGGCGTTCGAAGCGCTCACAGACGCGACCACCGTTGTCGTGAAGGTGCCGGGTGCGCTTGCTGACAAGTACGTCGTCTGACCATGAAAACGACCCATCTGCAGCATCACCCAAGCCTCGGTTACATAGCGGCTGGCAGTCTGCGCAGCCTCCCGGTTGGGCTACTGCTGCCCCATGAGTGTTCCAGCTTCATCTCGTTCCGCGCGCATCCGTTTCGCAAGCCTGAACGGGTGATCAGGAAACTGCATGCCGCACAGCGTCCGTTGTGTCTGTATGGGTCGGGTAGCTACTGTTTTTATGGTGTCCAGAGTGATTCGCCGCTGGCACCCCTGCTGCTGTGGGACGGTGCGCACTTTCTGAATGTTGGCGAAAAAATAACGGTCATCGAAGACACGCCTATCGAGTGTTATCTGGATCGTGATTACTTTGCGGGATCACTCAAGGTCATTGCGCGTTCGGCCAACTCGGTCACTTACAAGAAAGTATCCAGGCTGACTGCGGAATCCAACGACGATCTCGACAGCTGGACCTTCGGCATTCCTGTCGGTCCAGGCGACGCCACCGTTCTCAATGCCGTCGTGAAGCGCATTCTGGAAATTGACATCCCGCACAAGGAGATACTGCTGTGCGGCACACCGGGAAGTAATTTCGCCTATTTCGACAAAGTCCGCATCGTGGGGGAGGACATCACTGCCCCGCCCGTGCAGATCTGCAAAAAGAAAAACCGTCTCGCGCTGGAGGCCAGACACAGCAATCTGGTGATCCTGCATGACCGCGTCTTTCTGCCAAAACACTTCGGGGAAGTTGTCCGCCGCTTTGGCCCGCGCTATCCGTTGATGACCTTGCAAAGCATGTTTTTCGATAACCGAATCAGCATGCACCCGCGTCGCTACTCGGATTACGGCATGGCCATGGACGAGGTCGCGCAGGGGCTGCTGGGGCTGCACCGCACCAGCGGTAATGCTCAGTCCATAGCGCCGTCAATATTCCCGGACGTCGACCGGACCGGGTTCTGTTTCGCCAGCCCGATGCGCTACAACAGCGACGCCAGCTACCCGACAGGCAGCCTCTACATTTGTCGCAAGGATGTCTGGAGTGCCTGCCCGCTGGACGAGTCCCTGCACTGGGTGGAATACGAAGACATCGAGCATGCACTACGCGCATCCCGGGCAGGTATTCCAAACCGTATCAATCCCTTTGGCATCACTCAGTCAGTGACCTCCCGAGCGCTGCTGGGTGGCAAGGGTTCAGTCGAATCGGCTAACGGGCGCCTTGAGGTGTCCGGGCCTTGCTATGTGTCCCTGCTTCAAAAGAAACCTCTTTTCAATCTGTCTGCCGAGGCCGCATTGGCCAGACTGCAACAGTTCGGGGACAAATACCTGGCCAATCCATCGACAGTTGTCATTCCTACCGGTCTCGAGCGCATCTCTGTTCGAGCCTGGGTCGAACTGATCGATCGCGTGGCTCAGCAGTCCAGCTTCAGAAATGATATCGACGCAGTCAGAGAATTTCTCGCCGACTTCGAGAGGCTCATGCTGTTCGACCAATTGACAGAAACCCGTCAGGAATATCTGGTCAATCGCTTCCTCACAGACCCTGTGCTGGCCAAACAGACACTGATCACGCAAAGCTGTGAGGTACGCAATATGTTGCGTCAACGCAGCACGCAGACCTGGTTCGTCCGCCAACAGGATGACTACTTTCACCACAATCTTCTTTCGCTCCCCGGCATTCTGATTTCTGCGATTCGTGTGTACAGAAATAACGGAAAAATCTTCTATTTCGAAAGCCTGTGGGCTGCCGTGAGGGCGGTCTACAACTCCACACCTTTCAAGTCCTACATCCAGGGGGCGAAGTGAAGGTATTCGTCGTTTCCCATCTGAGCCCCAGCCCCTCCAGTCATCAGTTGATCTGTCAGCTGGCGCACATTCAGCACGAGCACAGAAAGACCGTTCCCGTGCTTGTGATTGATGACCGCTACAACCTGACCGAACTACCCGTCAGCGATCTGCCGGCGGAACATGCCCAGTTCAGCCTGGAAGACTTTCTTCACGACAATGGTCTGAGCGGCATTGTGGCGAACAGAATTGCCCAGCACATGGATAAAGTCGAAAGCGACTGGGTGCTGATTGATTTTGGCCAGCATGACTCGGCTACCTGCATGGACTTCATCCAGAAAATTGCTCGTTACAACTATCTGAGCGCCAGGCTGCGAAAGCGAAACCTCGTGATCATGGTGCCCGCCATGCATCTGGGCATTTATTCGCGAACCCTCAATGCGTCGTTCAATAATTTACCGGCAAGCACAACCGCCTCAGCCCGTTCTGTTCAGATTAGAAGGCTATTCATGGTCACTCGTCTTGAGAGAGTACTGATAAGTCTTCCATTGCTGGCGGGCATCCTGCGTCGAATACGGCGTGTTGTTCTGCGCGTCTTTCGGCGTGTTGCAAGATCCCATTGACCGATCTGCCGCTAGCCGTTGGTAGCAGGCGCTTCTCATTACAAGGTTAAACACATGCCTCATCTTGTGGCCGTCGATTCCAGAAAAATCAGCGTGGTTATTCAGGGCCCCCTGTATCGCAACCTGAGTTCCAAACGAAACATCTTCGCCTGCATCGCGTCGATCCGGAGGCACCTGCCACAGGCCGAAATTATCGTTTCGACCTGGCGTCATGAAGATACCTCCGATGTGAAGGCGGACCAGATCGTCATGTCGGATGATCCGGGTGCCTTCGTCGATGATGCCGGTAATCAGATCAACATCAATCGCATGCTGCGATCGACGTTATGCGGTATTCAAAGCGCTTCAAGACCCTATGTCATGAAAATGCGCGCCGACCACAATCTGACCAGCGCGGCACTGGCTGTCATAGGCCAGTCTGATGATACCGAGCCGGGCGAGACACAACTGTTCGACACCCCCATCACCACCACAACGCTTTATATTCGCGACCCTGAACGGTTGCCGATGTTGTTCCACATATCGGATCTCGTTCAATTCGGCACGCGCGACGCGATGCTCGCCATGTGGGAGCAACCGCTGTTCGAAAGGCACGCGCTTTTCAACGACAGGCCGTCTCGCAACCCGTTTGGCAACTTCATTGGCTACACGTCCGCGCGCCTGGTCAGCGAACAGGCACTGATGCTGGGTGTCATGCACAGGAAGGGCATCGACGCCCGGCTCGCGCGACCCTGCGAGGTAGGGCTGAGCAACCTGAAATTATGGGACAACGTCTTGAGACGCAACTTCAGAGTCCTCAACCACTGCGAGGCTGGCGTCGACTTCCCGGAACGCTTTCTGACCAGCCGCCGCGTATTGACCACACTCTACAAGGCCTCTGCGATAGAGCAATTGCAAAGGCTCGACCCTAAGGGCTACAGGCTGAGGATTGCGCGCATCTGGCTCAATCAATACCTGCTGACCTGCCTGCGCCCCGGCTGGTGGGTGTCCTTTGCGACCATCGTACTGTTCAGCACCTCGCCGACCCTTGCCAAGCGCATTCGCTCGTACTGGCGCACGCTGAGGAAGGTCGCGCATGCGGAGTCTTATCGGGTTTGAGGGCTGGGCGTGTGTAGGTATCGAAATACGTCACGCGTTACGCAAGCGTTCATCCAGCATATCCAGCAAAGCTTGCTGACTCATCGAAGCCTGCTTGGCATAGCACGAGACCAGCAGCTCAAGCGGATGAATTCCGATTCTGGTCGCGAGCTGGTCCAGCTTCTCAAGCGTCGGGCTCTTCAACCCGCGTTCGATCTCGGACAGATACGTCCTGCCACTGACCCCGACAAAATCCTCTTGCGTGAGACCCTTCGCTTCGCGCGCTTCTTTCAGTGCCGCTCCGATTGCGTTGCTCAGATCCATTGCGCTGCTGTCGCGATTTTCGATCATGGGCGAGCCATCGATTCCAGCTTACTGAGCAACGCATATGGATCAGCCCCGATCCCCCGGCAGACATCCATGAACTCAATGACATCGAGCCTGCGCTCGGCATTCTCTGTCTTCGAGATAAACGACTGCGGTCGCCCTAGCCTGACGGCTAATTCTTTTTGCGTCATACCGGCTGCGTTGCGCGCTTCCAGCAAAAGATCAAGCAACACCTGATAGCGAGCGTTATGGATGGTTTTCACTTGGGCACGCCGTCTGAATAGTCCGGCTACCTAAATAAACCTGATTTGGGATTATCCCAAAATAGGTTTTTCGATTAAGATATGTACCTCAAGGATGTACGCACACGTTCACGGAGGTCTTATGAAAATCAGAAAAGCCCAGTTGCTGCGCCGTAGGCGTCTTTACCTCGGCTTGTCGCTTACGCGAAACCTATGTCCACAATGTCGTGCGCTAAAGCAACGCTCTAAGGCCATCTCATCCGCCCCGGTACCTGATGTCATGACCCAGCGCCAAATCGTCAGCGCAATGTATGCCTATCTCATGACCAGCTGGGAAGAACTGCCCGAACAGAACAAGCGTGCGCTTGGCTTCGATTCAATCGTGGGCGGTGAAGAGGAAGAGGCAGCGCTGAATCGATTGGCAACGCTGTTTATGGAGTATGCGGATGTTTCCCTGCGCAGGGCGCTGGTGGCGCGGCGGAGGCGTTTGGGGGAGTGAAAGTGATTGAGCGCCGAACGCGACATCTCAAAGAGTTATTCTCGAACCTGAGGGACTGGTCGGCCAGCAATCTCAAATACCCGCGCTTCTGTGCACCGCATTACCCGGATCTTCGATTTGGTCAGCGAGCTGATGACCAAACTGAACAGCGCCGTAGAACGCGATAGCTATGCCTGGCAGACTGCTTTGCTCTGCTGCAGCACGCTGGGGCAAAACGTCACGAACCTACCAGTTGAAATGAGCGTTGTCTTCGCAGTGGACTGCTATTTTGATAGTCAAAACACAGAGTAGATGAGGCCTAGGGTGCGGCTATCTCTGGACTGAGATTGCTGGCAGTCAACCGCTTTAACGCAATGCCGATAGCTTGATCATCGAACAGCCTGCTTTTCCGAGCCGCCGCACCTGCGCCTCCATCCCAATGTTTCAATGCTTCACGCACTGCCGGAACCGTTGGAGAAACTCCCGACTTACTCAATAACCAGTCAACCGTCGCCAACAGCTCCATGCCGAAAGGCGACTCAAAGCCGTCAATCAGCTCTGCGGTGCGCTCCAGAGCTTGGGAATATTCCTTGGCCTCTGTTTTCAGATAGGTTTGCAGAAAAGCCTTACGGCCCTCGTCAAACCAGATCACGTCGTTAATACCTGCGTCGCTGATGCGTTTATCGCAATGCAGGTAGCTGCCATCGAGATTGTCGAGCAGATGCTCAAGGCGATTGGCGTATGGCCCATATTTGTGGGCTACAAATTTGAGATCCAAGGGGTTCTTTGCGCTTGGCAATTGTTCTATCGAACGCTCCAGAAACCAAGCGAGCTTCTGAATTTCAAGCAGGCTACATTCCATGCCCAAAACCCAGTAACGCCGAACGAGTTCGGCGATGAGTGCACGTGCAGGCGTCAGCTTCTCGACACCGCTGCGCTTCGCGACATTCAGATATTGATCAGTGGGTTCAAAGACAAGTACATCGACATCCAGATCACTCAAGACATCAACAATCTGCTTATGCCCGGAAGGCAGGTGTTCCGTTCGCTCGTCTTCGATCAGCTGGAACTGATCAGCAACCCGCTCGCGCAGCACATTGAGCTGCAGAGGTGCGCCGTTTTGCACGGTGGTCAGTACCGGCCGCATCACGCTTTGAGCATCCGGGATAGGCATTGTCACTCCTTAACTCTGTTGGCCACTCTCAGCGAGGCCAGCCGCCGACTTCAGCATCCTCAAAATCACTAGCGCAAACGCCCGGCTCTTTGTTTCGTTATCCAAAACCTCCAGCGATAACTTCTCGTGGTCAGTCATGGCATCTAGCACGGTGTCCAGCACTCGCTTGGGGAACAGGCCGTGCATCACTTGATCCACCGAGTGGTTGTTCACCTGAGCCATCACATCGTCCTGGCGGCTGATGCGCTGCGCGATGCCGGCCAGGAACTGCAACTGGTCGTCATCGCTCACGTCGGCACCGAAGATATCGTTCAGCGCCTCGATGATTTCCGACAAGTGCTTCTTCTCTTGGTCATGGGGCTTGCCGCTGCCCACATCACTGCCAGGCTTGAGGGTGTATTCGCCGGTTTCCTCGTTCAGGCGCAGCTGATGCTCGGCGCGCTTGCTCAGACGGTAGTGGCTCAGTTGCAGCTCGCCCACGTCCACGTCGTCTTGTAGCAAGCGATCCACGCGCAGCAACGGGTGCAGATGCTTGGCGTACACGCACAGTTGCTCCAGCTCGCGATCCTCATAAGGGACGATCTGCGAAAGGAACTCGTGGAGGCGCACAAAGCTCTGCAGGTTCTTGCGGAACAGGTCGAGCTGGTCCACCTGCTCGCCGGCCTCCTTCAGCGCATGCTCGGCTTTTTTCAGGCCAGTACTGTCGCCGTTAGCTTCGGCCGTGCGCTTGAAGTCCAGCGCCTGTCGGCGCGACTCCACCGAGAAGGCGTAGCGCTTGGCAAAGCGCTCCTTTGCCGGAGTGCAGTAGTAACTGAGCTTGCTGGCTGCCGCCTTGGGGTCGAAGAAGGCAATGGCGAATGCCTCGACCTCTTGCCAGTGATAGATCCCCTCGGCATCCAGCTTTTTCTGCAGGTCATAGATGATCTGCGGGTCGGTTACATCGGTCAGCTCAGCCTTGGTGTAGTACGGCAAGAAGGCGTCGAGAATATCCTGCGGCTCGTTGAAGAAGTCGAGGATGAAGGTTTCCTTGCTGTCACCGAAAGTGCGGTTCAGCCGCGATAGGGTCTGCACGCAGTCCACGCCTTGCAGCTTCTTGTCCACGTACATGGCACACAGCTTGGGCTGATCGAAGCCAGTCTGATACTTGTTGGCCGCGATCATCACGTTGAAGTCTAGGGTGTCGAACGCCACTGCCAGGTCGCGGCCATTCAGGCCGGGGTTGAGCAGGCTGCTGCTTTCCGTCACCTCTTCGGGGATTACCTCATCCGGAAGCACGCTGCCGGAGAACGCCACCAGCGGGTGCACATCGTTGTAACCCATCTGCTGTACATAGGCTCTCACCGCCAACTGGTAGCGCACCGCTTCCTGGCGGCTGCTGGTTACCACCATGGCCTTGGCTTGGCCATTGAGGAGACTGCGGATATTGGCGCGGAAGTGCTCGACTATCACCTCAACCTTTTGACTGATGTTGTATGGATGCAAACGCACCCAGCGCGCTAACTTGATGCGCGCCTTCTTGCTGTCCACCTCGTCGTCTTCGCCATCCGGATGTGCGATCTTCCAGGCGGTGCTGTAGGTGGTGTAGTTGCGCAACACGTCGAGGATGAAACCCTCCTCAATAGCTTGGCGCATGGAGTACAGATGAAAAGCCTCCGGCTTGTTACTGGAACTCGCCGGCAGCGTGGGGTCGGCAGGGCGACCGAACAGTTCCAGGGTCTTGGCCTTGGGCGTGGCGGTGAAGGCGTAGTAGCTGATGCGCTCATTCGGTTGGCGCGCCTGCACGGCGGCGTCCAGCAGCTCTTCGGCGCTGACTTCCTCGGCATCCGGCGCATCGCTGCCGAGAATCTGCTTCAGCTTGCTGGCCGAAGAGCCGGTTTGCGAGGAATGCGCCTCATCGGCAATCACCGCATAGCGCCCGCTAGCCAGCTTGGGGTGCTTGTCGAGGGCATCGAACAATGCGGGGAAGGTCTGGATGGTGACGATGATGATGCGCGTCTGCTCAGCCAGTGCCTCGGCCAGTTGTTCGGATTTACTCTGGTTGCCGACATCGCGGCTGATCGGTTTGACCACGCCCTGGGCGTGCTCGAACTGGTAGATGGTATTCTGCAACTGGCTATCCAGCACAGTGCGGTCGGTGACCACGATCACCGAGTTGAACAGGCGCTGGCCGGCATCGTCGTACAGAGAAGCCAGTTGATGGGCGGTCCAGGCGATGGAGTTGGATTTGCCCGAGCCGGCGCTGTGCTGGATTAAATAGCGCTTACCCGACCCTTCAGCGCGGGTGGTGTTGATCAGCGTGTTGACCACTTCCCACTGGTGGTAACGCGGGAAGACCATCGTCTCCTTGGTAACCGGCGTGCCGTCGAAGCCTTCGCTGGTTTTTTTCTCCAAGTGCAAAAAGCGCCCCAGCACCTTGAGCCAGGCATCCGGCTGCAACAGGCGTTGCCACAGGTAGCTGGTGGCGTACTGGCTGTCGTCGGTGGGCATTGGGTTGCCGGCGCCGCCTTCCTCGCTGCCGAGGTTGAAGGGTAGGAAGAAGGTGTCTTTACCGGCCAGTTTGGTGGTCATCGCCACTTCGTTCTGGCCCACGGCAAAATGCACTAGCGCGCCGCGTTTAAAGGTCAGCAGCGGCTCGGGTTTGCGCGTCAGCGGGTCTTTTACCGGGCGGTCGTAACGGTACTGGCGCTTGGCGTTTTCCACCGACTGTTTGAACTCGCTTTTTAGCTCCAGCGTGGCGGTGGGGATACCATTGACGAACAGCACCAGATCCAGCCGTGGGTTATAGCTCTGCCCACTGCTGCCAGCATCACGCGCGTGCGGCGAGTAAGACACCTCCGGTACAACGCGCAGGCGGTTGCACTGATAGCGCTTCAAGGTATCCGGGTTCATGTCGTGGTCGGGCTGGAAGCTGCACAGCTCCACTTTTACCGCCGGCAGCTTAAAGCCATGGCGCAGAACATCCAGGGTGCCGCTCCGCTCCAGCTCGCGTCCCAGTTTCTGTACCAGCACCTCGTGCGGGTTGTTCGGGTTAGCCTTGGCGAACTTGTCCCAACGCTCCGGCCAAGCATCCTTGAAGTAGCCCAGCACGTCTTCGGTATACAGCGCCGTGCCGCGGTCGTAGCCGCTGGCCGTACCCACCAACCAGCCTTGGGCGGCCAGGGCGTCGATGATGTCCTTTTGAAACTGCGCTTCCTTGCTGTCCGCCATTACACGGCCTCTTGTGCTAATTCGGGGGATGGCGCGCTGGCAGGTGGCTGCCAGCAGCGCACGTCGATTTTGCCGGTGACGGCGGCTGAGATTAAGGCTGAGCGGCGTTCTTTGAGCAGCGAAACACTCTGGATTGCTTGCTTACAAATTTCATCCAATAGGCCGGTGTGCTTAGACACTAACTGATCAATATTGATCTGCTCATTTACAGGAGGTAAGAGAACTGGCGTTCGCCTCAACGCATCTAGGGTGATTTCTTTGAATGTTGCACCTTTTGCCATTAAATCGAAGTAGTTTTGAGTGGCCCCTGCATTTAGGAACGCTAGAAGAAAATTTCGAGTAATGTCTTGACCGGCCGAGATCTTTGCAGTGCCTTGCGTGAGATTGGCTACTTTCAATTGGTCAGGGACCGGCAAGCACTTTCCAACAGATGCGCGTATAGACATAACAATGTCCCCTGGACGCACACGCGATCGTGCATAAGACTCATCAATATCAGGAGAGGTGAGCGGATAACCTGAGACAGGAAGTTCTTCTCCGCTCATATCGCTGGTCCGAATATATGGGATGCCACCTTCAAACTCCGGGCCCGCTTGAACGATTCCGTAAGTAATCGACGTATTCGGATCTACTACATGCTTGAGTTGTTTTACTTCCCAATGCGCCGGCACCTCGCCTAGCCACTCCACGCCGGAGTCTTTCATCGACACCGTGGGGTCGAGGCCTTTGGTGACGGCGAGGGAGATCACAGCTTGGCGTTTTTCCTTGAGCAGCTCTATCAGGCGCTGCTGCTCTTCGATCAATGCGTCAATGCGGGCGGTTTCGTGGTCGAGGAAGCGGGCGATGGACTCCGCCTCGTCCTGGCTAGGTACTGCCATCGCTACGCTGCCAAGCCGCTCAGAGTTTAGAATTCTGAGCACGTTGCCGGTGGCATTAGCATCAAATGCAGATTTCAAAGCATGCATTGCATAAAAATAAAATCTTCCGCTTTGCCTTGGTACAACTGCCGTTATTTGTTGATTCGTGCAAACATCAACATCAACAAATCCAAGCTTCCCAATTGTTCCAATACAGCAAATTAAGGTTGATTCGCCTTTAACTCTTCTGCAGAAATTCCAGCCTTGATCTGTTAAAAACCTTGATGCAAGAACCGGCTTGCCCGAATCATCAAGATCTTCTGGTCGAACCCATAGCCATCCTTCCTCAGCGTAGTTACTTAAATCATCGCTGGGCGGCGTGATACCGGTAATCAGATCCGCAAAGAACTTTATACTTGCAACATTCCAACTTTCAGGAACATCGCCCAGCCACTCAAATCCCGAATCCATGTATACCGGATAGTTCGGAAATGTGCTCGGACTGTTCCGGTGCGCGCCCTGCGGGTCAACCGCTAGGCGGTTGTTCAAATTTTCTCCCGACAAATCTGTCATGCCGACAGCTCCTCGATCATCTGCTTGATGCGGTCGGTGCAGGCTTTCAGATCGTGGTCGATTTCAGCCAGCGGTCGGGGCGGCTGGAACTCGTAAAAGTGCCGGTTAAAGGGAATCTCGAAGCCAACAAGGCCGATCTCGCCGTCCTGGGCATCCGTCTTGCTCTCGTCGATCCAGGCATCCGGCACATGGGGGATGACTTCGCGCTGAAAGTAGTCATGCACTGACTCGCCCAGCGGCACGTTCTCGTTGTCGCGTAGGCTGGCGTCCGCTTCCGGTTGGCCCTTGGTGGTACAGATATCCGCCTCGGGGTCACGCTCGCTCAGGGCGTTGAGCAGGGCTTTCAGCTCTGGCGTACTGAGGGTGACGCTGTGCGCGGCCAGGGCTTTTTTCAGCAGCTTGCTGAACTGCTCGCGGTGACGGTGCAGCACGCTCGCGTCCATGGCTTGCAGGGCGGTCATCAATTGCTGCTGGGCGGCGCTGTCGAGCTTCTGGATGGCTTTTTCTTCCAGCACTTTGTTTATGCGCTTGGCGCTGGTCTGGAAGTTCAGGCGCAATGGCCGTTCAATGGTGATGCGGCGGTAGCCGAAGGCTTCGATGGGGAAGATCTTGCTTTGCGCGGTTTGCTCAAAGCAGCCATACAGGCGCACCAATTCGCTGATTTGGTCCTCAGTGACGTACTGGCGCTTGCTGCCCAGCGATTTGCGCATTTTGGTGTAGTGATGGCTGCCATCGATCAACTGCACCTTGCCCAAGCGCTCAGCGGCTTTATGGTTGCTGAGTATCCACACATATGTGGCGATGCCTGTGTTGTAGAACATGTCGGCGGGCAACGCGACGATGGCTTCAACCAGATCGTTTTGCAGCAGGTAGCGGCGAATCTCTGACTCGCCCGAGCCCGCGCCACCTGTAAACAAAGGCGAGCCGTTGAGGATGATGCCGATGCGCGAGCCACCGTCGCGCGGGTCACGCATTTTGCTGACCAGGTGCAGGAGGAACAGCAGTGAGCCGTCAGACACCCTCGGCAGACCGGGGCCGAAGCGGCCGTCGAAGCCCTTGTGGCTGTGCTCGTCGGTGATCTGCTTTTGCACCTTCTTCCATTCCACGCCGAACGGCGGGTTGCTCAGCATGAAGTCGAAGTGCTTGTCGGCCAGTTGGTCGTTGGACAGGGTGTTGCCGAGTTTGATGCTGGCCACGTCCTGGCCCTTGATCAGCATGTCCGCCTTGCAGATGGCATAGGACTCGGGATTCAGCTCTTGACCGTGCAACGACACACTGACCTTTTCGCTGATGGACTGGATGTACTCATCACCCTCAGACAGAAAACCACCCGTACCCGCAGTTGGGTCATAGATAGTGACGATGCTGTTGGGTGCGAGTTTGTGGTCCTGATCGGTGATTACCAGCGAGGTGGTGAGGTGCACGATGTCGCGCGGGGTGAAGTGCTCACCCGCAGTTTCGTTGGAGCTTTCAGCGAACTTGCGTATCAGTTCTTCGAAGATGATGCCCATGCCGAAGTTGCTGATGCGCTCGGGTTCCAAGGGCGCGACAGCGAAACGCTGTACCACCTGATACAGCAAATTGGCAGTCGCTAACTGCTGGACGAAATCCTCGAAGTGAAAATGTTCGAAGATCTCGCGAGCGTCCTTGCTGAAGGATTGCACGTAGCTCATCAAGTCGGCGGCGGTCTGGGTGTCGGACAGCGTACCGAGGGTCAGCGGCGAGGCGTTGAAGAACTGCTGACCGGCCGCGCGCAACAGAATCATCTCGCGCACGGTATCGGGGCGGCCTTCCTGCGCGAAGGTCTGCTTGATCACTTCATCCTTAGTGGGAGTCAACACGCACTCCATGCGCCGCAACAGGGTGAATGGCAGAATAATGCGGCCGTACTGGGACTGTTTGAAATCACCACGCAGCAGGTCGGCAATCGACCAGAGAAAGGCGGCCGTCTGGGAATGGTTTTCCATGTTCACGCGACAGTTCCTTAGGGTAAGCAAAAAAAGCCGAGTTTAACCCGTCGAACTGCCTATATGTCATAGGTAATGCAGGGTCGGTACATATTTTAGGCTCTAACTACCCGAAGTATTCGCAATGGACAAGAGCGTGCCAACTTGAGATACGAAGGTTGGATGTTCTATATGGCTGAGGTATGGGCTGAAACGGGTCCTGCAATAAAGGCCTTATTTTATAAAGACTGCATACATTAAAAAGCCGGCTTGTGGCCGGCTTCTCGTAGGCGGTTCTGATCTATTTTTGATAGACCGCAATCGCCTTCAACAGATGCGCCTCTTGAAGAAGCGCGAATAGGCAACAGGGCAAACGGATCACATGCCCCGTTCAAGCACCGCATCGCATGACTGCGTCAGGTGCTCTGGATGGCGAACAGGATACTGAACTTCGCCTTCCATGCCCAGCCCGAATGCCTTTCAGCCGTAAACGCCTCATAACAGCAGCATGGCATTGCGTCGGCTGTTCAGTGTCGACCACCAGAATATCCAGCCCAGAATCCGTATTTTTTCCCGGTC
>LIDZ01013655.1_pt2 | contig 15955 bp, 12 predicted proteins | sample 644651 | NCBI WGS metagenome assembly LIDZ01 (sample SAMN03856242, study PRJNA289617) | food metagenome | isolation source: wine grapes on drying loft during traditional withering process | host: Vitis vinifera cv. Corvina | place: Italy: Gargagnago di S. Ambrogio di Valpolicella | collected 2014-01 | reverse complement strand
GGAATAGCTTCGCCGGAGCGCCCTTGGATGTTTGCAATCTGCTGAGCCAAGGGGTCATCAAAGCGCTGGTAAAGGGGCAGACGGTTATCGTTGTGCACAGCATTCATTGAGTGATTCACCTTGTTATATAGTCATTTATATGAATCAAGGCGAAGTATTTGTCGGGCGATGAGAAATTGTCAAGAGTGGCCTTGTGGGTGTGGGTCGAGTCCCGGTAGCAGTTGGTTTTTCATCATCAGGCTAACGGTGGCTATCGAATTCCGACAAACACCAGGCTGCGCGCTTTCGGAAGGCCTCAGCCGGGCAGGAGCTTCGTCGGCGCCTTGCACTGGGGCTTCGCCATGACCGCGCAAGACATGAAAGCCGAGCAGCGCAGCGGCCGGTTCATCTGGAGTGTCATCCCTGCACTTATTGCCTGGATTGCCACGTTACTGCCAATGCCACTGGGTTGCTTGCTGTTGGTCATCGGCTTTGTTGTCCACCTCTGGCAGGACAAGCAGCTCTCGCGGGTTATAAGCTTGCCCGCCTGGTACCTTCCGATGCGATTACGGGTTACCGTCGTGGCTAGCGCCTGCCTACTGCTTGCCGCGATAGTTGAGGTGCTTCATTTATGAAGCCTCGTGTGCCCGGTTCTTTGCCTGTGGATGGCAGCCGATTATCGCGGTTGATGCATTTTGGCATTTTGGCCTCGGCGTCGTAGGCGGCTTTGATATCTGGATGACTACAATCAGAAGCTCATTGAGCTATTCCAGGCCGAGGAAGAATGAGCCTTGCTCTGAGGGCAAACTGGTAGTCACCTAGGGTGTCGTTCAGCGCTTTCAGGTTAGTTTTCTGGAAACCCTCTTTGCCCCGGCGATACTGATTTTCGAGAAGGTATCGATCCGGCACCTGGGTGTGTTAGCCGAAGACGGTTCGCGTGTACTCCCCAGCCGCATATTCGGTATCGATTCGGGAGCTGTCGATCAGCAGATGTTTGACCGGTCGCCTGTAGCGGACATGTGGTGCACCCGAGAATGTTGAGAACCGCACTGTGTAATACTCGAAAGGGAAGCTCTCCTTGTTAGTGCGCAACAGCTCAAGAATCGTAGGCCCAAAATCTTCTATCAAGGGCACGATAGCCACCCGCAGGCCGTCGCCAGCCGCCTGCGTCAGGTTCTGATATACATACAAGCCTTGATCTTCACCATCCTCAAGAAAGACATCCACGATGACTTCTGGCAGCAGGTCTAATCGCGCAGGGCCTGCCAGGAATTTCTTGACAGCAGCTTCGTTGAAGAGAGCTTCGTAGCCTATGGTCTCAAGGCGACTTCTGCTGGCGCTGAGCGCCAAATCTAGTGCAAGCAGGACACTGCTCCTGCCCGTATCGTTGTCCCCGATCAACACGTTAGTGCCTGGATCAAAGTGCAGCGTCAGTGCAGGAAAGCTTTTGAAGTTTTGCAACTCTAACTGCGTGATGGCTGGCATTCGCGCTCTTTGTGAAATGCTGGGTGTTATGACTTATACGTGTCTAGTAATGAACGGTTACCAGGCGGTTTTAACCGGCTGATCGATTAGCCTCTGTCTTTCGCCGCGCTTCCATAACTGGATGATCTGCAGCTACTTGCTTGCCAAGGTGCATCGGGCCAGGCAGGCGCAGATGACCATCCCACAGTGGTGGGTTGCGACAGAGCAACGCCACTTGCTCGGCAACCGCAGCTGCACCGTCAAAGGCTCCAGGCTGGATGATGGCAATTTCCGTGACGCCGAGCTGTTGCCAAGGATCCCGAAGATCTCTCTCCCGTACGTCGTAACGGGTGTTGTCACGCTGCGAACGAACGCTGCCAAACTGCTTGGATGGAGACACAAAGTAAAACACTGAGGGACTCTCACAGGACTGGAACGCGCCGACCTTCGTGCCAATGTAGTGGGCTGCTTGCGGCGACAAGGTGTGGCTGCCACTGATCTGTGCTACCTGATGGTCCGCACGGATTCGCACGACTGCTGCATCGTCCGGTACGGTTGGTAGCCCCTCACCAGGACTGTCTTTTAGGCCTGCATAAAAAGTTCTCAGGTCTGCATCGAGGCAGACGATCAACGAGTAAGCTGGATTGATTTTGCAATCAAGAAGGGCTTGGGTGATCAGTGTTTTCAATTGATCAGGCGTCAGCAGCGTGTCCGTGGCATGGATCGCAGTCAGTCCCGCGCTGTAGCTGAACCATTTGCCTGCAGACTCTGCGCCAGACTCAAACCAGAAGATTTCAGGGGTGTGGCCACCGAGCGTGGTGCGCGTGATCACGGGTAGAAATTTCGCCCAGCCTTTGTCCTGGAGTCGATCTAGCAGGACTGAAACTACCGTAGTGTTGGCCGGCATCGACTTGACCTTGGGTGTAGGGGCAGGGTGCTGGCCGCTCAACCGAATCGCTTCGATGATCGAGTTGATCGCTTTGAAATCACGGTCATCTTCCTTAGGCTTGCGCTTCTTCACCTGTGCATCGGGGTCAACGTGCATAATGAATTGGGTAGCGATGCCATGCTTCGCCAGCATCCGGCGGATGACGTGCTTGGGATCGAGTCCCGCTTCGCGTGATGCTGCTGATGCACTGGTCTCAACAATCATGACCTTGGCGCCGTTTTGAGCGAGCACTCTGCTCGCCAGAACCACGTGATTCAATAACCATTCGTTGAGGCTGTTCAGGTCATGCTGCCCCTCCAGCATACGCTGCGCATCTGGCACATCCAGACGTGACAGCGTCACACGTGGTGGGGCGACTTTCTTGAAGAACTTGCTGTCCCTGGCCAAGTTTGAACTCGCCCCGTGAAGCCTTAGCATCACGTCTGCGTGAGCTGCCAAGACCATCACGTTCAAGTCGATCACCTCGCCCGTAGCATTGGTCTTTTCTTCACGCAGAACAGCGACAGATTTTCTGACCAGAAGCGGCTTTGTCCTTGGTAGACAAGCAAGCAGATGGAATCCTGCCTGGTCAAGAAACAGGGGGCCAGTGCCTGACGCGATCAAGGGGTTCGAGGGTGGAATGGCGTAGATAGGGCGCACGTCGCTGTCGACAGGGATATCGCCCTCGATTATTGGAGGAAACGACGGAACCCCCATAAAGGTCAGCAACTTTTCAATGGGATGTTCGTAAAATGTTTCCCAGCCCCCATGCCCGTCGGGCTTGCTCCGGATTTTTGCTTTGACAATCAGGTCGCCAGTTTTGACCCAGGCATGCTTCTTTTGGCCCTTGAGATTCGGCATCACCTGAGTCAGCTTTACCCGCAGCTGTAGATAGGGCTTGGATTGGCCGTAGATCAGCACCAATGCAGGCTCGATGGCGTGAAGCGCACTGGCGTAGCGTACGTCGCTTTCCGAAACGACTGGGTCGTCCCAGGCGAGCACGCACCCGTCGGCAGCCTGATAAAGCTTAAGAGGTTTCGCTGCTTGCATTGGCTTCGCAATCAGCGCTTGACCTACCAACCAAGGAATGACTGTGTACGCAAGGGACGATACGTCACCGGACGCGACCAAGCGGGTGGTGTCCATAGGTACCAGGTCGGTGACGACCAGTTTGCCTTCGAATTCGAGCAGTTCTTGTTTGTAAAACTGCATCACGTCCATAGCCCAGAGGCGGAGCGCTTCGTTGATGGTGTCAACGGGCAGGGGCTTCAGCAAAAGGATCGCCGAGACGCCTCCTTCTTTTTGCGGAAACAGGTTCACCTTGACCGGCCCTCCAGAGAGGGTGGCGAGCATTTCCTCAAGCCCTATGGTCGGTAGGCCAGGATGGGGTTTCCTTACCAGTCCCTGAAGAGCTTGCCAGGCATCAAGGTAATGCGGGCCTACCACGACGCGGTAGCTTTGTCCCAAAGCTGCTGGATCGAACTCAAAGAGGCTGGTGCGTAATTCAAGAACCTTCATCGTGCGTCCTTCACTGATCCATTGATGTATTTCAAAAGTGCCGATGCAACGCCGGCATGATGACGGGCAAACTGGTTCCAATCGCCGTCCTGCTTGAGCTGTTCAACGCTCTCGTTAAGCATCAGAGGCCACGGCTTCAAACCTTCGAGAAATGCCGCATCGGCGAAGTAGCAAGTCACAGGTGTGCCGCCCCGGCGTCCACGACCGATCAGTTGGGTGAGGCTCACAAGGATGTTCATGATCGTGTAGTGGCGGATGTTGGCCGGCTGCTGGCTGAACGCGGGGCGGGCGGTACGAATCTTTTGCAGCAGCGCATTGGAATGCTTCCGTTCCTGCATCATCAATACGCCCGGACTGCTGGATGGCGCTACAAACTTGCTGGTTTCGTAACAGATGTGCGCCAGATTGTTGTTGGGGCTATCTGACGATGGAAGAGGGCGTACACAGATCACCACAGCACCAATGGCTGAAAATCCGTCGCTGTTCACAATGTTGTGTCCACGCGCCATTGGGCCCAAGGCGCTGACCAGCAGAGTTTTGTCCTTGTGTCGGCCGTTGGTGAACTCAGCGAGATCATCGTATGCAAGCATCTGCTGTGCATCTAGCGAGGACGGCTTGTAGTCGCTTTGCCGTCCACGAACCCAGCCTACCAGTTGACCAGGACCGCCCTGCATCCTGGCCAGGGTCATGGCCAGAACTTCAGCGTCTGCATCGCTATTGGTGACCAGCAGCAGGCGGGCACGCGTCTGCGTGACGGGGTCGTTGGCCAAGCTTGCAAGTCGGCTGCGTAGCCACGGCCAAATCTCTTTGGCGAATTTTGATACCAGGAATTTTCGCTGCGAGAACTGAGCGCCAGAGATAGCGGTTGTCTGAGGCACATTTTCGAAAGTCACCTGGCCAGCTACATCGGGAACGTCGATGAAATCCTTAGCACGAAGATCGTAAGCGCTAGCGCCGGGGAAGTAGGCAGTCGCCGAGAAGCCGATAAACAATCGCCTTACACCGGCATAGCCCAAGGCGCTGACATCTGGCAGCGAAAGCAGTGTGCTGTGCGGATCCCCACGCATTGCGACAACGTTCAGAGTTGAGTCGTTGTCTCCGGTGTCTTTACGCTTGAAGCCAAATACGGCTCGCTGCAAGGGGCCATTCGGAGTCGGGCTCAGCGGCTCCGGCCCTGCGATACTCCGTTTGACCTCGTAGGCATAAGGTATTTCGGCGTTCACGAAGCTGGGTAGCTCGACCTGAAGGTTGCGCAGGTGCGTTTCGATCGCTTCTAACGTGCCTCGCAAGATGAGTGACGCCTTGAGGCGGATTTGATCGTGCTCCTTGAGACGCGCAGGAAGCAAGTCGCTGTCGGACAACTCTTTGACGAGATGGCCCAGATTGATTGCCAAGGCCTCAAGCTTGTACTGGCCCCCATTTGATTGCCAGTGAGCAAGGTGGTGACTCAGCTTTTCCAGATAGCCCGGTATGCGGTTCGTGCTGTTGAACAAGTGCTCAAGCGTCTCACGATCAATACCAAGCTTTTCGGTAATGAACGTGTCGTCCGCGTCCGACCAAGTGGTTTCTTTCTTTGGCCACTCGAAATATTCCTCTTGCTGGAGGTTCATTAGCTGGCTGACACTCAGCGTGCAGTAGGTAAGCGCCCAGTTCACGCGGTACATGCTGCTTCGATCAATCTCAGGAATGCTGGATCGACCGGCCACTGTATTGAATAGACGGAGCAGCGGGCTGTTGTCACCTTGATTGCCCAGCTTCAATTCGATGACGCTGCTGTCGATCGCAGACTTCAGTAGACCGTCGATTTCGTCGACAAGAAACACCGGTGCTGTTCTTAGCAGCAGCTCTATGAAGCTGCGTGGGCCTGGAAACCGGTCTGAGTCGGACAATGGAATGCGGGTTGTTCCGGACAACAGGGCGTGATGGTTAATCACCACGACGTCCGCTTCCAGAGCTTGCGACAGCATCGTTGTTCGTCCGCACTTGAACAGGAAAGGGCAGTGATTCAGCCGCTTTGATTGTTCTGCACGACCTTCTTCCTGTGTCGATACCCGAACGTTGAAGCACGGTTCTTTTCCAGGTTCAACGTGCAGCGTATCCGAGGCATAGGCATCGAGTAAGCAGGCATAGTCGTAGGCCGGTGCAGAATGACCCTGCTGAAATTGAAGCTTTCCGCGCTCGTATACGCGTGTCGCTGAGTGCAGGGGGGCAACCGTGATATCAGGCGCTGTCACCGCAGCGGATTGCTTGAGAATCCGAACCGTGTTCTCAAGCTCAACCAACGTTGGCACCGCGATCACCACCCGGTGTCCTCTGCGAGCAGCATCGATCGACATCATGACCATAGCCACACTTTTACCGGTGCCAGTCGGCGCGTTCACACGATAAAAATGACCTGCGTCAGCTGTGCGTAGCGGATCCGAACCCCAAATGTTAGCCAACGAGCTTCGATGATTCGTGTGCAATCCGGTTGCACCATCGAGTGACTCCGCGAGCTCGTTCAGAGCGTCAAGCTCCCACTTCGTCTCAGGGGCTGCGTGGGAGGTTGGGACAGTAACGTACTGGTGGGCGCCACTGAGTACCCCTCGCTCGCTCTGTGGGACGACGAACACCCTGACCTGATCACCTGTGATGTGCTTGAGAACGACATCCCCTGAGTCTGGAATCTGTGCATGAACCGATGGGGAGCGCCCATATCTCAACGCATCTAGGTGCTCCCTGATGAGCTGATCGACGTTCAGGTGGGGTGAAACGCGATAGCAATCCTGCTCGTGGAGCTCACTGCTGAGCTTGCCAGAGTCGACTAACTCAAAGGGGCTACGTTCGCCCTTGATAATTTCCTCTGCGGTCATCACGAAGCGTTTGGGCTGCGCCACGGAGGATGGGCGTAGGCGCAAGCCTTCAGCGATAAGTAGCTGGTCAGGCTCGGATAGCCCGTACCAAGTGCTCCAGCCTCGTGTGCGACCCGCGCAGAGCGCTGCTGCGTCCGCCACCATGGGTTCGTTGCCGACGTAACGCGCGGCTAAGGCAAGGAACAGTATGACGCTGGTATCAGAAAGGGGGAGCATGTTTCAGGGCCTCCTTCACACACTGGCTTTGGGTAAATACACTCACCCCAGGCTTGCACCGTTCGCGTAGAAACGGAATGCTGTCTCTCTGGTAATCCGGGATCACGATCCAGCGTGGTTTGCTGGAGGGGATCGATTCGATGTGCTTGGCCAACTCGTAAGGGGATACCCAAACCTTGGCATCGATGTCCTGTTCAATAAGTCCTAAGTGGATACGGAGGTCTGTTCGATCCACGTCCGGCCAGAGCCGCACATCAAACCCTTTTCCCGCCAGCGTATTCGCCAGGGCGATTTCGATAAGTCCTGGCTGCAGGGTGAATTTCCACAGCGCAGGTTTGAGCATCAGGCGGCCATCGACCGGCTGGCCATTCAATACGCTGTTGTTTACCCGGTTTAGAAGGCTTGTGCCGTCGCGAACAAAAAGGCTTTTTTTGTCTTGGCACCACGCCGAGTCGCAGCTGACTTCGTGCCGCTGGGCATTCATTGGCCAGCGGCACTCCGGACATAAATAGACTAAACCGTTGTGGTACAGGTGTAGCGGAATGGGGTCGTAGAACTCGCTTAGAGAGAGGTTGAGCGGGATAAAGACGTCTTGGGCCTCAGAGGGAAAGATTACGCCGTGTTCAATGAGGAAAAGCCTGAAGTTCCGGTAGTGAACTTCTCCTTCTGCCCGCAGCCGACATGCCTGTTTGACCCTATTTACGCTTGCCTGGACTTCTTCCCAGAGCTGACCGACGTCGAGTTCAAGCAGCATTTCGTTGCAGGTCTGCGTCGCGATGTTGGAGTAAAGCAGTGGGCCCGAATAATCTAGCCTCAGTGCATCCGGCAACCACTTTTCCAAGGGTAGGCTAAGCTGATTTTCAAGCTTGATCGCTGACATGGGGGGAGCGCTAGGCTCCAGGCGCCAGAGCAATGCGGATGCTCTTTGAAGCACGGTAAACGCTTCGGCCCTGTCGGTGCCACACAGCGAGGCGCCTTGGGCTAGAAGGCGGAGCAGGTGCTCGGGGGCGTGCTTGTCCATCTGCGGTACCTCATCTTCCCTGAGCGACTGATCAGCGTTGCAGGTTGCTGAAGACCAATGGCGGCCAAGACAACCTACAACGTGTAAATGTTGGTGGCTAAGCTATCAATTTGCTGCTAAATCGCGCAACGCTTGGTAACGCGATTTGTCTTTCGAATTAATTCAGGACATGAACGCACCGGTCATATCCGCCTCAGTTGAGCATACCAGGCTTGAGCCAACGTCAAAAAATGCCAAACAGCTCATACATTTCCAAGCCGATAGCGCTTCCGATCGCGTACCAGACGTTCTGCCAGAGCACTCTATTGAGAGTCGTTCGGGATTGTAGCTTCGCATGTGGTAGCCGAGGTGTTGGGAGTATTGTTCGCTGAGGAGGCTCAAGTTGATAGGGTTGAAGCTCTGGGTTGTTGATGGCGGCTACAGGCGGACAACATAAGGAATCACGTAATTTAACATAATATACATTATGCGTAACAAGATGTTACACAGCCTGGCCCAGTCCCACCGCATTTCAGAAGCCATGCAAACACTTCATCGCAGCGATTGAATCGCAGCTTCCGGTCCTTGCAAACAGTCCCACTGGCGACCGCGAAAAAGCAGAAGCTCGAACGTACTGCACGTTGATCTATCACGAGCCTGAAAACACTCAAGAGCGCGCTGGGGTCGAGAACCAGATCCAACCATGGGCTCCTGAACGCCAGAACCGGCTCTTCGCCGAATATTCGCAAGGCGGCAAACTCGCGTCTATGTGGACAGTATCCTGCGATGTATTTAGGGTTACCGTTCCCACGCAAACCAACCGACGAGAGCTTTATGCCCAATACACTGAGTTTTCACCAGGTTGATGTATTCGCCAATAAGCCATTGGAAGGCAATGCCCTGGCAGTCGTATGCGACGCTGATGATCTGACCACCGAGCAAATGGCCGCGTTCGCACGTTGGACAAACCTCAGCGAGACTACATTTCTCATGCGTCCTACCCATCCTGATGCGGATTATCGTGTACGTATCTTTACTCCAATGCGTGAACTTCCCTTCGCTGGCCACCCTACCTTAGGCAGCTGTTACGTGTGGCTGGGGGATAATGGTTTTTCGCAAAGTAAAGAAGTCGTTCAGGAGTGTGGTGCAGGCTTAGTTAACATCCGCCGCGACGGCACTCGCCTGGCTTTCGCGGCACCACCATTGCTGCGTGGAGGTGCGGTTGAAGACGATGTTTTGCACCGCATCATCGATGGATTGGGTGTTGCACCTGACCGTATTATTGCGAGCCAATGGGCAGACAACGGTCCGGGTTGGGTTGTGGTAATGCTGCGCTCGCGTGAAGAATTGTTGGCAATACATCCAGACTATGCAGCACTGAACGGTTTAAACGTAGGCGCCTTTGCGCCTTGGATCGGGCGAGATGCAGGAGCTGATATTGAAGTTCGAGCCTTCATTAGTGACAGGTCTGCCGAAGACCCTGTTACTGGTAGCCTTAATGCCAGCCTTGCCCAATGGCTAATACCAGCCGGACTAATGCAAAAACGATATACCGTCAGCCAAGGTACGGCTTTGGGGCGTCACGGACGAATTCAGGTGGAACAAATTGGCGAGCGCATCTGGGTTGGTGGGGAGGTTCAAAAATGCATTACCGGTCGGGTCTCTTTTTAGCAGATGATTAAACATCAGGTCGAGCTGCCGAACAACCGCCCTCGCCCAGCCTTAAACCCCCTGAGATGGATAACTCAACTAAACAGTCATTTAGTTGAGTTATTCATCAACACCAACAAGCGCCCCTCTTACACTTTACCCAGACATAAAACGCTCACCGGTGGACGATCAACTCTGAGGCGACTTTTCTTAGCATAAAGGTCTCACGCTGTATGGACTGCCCCATCGAAGATTCCTGGCGCTGCATAACAGCCTCATTGTGGGCAATGGCTTCAGTTACGCTGATCCAGACGGGCCGCATGCCATTGGCTATTTCATGGCTTTCCATCCTCACAGGCTCTAACTGGTGCGCGACTTCGCACAGGTAAAAATGCGAAGTCATGTGCATCAGATCATACTGGGGCTTCCAATAGGGCCGGTATTCTTCGATGTAACCATAATGCTGGAGCACCTGAATTTCACGAGCACCCGTCTCTTCTTCAAGTTCACGCTTCAGACCAGTAACAACGTCCTCGTCGGCATCCAGGCCGCCTCCGGGGAAACTGAAGTCGTTATAGCGCTCAGTGAACAGTAAAAGTATTTTTTCATCCCGCAATACGATGCCGCGTGCCGCATGGCGTCGGAATATTCTGCCCTGTGTGGACTTCAGTTCGGGATGAATGATTTCGGTAATGAGTTGCATGGGGTCTTCATTTCAAGTGAGCTGGAGAATTCGAAGCAGTTGTCTGCGTGATTGTACCCATAGCAAGTCAACAGCTGTGTCGGCCGAGCGTACGCAGATCCTCCAGCAACCGAACAAATTCGACAACGGCTGGAGCCATTGTTTGCTCCGTACGGGTAATAAGCCCAATCTGCCGAACAACACCCGGATGATCGACTGGCACTTTACTCAGGTCTCCCCGCCCATCGTCCGCTGACTCGGGAAGAAGCGTAATGCCCTGCCCCTGTCTGACCAAAGCAAGCACGGTAGACATGTAATTGGCTTCCAGACCCGCAGATAAAGGCAGTTGCTCGTCAGCAAACACTCGCTCGACCAGATCGCGAACGCTGCTTTCCCTGCCGGTAAGAACGATCGGGAAACCAGCTATCTCGTTCAGTCTCACTGCGCGGCGATTCGCCAAGGGATGGTCTTTTGGAGCGAACAGGCACAACCGGTCTTCCAGGATAGCGTTGAACTCCAGCCCATGGGTGGGCCGAGCCTGCACGCCTAATCCGAAATCCACTTCGCGCTCTAGTACAAGCGCGTCGATTCGCTGCGCGACGACATCTCGCAGCCTGACCTCGACACCGGGAAACCGTTCGCGAAACGTCTTCAACACTGCAGGCAGTACGCCGGAACACAGCGATGGCAAGGCGGCGATGCTGATCAAGCCGCGTCGTGAGGCTGCGATGTCCCGCGCGGCGTTAACGATGTTGTCCAGATCCAGCAGCAGTTTCTCCATGGGCAACAGCGCATTTTGCCCGGCGCCGGTCAGGCAGACATGGCGTGGGCTTCGTTCCAGCAAGGCAACGCCCAGCCAATCCTCGAGTTGCTGGATTTGCACGGTCAGTGCAGACGGCGACAAGTTGAGAGCGGCTGCAGCCTTGGAAAAACTGCCGGTCCGAGCCACTGACAGGAAGGCGCGGATGTGCTGGATCGAATTCTTCATTTTGTTTTTCCGAACATGACCCACTGAATATTTCAATTCACAGAGCATAGCGTCGTTGCTATTACTCTTGCAAAACAACAATAGGGTGTCTCGTCGCTGCCGCGCACAGGGATGCCAAAGAGGATCAGCCTATGCTCGCCACAGTTGGTGTGATAACCATCCTTGCCATGCTCGTCAGCATTATGAGCAAACGCATATCACCCCTGGTTGCTTTGATCGCCCTGCCGATCATTGCCGCCCTCCTCGCTGGTTTTGGTCTGCAAACCAGTGGCTTCATCATCACAGGCATCAAGAACGTTGCGCCCGTAGTCGGGATGTTTGTATTCGCCATCCTCTTCTTCGGCATCATGACGGATGCTGGCATGCTCGATCCGATCATCGATCGCATCCTCAAACGGGTCGGTACGCGGCCAACGCGCATCGTCCTGGGGACCGCACTGCTGGCGCTGTTGGTACATCTGGACGGCTCCGGCGCGGTAACCTTTCTCGTGACCATTCCCGCCATGCTGCCGTTGTACACGCGCCTTGGCATGGATAAACGCATACTGGCGTGCGTGACGGCGATGGCTGCGGGGGTCAACTTCCTGCCCTGGACGGGCCCGGTGTTGCGCTCTTCCGCCGCCCTTCACGTGCCGGTTTCGGATCTGTTTCAGCCGCTCATTCCGGTGCAGATCGTCGGACTGATCTTCGTCTTCACCTGCGCGTTTTTCCTGGGACGGCGCGAAGAGCGACGCCTGGGTCTGGGCCCCGACAATCTTGATGTAAAACCCCACCAACGCGTGCTCAGCGATGCCGAGCGTGAACTGCGCAAGCCTCGGTTGTTCTGGGTCAACCTGCTGCTGACGCTGGTGGTAATGGCCGTGATGATCGCGGGCGTTGTCGATCCGGTGGTGATGTTCATGCTCGGCACCGTGATTGCCTTGTGCATCAACTACCCTGCCGTGGACGCACAACGGGCACGCATCGACGCACACGCCAAAACAGCCCTGACCATGGCCAGTATTCTGCTGGCTGCCGGGGTGTTCACAGGCATCATGCAAGGCACCGGGATGCTGAAGGCAATGGCAGAAGTGGCCGTGGGCCAGATCCCGGCTGGGCACGGCAAGCTGATCCCGGTCGTCGTAGGCTTTATATCCATGCCCCTGAGCCTGCTTTTCGATCCGGACTCCTTCTACTTCGGCATCATGCCGGTGGTCGCCGAGGTCGGCAAAGCGCTCGGCGTTGACCCGATGCAGGTCGCGCAAGCGTCGCTGCTTGGCGTGCATACCACCGGGTTCCCGGTCAGCCCGTTGACGCCCGCAACCTTTCTGCTGGTCGGCCTGTGCAAGATCGAACTGGCCGACCATCAGCGCTTCACTATCCCTTTCCTGTTTGCGGCCTCGGTCATCATGACCCTGACCGCTATGGTCATAGGAGTTTTCTGAATGAAAACCATACGGATTGGTTCAGGGGCCGGTTATTCCGGCGACCGCATCGAGCCAGCGATCGAGCTGGCCGAGCATGGAGAACTGGATTACCTGGTATTTGAATGCCTCGCAGAACGTACCATTGCGCTCGCACAACAGTCGCGTCTGGCAGACCCATCAGCAGGCTACGATCCATTGCTGAGCGAGCGCATGCGCCGGGTCTTGCCTTTTGTGGGCAAAGGCGTTGACGGTACACGCCGCCGCTTGCGAATCATCACCAACATGGGGGCTGCAAATCCGCTTGGCGCCGCAAGCGAAATACGCCGGATAGCGAAAGAGCTTGGTCTGACCGGCTTGAAAGTCGCAGCGCTGACAGGCGATGACGTGCTCGCAGCCCTGCTGCAACAGCCCGATCAAACCCTCGACAACGGCAAGTCTCTGCGATCCATCGGCGACAGACTCATCTCGGCCAATGCCTATCTGGGCGCGGAAGGAATCATCCAGGCCTTGTGCGCCGATGCTGACGTGATCGTTACCGGTAGGGTCGCCGATCCGTCACTGTTTCTCGCAGCGCAAATGTTCGAGTTCGGCTGGGCTGAGGACGACTGGGCATTGCTGGGCCGCGGGACCCTGGTCGGGCATTTGCTCGAATGCGCCGGCCAGGTCAGCGGCGGCTATTTCGCGGATCCCGGTTTTAAAGACGTCCCGGACCTCGACCGCCTGGGCTTCCCGCTGGCCGAGATAGATGCGGCAGGCAATGCCGTTATCAGCAAAGTGGCGGGCTCAGGCGGCCGCATTGATACCGCCACCTGCACCGAGCAGATGCTGTACGAAGTGCATGACCCTGCCGCCTACCTGACGCCCGATGTCAGCGCAGATTTCACTCATGCGGCCTTCGATTCCATCGGGAGAGACGAAGTACGCGTTCAGGGGGCGGACGGACGCGCACGTCCCGAGACGCTGAAGGTGTCCGTAGGTTTTCTCGATGGCTGGATCGGCGAAGGACAAATGTCCTACGGCGGCCCCGGCGCGCTGGCCCGCGGGCTGCTGGCGAAGGACATCGTGCTCAAACGTCTGGCCCTGACAGGCGTGGCATGTGAGGACATTCGAGCCGAGCTGATCGGCGTTAACGCCTTGCATGGAAGTCACCTGGGAGCGCGAGCCGAGGGCGAGCCCTGGGAGGTACGCCTTCGGGTGGCCGCGCGTTGCGTGGACAAAAGCGATGCGGTACGCGTTGGCAATGAAGTAGAAACCCTTTACACCAACGGCCCCTACGGCGGCGGCGGTGCGAGCAAGTCAGTCCGTCAGGTGGTCGCGGTGGCGTCACTGTTTGTGCCGAGAGACCACGTCAACCTGCACGTACACCTGGAGGACCTGACATGAACACCACCAAACTGCGGGACATCGCGCACACACGTACCGGTGACAAGGGTGACGTCTCGAATATCTCCATCGTTGCCTTTCACATCGACGATTATCCACGTCTGGCTGAGCTGCTGACGGTGGAGCGGGTCACTGAACACTTTGCCGAACTGCTGGACCTGAATGGCCACCCCGTAAGGCGCTACGAACTGCCGTGTGTAGGTGCGCTCAACTTCGTCCTGCCCGGCATCCTGCGTGGCGGAGTCACACGGTCACTGGCGCTCGATGCCCACGGCAAGGCGCTGGGGGCCGCACTGCTCGATCTGGCCTTGGAGTGGCAAGCCGCGCCGGCCAATGCAACACTTCGGTCGCCCCCCTAGCGGCGCACTTTGGCGCACCCTGCACGCATTCATGCAACAAATCCGTACCCGTTGAAAAATTGGTTCACCCACCGGCGAACCAATCCTCTCAGCACGTCGCGTACCAGTCAGGCGGACCTTTGAACATTGGCCCGCCAGGCTTGATCGTCGCCAGTCGCTGGTCATCTTGTAGCTCAAAATCAACCGAACCAATTTCCATTGGCATCGCTCTTGCACCAGCCCTTTTGCCTGGAACCCCTGCCTGCGGGCAGCTCAGGGCTTCTTTTTTCGGTCTGGCGCGAGTACCACGATGCAAAGGTTCGACCCTGACATTCCCATCGACAACTCTTCGAAACTGGCGCTGGATGCGTTGCGCCAGATCGTTGCCCAGCATGCAGCCTTCCCCCAGCGGGCATTGCCTACCGAGCGCGATCTGGCAGCCGATTTCGGGGTTAGCCGCCGCGCAGTTCGTCGCGCCCTGTCGGTGCTGGAGGCCGAAGGCCAGGTCTGGCGCCGACAAGGTAAAGGAACTTTTGTCGGACCGACGCCACCCAGCGCCGCCATGAGCTTCGCGCGGCTTTCCGGCCGGACCAATTTCACCGAGGTCATGGAAGCGCGTCTGCACCTGGAACCGGCACTTGCCTCACTGGCAGCGGTACGGGCCAATGGTGAACAGATGGCGATTCTGCGCCGCCTCGCCGAGCGCACCACTCGCCAGCAGGTCGCCGAGCAGACCGATGCCGAGGGCATCGAGCTTTGGGACAGCGCCCTGCACCGCGCCATTGCCGAAGCGGCGGGTAATCGGCTGATGCTGGACATCTTCGAAATGCTCGATGCGATCCGTCTGGACCCGGCCTGGCGCGACTTGCGTCACCGGGCGCGCAATGCCGACCGCCTCGACACTTACAGCCACGATCACGACGACATCGTCAGCGCCATTGAAAGCCGCGATCCGATCAAGGCCGCCACCGCCATGCGCGGCCATTTACGTGCGCTGCAACAGGCCCTGAACACCGTCATCAACCAAGACCTGGAGGCCAGCCTATGAGCGCCACTGCCCACCTCACAGAAAACGGCGACGGCACGGTGCTCAGCATCAGCGACCTGACCGTCCGCTTTGCCGGTGCGCCCGCCAATGTTGTCGACGGCGTGTCGTTTTCCGTCAAGCGCGGCAAAACCCTGGCCGTCGTCGGCGAGTCCGGCTGCGGCAAGAGCGTGACCTCAATGGGCCTGATGGGCCTGTTGCCGACCACGGCCAAGGTAGGCGCCAGCGACTCGCTGCTGATCGATGAAGCCTTGCTGGGTATGTCCGAAGAGCGGCTGCTGGACGTGCGCGGTAACCGCATGGCGATGATCTTCCAGGAGCCGATGACCTCCCTCAATCCGGTCTTCACCATTGGCGAGCAGATCGCTGAAAGTGTGATGCGTCATCAGGGCCTTTCAGACAAGGCTGCCCGCCAGCGGGCTCTGGACATGCTGGAAAAAGTCCGCGTGCCGGACGCTCGCCAGCGGCTGGACGCCTACCCGCATGAACTCTCGGGAGGCATGCGG
>LIDZ01001203.1_pt1 | contig 15957 bp, 11 predicted proteins | sample 644651 | NCBI WGS metagenome assembly LIDZ01 (sample SAMN03856242, study PRJNA289617) | food metagenome | isolation source: wine grapes on drying loft during traditional withering process | host: Vitis vinifera cv. Corvina | place: Italy: Gargagnago di S. Ambrogio di Valpolicella | collected 2014-01 | reverse complement strand
ATAAACAACATCGACGGCTTGCTGGGACAACGCTACATCAGCGGAAAAATGCGTCAAGCTAAACAGCGGACAAAAGGTCCTAAACCTTATACTGAAGCGGATCGTGAGCAGTTTCGCCAAGCTTTGCTTGGATTGATCCAATAATAGAAAACCTTAAGCTTTGTAACATTTGTAAAAAAATTTTTGGGCTTTTTGGTTTTTATGCTAAAATATGGGGGAATCTTAAAAGTAATGGGGGATAAGTACTTGAAGATTATTTTACTATACGGTGGAAAAAGTCCAGAACATGACGTTTCCATCCTATCTGCTTTCTCAGTAATTTCAGCCGTTTATTTCGATTACTATCAAGTGCAGCTTGTTTATATTGATAAAACGGGACAATGGGTGAAGGGGCCGCTCTTAACGGAGGCGCCTGAATCTGATGAAGCCCTGCGCTTAACCTGGGACCCAACTGGAACCACGGTAGAAGGCTTCACTGGTCAAGTGATTGCACCAGGCGATATTAAAGAAGACGATGCAATTGTCTTTCCAGTTTTACACGGACCTAACGGTGAAGATGGTACTATTCAAGGATTCTTGGAAGTATTGGACATGCCGTATGTCGGAGCCGGCGTCTTAGCCAGTTCTAGTGCCATGGACAAAATTATGACGAAATACATCTTGCAGGCAGCGGGGATTCCACAAGTACCTTATGTGCCGGTACTGAAGAATGAATGGAAAGAAAATCCTAAGCAAATTTTCGATAAGTGCGAAGGTACACTGCTGTATCCGATGTTTATCAAGCCAGCCAACATGGGTTCTAGTGTCGGTATAACGCGGGCAGAAAATCGTGAAGAGCTGCAAAATGCGTTGAAGGAAGCTTATCGCTTTGATTCACGGGCAGTTGTCGAACAAGGGATTGAAGCTCGAGAAATCGAGATCGCCATTTTAGGCAATGCCGATGTACGGACTACCTTGCCAGGTGAAGTGGTAAAAGAAGTGGCCTTCTATGATTACAATGCGAAATACATTGATAATTCCATTACGATGGCTATTCCAGCGGAGGTTCCAGAAGAGGTAAGCGACAAAGCGAGAGAATACGCGAAGCTGGCTTACACCATGTTGGGGGGATCTGGCTTAACTCGCTGCGATTTCTTTTTAACCAACAAAAACGAGTTATTCTTAAATGAATTAAATACGATGCCAGGCTTCACTGAATTCAGCATGTACCCATTGCTATGGGAAAACATGGGCTTGAAATATGGTGACTTGATTGAAGAATTGATTCAATTAGGGTTAAATCGGTACAAGCAGCAAGCTGATTTTGAGTAATCTGCGAAGACAGCGAAGCAGTTGGGGCCATGCATTACCCGATTTAAACACTTGCTTCTTTTATTAACGCTGAGTAGGAAAAGAGTCTGGAGCACGGAATACCGCCAGACTCTTTTTTTATTGTTGAATAAAGTATAAAATAATAATGTGGAATCAGCTTAGCGTTATTGGCGATGTCCGGCTTCATAGAACCGCTTTTTCGTGATAAATGAGAAGGCAAAACGGGTTCGCGAAGCCTTTTTCAAGATAGAAATGGGAGGAACACACACCATGAAATTAACAACAACGATCATCAACAGAGCTGTTCAAGGGGAATTACTAGGAGCAGAGGAAGTAACAGTCACGGGTGTTGAATTTGATTCACGCAAAATCAAGGCCGGCGATTTATTTGTGCCGCTGCAAGGCAATGCCGATGGTCACTTGTTTGTTCAAAAAGCAATTGAGAACGGTGCTGTTGCGACGTTTTGGAGCAACGAAAACCTACAACCGCCGGAAAATATTGCGGTGATTAAAGTACCTGATACCTTGAAAGCTTTTCAAGCGCTAGCCAGCTATTATTTGTTGGAAGAAAATCCGGACGTGATTGCCATCACGGGCTCTAACGGTAAAACAACCACCAAAGATATGACCGAAGCGGTGCTGCACCAAAAATTCAGAACCTATAAGACCCAAGGCAACTACAACAACGATATTGGTTTGCCTTATACAATCTTACATATGCCAGAAGGAACCGAAAAGCTGATTCTAGAAATGGGCATGGATCATGCCGGGGAAATCCAGGTTCTTTCGGAGCTGGCGGAACCAGATGTGGCGGCTATCACCATCATTGGTGAAGCCCATATTGAAAACCTAGGCTCACGGGCCGGGATTGCCGAAGCGAAGCTGGAAATTACCAATGGTTTAATTGAAGACGGATTATTGCTGATCCCAGCTGATGAGCCTTTGTTAACTGAACGTACTGAAAAGCTTTCGCAAAAGCAGCAAACCTTTGGGATCCAAACGGGAGATATCTCAGCAACAGTGATGTCAGAATCGCGGGAAGCTACATTATTTACCGTGGACGGCAAGGCCTATCAAATTCCAATGCCAGGGAAATACAACGTGAAAAACGCGCTGATTGCTTTAGCGATTGGCCGTTGGTATGGCTTAAGCGATGAAGAAATTTATCAAGGATTAGCCTATGTTGAGATTACTCAAAACCGCACCCAATGGCTGAAAGCTGCCAATGGGGCCGATATCTTAAGTGATGTTTACAATGCCAACCCAACAGCGATGGGCTTAGTCTTGGACACGTTTGCCAAACTCCCGACGAACGGACGCCGTTTAGCTGTCTTAGCTGATATGCTGGAGCTGGGGCCAGACACGACACTGCTGCACAACAATATGATAGAACACTTGAACGATCAAGAATTTGCAGCCGTTTATCTTTATGGTGAACAAATGAAGAATCTAGCCGCGGTCATTGCCATTCGTTATCCGCGTTTGTCAGTGAAGTCCTTTGGTGAGGCTGAAAAGGCAGAGCTGATTGAAGCGGTAAAAGGGGATTTATTGCCAGAAGATAGTATCGTATTAAAGGGCAGCAATGGCATGGGACTGCTGGAAGTCATCGAGGCTCTGCAAGTTTAGAATTTGAAACTTGCAGAAAAGAGTTTCATGTGCTATAATTAGCCGTTGCCGAGAAATGAAGTAATGATTGAATGAGTCATCCAATAGATTATTTAAAGCCCCATAAAACGGGCTTTTTTTTGAGAGATGTTCCTTCCGCCTGTCTTCAAGGAGCGGTTTTTCGGTGGTATCACAATAAACAGTAACTAGGGACGGTTGCAGATTATTGATAGATACAAGGACCTGCACGCTCCACCTGACATAAGTCAACATATACTAGGAGGATATCATTTGAAATTCAAAGAACTACATTTAGCACCAGAACTATTAGCAGCAATCGAACGCGCGGGCTTTGAAGAAGCAACCCCGATTCAAGAACAGACTATTCCTTTAGCGTTAGATGGAAAAGACGTCATTGGACAAGCACAAACAGGAACTGGTAAAACAGCTGCTTTCGGTTTGCCAATGCTGAACAAGATTGATACAAAAAATCAAATTCTGCAAGGCCTTGTCATTGCGCCTACTCGTGAATTAGCTATCCAAACGCAAGAAGAATTGTTCCGCTTGGGTCGCGACAAAAAGATCCGTGTTCAAGCTGTTTATGGTGGTGCTGATATTGGTCGCCAAATTCGCGGCTTGAAAGACCGTCCACATATCGTTGTTGGTACACCAGGACGTATGCTGGACCATATTAATCGTCACACATTGAAATTAGAAACAGTCGAAACCTTAGTACTAGATGAAGCCGATGAAATGCTGAACATGGGCTTCCTAGAAGATATCGAAAAAATCATCAGCAAAGTCCCAGCAAGTCGTCAGACACTATTGTTCTCTGCTACGATGCCTGATGCCATTAAGAAAATCGGCGTTAAATTCATGAACAAGCCAGAACATGTAAAAATCAAAGCAACTGAAATGACAGCTGACTTGATTGACCAATACTATGTGAAGGCAAAAGACTTCGAAAAATTTGATGTAATGACTCGTCTATTTGACGTTCAAACACCAGATTTGGCCATCGTTTTCGGTCGTACCAAACGTCGTGTTGACGAATTGGCTCGCGGCTTAGAAGCACGTGGCTACAAAGCTGAAGGAATCCATGGCGATTTATCTCAGCAAAAACGGATGAGCGTTTTGCGTTCATTCAAAAAAGGTGATCTAGATATTTTAGTTGCGACAGACGTTGCTGCTCGAGGATTAGATATCTCAGGCGTTACTCACGTTTACAACTACGATATCCCGCAAGATCCTGAAAGCTATGTCCATCGTATTGGACGTACAGGCCGTGCTGGTAAAGGCGGAATGTCCGTAACATTTGTTACACCAAATGAAATGGGCTACTTGCATGTCATTGAAAACTTAACTAAAAAACGTATGAATCCATTGCGTCCGCCAACCGAAAAAGAAGCTTTCAAGGGCCAATTAGGTGCGGCAATTGATCAAGTTCATTCACAATTGGATGAAAGTGCTGAAAGCTTGGATAAATACACTGAATCAGCAGCTGAGTTACTTGAAAAGTACTCTCCAGAAGAATTAGCTGCATTGTTGCTAAAAACAGTAGCGAAAGATCCTTCTGACGCAGCACCAGTCAAAATCACACCTGAACGCCCATTACCTTCTAACAAAAAAGGCGGCTTCAATCGTGGAGGCGGCGGCAAACGCGGTGGCGGCAACAACCGCAACCGTGGCAAAGACGGCAATCGTGACCGCAACAGCAGTCGCGAACGTTCGAACAAGAATAAAAACTACGGTGGAGCAAAACGGTCTAACACCCGTAATGACAAAAAGCGTGGTTTTGTGATTCGTAGCAACAACGACTAATTAAAAATGGAGCAATCTGAATATTTATTCGGATTGCTCTTTTTTTTGGTGAATTCTAAACTTGTTTGAGTAGAATATCGCTCTTTTCTAACTAATAGTCTGCATTATATAGGGAGAAGGGGAATTAGAAGATGGAAAAATCATTTATAATGTTTTGTAAAACATAAAATACGGCAGATTTTACAGTTTATATTGCATTATTTTTATGATATTCTATTTAGTATTAAGCGGAATGTTACTGGTGTTTTTGAAATAAGTCGACATTGATGCATTTATATCGTGTTATTCATAGTTTTTTTAACGGGCTAAGAATTCTTAAGAATAGCCAATTTCTTAAGTAATCTTTCTTTTTTTTTGTTCTTTTAAAAAAATAAATAGATTTTGAGGGAGACTTTGGTAAAATAGTAGTGATACATGAAAGGGTGGTAGAATGATTAAAGGGATCGGCATCGATGCAGTTGAACTGGATCGTATGGCAAAAATCATTGCAACAAAGCCCCAATTTGCCTCGCGGGTCTTAACGAAAAAAGAATTAACGCTTTTTACTAGCCATTCTGACCATCGCAAGGTAGAATTTTTAGCAGGGCGATACGCTTGCAAGGAAGCTTTTTCCAAGGCTTGGGGAACTGGGATTGGCGAAGTAAGTTTTCAAGACCTGGAGATTTTACGCAATGAAGCTGGCGCACCTTTTTTTAGTCAGTCTCCATTTGGCGGTAAGGTCTTTGTGACTCTAACGCATACAGATACTTTGGCAATTGCCCAAGTATTACTAGAAGAATAGGAAAGAAGGACTTTTACGTGGTTGTTACGTACCATCGACCAACACGAGCACTTATACATAGAAAAGCAATCGAAGAAAACATAAAACAAGAGACCAAGCGGCTGCCTGAGGGAGTTGAATTGTTCGCTGTAGTGAAAGCACAGGGCTATGGACATGGAGCTGTAGCGACGGCACAGACCGCACTGGCTGCTGGAGCAACGGGTTTTTGTGTTGCAACACTGGACGAGGCGATCGAGCTGCGAGAGGTGGGGATCGTTGAACCGATTCTGATTTTGAGTGTCGTTTTTCCCAGCTACTTATCTTTAGTATTGGATTACGATTTGTCCATCACGGTAGCTACAAAGGAGTGGTTAATCGAAGCTCAGGAGATGTTAAATGAGATCGGCTCTGATATTCCTTTGAAGCTACATATCAAAGCGGATACCGGGATGGGGCGCATCGGATTTTTAACACCTGAGGAAGTACGAGAGGCGGCGCTGTTTATAAAAGATTCACCTAATATGCTGTGGGAAGGCTTGTTCACCCATTTTTCAACGGCGGATGAAGCCGACACCAGCTATTGGGAGCTGCAAAATCAGCGTTTTAAAAATATATTGGCTGTGCTGGAGGAAATGCCGCGATATGTGCATACCAGCAACAGCGCAACAGCCTTGTGGCACAAGGAGTTTCCAGGCAACATGATCCGCTATGGGGTCGCAATGTTCGGCTTGAATCCTTCGGGCCATGCTTTGCCGGAAACATATCCATTAAAACCAGCCTTGGAGCTTGTCTCTGAGTTGATTCAAGTAAAGGAACTGGACCCAGGTGAAGGCATAGGTTACGGGGAAACCTATGTCACGCCAGAAAAGGAATGGGTTGGGACCGTGCCAATCGGTTATGCCGATGGCTGGTTAAGAAAAATGCAAGGTTTTTCAATTTTGGTAGATGGCAATTTTTGTGAAATTATTGGCCGCGTATGTATGGATCAATTGATGATTCGCTTGCCTCATGAGTACAAAGTGGGGACACCAGTGACATTAATCGGGAAAAATGGTGCTGCAGAGGTGACGATGCAGGATGTAGCAGATCATTTGGAGACGATTCATTACGAAGTAGCCTGTATGATTTCAGAAAGAGTGCCGCGAATTTATAAGGAGTAGGAGGAGAGTCATGGTTAAGCGTGGAGATATTTACTTTGCGGATTTATCGCCAGTAATCGGGTCAGAGCAAGGAGGGGTTCGTCCCGTTCTGGTAATACAAAATAATTTAGGGAATCATTTTAGTCCAACGATTATCGTGGCAGCAATTACGGCAAAAATGGCGAAGCCTAAGCTGCCGACCCACATCGGGATTAATGCCAACAAAACAGGGATTGAGAGGGATTCGGTTATTCTGCTGGAACAAATCCGAACCATCGATAAATCACGACTGAAAGAAAAAGTGTGCCATTTGGATAAAGGCATGATGAAGTCAGTCGATGAAGCTTTACGAGTAAGCGTGGGAATAGAGATGGCCTCTTCAGTCGTAGCAGCGCAATCAAATTATACATAAAATTTTACGAGTGATGAAAAATAAGCATGCGATTAGGTAGACAGTTTACCAGTTCTTCTGGTATTCTTATGTGTTAGATACTCTCAAGTTTCTCGAAGAAGCTGTGCACAATAGAGTGATGATTTCCCAGTTTGATTTATGAAGATCAAGGGAGTCATTTAGTTTTTTTATCACTTATGGTTATGCAGATTTTTTTTACAGCCAGGTCATTTCAAAGTAAGAGAGTGAAGCAGTAAATCTTGGGATTTATGAATCACTCTCTTGTTTTTAGCGCGTTGTTGGAAAAATAGTTAAAAATGAGTGGTTGACCATTATTTGATTTGGTTTATTTGTTTTTTGATTTCAATTAAAAGCTTATGCAAGAAAAAAACAGTTACATTAGGGTATAATAGCTGTGAAATCTACTAATTATAAGTTTTCGATTGGTTTTTGAGAAACAAATCAAGGTAATGATGAGCAGAGGAGGGCTTCCCATGAAGCACCTATTAAAAACGACGATCCAGCGCCGACTATCGATCATTGGAATACTAAGAGATTTCTTTGATTGGCAGGACCCTCAGCTGCTGGCGGATTTGCTGGATTGCTCGACTAAGACAATCCTATCAGATGTGGAAGCAATCAATCATGACTGGCAAGATAAGATCGGCATTGAGTATTCGCGAACCAAAGGGATTCGTTTAGATGACAGTTTACACAACAAAATTCGTCCTCTAGCAGCAGATATTATGGAAGAGTCGGAAAGCTTCCAGTTTTTGGAACGGGTATTTTTCCGTCCTAATGAGGATGCTGATTATTGGATTAATGAGCTGTTCATTAGCGAAGCAACCTTTTACCGGATGGTTCGGCAAATTGATGATGTGATGGAAAAGCGCGGTTTGCGTTTAGAGCGAAAACCTTTTCGGATCACGGCTGAAGACGAACGCTGGGTTCGCATTTTTTATGTCCATCTTTTCCTGGAAAAGTATGGTCTGAGCGAATGGCCTTTTGATTTAGAAAAGGAAAAAGTGATTAACTTCGTTCGACAATCCAGCGACTCCTTTGACATCCTGATGAATGATCGGGGTACGATGGAATCCAGCTTTTTGCTGTCGATTATCATCATCCGCTGTTCTCAGGGCTTAATGTTGGATGAACAGAAGGTCAAAGAGCCTGATGATGAAGTTTTGGATAAGCTTAATGAGCTGCATAATCTGGCGGAAGAGACAGTGGAAGGTTCGGCTTATGTAGTGACAGAAACGTGGTATCAAGAAGTAATTCACAGCTTGTTTTATGATTATTTTATCATTGACAAGCAGCACACCTATGACAAAGTTTGTACGGGCATTGAAAGCTTTTTGGAGCAATTGGTTACCACCTTCAAAATGCCGCTGGAAGAACTCAATCAAAAACACATTACGCAGAAAATGTTACGGATTTACCGCGGATTTTATATCTACCCTTACTCCCGAGCGATGCTCTTCAACGAAGCAGCCTTTTTCAGCCGTTCGGCACAGCATTATTATCCTCACTTCGCTAAAATGGTCCAGCAGCAATTAATTGTTTTAGAAAAGGAAATGGATTTTCCTTGGTTCAGCCAGTTTTACTTCTTAGTTCTGCGCTGTTTATTTACCGAATGGGGGCAGCTGGCCCATTATTTGGATGTCCTGTCGCCAAAAGTGAAAATCATGATTATCAGCGATTCCGGCCGTCGCCATGGGGAAATGCTGTCTGAGCTGATTCAAAGCCGTTTTTATTATCGGGTGGAAATTAAGGTGTACGACGAATCTATTTTGGAATTAACACCTGAGAAGGTGGATGCTTTTGGAGCCTATGATTTAGTGATCTCCAACTATAGTTTGAAAGATTATCCTTATAAAAATTTACAAATTGTCGACGATTTTCTAACCGAAGTCGACTTTTCGATTGTTAATTCAGTGATTAAGCAGATTCGTTAATAGACGAGAAGGAAAAGGGAGGCCTGGGCCTCTCTTTTCTGTTGATGTTAAAGAAGCAGCTTTTTTTAATTGTTAGTAAGCCTGTTGCGGCAATGCTGATAGTGTCTGGCTTTTCAAATCAGCTGGATGAGCAGGAAGCGAAATTGAAAGCAGTTTATGAGTTGGCTGCGTCCATTTTTAGACTTGCTGTTTCAAAGCTCAATTGGTTTGCGAAGCCACTTGTAAGCAAGTAGATAGAAATACCTGCTAGAAACTCATATACTGGTAGTGAAGTGAAAGGACGTGAATGTATGCTGAAGAAGCTGCTGGCAAATGTCGGCGAATACAAAAAAGATAGTTTGTTAACCCCGCTGTTTACGATGGGGGAAGTATTAATGGATGTCATCATGCCGCTGATTATGGCGAGCTTGATTGACCAAGGGATTCAAAAAAGTGATCAGTCGCTGATTTTACGTTATGGCGGATTGCTGTTTCTTTGTGCTTTATTTGCCTTGTTTATGGGGACATTGGGAGGACGGACGGCCGCGATTGCGTCTGCCGGTTTTGCGAAGAACCTGCGTCATCGCTTGTTTGAAAAAGTACAAGGCTTTTCATTTTCCAACATTGACCGTTTCTCAAGCTCCAGCTTGATCACCCGTATGACCACCGATGTAACCAATATTCAAAACGCTTATCAAATGATTATTCGAATCCTGGTGCGTTCACCGCTGATTCTGATCTTCTCTTTGATCATGGCCTTCCATATTAATCAGAGCTTATCAATGATCTATTTGATTATCGTTCCATTGCTAGGGATCGGCTTAGGGATCATTATTCATTTGGCCTACCCGATTTTTATGAAAGTGTTTCGTACCTATGACCGTTTAAATAATGTGGTTCAGGAAAATCTTCAAGGAATTCGTGTAGTGAAATCTTACATTCGTGAAGAACATGAAGAAGAAAAGTTTGGAGAAGTATCCCAAGCAGTTTATAACAATTTCGCTAAAGCCCAACGGATCGTTGCCTTTAATATGCCTATTATGCAAATTGCCATTTATACCTGTATGTTGTTAATTTCTTGGTTGGGGGCTGAATTGATCGTCGAACAAAGCTCATTAACTACTGGTGAATTGGTTAGTATGTTCAATTACACCATGCAAATTTTGATGAGCTTGATGATGATGTCTATGACTTTCGTGCAATTGATGATTGCTCGTACTTCAGCTGAACGGGTTATTGCGGTAATCGACGAAGAAAGCGACCTGCAAAATGGCGAAAATCCATTAACTGAAGTACCCGATGGTTCAGTGGTTTTCCAAGATGTTTGCTTCAGTTATCAAGATGATATGGACAAACTGGTGCTGGAAAATGTCGATCTTTCCATCAAATCTGGTGAAATGGTGGGGATTGTCGGCGGTACTGGGAGCTCCAAGTCCAGTCTGGTTCAGTTGATTCCACGACTGTATGACGTAACTCACGGCCAGGTGAAGGTTGGCGGACACGATGTTCGCGAATACGACTTAGAGGCACTTCGGGATCAAGTAGGGATGGTTCTGCAAAACAATGTCTTGTTCAGCGGAACGATCAATGAAAACCTGCGCTGGGGAAATGAACAGGCGACGGATGAAGAAATCCAAGCCGCTGCTCAAATTGCCCAAGCCGATCCCTTTATCCAAGAGTTTCCTAAGAAATACGAAACCATGATCTCCCAAGGCGGGAACAACGTATCCGGTGGTCAAAAGCAACGCTTGACGATTGCTCGGGCACTGTTGAAGAAGCCGAAGATTTTAATTTTGGATGATTCAACCAGTGCGGTGGATACCAAAACCGATCGCGCGATTCGTGAAGGCTTGAAGAAAGCTATTCCAGGTACTACGACCTTTATTATTTCACAACGGGTCAGTTCGATTCAGGATGCTGATCGCATCATCGTTTTAGATGATGGAAAAATTAATGGGATAGGAACCCACGATGAATTGCTGGCGAATAACCAGATTTATCAAGAAGTCTTTAATTCTCAACAGAAAGGATTTGGTGATCATGATTCCGAATAATCGCAAATTTGCTAAATCCAGTCCTATGAAGACCTTAAAGCGTCTGTTGAAGATTATGCTGAAAAAATATAAGCTGCAACTTTTTATTGTCTTTATCGCAATTTTAGTCAGTGCTTTTGCCAATGTGCGGGGATCTTTGTTCCTGCAGGTAGTGATTGATGATTACATCACGCCATTGCTGGGCCAATCGAATCCCAATTTCAGCGGCTTGATGAAGGCGATTACGACGATGGCGCTAATTTATGCGGTCGGAATTGCCGGCACACTGTTTTACAACTTAATCATGGTAAAGGTTTCGGAAGGAACGCAAAAAATGATTCGCGACAACATGTTCACCCATATGGAGAGCTTGCCGCTGCGTTACTTTGATGCGAATTCTGACGGAGATATCATGAGTCATTTTACCAATGATACGGATACGCTGCGTCAAATGATTTCCCAAAGTATTCCGAACTTGCTGATGGCCTTTGTTACTTTCGTTTCCGTGTTTATCGCGATGTTTTCTATCAGTATTCCGTTGACTATCTTTGTAATGGTTTCAGTGTCCTTGATGTTCGTGATGCTGCGCTTTATTTCAAAACGCAGCGGCCGCTACTTTGGGGATCAGCAACGCGACCTTGGTAAGGTGAACGGCTATGTGGAAGAAATGATGCATGGACAAAAAGTCGTAAAAGTCTTTAACCATGAGAAAAAGGCGATCGCTGAGTTTGATGAGATCAATGAAAATTTGCGGGAAAGTGCTGCTAAAGCCAACGGAACAGCCAATATGCTGATGCCAATCATGATGAACCTGCTGAATGTTCAGTATGTATTAGTGGCGATCGTCGGCGGATTGTTTGCGGTTTATGGAGTGTCAGCTCTAACTGTCGGGATGATTGCGTCATTCTTGCAGCTGAGCCGTTCATTAAATGGACCAATCAGTCAGATTTCGCAACAAATCAACTTCGTTATCATGGCCTTAGCCGGTGCTGACCGGATTTTCCAATTACTGGATGAAGAACCCGAAGTGGACGACGGTTATGTAACGCTGGTGAACGTCACCGAAGAAAATGGTCAGTTGGTAGAATCAGAGCAACGGACCGGGCTATGGGCGTGGAAGCATCCTCACGAGGATGGCAGCACGACGTATACTCGACTGACGGGTGATGTCCGTTTTGAAGATGTTGATTTTGGTTACGATGCCAACCAAATGGTGCTGCATGATATTAATCTTTATGCGGAGCCAGGACAAAAGGTGGCCTTCGTTGGGGCGACCGGTGCTGGTAAAACCACGATTACGAATTTGATCAATCGCTTTTACGATATTCAAGATGGAAAAATCCGTTACGATGGCATCAATGTCAAGAAGATCAAAAAGAATTCATTGCGCCATTCGTTAGGGATTGTCCTGCAAGATACCCACTTGTTTACCGGTTCGATTAAAGAAAACATTCGTTATGGCCGTTTGGATGCGACGGACGAAGAAGTCTATGAAGCGGCTAAACTGTCCAATGCCGATATGTTTATCCAGCATTTGCCAGAAAAATACGAAACGGTCATAACTGGAGATGGCGATGGCTTGTCTCAAGGTCAGCGTCAGCTGTTGGCGATTGCCCGAGCAGCGATTGCTGATCCGCCGGTTATGATCATGGATGAGGCCACCTCAAGTATTGATACCCGGACGGAAAGCATCGTTCAAACGGGGATGGACCGCTTGATGGAGGGGCGCACGGTATTCGTGATTGCCCATCGCTTGTCTACCATCCAAAATTCGGATGTCATTATGGTAATGGACCACGGCCGAATCATCGAACGGGGCGATCATGACAGCTTGTTAGAAGAGCATGGCATGTATTATCAGTTGTATACTGGAAAAGTTGAGTTAGATTAAGGCTAGATAGTTTCAAAGCTGGTGATTTTGTATTATTGTTAAGATAGGTAAAGCGGCGAGGTTTCGTGTAAACCTGGCCGCTTTTTTATGTTCGGATGCAGGCTTAATCAGCTTGCCAAGTTTTTGTACAGAAAGGATGAGGGAAAATGAAACGATTTGCAATGAAGGGATATGGTTCGGCCAAAGAAGTTTTAACGGAAATCGAGGCAGCACCTCGGGAGATGGACGAGACCCACGTACGGGTAAAAATTATGGCCTTTGGGGTGAATCCTTATGATGTCCTGCTGCGTCAGGGGGAAATGAGCAGCTTTCGCACCTTGAAGTTTCCTTACGTACTGGGTAATGACGGTGCCGGAATTGTGACAGAAGTCGGATCCCAGGTAGATCATATAGCGGTGGGAGATCAGGTCATTTTGCATGCAGTCGGCGGGACTTACGGCGAAGAAATCGTCGCTCCTGGCGGCAAAGTTGCCAAGAAAATTCCCGCTATCAGCTGGGCAGAAGCAGCCGGTGCGGTTACGCCTTGGTTGACGGCTTACAACATAGTTACCCATACATTAGCTGACAAAATTGGTGAAACGATTCTAGTCCAGGGCGCTTCTGGCGCGGTGGGTTCATTATTGGTACGTCTTTTAAAATATCAAGGGAAAACCGTATATGCCACTGCTTCAAAGAAGAACGAAGAGTTAGTCCGTTCGTTAGGCGTGGATGAATTTGCAGCCTACGATCAAGATGACGTTGGCGAACGCTTTAAAGAGCAGACTGATACCGTTATTGATGCAACTAAAGGCAGTCGGACTGCTGAATCCGGATTGAAGGCTATGAAAGCTGGCGGAAACTATGTGGTATTGAACGATTTGCCGGAGGATCAATCCAAACCAGGCAATTATCAGCATTATGCACCATCTAAGGAATACTCGGATCTAGAGGCCTTAGATGCTTTTAACCAGCTTTACCAAGAAGCAGATCTGCACGTTACGATCGCTCAGAAATTTCCTTTTACGTTAGAAAGTGTCATTGAAGCTCATGAAGCTCTGGAAGGTCATCCGCCTGCTGGCAAGTTCATCGTAGAAAGGGAAGAAGACTAATGGATCAAAAAAAATGGGAAGCAGCAGCAGCGAATTATTCAGCGGACAAAGAATATATTGGAGACGGCTATTATCGTTTACGGCCAACCGAGGAAGGCTATCAGATGGCTTTTCTTGTTCCCGGACTTTGTGGGGAAACGCTGATCCATCCTGAGATTACGGTTCAAGTAATCGATGGAATAGCAACACCAATCCGTTTGATGGATTTGGAGCATACACCGACCCTGCGTTTGAGTGTCAAAGAAGGCGATGGGGAAGAAATTGAGCGCCAGGCTGAGGAATTGTTAAATAAATTCATGGCAGCCAAAAAGCTCTCTATTTAAACTTTTCTTTAGGTTTGCTGATTGGAAAGGGATACAATTATGACAGATCGTCACAGGTGTCGTAAAAGTTGATCCCACGGGGTTTCAATGATTGAAATCAATCAAATTTCCATGCTAAAGTAAGTCAGTCAAAAAATATAACTAGTGGGTGAAATAAAATGAAACCATTCCAATCAATCAAACATACGTTACAGCTATACGCCCTCGATTGGAAGCGAATCGCCAAGAATCCAATCGCGGTTGTGCTGATGATCGCTTTGATGGTTATTCCATCCCTCTATGCTTGGTTTAACATTAAAGCTTTGTGGGACCCGTACTCAAATACCGGCGAGCTGCCGATTGCAGTTTACAGTGCTGATGCCGGAGCTTCTTTTCAAGGCAAGGACATCGAGATCGGGGATCAAGTCATCGACAATCTCCACGAGAACAAACAGCTGGGCTGGCAATTCGTCGATTCTAAGAAAGAAGTAGTAGAAGGCGTGAAGTCTGGGAAATATTATGCTGGGATTTATTTGCCAAAGGAATTCTCGGAAGACTTGCTGAGCTTTACTTCCGGCGATATTAAGAAACCGAAAATCGAGTATTACTTGAACCAGAAAATCAATGCGATTGCGCCGAAAATTACTGATAAGGGAGCCGGCTCTATCCAGCAGGAAATCACGGATGAGTTTATCAAAACCGCCAGCTCTACCTTGATTTCTGCTTTTAACGAAATAGGCTACAATATTGATGAAAATCTAGTCAGCATCAATAAGGTGAAGGATCTGATTCTCAAAACCAACGATAACTTGGACGATATCGACCAATACACGCAAGAGATCGTAGCGGTGCAAGGCAAGCTGCCAGAGCTGAAGGAAAAGCTGGCACAAGCCAATCAAATGCAAAGCTATTTACCGCAAATTGATGACTTAGGTCAAAAGCTGGTTAGCTTAAACCAAAAATTTCCGGAACTGAAGCAGCAGGCTAGCGTCATTTTGACCTTGCAGCAAAAAATTCCGGAAATCCAACAAGCTGGTCAACAGCTGGCCACTGTGGATTCCGATTTCGATTCGATCCAACAAACCTTAACGGATGGTATTAATGAAGCCAAGCAAGGCTTGCAAATCATTCAACAGGTGCAGCAAATTCTGCCTGATGTCCAAAAGCTGGGCGATCAAGCGGGTGATTTAGCAACGACTACTAAGAATGGTGCGGAACAGCTGAAGAGTGCAGTGCCAAGTATTGCCAGCAGTGCCAGTGCAACGTTAAGCTCGATCGGGCAAGTAGCAACGGCGACTGATTCATTATTAGCTAACATTCAAGAGCTGTTAAACAAGGGCGAATTAACGCCGGATGAAAAGCAGCATATCGCGTCACTTATTCAAGATTTCCAAACCAATATCGCAACACAACAAAGTGCGATCGATAATTTAGTCGGATTTTTGAATCAGTTGAAAGATTATGCGGATCAAAATGATTTACCTGATGCCAGCCAAGCTTTAGCAACGATGGTTGGTCAATTAGGCAACGTGAAAAACAGCTTAGGTGATTTGAGCAATCGCTTTGGTCAGTTAAATAATTTGGTGCAAAATGGTTCAACAGCAGAAGCAAGAGCTTACCTAGATCAAATTAGAGTTGTGTCAACAAATATTGCTAACTTGGTTGGTCAAATCGATGTACAA
>LIDZ01012151.1_pt18 | contig 15968 bp, 14 predicted proteins | sample 644651 | NCBI WGS metagenome assembly LIDZ01 (sample SAMN03856242, study PRJNA289617) | food metagenome | isolation source: wine grapes on drying loft during traditional withering process | host: Vitis vinifera cv. Corvina | place: Italy: Gargagnago di S. Ambrogio di Valpolicella | collected 2014-01 | reverse complement strand
TTGAGCGCCATGTTCCTGCTGGGCGAACTGATCGAACGCTCCCGCTCGGCCAACGAGATCCCTCTGGAATACGACGTGGATCAATTGCCTCGTACCCTGGAATCTCTGCATCCGCCGCCCGGTGCCAACCTGGACGACGAACAGAAGGTCGTGGTCGGTCAGGTCATTCCCATAACCATGGCTTTTCTGGGTCTGAGTTTCATTGCCTGCGCCTTGCTGATCATCGGCATGCCGCCGCTCTCGGGGTTCATCGGCAAGCTCACCTTGATCAGTGCCCTGATGAACCCGCTGGGCCTGGACGTCGCGAAGGATGAGGCGCTTTCCACTCAGGCGTGGATGCTGATCGGCCTGCTGATCTTTTCCGGACTGGCGTCGCTGATCGCTTTTTCAAGGCTCGGCACGCAACGTTTCTGGACGCCACACGAGCGTCCTTCGCCGATGCTGCGCCGCAACGAATGCCTGCCGATCATCATTCTTCTGGGTCTGTGTATCGCGCTGACCTTCAAGGCCGAACCCTTGTTGCGCTACACCCAGGACACCGCTGCAGCGCTGCATGAGCCCAAGCAGTACGTGCAGTCAGTGCTCGCCACACGCCCGATACCCGGCCCCACCAGTCGGGAAGTCGATGCGGAGGGACAGCCATGAAACGCCTGTTTCCCGCTCCTCTCCTCTCGTTGGCACTCTGGCTGCTGTGGCTGGTATTGAACCTGTCGATCAGCCCCGGTCACCTGCTGCTGGGCGCGGTGCTGGGTTTTCTCGCACCCGTGTTGATGGCTCCGTTGCGCCCGCTGCCGGTACGTATTCGCAAACCCGGCACGATCCTGAAGTTCCTATGGCAGGTGGGACGCGACGTGGTGGTCTCCAACGTGCAGGTCGGCCTGAGCGTCTGGCGGCTCGAAAGCCGTCCGCCACGCTCGGCCTTCGTGCGCATTCCACTGGACCTGCACAACGCCCACGGCCTCGCCGCGCTGGCGATGGTCACCACGGTAGTACCCGGAACGGTGTGGTCGGAGCTGGCACTGGATCGCAGCGTGCTGCTGATGCATGTCTTCGATCTGGAGGACGAAGCGCAATTCATCGAGCACTTCAAAACCACCTATGAGCGACCGTTGATGGAGATCTTTCAATGAGTGCACTGCTCGACAACGCCATCCTGATCAGCCTGCTGATCTTCGCCCTGGCGATGGTGATCACCCTGCTGCGCCTGCTCAAGGGGCCTTCGGCCCAGGACCGGGTATTGGCGCTGGATTATCTGTACATCATTGCCATGCTGATGATGCTGGTGCTTGGCATTCGCTACGCCAGTGACACGTATTTCGAAGCGGCCATGCTGATTGCCCTGTTCGGCTTCGTCGGCTCGTTCGCTCTGGCCAAGTTCCTGCTGCGCGGAGAAGTGATCGAATGACCGAACTGCCGAACACAGTGCCCTTCTGGGTGGAAATACTGACCGCCGGACTGCTGATCGCCAGCAGCCTGTTCGCCTTGACCGGCGCTCTGGGGCTGCTGCGCCTCAAGGACTTTTTCCAGCGCATGCACCCACCCGCCCTCGCGTCGACGCTGGGCGCCTGGTGCGTTGCGCTGGCGTCGATCATCTACTTTTCGGCGCTGAAGGCGGAGCCGGTGATCCACGCCTGGCTGATCCCGGTATTGCTGGCGATCACGGTACCGGTGACTACGCTGTTGCTGGCGCGCACGGCGCTGTTCCGCAAGCGCATGGCCGGTGACGACGTGCCCGCGGAGGTCAGCAGCGGTACCGGCAACGGAGAATCGGCAGGCGGCTGAATCAACGTCTGGCCAGTGTTACTCGCTGGCCTTGAACGTCAGTTCGCCCTTGCGCCATTTGGCAGCCTTGCCGACGGCGCCTTTGAGAAGCTTGCTCATGCCGATCTGCAATTGCTCTTTCGCAGCGAAAACCATGAACACGGTCTGACCTTCCTTGAACACGATACCGTTACCTTCGGGGACGTCGACGAAGGCATATTCGCCCAGCCCGTACACGGTGGTCTTGATTTCGCGGAATTTCAATTCGAGCTTGCCGCCCTCGCGGCTGGGCAGAACAGACGCGCGGAAATGGTCGCCCACCTTGAGCTCAAGGCGAGGTTTGTCGTCGACGACCAATGCGCTTTCGGTGTCGATTTCGGCGATATAGATGCCTTCGGCTGATTGCTCGGTGATGTAGACAAAACGGGATTGAAACTGCTTGACCAATTGTGCGCGGAGGTCGCCGAGCACGAACAAGGCATGGGTATCCAGATTACTTACAGCCAAAGTACAAACCCTCAAACATGAAATGAGGCTGCCTGATGTCAGGGCAGTCGAGAAAGTGATTCATCCATAGACCGCTTCATGTGGCCGGAGATTGTCCGGCATGCTGCACGCAGAAGCGCAGACAGCGCCGCCGCAAACCTTGTGCAGGCGGGTGGCGGATTCTACCGGCTCATGGCCGCTACGGGATATATACCTTTTGTACACAGCAGTGTCGCGCAAGCGCTGGCGCCCCGAAAATAGCGGTCAGCCCCAGGCACGGCGCAAAGGCTGGACGGGTTCCAGCCTGCATGGTGTGCATCCTGCGATAGCAGAAACATATCATTTATAGCCGCTGTAGAAAAAGCCATCTTTTCCTGCACAGCCAAATGCATCGAACTCTTGCCTGTGCCCACCACTCCCATAAGAACTGATGAATACGGGGATAACCCCCGGCGAGGAGATGACATGGAACAGACTACATACGCCATTGGAGACTTGTTCGATCAATTGGGGCTGGACTCCGATGATGAGAGCATCGAAAAGTTTATCGCCAGCCATCCTCTGCCCGACGACGTCAAACTGATCGACGCAGAGTTCTGGACGCCGCGTCAGTCTGACTTTCTCAAGGAACAGCTGCGCGGTGATGCCGAATGGGCGATGGTGGTCGACGAACTGAACGTGCGTCTTCACAAAAAGCCCGAGTGAGCCACTCGGGCGTTGAGGCCTATTGCGGATAACCGGGCTGGCCGATATTGGGATGCAATATCCGGCCGCCTGGCTGGGGTGCGTGGACGAAAACAGCGTCGCCTAATGTACCTACTCTGCCGACCACTGCATTCCAGTGCGCGGACTGATGAATGTAGCGCCAGCGCAGTAAGGCCTCTTCATGACTGTCAAGCAGGTAAGGCCCGCCTCGCGCATAGTCGATCAACCGGGTAGAGATGTTCTCGAGTTCGGGAGGCAGCTGGAATTCAGGTGTCAGTGGCACCGGATTGAAAGGCACGCCCTCATCACACGCCAGTGTGTGCATGACCAGCAACGATACCCTCGACAAGTGGCCAAATACCTGGCGGCTCATGCCCACCGCGGCAACGACCGTACTCATGCCATTCAAGCTTTTCCTGCACCGATAACATTTGCTCTCGCATGCCTGAACCCTAAGCCAGGCCTGGCTATCGAGCGGGTCGATCCAGTAGTCGCGGTTCATCCGGTTTAACTCAGCCTGTGCCTCCTTCCAGCTCGATGCCGCCTCGTACGGGCTGCCACGGCTGACCACACTGCCGCGGGGGCGCGTGAGCAGTACGCTTTCTTCCATTTGCGGAGGATATCCCCCGCCGATATCGGAATGTGCACCAGGCAGAACGATTTCCCTGGGCCACACGGGCAGGACGCTGTTCAACGCAAAGTTGCGCCTTGACTCATCGCGAGCCACCAGATGCAGCACCTGCTGCGCGCACCCCGGAGGCAGGTACAGATTGACCCTCCTGTTGCTCGCATCGCGGGTATTGCCCATGTCCTTGAAGCTGCCTATGGCTGCAACGGTGTCGAACAGACCGATAACCTTGAGCCGTACGCTGCCGTTGCTCCAGCTGAAACTGTCGCTCAACCTGACCTTGCGGCTTTCGAGTATCGGCTCGAGCATGCCCGAACGCTGCTTGAGGATTTCATTGACCAGATGCCTGGCCGATGCTGCACCCCGGCTGAAGCCGAACACGTCCAGTTCCAGCGCGTCCAGCACACAATCGGGGTTGTCGCGGGGGAACGCCTTCAATACCGACTTCAGCTTTTTGAATGCGTTTTCCACCTTGGATATCACGCCGGTGGCCCCGCGGCCAAAACTCTGCCCCGGCCATACCGAATCACGGCCACCGGAAGTAGTGCCGGCACCGCTTACATAGATCGGGTAATACACCTTCAGGCCTTCACCGTCATTTTCGGCAACAGGTTGCAGGCGGTAGATATCGACCAGTCTGGCTATATTGCTCGGATCATTACTGTAACTACTGCCAGGCTGAACATGACGACCCGCACACGCTTTAATGTGCTGCCCCGCATTGATATCGATCAATGCCTGGCAGTCGGCACCGATCTGACTGTTGACGCGGTTATTTCCCGTCCCATCGAAGAAAATGCCTACCCGCGCCGTGACGCGGCGGGTCACCACATCTGAAAGGACTGCTGACTGTTGGAAACTCCATTTATCGCTCATAACTTTTCCGTCCCTAGAGGCAAGCCAAGAAAAGGCCGCACTTAAATCAAAACGTAAATAACGTTGATTTAAACAGCTTGCTTAAAGACAGTGAGCAGTCAAGCCATGTTGCGCCTTTTCAGACCGTTCCTACGACTTCTATAGTCATGACTTTATTACTTATAAATAAAACCCTACACACACGTACCGATAACTTTTCTGATGCACTCTTTCATTGAAAAACCAACTAACAGGCCAGCCCTCTTGCCGACCTGAATGAGCGTTTACCCGTATCAACGGCCTTGCGGCCTGTACCCCAGGCGCAGACCACCCCAGTGTCGGCCGTTGATCATGATCGGCACGGACAGGTCGTGCATCAGTTCGCCGGTATCTCGCGTGTAGGTTTGCAGCAGGACCGGCTGTTGGTGGCTGCCGCAGCGAATGCCGGTACGGTCATCGAACTTGCGCTTGCTTCGATTGCGCGCGTTATCCAGCGTGGCATCGCCGGTCAAGGGCTGGCTGAAGGCATTGTTGTGCGTCGGCACATAGCCCTGTTGCGTACAGGCGATGGCAAATACCAGACCTTCATGACGCGACAGCAGCGGTTCCTGCAGTGCTGGCAGTACCTGATCGGTGTAACGGTCGAAACGCGTCGTAAAGCGGGTGGGCGAGGTATTGGCGACGGGTTTGTAATTGCGGTCGAACAGGTCATCAAGGCTGACCCGGCCCTGTTCGATATCGGCCTCGAACTTTTCGCTGATCATTCGCGCGCCTTCACGAGCCAGGTCGTAAATGCGCTGGTGGTATTCATCCAGACCGACCTGCGCCAGGCGCTGGCTGATAGTCTCGGCCTGCCCCTCCATCTGCACTGCGGACTTGGCCAGTTGCCGGGTCTGCTCATCGCTGACGGCAAGATCACTGCGCATGTGCTCGACAGCGTCGAACAGGCTCGCCAACTGATCCTGATTGCTCCTCGCGCCCTGCGCGATTTCGCCGACCTGGCTTTCCAGCTCGACCGCAAGCCGGGCGATATTGCCCAGGTGCTCGCCGGTCAGCTCGACCTGCTCGACCCCCACATCCAGATCGGACGACAACTCGCGAATCTGCTCCACGACTTGTGCGGTGCGCTGCTGGATATCCGCCACCATCTGCCCGACCTCGCCCGTGGCACTGGCAGTACGGCCAGCGAGACCACGGACTTCATCGGCAACCACCGCGAAACCGCGCCCGTGCTCGCCAGCCCGCGCCGCTTCGATGGCGGCGTTGAGCGCCAGCAGGTTGGTCTGGCTGGCAATCGACTGAATGACCAGCGTCACACGCTGGATCTCCTCACTGCGCTGGCTGAGTGCCTCGATCAGCTCACGGCTGCCGACGGCACGCTTGCTCAGACGGTGCATGCGTTCGATGGACTCATTCAGCACGCTGCTGCCCGATTCGCTGCGCTGGCGCGCCTCGCTGGCGGCAACCAATGCCTGCTGGCTCAACTGGGCTGTCTGTTGCTCGGTGGCGATCATCTGTTCGGCACTGCTGACGATCTGTTCGGCAGCCCCCAGTTGCGATTGCAACTTGCCAGCCAGTTGCCCGACCGAAAAGGCCACCTGGGCCGCGGACAGCGCGTTATGACTGGTGGTGCGCGACAGGTCGCGAGTCAGCAAGGCGATATCGCTGTCGCCCACCGCGCCGCCTGGCAGCGCTTGCCTGCTGCGCACCAGGCGCGGCAACCAGACCACCAGCAACGCCAGAGGAATGACGACATACAGCGACAGGCCCGCAACACTCATGGCGGCGAACAGCAAGCACAGAGCAACGCTTTGCACCGCCGGTACCCACCACCTCGATGCAGCGTCGGGCGTATCGGCCAGCGGCAATCCGGCTGCCATGGATAGGTTATCGGCCATGTTGCGTCACCCCGTCTGTCATTGTCGTTATGGCGCTATTAAACGCCAGATAACGGCCTTGTGCCATGCGCTGTTGGTCTTAACATCTCGAATTCACTGTCTTGTGCTTAACCCTGAACCTGCCTTCCGCTCGAGGGTTGATAGAGAAATCAGCCTGACTTACAGACAGACGGACTTATCGGGTGGAATCAGCCCCGTTCGACTTCTTCTGTAGCTCAATTCACACAAGTGTTTCAGAAAGTAAGCACATCGTCAGGCGATCGGCTCGGCTACCGGTTGCAGGCCAAAGCGGCGATAATAGCGAACTCGGCTTCCAGACTACGAACCAGTTGCCAAATGTATTGAAATGAAGCGTCATCACGCCACAGGCTGGTTGAAAGCATGCGTTATCTGGGCAATGACGACGGCCTGCATGACTGGCAACTGGTTTTGCGCCGTGGTTTAGCATGCTTGAGTATCGCCTCGACTGCCGCATACCCAGTTCTCAGAATAGAGTGAATCACACCTCTTCATTCTCATTTTTCGGCTTAAGGATAAGCTCATGTTTGCGCCTGCAAATTCCGCGCACTTTGTATTACTGATCCCTTCCGTTCGAAACGATTTTAAAGTGCTGGCTTTTGATGGCGTTGAAGCCATCAGCACGCTCTATGCGATAAAAATCGAATTGGTCAGCGAGAACTCTGATTTTGACCTGGAAAGCCTGCTCAGCCGGCAGGCATTTCTTCAGTTCGGGCTAAACGGAGAAGGCATTCACGGCCTTATTGAGGACGTTTTCGTCGGTGACGCCGGTAAGCGTCTTACCCGCTATCACTTGACGCTGGTTCCAGCTCTGCACTACCTGCAGTTCAGCTACAACCAGCGGATTTTCCAGAACCTGACCGTCCCAGAAATCGTCGCACAGGTATTGAATGGCCACGGGCGTCAGTCGGACACCTTCAATTTTAAAGTCTCCATCAGCCCCGTGCGCGAGTACTGCACGCAGTACGGGGAAAGCGACTACGAGTTCATTCAGCGGCTGTGTGCCGAGGACGGCATTGCCTGGCACCACCAGCACACCCAGGAAGGGCATCAGCTAGTTTTTACGGATGATCAGACCTTCTTTCCCAAGCTTGGCGATACGCCTTACAAGCAAGGCTCTGGGCTCGCTGCAGACAAGCCAGTGGTCTATCAGTTCTCGATGCGTTTCAATACTCGCACCAGTACCACAACGCGTCGTGGCTACGATCTCAAGCGTCCCAGCATGCTTCTTGAGAGCGCTTTCACTGCCGAATTCACTCCAAAGCTGGAGGATTATCGCTATCCCGAGCTAATCGAGAATGAAAAGCTTGGTAAGCAGCTTGCCCGCCAAGGGCTTGAGCGACATCGCGTTGACTACCAACTGGCTGAAGGGAGTAGCGACCAGCCTGCGCTGCGTAGCGGCCATTTCTTCAATCTGGTTGAGCACCCACGCAAGCGTTGCAACGACTTATGGTTGTTGGTAGGTGTTAAGCACGAAGGTAAGCAACCCCAAGCGCTCGAGGAGTCCGTTACAAGTGATACCAGCCCAGCGGATGGCTTCACTCAGGGCTACCGTAATACTTTTAGCGCGATTCCGTGGGATGTCTTTTACCGCCCGCCGATGCCTGAGCGTAGATCTATCTTGGTGAGTCAAACGGCTCGCGTAACTGGCCCAGCGAATGAAGAAATATTCTGCGACGAATATGGTCGCGTAAAAGTCGAATTTCATTGGGACAGGGCAGAGCTGAATAGCGATAACAGCAGCTGTTGGTTGCGAGTGGCCTCAAGCTGGGCAGGAGAGGCATTCGGTTCGGTGACTATCCCGCGTATTGGAATGGAGGTTGTTGTAACCTATTTGGAAGGGGATCCTGACAAGCCCCTAGTCACAGGTTGCGTAACGAACAAAGTCAACGCTCCGGCCTACCCGTTGCCGGCGAATAAAACGAAGACCGTACTTCGTACGCACAGCTCTCCGCACAATGGTGGATTCAACGAACTAGCGATTGAGGATCGCGCTGGACAGGAAAAAATCTCCTTCCGCGCACAGCGAGATTTTGATGAGCTGATCTTCAACGATAGCGTTAGCCATATTGGAAATGATCAGTCCACGCAAGTAGACCGCAACAGCTCCAGCCTCATCAAGGGTGACGAGACGCATACAACCAATGGTGTGCGAAACACAGTCATCGGTGGCAATGAGCTGATTTCGGTTAGTGGAGACACTAGCGTTACGTCGGGCGGAAACCTGATTATTCAAGCTGGATCTCAGGCTCACGTCACCGCTGTAAACGTTGTTATCAATGCAGGTATGAGTCTAACGCTTCAGGCCGGCGGTAACCACATTGTGATTAGCTCTGGAGGGATCTTCAGTAGCGTACCAATCGTACAGGGCGGATCGCCGATGGCGGGTGTTTCACCTCTGCAGGCCCTGCAGGCTCCATCGACTGAAGTCCCAGCCATTATCGCCAGCCCGCGCTCTATCGTTGTCGCTGCCAGGCAACAGGCGGCGGAATTTTGTCCGCTCTGTGAGGCCTGCCTGAATGGACAATGCAAAATTGGAGAGATCGCATGATTACGCCTCATCTTTGGTCGAGCGTACAAACTAAACTTGGGTTGTCCCTTTATCTGGTTCTCGACTCCGATGGTCAGCTCGAGGAGCGTGACGCGCTGATCAATTCGATTTCAAACGACGGGTTCCGAAATTTGTTCTTGGGTACACCAGCCAATTCCCTGGCAGACTCCGGCCCTTTCATTTTTCAGCTCGTGGAAGCCGATCTCCTTTTGATTAAGGATTTGATCAAGAGCCCTGAGCGTAACTGGGGTTGGTTTGCCTGCTCTCCGATTCATGATATCGAAGTAATCTCGACTCACATGCGTGAGCGTCTTGTGGCCGGCGAGCGGCCAAATCAAGCCATCTACAGATTCCACGACAACAGAGTGCTGACTCGCGCCCTGACTCACCTCGATGCCGATCAGTATCCTGAATACCTAGGGCCAATTTCGCGAGTGTGTTACTGGGACGGTTCGCAGTGGGCTGTCACTGAAAACTCCAATCCTGGCGAACACCCACTACCAGCCAGTCCTGCGTGGCTGACCATTCCTCAATCCGAAGTGGCTAGCGCGGCTGTAGAGTTTGATAATATCCGTCGCTACCTCATGATTGAGCACACCGAGACTCTAGCCAAGCTTGCTGAGCAGGAGAATTTTGATTCTTGGCTGTGCACACAGCTGGAGCTTGCTCGCACCTGGGGCTGGAAGGAGCCTGAGCAGCTGCACTTCTTTATCACTCAGAGTTTGAAGGCCCCGGAGTATCACCTGCCCAAGTCATGGTTCCCGCATAACGCCGAAACGCCAAAGGCACACTTTGAGCGCATTCATGAAGAGTCGCTTTACTGGCAAGGCGAGGGCTCGGTATGAAATCTGTCGGTCAAGGAGAAACCTTATGAAGAGTGCCGTTCTGGGTCTGACTTTTACAGGGTGCATGATACTTTTGGTTGGCTGCACGGCCACCGCGTCTGACAAGTCGAACACCTTCACCTTCACTGCGGATCTACCGAAAAATTTCGCCTACGTGGCAACGGTGAGTTACGTACCCGCCAAAGGCCAGACGTGCGACTTGGCTAAGCGTGACAATCTAAACCCGCAATTCAATCGCGAGTGGCGAAAGGAGTACAAACCGGATTCGCAGATTGAAATACGACGCTCCAGTAAAGGCTGTGAGCTGGTGATCAATCAGATAGACCTGGAAATCAATGCTACCTATGGTGATGATTTCGGAGACATGGGAAGAGACTCGGCGGGAGTTTCCGTGCGCGAGGATCTCTTGAACATGGACAAAGGTGTCTTCAACACCGCAGGTGAGAGCGAGTTCTCCGGCCAATGCCAATGGATGTTCCGCACGGCTGGTGGTTTGCGTCGTCTGACAAAAATTCTCGACTGTAAAGCATACGATCAGGCTGGAAAGCCAATACCAGGTAAGCCCTCTGTCGCCTATACCCTGGATCAACTCTCTGGGAAGACCATACGATTGAAAATCAATCTCGCTGATGAAGAGCGACCTTACATGAAAGATACGTGGGTCAAAGTAAGCGATGGTTGGAAGCGATGCATGGGCAAAGGATTCAAGGATCCGTACGCATTTTGTCGTGGTAATGAGAAGGACTTCAGCACTTTCCTCATGCCAGATGGCCGCAGTTGCACCATTTACCCTGGATGCACCGAAAACAAGGAAGTCACTCCATGACGGTACAGTCTATAAAGACGTGGGAAAAACCATTTTTCAATAACCGCATACACGCCTGCCCTATGAGTGGCCACTCAGTAAGCTTTCAGCTTGTTGATGAGTTTGGGGATGGTAAGCCCTATGCAGGCCTAGCTTACGAAGTCATTGATTACGAAGGGGTTCTATACTCTGGAAAACTCGATGCGAATGGTTCAGGAAAGGTAGATAACCATTACTGTGGCCCTGTCGTGCTGAAAACATGTGAAGAATATGTAGGGGAGGATGATTTCTATACCGCTTTGAGTGGTAGGGGTAGCTATCCGCTGCCTATCACTGAACTTCAAGTTCGCGCCGAGAAAACCCGCTTTTCTAACAAATCTGGTGTTCGGACAAGGTCTAATCCGGCTCAAAGCGAAGCGGACGCATTCTGCCAGATCGAAGTGAGTGAGCTGGTGAAGCATGCCTGTCATTTACCTCCGATAGTTGACCGCAACTTTCCGCCAAATAAGTACGTGCGCAATCTGATGCAGATGCCTCCAGAGGATATCGGAGCTGGTGAGTCTGGATTTGCCCCAAAGCCAGCCAGGGTGTACGGAATTGGTCTTCTTCCGAATAAGCACCACGTGCTTGAGGTTCGCCCTTTAAGGGCCTTGCGACCTGCGCTGTCAACTGACAGCGAGTTTTGCGCCTTGAACCTTTACCAGCTAGCGCTAATGGCAACATTGAGCTACAGCGATTTCGGTCAGAAACCAGATCTCTTTAAGGTAAAAAGCGACTCAGACGAAGCCTATGTGGTAGAAGCCGATACTGTTAGTTTCCCCTTGCAGCCAAGTGTCGGTAACTGGTTTGGTAACACGCTTTCAAAATTTGAAGAGCTTTGGCAGGTCGATGCGGCCCAAGCAGGCGGAAAAAATTACTATCCGCTCTATGAGGAGGTTGCTTACTCAAAACGGTTGGAGATTGTACCTTTCGATCCAGATCTCTACCCCGAGGTAAATAGACCGAGCCTTGGAGATGATCAGGAGTATCCCGCGAAAATTCATTTCTTCGATGACACAACATCGAAAAATGGTACCGATACTCAAGCGTTCATCACGCACCATGACGACATCGTCTTGCTATCTGTCCGAGGCACTGCGAGCACTTCTGATGCATTTCGTGACCTAGATGCTGCCCAGGTCCCTTTTGAGGAAGGTGTAGGCAAGGTTCATAACGGTTTCTATGGATCGGCAAAAGCTGTTATCAACTTTGTGACCAGTTACCTGGATAGATTCCATGTCGGCCAAAAGGTGATTGTTACCGGCCATAGTTTGGGTGGTGCTGTTGCTTTCTTGGTTGCCGAAATGCTTCGGCGCAGGAAGGGTTATGACTATGACATCGTGCTTTATACGTATGGTGCGCCGCGAGCCGTTGATGAGACATTTGCTACTGCCGCTTCTGCCTTGGTTCATCATCGCACAGTGAATCACAACGACCCGGTGCCTAGTGTGCCAACCACCTGGATGAACACATCAAAGCCGGTTTACATCACAGGCGCTATCGTGACGTTCGTCAACGTACCAATCGGTCTGGCGCTGTTTGGAGGAGGCATTGCTAATTTGACAGGGGAGCCTTATACGCACCACGGCAAGCTGCGCCATTTTATGCCTGTCTCGTTTGCTGATGGGCATAAGTCCTCGATCATATGGGAGCCTGGTTGCGATACGATCAAAGAGCATGCAGCATGCACCGTCGCGCTGCAACAGAAGAATGGACTTCCGAAGCGTGGCGGAACACTTCGCCAGATTATCGACAACGCCAACCATAAAATGGTTGTGAGCTACATCCCAGCCTGCTGGGCTGTCTTGCGGCGCTACCAGGAATCACAGGAGTTCAAGCGCAGCTTGGTAACCGAGCGTGAATTTCGTTGGGTTGATGACGCTCTGGAGAGTATTAGCCTGCAATTGCAGGCCAAAGAGCGTCAATTCACGATGCAGGCTCTGGAATCTCAAGTCGAAGCGCAAAAGCAGGCATTACGTGATGAAAGAAGTAAGATTCAAGAGACACGTGACCGCCTGGGAACACTTCGATTCACAAAGGCGACTGAAACTCAAGTTTATGGTCTGGCTGCAGCAATACCTGAGGCCCTAGCGGTAAATCTCGAGCGGTGGAGACTACACGCTATCAACACCATGCTTGAGCAATTGGCGATGGCTCCTCCAGATGCGGACAGTCACGACAGAGCTGTTGCTTCTATCACAGGCGGCCACATAATCGGTGCTCCTAGTCATTTCGACGTCGATTCTTTCGCCTAGATGGTTAGCGCCGATTGAAAATTGACCCAGGACGTGATGAAGGTATCCGGTATCCGCGCCACAAACCCCACTTAGCAAAAAATGAGGAGCTGGTTTAGCGAGGCATCTCTGGTGAGCAGTTCGTATCCGTCCGCCTGAGTAATCAACCAACCCCGCAAAGCCCAGACATCGTGTGCACATAAATTCAGGTGGACACCATGTCTAGCCTTTTAAGCGGGTAAATCATGCAGCCAACACGTCGCGCCTATTCAAAATCGTCCAAGACCCAGGTCATCGACTACAGGGTGGCTGCCAACAATGTCACCCAGCTCATCTACATCGAGAACCAGTATTTCCGCTAACAGGCAAGGTTAGCCTTATGCCACGCCTGCCGTACCCGCTAGAATCAATTCAGCAAACTCCGGGCACAACAAAACCGGGAGGCAATTGCTTGCGTCCCGGTTCGGTCACTCAGTCGCTGTTGCCTGTGTGTCAGGCCTGGCGCTGGTGCTTGTCGATCTGCTCGTGGCGCTCTTGCGCTTCGATGCAATACTTGGTGGTCGGGCTGATCAGCAAGCGCTTGAGGCCGATTGGCTCGCCGCTGTCGTCGCACCAGCCGAAGGTGTCGTCGGCAATACGCGAAAGGGCCATTTCCAACTGTGGCAGCATGCGCTGGTCGCGATCGATCACGTTGACCAGCCAGTGACGCTCTTCTTCGACCGAAGCGGCGTCAGCCGGGTCGGCAGGCGTGTCCAGGCTCTCGATCGCAATGCGGCTCTGCTCGATACGCTCATGGATCTCGACCTTCATGCCCTGCAACAGCTCGACGAAGAAAGCGTGCTGCTCGGCGTTCATGTAGTCATCGGCCGGCATGGCCAGCAACTTTTCCTTTGTCATTTATTTCTCTATAAAAAAACGTGCATTGAGGAGCGGCCTGACGTTGCCGTACAAACCAATAATCTCCAAGCGCCACCTGGCACTCAATTTACGAGGGGCGGCAGTCTAAGGCCGGCTAGCGGGCTCGGCAACACAATTGAAGGATTTTTGTACAGCAATTACCGTAAAACCCTTGAAATGCGGGCGAAAGACCTAGCCAGCAGGTTGCTTGATGAGGCTCTGACCCACTGACAACCAATCGGTTCCTGCAAACTCCAACGCACAAAAGGGCCTTGAAAGGCCCTTTGCTGCAGGTGATTGAATCAGCGCTTGGTCTTGCGCTTGTTGCGATATTGATCGATTACCACGGCCACGACAATGATCAAGCCTTTGATAATGTCCTGAACATAGGCGTCCACCCCGACAAAGGTGAAGCCGCTGGCCATCACGCCGAGGATCAGCGCACCGATCACCGTCCCGGTGATCCGCCCAACGCCTCCGGAAAGGCTGGTGCCACCGATGACCGCAGCGGCGATGGCGTCCAGCTCGTAGGACATGCCCATCCCGGCCTGCCCGGTTGCCGCACGCGCCGAGGCAACCACCCCTGCCAGCCCGGCCAGCAGCCCTGCGATGCTGTAGACAATCACCAGATGACGCTTGACGTTGATGCCCGAAGTACGTGCCGCCTGCATGTTGCCGCCAATGGCGTAGGTGTATTTACCGTACTTGGTGTAACGCAGGGCGATGTGAAAGATGACCGCCACCACCAGAAAGATGATCACCGGCATCGCGCCCTGGCCGATGGCCGTGTACGAGTCGGAGAGCATGCTCACCGGCTGACCTTCGGTATAGAAGCGTGCCAGACCGCGCGCAGAGACCATCATGCCCAGCGTGGCAATGAACGGTGGAATGCCGGTTATGGCAATGATGCTGCCGTTGATGGCGCCTGCCAGCAGCCCGACCCCGAGCCCGACGACGACCGGAATCCACACCGGCAGGTCGGTCAGCGACGGAAACACCGCCCGGGAGAAGTCGGAGGTCTGTGCCAGGCTCGCGGCAATCATCGCTGAAAGCGCAAGTACCGAGCCGGACGAGAGATCGATGCCTGTAGTAATGATCACCTGAGTCACGCCGATGGCCAGCAAGCCGATGATCGACACTTGCAGGATCATCAATACCAGACGCTGGGAATTGAGCAGGAAGCTCTGATCACGGACGATCCAGCCGAACAGTTCAAAGATCAGGCCGATGCCGATCAGTACCAGAAAGATGCTCAGTTCGGTGGGCAGCCGCCGTTTGCTTCTGGTCGGCGTCATGGCCGGTTTATTTTGCAGAATCGCGTCGCTCATGTTCGTTTTCCTCTTGTTCTTCTTCTACCGAGCCCTGTAGTGCGAACTCAATGAACCTTGTGGCCGGAGGCCAGATGCATGACTTTTTCCTGGGTCGCTTCGCCACGGTCGAGGATGCCCATCATTTCGCCTTCGTGCATGACCATGACCCGGTCACTCATGCCAAGCACTTCCGGCAGCTCCGAGGAAATCATGATGACCGCCATGCCTTCACTGGCCAGCAGGGAGATCAGGCGGTAGATTTCCACCTTGGCCCCCACGTCGATACCGCGTGTGGGTTCATCCAGAATCAGCACCCTGGGGTTGGTCATCAGCCAGCGCGCGAGCAGTGCCTTCTGCTGGTTACCGCCGGATAATGTGTCGATGCACTGCTCCAGCGACGGCGTCTTGACCCGAAGCTTTTTGCACATGTCTTCGCACAGCGCGCGCAGGGCCTTCTGTTGCACGAAACCGCTACCGGCATAGTTGGCCAGCACGGCCATCTCCATGTTTTCCATCACCGACAGGCATGGAAACAGGCCGGTCAATTTGCGGTCCTCCGTAAGCAGCGCAAAACCCAGTTCGATGGCCTGATGTGGATCGCCGATGTGCACCGTCTTGCCATCGAAGCGCACCTCGCCGCTGTCGCTGGGGGTTATGCCGAACAGGGTCTCGGCCACATTGGTGCGCCCGGAACCCATCAGCCCGGCAATGCCAAGCACCTCCCCGGCACGCAGGTCGAAGCTCACATCCTTGAAAATGCCGTTCAGGCTCAGCCGGTTGACGGACAGCAGCACGTCGCCTGCCGGTTTCTCCCGCTCGGGGAACAGTTGGGTCAGTTCACGGCCCACCATCATGGTGATCAGGCTGTCGCCGTCCATGCTGTCGGCGCGCTGCAGACCGATGTAGGCGCCGTCGCGAAACACCGCCACTTCGTCG
>LIDZ01009413.1_pt45 | contig 16049 bp, 14 predicted proteins | sample 644651 | NCBI WGS metagenome assembly LIDZ01 (sample SAMN03856242, study PRJNA289617) | food metagenome | isolation source: wine grapes on drying loft during traditional withering process | host: Vitis vinifera cv. Corvina | place: Italy: Gargagnago di S. Ambrogio di Valpolicella | collected 2014-01 | reverse complement strand
TCCTCAGCAGTAGAAAGAATGTGAAACACACTTTCTTTCGTTGCTGTAAACGGATTTTGCTGTTCTTGCTTAGGTGGTGTGATGTACTCACTGCCGGGCAAAATCGAACGATAGGTATTTTGTGAATGACCGACGTGTTTAATAGCATCCAAAATTTTACCAGTCTCACTATTCAGCAATACAATCGTTGAATGGCGTCCCATCAGCTCAACAATCAGCTGAATTCCTTGCAAATCGCCTAACTCATTGCGTTTGGTAAAGGTAAAATGGATCACCCGATCGTTTTCCATTTGTTTAATGTCTTCTAAAATAGCGCCTTCTAAATGCTTGCGCAGCATCATAACAAAATTCGGGGGGGTATCTGGATTTTGGTAAGCAATCTCCGTCAGCTGAATCCGGGCATAACTGGGATGCGCCGAAAGCAGCAGGCGATGATTCTTCCCTTGTGAACGAATCACTAAAACTACTTCATTTTCATATGGTTGGTGAATTTTCGAAATCCGACCGTTCAATAAAGAGGCCCGCAGTTCATCCACCATAGCATGGGTAAAAACTCCGTCAAATGACATTTTTTTCCCTCGTTTCTTTTCGTAATGTCTCTATTATAACGAAAAAAACGCCAGTGACCAATAGTTGTCACTGGCAAAGCCGGTTTGGCTTAGTTCGTTAGGGAATCTTTATAGGTTGCCAGCTCTTCTAACAGCAGCAGCAACTGTGTTTCTGCCTCGTTTGGCAAACGATCGTAGCCTTCGTTGATTGTTTTGCGTTTTTGAATGAAGGATAAGCGAGTTTCAATCCGAATGATCAACTTCTCAATATACTCAGCATTTTCAAATGGTGGTTCATGTCCTTCAATCGGCAGGTAAGACAAGTCTTTTAATGGTCCAAAGGTCTTGAACTCAGCTGTACCTTCTACAATTTTTTCAATTGAAGATAAGGTATGCTTCGGTGTTACGTCGTTGTCTTCATAGACCCCGGTATTCAAGATATAGCAATCCGTTTGTCCTTTTTGGAACAGCTCCAGGAAGTCTTGGTAGTCTTCGCCTAATCGGTAGCTGCGGAATGGATTGGCAAATGGTTCAATTACCAGCTGATCGACATTGGCCTTCGCCTTAACAATATTTTCAGCTGTAGAACGTTTTGTCGCCAAAGTAACCCCAAAAATTGCAGCTAAACAAGGATCGTTCACCTTGATAACAGGTGGTAAGCTATCATCCTTCATAATCCAGAAAATGCCGTCGACGTTTTCGGACAGATGATCCACCCGATTTTCAGTCGCATAGCGGCTCTTGATACTACGGCCGTTACCATTACGGATATCTTCGGTTACTAAGACTTTTTCACCATTTTCGTTTAATGTAACCCCGACATTTTGGGCAGTGACAACATGACTCAATTCTTCACTGCTGCTAGGGTAATCTTGTGTTTTATCAAAGTAAGATGGCTCTAAGGCCGTGGTGGAGCATTTTTCCTTAGAGATAACAAAGGCATCATCATGAAGCACCTTGATAGGATATTTGCCATCGTGTTTTGCTAAAGTAATTGTTGATTTACCTGATCCAGATAAACCAAAAGCAGCCATCGTATAGTTGCCTGTCGAAGTGGTATATTGCTTCATACCACCGTGGCATGCAATAAAACCGTTGCGGTGGGCAGCAGCCCATGCTAAGGTTAACGTTGCTTTTTTCAATTCGCCAAAATAACGTAAGCCTAAGACTGCGGCACAGTTGTGCTCAGAGTCGACTAAAACTAGGCCGTGAGGAAAATCAGGATGTGACCAGTCTGGATCGGCCAACACAAAGATATCTCCTTCAGGAATCGGATCAGAATTGGCATAAAAACCTAACGATTCTTGGACAATTTGGAAATTTAGTAAATAAGTATACAAATTAGCGGCATATTCTTTCGGAAGCAGGATGTGGGCTTGCATGGTAAATTCTTTGTCTAAGCCAACGTATACATCTCCGCTGTAACACTCTTTTGTGCCCACTTGGAAAACGGCTTCCCGCAATAATTTATCGTGGTAAGCTTCGTCGATTCCTGCATGCCCAATCACGCGCCGCGCTGCGGCTGTTCGGCCAACGATTTCTCCATCGCTGGAAACCAGTACTTTCGTGTCGCCAGGTAATCCTAGTTCTTCCGTGTGTCTAACTGGTAAATCAGTGACAATCACATCTGGGGCTTTTTTCGCTAAATAGTAAGCCTCAGGTAAAGAGGTAACTGGGGTAACATTGTTCCCATAAAAAGCGGTTTCAATAATGGTGCGGGTGACTGAAAAAATAGGGTTCTTGTCGGTAATCTCGGTCTGCTTAAAAAACTGAATGCTGCTCATGTGGCGTCCTCCTCTACAAACTGTATAATATTATAATAGCATTAAAAACTTATCAGTTCAAATCATAAAAAAACAAAATTTACAAAGCGTATTTCGACTATAATATTAAGCTAGTCAAGTCTAGGCAGAACCTTTATAATAAACCCAGGAGGTAAGAAGATGAAGAAATTTTTGATGACGGCCAAGAACAGATTAACTGCGGGGTGGCAGCTGTTTATTGAAGCCGTATCTGAAAATGAAAAGAAATCGTTGATAATTGCAGCAAGCCTAGTCAGTTTTTCGATAGTCTTTTCGGTAACGGTCGGCTACGCGCAAAAGAGTGTGCGTCAGGATGAGTTGGACACATTAGTAAACCAAACGATCCATTCCGACCATATTATTCCTTTTGTATACGGTGAGAGCGATCAAACGATTAAGGACAGCCCAGCCATCTCAGTGATGTTTGCGCAGCCTCATGGCGGCTCTTTTGAAAATGTTTTAAATATTTTAGATACACCGAAGCAGGAAGAAGAGCTGAACCGGACTTTTTATTATTATCCGTTGGTTTACAACAGCAGCCGGATTGCTGAACAGTACAATATTGATCCAACTAAAGTGACCTTTGTTTTCTTCCAAAAGGGGCAGGAAAAGAATCGTTTTGTAGTAGAAGAGTTATCCGACTTAAATACGGAATTTATTCCTGAGCTGAATCGCTTGCCGATGTGGCGCTTAAAAGCTGAAAATGAGAATAACTAAAAGAAGTTCATCTTTTTTTAATAAATACCGTTGACAGCTATCAGTTTTTTCGGTAGACTATTGTCAATATCAAAGAAGGAGTGACATTCATGTTGAAAACAAACTTATCCGTTCAATTGAATAGCTGGCAAAACTGGCGTAGATAAGTTGTGTTTATGAATTCACTTCATAGATACAACGTTTAGACTATCTCTAAATTGTGTATCTATGCGCTGGTACTTTTTGTGTCGTTTCCCGCATAGAGCAGATCTATGCGGTTTTTGTCTATTTTGGGGCAACTACCGTGAATTTCGGGGTAGTTGCCTTTTTTCGTATTATATTCACATGCAATCAAACGCAATCATACACATACTAAAAAAACTTGGGGGAATTATCATGAAAAACAAAGGAATTATCGGATCTATTATTGCATTGGCAGTCGTTTTAATTGGAGTATTTGCTTATCAAATGGGTTCAAGACAAAACACGGCCGAAACAGATGAAAGCACAGACGAAATGCAAACCGTAGGGATTTTACAATTTATCAGCCATCCATCACTGGATCAAATCTCTGATGGCGTTATCGAAGGCTTGAAGCAAGAAGGCTTTGAAGACGGCAAAAACATCAAAATTGAATTCTTAAATGGTCAAGGCGACCAAAGTAAATTAAACACCATGACGCAGCAATTATTAAACAAAGATTCAGACGTTTTAGTCGGTGTCGCTACACCAGCCGCTAAAGCACTAGCCAACGGGACTTCCGATATTCCAGTTATCATGGGAGCGATTAGTGATCCAATCGGCGCTGACTTAGTTGAGAGCTTAGAAAAACCAGGCGGCAACGTAACCGGCGTCAACAACTTAGCACCAGTTGGCCAACAGTTTGACCTGATCAGAGCATTGTTCCCAGAAGCGAAGAAAATCGCGTTGTTGTACTCAGCATCAGAAGAAAACTCACAAGCACAAATTGATAATGCCGAAAAAATGGCACAAGAACAAGGCTATGAAGCCACTCGTTATGTCGTATCTTCAAGTAACGAAATTGCTCAACTAGCACAATCAGCGGCTGAAGAAAATGATTTCATTTACGTACCACAGGACAACATTATCGCTAGTGCGTTCCAAACAGTTATTAACGAATCAGACAAAACTAAAACACCAGTCTTCGTATCAGTAGATAACATGGTAACTGAAGGCGGTATTGCGACAATCGGCCAAAATCAATTCGATCTAGGTGTGGAAACAGGAAAAATGGCTGCGGATGTATTAAATGGCAACACCGATGCCGGCAACACACCAGTCAACGTCATCGACTACGGTGAAATGATTATTAATGAAACGAAAGCTAAAGAATTGGGCATCACGATTCCAGAGGATATTAAAAAAGAAGCAACAATGGTTGAAGGAGAATAAAAAATGGTCATTTCAGCAATTGGACAAGGATTTTTATGGGCAATTTTAGGTCTAGGGATTTTCATGACCTATCGTATTTTAAACTTCCCGGATATGACAACTGAAGGATCGTTTCCATTAGGTGGGGCAGTCTGCGTGACTGCCATCACTCAGGGGATACATCCGGTACTAGCGACTTTGTTAGGAATTTTAGCTGGTATGTGTGCTGGATTTGTTACTGGCATGCTGTATACGAAAGGACGGATTCCAGTCATTTTAGCCGGAATCTTAGTCATGTCAGGTTTGAACTCCGTGATGCTGTTCATTATGCAGACACCAAACTTGTCATTGCTGGGCAAACCAAAGATTCAGGATTTCCTTACTGGATTAAATTTACCGAATCATTTTGATATTGTGATTTTAGGATTAATTGCAGTCGTTTTGATTATCGCATTACTGCTGTTCTTCTTTTTCACTGATTTCGGACAAGCTTATATTGCCACAGGTGATAATGAAAACATGGCTCGTTCCATCGGAATCAACACTGACCGCATGAAGGTGATCGGTTTGACTTTATCTAATGGCGTGATTGCGTTGTCGGGGGCTTTAATCGCTCAAAACGACGGCTATGCCGATATTGGTAAAGGGATCGGCGTGATCGTCATCGGTTTGGCTTCGATTATTATTGGCGAAGTATTGTATGGAGAATTGTCTTTCGGCGAACGCTTAATTGCCGTTGTGCTGGGCAGTGTCATTTATCAGCTGCTGATTTTGCTAATTATCAAGCTAGGTCTAGATACGACTTACTTGAAGATCTTCTCATCAATCATTCTAGCCATCTGCTTAATGATTCCGCGTTTAAGAGAAGCCTTGAATTTAAAAACTGGATTGGAAAAGGAGTAAGAAGATGGAAGCCTTACAAATTAAACAAGCATCTAAAACCATTCGCAATGGGATCAGCGATAAACGCCAAATTCTTCGCTCTGTCGATTTGACCATCCAGCCAGGTGAATTTGTCACTGTACTAGGCGGAAACGGCGCCGGGAAAAGCACCTTGTTCAATAGTATTTCCGGCACCATGCAGCTAGACAGCGGCACGGTTTCAGTAATGGGCAATGATGTGACTAAGTTATCAGAAGAAAAACGAGCCAGCTACATCGCTCGCGTGTTCCAGGATCCAAAAATGGGTACAGCACCACGTTTGACAGTGGCTGAAAATCTGGGCTTGGCTGAAAAACGCGGCCAAAAACGGGCACTGCGTTCTCGTCAGCTGGCTCAGAAAAAGGATGCTTACTTTCAGCTATGCAGCCAGGTAGGTAATGACTTGGAAAATCACTTGGATACACCGACTGGTTTCTTATCCGGTGGTCAGCGTCAGGCCTTGAGTCTGTTAATGGCTACCTTAACCAAACCGGACTTATTATTACTAGATGAACACACTGCTGCTTTAGACCCGAAAACGGCTAAACAATTAATGAAGGTCACTGATCAGAAGATCAAGGAAGAACAGCTGACCTGTTTAATGGTGACTCATAAAATGGAGGACGCCTTAAATTACGGCAACCGATTAATTGTGATGCAAAAGGGACAAATCGTCAAAGACTTAAAGGGTGAGGAAAAAGCCCAGCTTTCTCTCACCGATCTTTTCTTATTCTTTGAAGAAGAGGATGTTGACGACGAAGGTTTGTAAAACGGTCTAAAAAGCGGAAAGTGTAAAAAAGGATTGACAAGTAAATTAAACAATTTTATACTTATTTCAATCACCAATCAGTTTGGAGCGATGATCATGACAAAAACTAGACATCCACAACTGAATACTTTTTACTTTAGCTATTTTAGATAGGTTTGTATTCATGTGTTCATGGGTGCAGACGACGCAAGTTTGTATCTATGATGGCTGAAGAACTTTAAATTGACTTTAAAGCCATGTAGATGATTCATCTATAATGGCTTTTTTCTTTTAGTAGACCCATTGTAGATGTATATCCTACAACGGGTCTTTTTTGTCGCAAGAAATCCAAGTGGTAGAAAGAGGAATGAAGGATGCGTTATTTGACAGCAGGAGAATCACACGGACCACAGCTAACAGCTATTATTGAAGGAGTACCAGCCGGGATTGCCGTTTCAGTCGAGGGAATTAACCAGGAGCTGGCAAAACGCCAAGGCGGTTATGGCCGCGGCGGACGGATGAAGATCGAAAAGGATCAGGTCCAAATTACTTCCGGGATCCGTCATGGAAAAACCTTAGGCTCGCCGATTACGATGATTGTAGAAAATCGCGATTGGAAAAACTGGCAAACCGTCATGTCAGTGGAAGAAGTAGCCGAAAAAGATACCCAATTAAGAAAAGTCACCAAGCCTAGACCTGGCCATGCCGATCTAGTAGGTGGCATGAAATACCAGCACCGGGATTTACGAAACATTTTAGAGCGCTCCTCGGCACGGGAAACAACCATGCGAGTGGCTGTCGGTGCTTTAGCAAAACAAATTTTACAAGCCTTAGATATTGAGATCGCTAGTCATGTAGTCAACCTTGGCGGCATCAAAGCTGAAGTTCCCGAAGTGATCAGCGTGAAAGAGATTCAAGCAGCTGCGGCTGTATCTGAAGTAAACATGATTGACCCTTCGATTGAAGAAGCGGTGAAAACCAAAATCGACGAAACTAAGAAAGCCGGGAACACGATCGGCGGTGTCGTCGAGGTTCGTTTAGAAAATGTACCTGCAGGACTGGGCAGCTACGTTCAATGGGATCGCAAGCTGGATGGCAAGATCGCTCAAGCAATTGTCAGCATTAATGCTTTTAAAGGTGTTGAGTTTGGCATTGGCTTTGAAGCGGCCAACCGACCGGGCTCTGAAGTGATGGATGAGATTGTTTGGGAGCAAGCAGAAGGCTATAGCCGCACCAGCAATCACTTAGGCGGCTTCGAAGGCGGCATGACTAATGGGGAACAAATTATTGTTCGTGGTGTCATGAAGCCGATCCCGACTTTGTACAAGCCATTAATGAGTGTCGACATTGATACCAAAGAGACTTACAAAGCCAGCGTGGAACGTTCAGACAGTACCGCTGTTCCAGCAGCAGCCATTGTAGCTGAAAACGTCGTGGCAACAGTAATTGCGACAGAAATCTTAGAGCAGTTTCAGGCGGATAATCTAGCTGATTTGCTGAAGAGCGTCAATGACACCCGCCAGCAGCATTTGGAATTTTAGGAAGGTCATACTAAATGAAAAATATTTTTGTGGTTGGGTTAGGTTTAATCGGTGCTTCCTTATGTCGCGCGATTAAGCAGCCGGACATTAAACTATACGGCTGGGATTTTAAAGAAGAAAGCTGCCAGATTGCTTTAGAAACCGGGATTGTCGATGAAGTTGTCGCGGGGCTTGAGTCAGCGGTGGAGATGGATATCATCATTCTGGCGGTACCCGTCGGTGTGTCGCTGGAATACTTGCAGGAATTGGCGAAGCTTCCATTGAAGGAGAATGTGCTGGTCACTGATGTAGGCAGTACCAAGTCTGCGGTGGTTCAGTTGGCGGATACCCTGCCTTTCACTTTTGTTGGCGGGCATCCCATGTCAGGTTCTCATAAATCAGGGGTTAAAGCGGCCAATCCAAATCTTTTCGAGAAAGCCTACTATATATTAACGCCTTCTGGTGAGCAGCAGGCCGCAGTGGACCAATTAATCGAACTTTTGACGCCCACTAGAGCCAAGTTTGTGGTGCTTGATCCAAGCAGCCATGATGAGATGGTGGGAGTGTTAAGTCACCTGCCCCATATTGTAGCCTCCGGATTGGTTCAGATGAGCGATCAGCTGGCCCAGACCTACCCGCGAGCGAAACAGCTGGCAGCCGGTGGTTTCCGGGACATTACCCGGATCGCTTCTTCTGATCCTCGGATGTGGACCGATGTGTTACTGACGAATCGTGAGATTTTGTTGGATCTGATGGATAAGTGGCAAGCAGAAATGACCGAAATCAAGCAGCAGCTGGAACAAAATGATCGAGGCGCGATTCATCAATTTTTCTCTCGAGCGAAACAGACGCGGGATCAGCTGCCGGCAAAGGATCAAGGCGCGATTCCAGCCTTCTACGATTTGCTGGTAGATATTCCAGATATCGCCGGGGCCGTGGCACAGGTAACTACCGTATTAAGTCAGAATCATATTTCAATTATCAATTTGAAAATTCAAGAAACCCGGGAAGATATTTTCGGTGTTTTGGAGCTATCCTTTAAAAATAAAGATGATCTGCTAGCAGGTAAAGCGTTGGTTGAATCAGAAAAATTTCATTGTCGGATAAGGAGTTAACAGCATGCGTTTAATGAATAAGACACAAGGTTTAATAGGTGAATTAGCGGTTCCAGCAGATAAATCGATTTCCCATCGCAGTGTGATGTTTGGAGCGATTAGTCAAGGAACCACCACGATCCATAATTTTTTAAAAGCAGAGGACTGTTTGAGTTCTGTCGCTGTTTTTAAAAAACTGGGGGTAGCAATTGAAGAAAAAGAGGACGTATTTATAGTCCATGGAAAAGGCTTTGAAGGACTGCAAGCACCGACTGAAGTGTTGGATGCCGGCAATTCCGGTACTACCATGCGATTGGTTATGGGAATTTTAGCTGGACGACCTTTCACCTCTACGATTCAAGGAGATGCTTCTTTGAACAAACGTCCGATGGAGCGAGTGATGGGGCCGCTTCGTCAAATGGGTGGCGATTTAGCTGGAAACGAAGGCACTCAGTATCCGCCGATTACGATCCAAGGCGGTAAGCTGCAGGCAATCGAATACAAAATGCCGATTGCCAGTGCTCAGGTGAAATCAGCGATTCTGTTTGCTGCATTGCAGGCTGAAGGTGAAACGACGGTGATTGAACAAGCGTGTTCTCGTAACCATACGGAGCAAATGATTCGTCAGTTTGGTGGAACCATCCAGGTGAACGACAAGGAAATTAAACTTCCTGGCAAGCAGCAGTTAGTAGGACAAGAAGTGCATGTACCTGGGGACATCTCTTCGGCAGCGTTCTTCTTAGTTGCAGCCTTGTTAGTACCAAACAGTTCCTTGAATTTGAAAAAAGTTGGGATTAATCCGACACGGACTGGTATTTTGGATGTTTTAGCGAACATGGGTGCCAAGATTACCCAGTCAAATGAAGACACGCAAAACGAAGCAGCTGATCTGTTAGTGGAAAGCAGTTCCTTAAAAGCCACCGAAATCAGCGGTGAGATTATTCCCCGTCTGATTGACGAATTGCCGATTTTGGCTTTAGCAGCTACCCAAGCAGAAGGAACGACGGTTATAAAGGATGCTCAGGAGCTGAAGGTGAAGGAAACCAACCGGATCGACGCCACAGCCGACGAGCTGAATAAAATGGGCGCCAACATCGAACCAACTGAAGACGGCATGATTATTCACGGGCCGACACCATTACATGGCGGCGCAGTGGACAGTCATGGAGATCACCGAATTGGCATGATGCTGCAAATCGCTGCGTTATTAACGGAAGAAGTGGTCGAATTGAACAATCCAGAAGCAATTAATATTTCTTATCCCGAATTTTTCAATGATTTGGATAAATTAGCAAAGGAGCGAGTATAGTAATGGAAGCAATTGTGTTGATTGGGTTTATGGGAGCAGGCAAGACAACGATTAGTAGAGAATTGGCAAAGGCATTAGATTATAAGCGGGTAGACATGGATGATGTATTAGTTGATCGTATTGGACCAATTAACGTGTATTTTGAAGAGCATGGGGAGCCTTCATTTCGCATGCATGAGACCAATTTGTTAAAAGAGGCAGTCCAACAAGCATCAGTCATCGCTACGGGCGGCGGTGTGATTATGCAAAAGGAAAACCAAGAAATCTTAGCCGATAAAACGGTGGTTTACTTGAAGACTGATCCAGATGTTTTAGTGGAACGGATTCGTCAGGACAAAGAAAACATCCGACCAAACGCTGCCAACAAAAATGATGGCGAAATTAAACATTTATTTTTCTCGCGAGAAAATTTTTATGAAAAGTTAGCCAAAGTCACCGTGGATACTTCTCGTCGCACACCAGAAGATATTGTTGCTGAAATCAGAGAAAAGGTTGGCGTGTGATGGATATTGGTTATTTGGGTCCTAAGGGGTCCTTCACTCATTCGGCTGCCAGCAGTTATTTTTCCAGCGGCAATTTGATCAGCTATGATTCATTGATGCAATTAATCGATGCCCGCATGAACAAACAAATTGATTATGCGATGGTGCCAGTTGAAAATACGATCGAAGGTTCTGTTTTACCCACCATCGACGGGATTTATCAAACCTTGCCGACGATTCAAGGAGAACTGATTTTACCAATTGCTCAGCAGCTGATGGTTCATAAAAACAATCAAGATCGTTGGCAGGAGGCGACACTGATTTGCAGCCACCCGCAGGCACTAGCTCAGTCTCAGGTGTTCATTCACAAAAATCTGCCTCAAGCAGAGGTAGAACCAATGGCCTCTACTACCTTGGGGGCGAAAAAAGTGGTCGAACACCCGGAAGAAGTGTATGCGGCAATTGGCTCTAAAATGGCGGCAGATGAATATGATTTAGTGATTGTAAAAGAAGGCATTCAAACAGTAGCTAATAACGAAACTCGTTTTTGGTTATTGGGAGATGAGCCGATTGCGACAAATCTGATTTTTGTGGAACAAAAGGCGACGTTACTGATAGAGCTACCAATGGATCGGCCAGGAGCCTTGTATCATATGCTAGGCATCTTCAGCAAAGCGGATCTCAATTTGTCCAAAATCGAGTCCCGTCCGCAAAAAACCAAGCTGGGAGAGTATTTCTTTATCATGGATATTGAGGTACCTTCTGACCCAGCTGTGCTGCAGACAGCCTTGGAACGACTTGAAAAACAAGCTTTTCCTTTTAACTTAATTGGAAATTATCCGACCTATCGAAAACCTTAGCATTACGTTAAGGTTTTCTTATTTTTTGTGAGTATAATAAGACGTAAAGCATTTGTTTGCTATTTTTATACTATCAACATCCAAGTAAAGAGGTGGACCAATGAGTCGAGTGGATCGTTATAAAAAAATCCATGAAGAAAGTAAAAAATCTGAGCGTAAAGCTTCACTGGTTCGGCGGGAGGTCAAAAAGCCTAAACGGGAAAAAGAACAGCCCCCTGAAGAGCCGGTATTTACTCACGATACGTACGAAGAACCTGAAACAGATTATTCAAGTGAACAAAAAAAATCAAAGCCTAAATTAAAAATACCGGCGATAAAAATTCCCCGCTGGAAACGGAAAGCCAAACGGCCGGAGGTTTATCCAACGGGCAAAAAGCCGAAGAAAAAACGCAGCGTTGGCCGAATTATTCTGAAGGTACTAGTGGGATTGCTGATTTTTTCAGTTGTAACCTTTGGTATCGGCAATGTAATGGCTCGGACGGATTCGTCAATTCCTGGTATGGAAACGCAGGAATTTAACGGCGTAGATTCCGCGGACGGAACTAAAAATATTTTGCTTTTAGGGAGCGATACTCGCGACAATGAAACGGGCCGAGCCGACTCCATGATGATTTTACAAGTGGACGGCAGCGGAAAAACGAAGCTGGTCTCCTTTATGCGGGATATGTATGTAACTATTCCTGGTGTCGGGGACAATAAATTAAACGCGGCCTACGCTTATGGCGGTGCCGATTTAGTCCGGCAGACCATCAAGGAAAACTTCGGTGTGGATTGTCGTTACTATGCGATGGTGGATTTCCAATCCTTTGAAAAAGGGGTAGATGCCCTGTTTCCACGCGGAGTTCCGATTGAAGCGGAAAAGGATATGAGTTCTTATATCGATGAACCGATTTCTCAAGGGATGCAGCGGATGAACGGTCATACGTTGCTAAATTACGCTCGCTTCCGAATGGATGAAGAAGGCGACTTTGGCCGGGTAAGAAGACAGCAGCAGGTGATTCAAACCGTCTTTGGCCAATTGAAGAATCCGCTGGTTCTATTACGGGGACCGTATGCCGCTGGAAAAATCTTCGGCTATTTATCTACTGACATGGGTACAGGTTTCCTGGCAGCCAACAGCTTTAATTTTGCTAAGACGGCGATGGGTGTAGACCGGTTGACGTTACCTGTGGATGGTTCATGGTCCTATGGTGATACTTACGAAGCCGGCAGCGTTTTATTCGTTGATTTCCCTTCAAATGCACAGGCTGTTCAATCATTTTTAGCAAAATAATTGATTTTAGATTCCAATGACCTGTAGAGTATGCTATATTTTATTTATTGCAAATTTTCAAGTGAAACGAGGAATTCATCATGAAACTAGCGATCGTGACAGATAGCTCCGCCTATCTAAATGAACGCATTAAGGACCATAAAGATTTATTTATTATCCCTATTCCTGTTGTAATTGACGGCCAGCCCTTTGAAGAAGGGGTAGACATTCATGAAGATGAGTTTTATCGTTTATTGAATCAAAGCCAAGAATTTCCAACTACTTCACAACCGGTTTTAGGCGAAGTGATTACCATGTATCAAGAGATTCAAGCAAAAGGCTATGATACCATTTTAAGTATCCATCTATCAGAAGGCATTTCCGGTTTTGTTCGCACGCTTCATACCATCAAGGATGAAATCGACGGGCTAACCATTGTTCCTTATGATTCGACTATCACCAGCCTGCCTATGGGTTACATGGTAGAAAAAGCGTTGGAATTAACCGATGCTGGTAAAGAGTTGCCAGAGATCATCGCTGGTGTAGATCGCATTCGTGACACTACTAATGCTTATATCATCGTGGATGATTTGAACAACCTGGTTCGTGGTGGACGTTTAACCAACGGCGCTGCTATCATTGGCGGCTTATTGAAAATTAAACCGATTTTAACCTTTACCGATGGAAAAATTGTGTTGTATGAAAAAATTCGTTCGTTGAAAAAAGCTTTGCAGCGGACTGAAGAAATTATCGGTCAGCATCGCCAAGACTCGAGTGACGAGTTACGCTTGTATGTCATTCATGCTAATAACTTAGAATTGGCACAAACCGAATACGAAAAACTGCGTCAACTGTATCCGGAGGCCGTGATTGAAATCGGCAGCTTCGGCCCAGTAATTGGAACGCATCTAGGCGACAAAGCAATCGCGTTGGGTGTTGCTGGAATTTAACGGATCGTACCGCTAAGAATTTTGTTCTTAGCGGTCTTTTTTGTTTGTAAAATTGCTGAGGGTTCGCTATGCTTTAATTGTTTAGTAATTTACTAATTTAGTAAAGGGGCAAATACTCATGAAAATTCCAACAAATTTGAAGCATAAACCGGTCTTCCTAGTAGAAAACTACGATCGCATCGATGGCTACAACGCCTGGGACAGCGATGCGAAAGGCTTAACTCTCGGACTAGCCCAATGGAACGACCGGGGCAAAGTCGATATTTCCGGAAAAGTTTGGCGCCATACTGGTGAGAAATGGTCCCGTCAATCAGAAGAATTGCCGATTAACCGGATATTAGACTTGGCGATTTTAGTGGCTCAATCTAGTTTATATTTGCAGGACGCCTATCGCTATGAAAAATTCTACGATCCAGAAAATCCGACAGTGGATATTATCGGACTGCAGGGCGGTCGTATGACGGTAGAAGTTGATACGGAAAATCCGATGATTGATGAAGATATTATTCTATTTAATGATACGATGAATAAAAATGGTGATTTGCTGGCGGAACGCTACCGCACGTTGAAACGCCTGTTAACAGATTTAGGTTATTAAGAAGGATGTGACATAGCATGACGGAAACAACAAATTATTCGGTTACCGATGGCCGTCATTTTTCAAAAGTCGAACAGCAAATGATCTGGCGCAAGCCAGCTAGTCATCAAACCAGTGCTGAAGAGCTGCGGATTGCCTCTGAGATCAAGCTGAACTGGGATGATCCAGAGATGAAGATCATGAACGTGTTGCTGGAAGGTGATGCTGGTTCGGGGAAAACGCAGTTGGCTCGTGCCCTATCAGCCGACCTGCAGCTGCCGTATGCCAAAGTGACCTGCTTTGCGGACATGGATAAAACCGATGTCTTTGGGGCTTTGCTGCCGGTAGTATCGGCGGATGATGAGGAAGACGGCGAACTGCTGGAAGCTATTTACCAGGCGGACTGTTTGGAAGGCGTTCTGGATTTGATTGCGCGTCATTACAGTATCAGCCAGGAAAAAGCGCGGGAACGATTTGCGGAACTGATTCAACGGGTGACTGATGACAGCGACAATCGGCCGATTCAATATAAGTTTTACCCTTCTGAAATCGTGCGAGCCATTGAAAAAGGGTATTTGCTGGAAATACAGGAGCCTACCGTGATTCGCGATGCTTCTGTTTTAGTGGCGTTGAATTCGGCGTTGGAAAACAATGGGATTCTGAACATTCCCACTGGGATTATTCGCCGCCATCCTGACTGTGTTGTGGTGATTACCACCAACCGCAATTATCAAGGCAATCGTCCTTTAAACGAATCTTTGCGGGACCGGGTGCAGCATGCCGAAAAGATGGACTTGCCCTCTCTTGAAGTAATGATGGAGCGGGCTCAGGCGAAAACTGGCTTTGCGGATGTGCGTTACTTGGAAATTATGGCGAAAGTGATTCGTTTATTGGATGAAACGGCCAAAGCCAATGCCATTAAAGGCGTGGCTGGGATGCGTTCGTATTTCTTTTGGGTCAACAGCTTGAAGCAAGGACAAAATCCGTTAGAGAGTCTGTATCCTAAGGTTCTTTACAAGTTGACGACGGATGAGAATGAGCTGTCGATTTTAACGAATGCTTTGGATGACAGTAATCTATTAGTCGATCTTCAGCAAGTTGAAAGCAAGGCAATCCTTCAAAAGAATAAAGGGCGCGTAATCAGCGCTGAAGAAGCCGACCAGCGTAACATCACCCAAGAGGCCGAACATGCCACGTTAAAAGGTGAAGCGCTGGAAGCAGAATCTGAGGATGCACCTGAGGTTGAAGCAGAAGAAGAAAAAAGCGAGTCGCCTCAACCAGAAAGCTCTAAAGTAGAAGAAACCGACGAAACGCAGCGCAGTACTTCGGATGGCAAAAGTGAAAGTGTAAAAATGTCGGAGGAGGAAAAGCTCGGTTCTAATCTTTCGCTAGACGAAATGGCTGAATGGGACAAGCAGCAGCGCAAGGAACTGAACCGATCAGCACGTGCAGTTTTGAAGGATACGATTCACGCTAAGGAAGGGACGATCGTCCATCGGCCAAAAGTAACTACCAAAGCAATTGAGGAAGGAAAATTACTGACTAGCCTGGTACTTCCTGAAGTGGAAAGCTTAAGTCGCGTCATCAACGATCTACTGGAAAAGGAAGAAAGTGCCGATTTTTCCAGTGGGAAGTATTACGGTGCCCGCTTTAATCCTTCACGAGTAGCTTACGGTGATCTGCGGAACTTTGACAAGAAGAACCCGCCGAGCGAACAACCATCGTTGGCTTTAGCGGTGCGAGTGGATGAATCTGGTTCGATGGTGCGGGAGGATCGGATAGAGAAAGCCAAACAAGCCGCCTTGGCCTTGGGATTATTTGCTGAGAAAACAAAAATTCCTTTTATGCTTTATGGCGATTCTGCTGATGTTAGCCAACGGGAGAAAACTTCTTTATAC
>LIDZ01015737.1_pt7 | contig 16069 bp, 20 predicted proteins | sample 644651 | NCBI WGS metagenome assembly LIDZ01 (sample SAMN03856242, study PRJNA289617) | food metagenome | isolation source: wine grapes on drying loft during traditional withering process | host: Vitis vinifera cv. Corvina | place: Italy: Gargagnago di S. Ambrogio di Valpolicella | collected 2014-01 | reverse complement strand
GAAGCCCGTGGCCAGGCGTGGGCGTTGTCCCACCTGTTGCGTGCCGTCGAGGTCGATTTCGCCGACGTGCTGGCCAAGAAAAACGCCACCGTGAGCGTGCGTCAGATCATTCGTGAGCTTGAGGCGTCGCAAGAGCCGGTCTGGAGCCCGATGATTCTCAATGGCAGCGGCTTTGGCGTATTGGCCAACCATTCGCTGGTCATGGCCAACTATATTTCCCGGGCCAACGCGGCGGTCATCGACCTTCGTCAGTTGCTGTCTCAGGGCTGATCGGTGGTCTGCGAACGGGAGGCCGCCCACCGGGCCGCCTCCGATGCCGAGCTGATCGCCTGGGTCGACGAGCACGATCAGCCGTTGGGGGTAGTCAAGCGCGCGCAGTTGCGGGATCAGGGCTTGATCGGCCGTGGCACCTACATCCTGCTGTTCAACTCCGCTGGTGATCTTTGCGTGCACCGACGCACGCTGAGCAAGGCCGTCTATCCGGGTTACTGGGATGTAGCCGCAGGTGGCATGGTTCAGGGCGATGAGAGTTATGCCGAGTCGGCAGCGCGCGAGTTGGCCGAAGAACTGGGCGTCAGCGGGGTACCGCTGAGGGCCCACGAGCACTTCTTTTTTGATCAGCCCGGTAACCGCGTCTGGTGTGCGGTGTTCTCGGCCGTCTGGGACGGGCCGCTCGAACTGCAGCCCGAAGAAGTACTTGAAGCACGGTTCATCTCGGTCGCTGAAGCAGTGGCCGAAAGTTCTCGATTGCCCTACTGCCCTGACTCGCTGGCAGCGCTGCAGCGGTACGTCGCCAATCCCATGCAAAATGGCGCGCCTGTGCACTTAGCATGAGCACTGTTTGCCGTTAAACTGCGCGCTTGTTCATTTCTGCGAAGAAGATTGCCGGTGGCCAAGAAAGCAGCCTCATTCGCCGCACTCGGCGGCCTGGTGTACTCCACCGATGCGGGTCGGCATTGCCCGGACTGTGGCAAGCCGACTGATGCCTGCATCTGCAAGCAGGCGCTGATTCCCGAGGGCGACGGTATTGCGCGCGTGCGCCGTGAGAGCAAGGGTCGCGGCGGCAAGACGGTGACTACCATCACTGGCGTGCCGGTCAGTGCCGAGGTGCTCAAAGAGCTGGCGACCAGCCTCAAGCGTCGCTGTGGCACCGGCGGCGCGCTCAAGGATGGCATCATTGAAATCCAGGGCGATCATGTCGATATTCTGATCGCCGAGCTGATCAAGCAGGGTTTCAAGGCGAAGAAGTCTGGCGGCTGAGGTCAATCGTCATACAAACCCTCTAAACTTGAGGGCGCTGCTGGGGTCTATTGATCCTGTGCAGCGCACGCTCCAGTGCAATCAAATTGCCTTTTTGCGATGCCTGGCGATTGCCGGGCATTGCCTTTCGATTTATCACAGGGGACCTAGATGTCCGTACGACGCACACGCAAAGACGATGGCAGCCAATGGACCGTGGCTGATAGCCGCAGTGTTTACGGAATTCGCCATTGGGGCGCCGGTTACTTCGCCATCAGCGAAAGCGGCCGGGTCGAAGTTCGCCCGCACGGGCCGAGCAGCGCGCCCATCGACTTGTACGAGCAGGTCGACGAATTGCGCAAGAGCGGCTTGTCGCTGCCGTTGCTGGTGCGCTTTCCGGATATCCTGCAAGACCGCGTGCGCCAATTGACCGGTGCATTCGACGCCAACATCGCACGCCTCGAATACCAGTCGCAGTACACCGCGTTGTACCCGATCAAGGTCAACCAGCAAGAAGCCGTGGTCGAGAACATCATCGCGACCCAAAACGTTTCTATCGGCCTCGAAGCCGGCTCCAAACCTGAGCTGCTGGCCGTGCTGGCCCTGGCGCCCAAGGGCGGTACGATTGTCTGCAACGGCTATAAGGATCGCGAGTTCATTCGTTTGGCGCTGATTGGCCAGAAGCTTGGGCACAATGTCTTTATCGTCATTGAGAAAGAGTCCGAAGTGGCGCTGGTGATCGAGGAGGCTGCCGAGCTCAAGGTCAAGCCACAGATTGGCCTGCGGGTGCGCCTGTCGTCGCTGGCCTCCAGCAAGTGGGCCGACACCGGGGGCGAGAAATCCAAGTTCGGCCTGTCGGCGGCCCAGTTGCTGTCGGTGGTCGAGCGTTTCCGCGAGGCCGAGCTGGACCAAGGCATTCGTTTGCTGCACTTCCACATGGGTTCGCAGATTGCCAACCTGGCCGACTATCAGCACGGCTTCAAAGAGGCGATCCGTTACTACGGAGAGCTGCGATCGCTGGGCCTGCCGGTCGATCACATCGATGTCGGCGGTGGCCTGGGTGTGGACTACGACGGTACTCATTCGCGTAACGCCAGCTCGATCAACTACGACATGGACGACTACGCCGGTGTCGTGGTGGGCATGCTCAAGGAATTCTGCGACGCGCAGGGCATGCCGCATCCGCATATCTTCTCCGAAAGCGGCCGTTCGCTGACCGCGCACCACGCCATCCTCGTGGTGCAGGTGACCGACGTCGAGCGTCACAACGACGAAGTCCCGGTGATCGAAGACAAGACCAGCCTGCCGGAAACCCTGCAATGGCTGGTTGATCTGCTGGGCCCGACCGACATCGAAATGGTCACCGAAAACTACTGGCGTGCCACGCACTACATCAGTGATATCGCCACCCAGTACGCCGACGGCAAGGTCACTCTGGCGCAAAAGGCCCTGGCCGAGCAGTGCTACTTTGCGGTATGCCGCCGTCTGCACAACTCGCTCAAGGCGCGTCAGCGTTCCCACCGTCAGGTGCTCGACGAGCTCAACGACAAGCTTGCTGACAAATACATCTGCAACTTCTCGGTGTTCCAGAGCCTGCCCGACACCTGGGCTATCGGCCAGGTTTTGCCGATTCTGCCGCTGCACCGCCTGGACGAAGAGCCGCTGCGCCGCGCCGTGCTGCAAGATCTGACGTGCGACTCCGACGGCAAGATCAAGCAGTACGTTGACGAGCAGAGTATCGAGACCAGCTTGCCGGTGCATGCCGTCAAGGAGGGTGAGGATTATCTGCTGGGCATCTTCCTGGTGGGTGCCTACCAGGAAATTCTGGGTGACATGCACAATCTGTTCGGTGATACCGACTCGGTAAACATCTATCAGACCCCAAGCGGTGATGTGTACCACGCCGGTATCGAGACCCACGACACCATCGAAGACATGCTGCGCTACGTGCACTTGTCCCCCGAAGAGCTCATGACCCACTACCGCGACAAGGTGGCGAGTGCGCGCATTACCCCGCGCGAGCGCACCCAGTATCTGGACGCGCTGCGTCTGGGCCTGACGCGTTCTTCGTACCTGTCGTCGTAAGCCGATGCTGCGCGCGCTGGGGTTGACGTTGATAGCCGTGCTCGCTGCGGCTCTGGGCGGTTGCTCGGGCTTGCAACTGCTGGACGGCATCACGCCGTCCAGTGGCTATAGCCGCACGGTTGATATTGCCTACGGCAGCGATCCGCGCCAGCGTCTGGATGTCTATCAGCCTTTACAGGCTGCCAGTGGGCATCCAGTGGTAGTGTTCTTCTATGGCGGCAGCTGGAACAGTGGCGCACGGGGCCAGTACCGTTATGTTGCGCGGGCCTTGGCCAAGCGCGGCATGACGGTGGTGGTTGCCGACTACCGCCTTTACCCGCAGGTTCGCTACCCGACGTTTCTTGAAGACAACGCCAAGGCAGTGGGCTGGACTCATAAGCACATCGCCGAGTATGGCGGCGATCCACAACGATTGTTTTTGATGGGGCACAGTTCAGGGGCCTACAACGCCGCGATGCTGGCGCTTGATCCGCGCTGGCTGCAGGCGGTGGGTATGCAGCCAGGGGACCTGAAGGGCTGGATTGGCCTGGCGGGGCCGTACGACTTCCTGCCGATCGACAACCCCGAGGTAAAGCCGGTGTTTTTCTTTCCGGACTCGCCGCCTGACTCACAACCCATCAATCATGTGAGTGCGGGTGCACCGCCGGCGCTGTTGCTCGCCGCCAATTCGGACAGTTACGTCAATCCGCAGCGCAATAGCGCAGGGCTGGCCAAGCGGCTGCGCGCTGATGGCGTGTCGGTTGAAGAGCACTACTATGGCCGCGTCAACCACATGACGTTGGTCGGCGCATTCGCCTGGCCACTGGCATGGATGGCGCCGGTGACCGATGACGTTATCCGGTTTATCGATGCCCGCTAGCCCGGGCCAAATAGCCAGGGGGTGTTTGCGAGCAACGCTTGCCCGCAAACATGTCAGGCCGGTTTGCTGCAAAGCATGAGTTAACCGAACCAGCCATCTTGCTGCTGTAATCGCCAAGCGATAATGCCTTGGATGATCGCGCGTAAAGCCATGAACAGCAGAAAACTTATCCACAGCCCATGGTTGCCCAAGCCTTGGGTCAGCCATCCGATGGGCAGCACCAACAGCACGCTGACCACCATGCCGTTACGCATTTCGCGCGCGCGCGTAGCACCGATGAACAGGCCATCCAGCAGGTAGCTCCAGACGGCTACCAGCGGCAAGATCGCCAGGTACGGCAGGTAGTGGCTAGCGGTCTCGCGTACAGCGGTGATATCGGTTTGCATCGCGATAAACAGATGCCCACCGAACAGGAAGAACATCGCAAACACCAGGCTGGCCAGCAACGACCACCCGCCTGCCACCACCATCGAGCGCCTCAGGGCAATGCGATCGCGGGCGCCGATGGCATGCCCGCACAGGGCTTCGACTGCATGGGCCAGGCCGTCGAGCGCCTGGGCCGTCAGTAGCAGACCGTTGAGCAACAAGGCGTTGGCAGCCACGGTGGCATCGCCCAGGCGCGCCCCTTGCACGGTGATCAGGTAGAACACCCCTTGCAGCGCCAGGCTGCGGATGAAGATATCGCGGTTGACGGTCAGCAGCGGCTGCCAGCTGTGCCAGCGTTTGAGTGCTGCCCAGGCCAACTGCCCGGGGTACGCCCTTAACGCTGGCCGGGTCATGGCTAAGCCGATCAGCACGGCGACCCATTCGGAAATCACCGAAGCCTGTGCGCAGCCGACCACGCCCCAGTCCAGGCCCAGTACGAACCACAGGTTAAGGATGATGTTCAGACCGTTGGTAGTCAGCAGGATGATCAGCGGTGCACGGGCGTTCTGGGTGCCCAGAAACCAACCGACCAAGGCGTAACTCGCCAAGGCCGCAGGGAGGCCGAGCAGGCGTGTGTAAAAGAAGTCCAGCGTGGTTTGCAGCAGTTCTGGTGAGGGGTGCATCAACGCCAGCGAGGCCTGCGCAAAGGGTTCGGCAACCGCCGCCAGCACAGCGCTGAACAACACTGCAAGCAGCAGCCCCTGCATCAAGACCTGCCGCAAGCCGCCGCCGTCGTCACGCCCAGCGGCCTGGGCGGCAAAGCCTGTAGCGCCCATGCGCAAGAAGCCCATTGACCAAGCCAGCAGGCTGTACAGGCTGCCGCCCACGGCGACCGCGCCCAGCTGGTGGGCATGGGGCAGATGGCCGATCACGGTGCTGTCGACCAGGGTGACCAAGGGGACGGAGAGGTTGGACAGGATCATGGGTGCGGCCAGCGCCCAGACTCGCCGGTGCGTCGGGCGATCACGCCAGTCGTTGCGTAGTTCAGACATGCGGGCTCCTCACGGGGCCTGCATTGTAGCGGGGTGTCAGGAGGTATGGGGTGAATCTCGCGAGCCTCTTCGCCAGCAAACCGTGCTCCTGCAGGCGTGAGGCCCAGGCCCGGCGTGCGCCATAAGCGCACGTTTTGCTGGCGATGGGGGCGTCAGGCCAGCGCCTTTCTCAATGCACTATCCAGCTTAACAACCACAACCCCAGTACTGCCCAGATGATGCCGCTGATAATCGCAGCACGCATGAAGGCTCGTACGGCGGAATACAACAGCAGCAGGCCGACGATCAGGGCGATGATGCTGATCAGTGAAGTGTCCATCCCCAAGGTGCGCGACAGGCCTTCGACGAAGTTGCCCCCCGCATTGCCGAGCATGTTGAAGAACCAGCCGAAGGTATCGATGATAAAGCGAATGACCGCGCCGAATGCCTGGCCTAGCCATTCGAAAAAGCTTTCTACCTGCATAAAGAGTGTCGTCCTGGTGAAAGTACCGACGTGGGCGCCGGCTGCGAGGCTTTTGGCCTGTGATGGGCGGTGGAGTTCCCTGACTCAGCGCACCCAGGCCAGCGCGGCCAGAAATCCCGCCAGCAAAAATGGCGCGACCGGCAGGCTCGTCAGGGCATCGGGCCCAAGCGTAGCCAGACGCACTCGCCACTTTTTGTTCATCTGTTTCCAGATTTTTGGCGCTACCAGCATCCACGCCGAGGCAATTACCCCAGCACCCAGCAAGGTGCCCAGCAGGTGCAGCTCATCGGTGGCGAGGGCCAGGGTGCCCAGTAGTTTGACGTCGGCGGCGGCGAGCCGGCCCATCAAATGAGCGGGCAGGGTCAACGCCATGCTCAGGGCCAGTGCGAAGGCTCCTTCAGCAACGCTGGCGCCCATCCAGGTGTGGCCGGTGGTAAACAGGTAAAGAAGCGCGCAGATGCCACCGCCCAAGGTCAGGCCATCGGCGATCTGCCGCAAGCGGATGTCCTGTTCAGCACACACGGTGAACCAGATCAACAAGACTAGGCTTTGCATCGGGTAATACACATCCCTGGGCAAACGTAGGATCGGAAAGCTCTTGGATCAAAGCGGGCTTTGCACGGAGATATGAATATCCCCCTCCTATCGATTTAGTCTGCAAAGTCCCCTTGGTCAAGCTGGCCCACGAAAATCTCTTGGTGGTCTGCTGCTTTTATCGCGGCGGGTAGTTGGCCATGATCAAGCCCACACTCTTGGCAATCGTCGCGCTGCGCTCCGTTGGCCCTTGGGACGCATCATTGAGCAGGGTATCTCGGCTGCCGCGCCACACCAGCTTGCCGTCTCGGCCGTCGAGGAGATCGACCTGCAGTGTCGCTACTCGATACTCCACAGTGCGGGTTTCGTTGTAATAACCGCCTGCCCACGGCCCGCCCCAATAGCCTCCCCATGGTCCCCCATAGGGGACGCTGACCTGTTGCTGGCGGGTGTCGACGATGTAATAGGCCTGCACCAGCACATCGGGTTTTGCGCCCGCTTGTACGGCGCGTAACCCGCGTTGCTCAAGTTGAGCATCCACCGCCTGGCGGATGCGCTGCTCGGTGAGGTCGCTTTTGATGCGCGGGTCATCAGGGCGGTACTGCAGGGCCGGGGCTTTCCAGGCCCAGCTGCGATAGCCGGCGAAGTCTCGGCTGGCGTCGAAATCCAGGTTGGCTTGTTGGGTCTGGCAGGCGCTCAACAGCAGGGCAAAGGCCAGTAACGCGATACGACTGAACATGGGGTGTCTCCACGAACTCAACTGGGCGGATAGGCCATCAGGGCTTTGGCCACGGCCTGGCGCATCGCATCGGCGCGCTGGCTTTCACTGCCCCGGGTGCCGGTCTCGGCACTGGCGCTCCACAGGGGCTGGCCAGTGGTGCCATCGTACATCTGGATGCTGATCACCAGTACCTGCACTTCGTAGGTACGTGTTACCGAGGGTGGCCCATATGCATCATAGCCATAGGGCCCGCGGCGGCCGTAGCCGGGGTTGTAGCCATAGCCAGAGCCGTAATCCTCGGTGACTTGCTGCAGGCGCCGCTCGACATGCAGGTTGGCGGCGATACGCAAGTCCGGCACACCGGTGCGGGCCGGGCGCAATCCGCGTTGGTCCAGCCCGGTGCTGACCGCCTCGGCGATCTGCGCAGGGTCGGCGAGGCTGCTGCCGACGGGTAGCTGATTATTGACCCAGGCCCAGCTGCGGTAGCGTGCGTAGTCCCGTGGCGCCGCTGGGTAGGCGCTGGCGTCGAAGGTGCGCGCAGCCTGCGGTGGCGCAGGCGGCAATGGGGCGGAATCGGCGACGTAGGGGTTGGGGGCGCTTTGGCAGGCCGCCAGCCCCAGGCACAGCAGTGCGAGAGCAATACGACGTGGCATAGGGTTCTCCATCAGTCGCCGGCCTTGAGGGGCCGGCAGATCCAGTGCAGATACCGCCCGAGCCCGGCAAAGGCAGGATGGCGGCGGTGGGCCAGCTCCATGTCCAGCAAATCGGCCAATGCGGCCTTGTCCTGGAAATCGCGGGGCATGTAGTCGTGAAACACCCGCACGCCGCTGGTACTTTCGACCTGCCAGGCGCCGGCGAGTTGCGCCGCCAGCTCGCGAGGGTCCAAGGGCATTTGCGGAGTCAGGCTCTGCTTCATGCCGGCCAGGCTCTCGCCGCGCAATTTGCGAAAGTGGCCTTTGAGCAGATTGCGGTACACCAGCGCATCACGGTTGTAGAACGCCAGCGACAACCAGCCCCCAGGCGCCGTGAAGCGTTCGAGCACGGGCAAAATGGCGTGGGGTTCGGCGAGCCACTCCAATACTGCGTGGCAAATCACCAAGTCATAGCGTTGGTCCAGCAGCGCGGGCAGTTCTTGCCACGGTGCGTGGATGAAGTCGGCGCTCAGGCCCGCGTCGGCAAAGCGCTGGCGAGCGCCGTCGAGCATGGGGGCGGCCGGTTCGGCCAAGGTCACGGCATGACCCTGTTGCGCAAGCCACAGCGACATGTGCCCCAGGCCCGCACCGATATCCAGCACGCGCAGGGGCCGAGACGGCAGGGCCTCGGTCAGATCGGCCTGCAGCACCGCAAGGCGGATGGCTCCCTTTGCGCCGCCGTAGATTTTCTCGGCGAAACGGGTGGCGAGTTCATCGAAGTGGCGGTCTTTCATCGAGCGAAGCGCCGCTCACTGTCGGCGAGCTTGCTGCGCACCACGGTGTCCATGTCCAGCCCCAGCTCGCTGCACAGCAACAGCAGGTACAAGACGATGTCGCCGACTTCTTGGCCAGCATGGGCCAGTTGCTCGGGGGGCAGGGTGCGCGATTGGTCTTCGCTCAGCCACTGGAAGATTTCCACCAGCTCGGCCATTTCGACACTGGCGGCCATGGCCAGGTTTTTCGGGCTGTGGAAGCGCCGCCAATCGTTATTGTCGCGGATGCGGTGCAGGCGTTCGGTGAGTTCGACGAGGTTCATGGGTGAGGCTCCTGAAGGCGTATAGCTTCAGGGGGAAAGCGCTGCGAATCAAGCGCAGCCGTGCAGGCTTCATTTACAGTTCATCCGAGCACGTTGCGGTCGTTCATGCCAACAGGCTACTCCACGCCGAAACCAGCAGGACCAGGGCCAGCACCTTGTTCATCCGAGCCAGGGCCACCGGTGACTTGAGCAGGCGCGCCGAGCCTGCACCCAGCAACGCCCAGCAGCCCATACAGGGCATGGCGACGATAAAAAAAGCCAGCGACAGCCACGCCACCTCGCGGCCTTGGTTTTCGGCATTGGAGGTGAACACGCTGATCACCGCCAGCGCCATCATCCAGGTCTTCGGGTTGATGAGTTGCAGGCCGGCAGCGTCCATCAGGCCGAATCGGCGTGGCGAGTCGGCCGGCGCAAGGGCGGTCACCGGGCTGGCGTAAATCTTCCAGGCCAGCCACGTCAGCCAGAGGAGGCCCGCAATGGTCATGGCTGTGTGTACACCGGGCAGTTTGAGCAGGGACTCGCCCAAGCCGCTACCTACCGCCAGTACCAACAGCGCCGCGCCGCCACACGCTCCCAGAATGCTGGGTAACGAAGCCAGCAGCCCATAACGTGCTGCATTGCCCAGCACAAGGATATTGGTTGGCCCGGGGGTGATCGAGGAGACAAACGCGAATAGCAGAAAAGGCAGCAGGGTGGCGGGCATGGCGGTCAGGCTCGTTGGTGTGAGGGAAGCGCCATGGTGCCGTTGGAACCTGGGCTCAGTCTGGAAGGTTTGAGCAGCGCTTGCGGTAGGCGGCCGGGCTGATGCCGTACGCACGCAGGAACCAGCGGCCTAGGTGGCTCTGGTCGGCGAAGCCCAGATCGATGGCAACCTCTGCAGGCATGTCGCCATTGGCCAGTTGCCGCCGTGCCTTGGCGAGGCGCAGTTGCACCAGATAGGCGTGGGGTGGGAGCCCGAACGCGGCCTTGAATGCGCGGGTCAGCCGGAAGCGATCAACGTTGCAGGCGTGCGCGAGTTCATCGAGACCGACGTCCTGATGCGCATGGGCTTGCAAGTATTCTCGGGCTTGCCAGGCAACCAGGGGCAGCCGTGGGTCTGGATTCTGACGGACCCGCCAGTGCAGGTGCCCGGTCAGTTGTTCGAGCAGTCGGTCGATAGCGCTCTGGCGCACGATCAGCAGCTCTTGACTGTGCAGCGCTGCGAACGCATCGGCTATCGCCTGCGCCAGACGTGGATCGCGGGTCAGGTTCTGAGCAAACGCCAAGACCTGATGGGCGGGGGCGTCTTCGAACAGCTGGCTCAACTCACGCTCGAACCAGTGCGGCTCAAGGTAAAGCATCCGGTAGGTAAAACCTTCTGCGGTCGGCGCGTCGCCGTCGTGAATATCCCCTGGCTCCAGCAAAAAAATCTGCCCCGGCGTGCTGGCGTATTTTTGCCGCCTGCAATGAAACTGCTGCACGCCTTGCTCGGTAAAACCCACCAGGTAACTGTCGTGCCAGTGCGGATCGTAGGCATGGCCCTTGAAATGCGCGCGCAGGGTTTCGATTCCGGTGCTGCGGTCCTGGCTGAGATCGATCCAGTTATGTGCGTGCATGGTCGCCAAGGCATCAAGGGGGTACACAGTTATCAAAAACAACGCAGTGTCAGTCTAGAAGCTTTGTGCAAGTAGCCACAAACCAGAACCTTGACGAGTCAGGGTATCTGCCCGATACCCTCAAGCCGGGCTGGTCGCCTCTGCATCATCACTGAGCACTCCGGTCTTCAGGCGATTGGAGTAGTTCTCGGCCATGATCGAGCACACGATCAGCTGTAGCGGATGGTAGATCATGATCGGCAGCAAAATCAGACCCAGGCCTGGGTTGTTGCCAAAAATCAGCGCGGCCATGGGCGCGCCGGCAGCCAGGGACTTCTTGCTGGCACAGAACACTGCGGCCACTTCATCGGCATGCTTGAATTTCAGCGCCTTGGCGGTGCGAGTGGTCAGCGTCAGGATCAACGCCAGCAAGACCGCTACGCCGAAAAAGGCGGTGACAATCACCGAGGCGCCTTGCTGCTGCCACATGCCGGAGGTCATAGAACCGCAGAACGCCGAATACACCAGCAGCAGGATCACCAGCTTGTCGATGATGTTGGTGTAACGTTTGTGCCGGGCAAAGAACTTGCCGAACAAAGGCCGCACCAGTTGCCCCAGCACCAGTGGCAGCAGCAGCATCGCGCACAGGTCGAGCAGCGTCGAGCCCAGATCGATCCCCCCAGCGCCCGATCCCAGCAGCAGGCTCACCAGCCAAGGGGTGACAAAGATGCCTAGCACGCTGGAGGCGCTGGCGTTGAGAATCGCCGCAGGCACGTTGCCGCCGGCGCTGCCCGTCAGGGCCACGGACGACGAGATGGTCGAGGGCAGAGCGCACAGATAGAAAAACCCCAACATGAGCAGGGCCGGAATGTGCGAGCCCAGCGTGGCCTTGCACAGCAGCCACAACAGCGGGAAGACCACGAAGGTAAAGCACTGCACCATGATGTGCAGACGCCAGTTTTTCAGGCCATGGCGGATCTGCTCGCTGGAGAGGTTGACCCCGTGCAGGAAGAACACCAGAAACACGCCCACATTGATGACGATCTCGGCATGCATGCCGCCACCCTTGCTGCCAAAGGTGGGAAACAGGTAAGCCAGCAGGGTGGCGAGCAACATGCCGCAGAGAAACCAGTCGGTAACCACGCGTTTGAAGTGACGAAGGATATGCATGACGAGGCCTGAAACGGATTTGTATTTAAGGTGTGGCGAGGATACCGTGGGATAACTCCAGCCGTCTTTCGATACAAGGCCAATCGATGCCGACTAACGGACATCTTGGCGAAGCACGCAGCGTGCCCGCCCTTGATCGTTTGCCCCGCCCCCTCTATGCCCGTGCCGAAAGCTTGCGGGCAGGCTCCTGGACACCCCGGCATCGACATGCCTGGGTGCAGTTTTCGTATGCCATCAGCGGCGTGCTAGGTGTGCATACCGACGAGGGCAGCTTTTATGCGCCGCCGCAGTGGGGCATTTGGATCCCAGGCGGCCTGGAGCATGAAGTCACCACCTCGACCCGCGCCGAAATGCGCAGCCTGTATGTTGGCGTCGAGCATTCAGGCTGGGCACCGTCACGCTGCCGGGTGCTAGAGGTCACACCGTTGGCCCGGGAATTGATCAAGGCGTTCTGCGAGCTTGAAGTGGAATATCCCCAAGGGCAGACTGCCGAGGCGCGGTTGGTCGCAGTGTTGCTGGATCAGTTGGCGGGTCTGCCCGAGGTGCAATTCTCCGTACCGCTGCCGCAGCATCCCCGCTTGCTGGCGGTATGCAACCAACTGATCGAGCATCCCGACAATGCCCTGAGCCTCGGGGACTGGGCACTGCACCTTGGCACCTCGGAAAAAACCTTGATGCGCGGGTTTCAGAAAGAGACAGGGCTGAGCTTTCGCGCGTGGCGCCAACGTATGCGCCTGCTATCTTCCCTGGGGATACTGGAGGACGGGGGAAACGTCACCCGAGCGGCCCTGTCCAGCGGATACGAGTCGACCTCGGCGTTTATCGTGGCCTTCAAGGGCCTTTTCGGTGCAACGCCGGGTGAGTTGTTCAAGCCTTGAGTCGGGTTTTTTAGCCGAAATTGGCCGAGGCTTTGCATTCTATAAGCACGGCATGGTCGGAATCCGTGCCGGGCTGTGAGAGGATGCCTCGTCAATCGAGAGCATTTCGCGTGTTTGGCCACAAAGGACCCAGAATAAAAGCTGATGAAGACTCCAAAACGCATTGAACCCCTGGTCGAGGACGGCCTGGTCGACGAAGTGCTGCGTCCACTGATGAGTGGTAAGGAAGCAGCGGTCTATGTAGTGCGCTGTGGTAATGAGCTGCGATGCGCCAAGGTCTATAAGGAGGCCAATAAACGAAGTTTCCGCCAGGCGGCCGAATATCAGGAAGGTCGCAAGGTACGCAACAGTCGCCAGGCGCGCGCCATGGCGAAGGGCACCAAATACGGGCGCAAGGAAACCGAGGACGCTTGGCAGAATGCCGAGGTCGCGGCCTTGTTCCGGTTGGCCAGCGCGGGCGTGCGGGTGCCCAAGCCATTCGACTTTCTCGATGGCGTGTTGCTGATGGAGCTGGTGTCCGACGAATTTGGTGAAGCCGCGCCGCGTCTTAACGACGTGGTGCTCGAGCCGGATCAGGCACGCGAGTATCACGAATTTCTGATCCGCCAGATCGTGTTGATGCTCTGCACCGGACTGGTGCACGGTGACCTCTCTGAGTTCAACGTACTGGTCGGGCCCTCGGGGCCGGTGATCATCGACTTGCCGCAGGCGGTCGATGCAGCGGGCAACAATCACGCTTTCACCATGCTCGAACGCGACGTTGGCAACATGGCCAGCTATTTTGGTCGCTTCGCTCCTGAGCTCAAGCAGACACGCTATGCCAAGGAAATGTGGGCGTTGTACGAAGCCGGTGCATTGCACCCGGGCAGCGTGCTTACCGGTGAGTTCGCCGAAGAAGATATCGAGGCGGATGTAGGCGGAGTCATGCGCGAGATCGAGGCAGCGCGCATCGACGAGGCGCGTCGCCAGGCGGCACGTGCGGCCGATGACAAACCTGCGGACAAGACCGAAGAACCGCCACCACCGTGGATGCAGTAACGCGCCTCAGGGCGCTTTACCAGTCATGGCACAGCCGCCGCTCGATGCCAGGTCCATCAGGATAGGGCAGTCGGGGCGGCTGTCGCCGTGGCAGTTGCTGACCAGCGCCTGCAGGGCGTCACGCAGGCCGAGCATTTCGTCGATACGCTTGTTGAGCGTGTCGATGTGTTGCCCGGCCAGCGCCTTGACGTCCGCACTGGCTCGGTTGCGATCCTGCCAAAGCAGTAGCAGACGGCCGATCTCTTCCAGCGAAAACCCCAGATCTCGCGAGCGCTTGATAAACGCCAGGGTGTGCAGCTCTTGCGCCTGATAAGTGCGATAGCCGCTGTCGGTTCGATGCGCGGCCTTTAGCAGGCCTATCGCTTCGTAATTGCGAATCATCTTCGCGCTGAGGCCGCTTTCTCGCGCGGCTTGTCCAATATTCACGTGCTGCTTCCCCCTGCCAGCGTGTTATCCAACTTCGGTGTCCAAGTGTTCAACAGCAGGGCATTGCACACCACGCTGACACTCGACAGCGCCATGGCGGCGCCAGCCAGCGTCGGGTCAAGCATGCCAAAGACCGCCAGCCCAATGCCGACCAGATTATAGATAAAGGCCCAGAACAGGTTCTGGCGAATTTTTTTGCAGGTGCGGCGGCTGATGTCCAGTGCCGCGGCCACCCACTGCGGGTCGTCGCGCATCAGGGTAATGCCGGCCGCCTGCACGGCGATGTCGGTGCCGCTGCCCATGGCAATGCCGATGTCGGCACTGGCCAGTGCCGGAGCGTCGTTGATGCCATCTCCAACCATGGCGACCTTGTGGTGTGCGCGCAAGCTGGCAATGGCCTGCGCCTTGTCTGCCGGTAGCATCTGCGCGTGCACATGCCTGAGGTCGATACCTGACTGGCTTGCTGCCGCGTGGGCACTGCCGCTGTTATCGCCCGTGAGCAGATGGATATCCATGCCTTGTGCGCGCAGTTGCGCCACGCCGGCCAGTGCCCCTGCTTTCAAGGCGTCGCCAAACGCCAGCAGGCCCAGCACCCGCGGTTGCGGCGCCTGTTCGATCAGCCACGACAGCGTACGGCCTTGGTTCTCCCAGAGTGCCGCAGTCTCCCGGAGTGGACCTGGATCTACTGCGTGTTCAGCCAACAGGCGCTGGTTGCCCAGCAGTAGCGTACGGCCCTCAAGCGTGCCGCTGATGCCGCGCCCGGCCAGGACCTGGGTGTTTGTAGCTGGCGCGGGCGAGGGCGTACAGCGTTCGAGAACGGCCTTTGCCAAGGGGTGCTCGCTACCCCGCTGCAACGCCCCAGCCTCGTGCAGCAAGCGATCGCTGCTGTAGCCGCTCCCAGGGCTGACGCTTATATCCAGGAGTTGTGGGTGCCCCGAGGTCAGGGTGCCGGTCTTGTCAAACACCACGCAGTCGATCTTGCTCGCCAGCTCCAGCACCTGAGGGTCTTTGATCAGAATGCCATGGCGCGCAGCCGCACCGGTGCCGGCCATGATTGCGGTCGGTGTGGCAAGGCCCAGAGCACAAGGGCAGGCAATGACCAGCACGCTGACAGCATGCAGGATGGCGGCCTGCAACCCGGCGCCGCTGTACCACCAGCCGAACAGGGTAATCAGCGCCAGTAACAAAATGACCGGTACGAATATCGCGCTGACCTTGTCCACCAGCTTCTGGATAGGGGCCTTGGCGACTTGGGCATCTTCCACCAGTTGGATGATGCGTGCGAGCACGGTCTGGGTGCCGACAGCCTGGGTTTCGATGAGCAGCTGCCCCTCGCCGTTGATGGCCCCGGCGGTCACCGCGTCACCCACCTGTTTGCTGACCGGCAGGCTCTCGCCGCTGATCAGCGCTTCATCGGCATGGCTGCGGCCGTCCATGACTACGCCATCAACGGCAAAACGCTCACCGGGCTTGACCTGTATCCAGTCGCCCAGACGCAGGTGATCGATGGCCACGCGCTCTTCGCGTCCGTCTACCACCCGTGTTGCGGCGTCGGGCCGCAGGGCTTGCAGTGCGCGAAGGGCGTGCGTGGTACGACGCTTGGCATGGGATTCCATATATTTGCCCACCAGCACCAGCGCGATGACCACGGCAGAGGCTTCAAAGTACAGATGCGCGCCTTGGCCGGGCGCTGCGAGTAGCCACTGATAAAGGCTTAGGCCATAGGCCGCGCTCGTGCCGATGGCGACCAGCAGGTCCATATTGCCCGCACCCGCACGTACAGCCTTGTAGGCCGAGGTATAAAAGCGCGCGCCGATCACCGCCTGTACAGGCGTGGCCAGGCATAGCTGCGCCCAGCCGGGCAGCATGAAGTGCACACCCAGGGGCGCCAGCAACATGGGCGCGATCAGCGGTAGAGCCAGAATGATGGCGGCAA
>LIDZ01015396.1_pt32 | contig 16072 bp, 21 predicted proteins | sample 644651 | NCBI WGS metagenome assembly LIDZ01 (sample SAMN03856242, study PRJNA289617) | food metagenome | isolation source: wine grapes on drying loft during traditional withering process | host: Vitis vinifera cv. Corvina | place: Italy: Gargagnago di S. Ambrogio di Valpolicella | collected 2014-01 | reverse complement strand
AGCTTTACTGAACTGATTCGCTCGCATTTAAAGATACGAAGTTGTCCTGCTCGCTCGCACAAGGCCACAAGATACCAATCCATCTTCTTCACCACAAGGCCATATGGGTGTAATGTACGAGAAGATGCGTCGCCATTAACCTTACTATACTGAATGTTGATCTTGCGGGAGTTCCAAACTGCTGCCCGCACTGCTTCAAGACATGGTACAGCAACACGTTCAGTCCACCAAGGGGCATCATCATAATAAAAGCGGCGTTTAGCCTTCTCGACATCGGTTTGATAGTTGACGGGCAACGTCTTTTCCAGCATCAGGAGAGTATTCTTAAGCTTCACAGCAGACTCATTCCCACCTCCTGCATACATCCCCATCCCTGTTAAATACAGATTAATGACTTCTTCCCCGTGCAACTGTTTGAGATTGACTGTATAACCCTCCATTAATGAAATCCCACCTTGAGGACCAGGTGTAGTGACCATTGGAATCCCGGCTTCCGCTAGAACATCAATATCTCTATAAATGGAACGGACAGAAGTCTCCAGAGCATGGGCCAACTCATGGGCCTTCATCCTCCCTCTGGACTCTATTAATAACAAAATAGCAATTAAGCGATGTAATCTCACCATGGAACCCTCCAAAGTAGTCCAGCTATATATCTTTCTGAGCCTCAAATAATTGTTGCCAATCCGTTGTCAACAATAGAAGTATATCATTATATCCATAAGATGGAAGGAGCGGATTCCTATGAACATTGGTGTATTGGGAACAGGTTTTGGAGCCTATCATGTTGAGTTACTTAGTAAAATGGAGCATATCGGCAGAGTTGTCGTCTTCGGAAGAAATGAAGTTAAGCTGCAGAAGATGCAGGAGGAATTGAACGTTGAGGTTGCTACGGATATCGCTGATATATTGTTTGATGCCGACATTGATGTTATTGATATTTGCTTGCCCACTCCCCTCCATAAACACTACGCCATTGAAGCACTAAAGAATGGGAAGCATGTGTTCTGTGAGACACCAGTTTGCTATGAAATGGCAGACAAGAGAGACCTCCCCCATGTGGGGAGACTTGGGCCTTCACTCAATCTCCACAAATTTGATGATCCACGACTTGGATTTTCTGACCTGGCTGCTGGGGCCAGCCGAGAAGTTTACGGTATGGGGCACTAATGCGGGTAAAGATGGTGAAGCGCTGGTGCGGGTTTTTTTTGAACAATCGGATGTTTCCGCAGAGATCCTTGTTTCTTCTCAAATGCCAGAGACTTATCCCTTTACGGTTGGGTATGAGGTATTCTTTGAGCATGCCAAGCTTATATTTCATGAAAGTGACGATATGAAGGGCGTTATTGAATCCACATTATACGAATTTACCTCGTCTGGAAGAGCATCACTCATCCTAGAAAAACCAAATCCGTACGCACAGAGTATCCATTACGCTCTTCAGTGTTTGCGCGAGGGTTCCGAATCTACTTTATCTCTCCATAACGCCATACAGGCTTTAGAAATAGCCATTGAAATTAAAAATAGACTAGCCTAAGGGAATGTGTTATTTCATCCTTTTAACTGGGCTTAGGATATAGAGAGCTGATAGTTGATGTTTGGAATAAAGTAGATAAGGAGGTGATTTATTTTTGTTCTTCTATTGTGAATTTTTCATATAATGAATTTTTAATATAAAGGCAGTTATTGGCACTAATTTGCTTGGTTAGATACATTATCCTACTTTATCGGACATAACCTTTGCAAAACTCTCTATCGTCTTCGTCGACAATCCCGAAGCTTCGTGCTTCTTCCCTTTCACCATTCGCAGGATGAATTTATCCAATAAGGTTAGCTTTTCTACATAAACCTCATCCCCAAATGTTTCCTTGGCAAGCGCCCTATTATACACATTTTCTGGATAGGCTGCAGTCAATTCTTGTGCTACTTGTTCCCCTTTCATTCCGGCACAGATGAATAAACCTACTCTTTTAGCCAAAAGCTCCTGCTGGTACTTATTCGCAAACTCAGACATTTCCTTCTGGATTTTCCCGAAATAGATGGACCCGCCCAAGATAACGGTGTCATATGGAGCAAGCGATGGCTCTTTGGCATGCATAAGATTGACTACCTCAGTCTCTCCTGACAGCCGTGATTTCAATTCGTAAGCTGCCTTCTCAGTACATCCATATTTCGAGGTATACACGATAATTGTCTTCATCACACGATCTCCTCTTCAGCCTGTTGGCCTTGTTTATTGTCTAGCTGGTTCAATCACATTTCGCAATAAAATAATCATGCAGACGATGACACCAACATTAAAAGCCGGAAATATCACCAGCTCAGCCGCTGAAACTACCTCACCTGCCACGATCATTGCTACAAGCATAGCGGTAATTGCAGTAAGCAATGTTACGGCTTTGAAGATGACAACTGCTGCCATTAGATAACCAACTGGTTGTCTACGGATAAGCAGAATGCCGGTAACGGTGGCGACTGGAACTACGATCGCTAGGTCCAATGCCTGAATAACCAGCGTGCTATAGTGCTCCAAACCTTGCGGTACAGTACCGCTTAACAACGGATTTATTATTTTCCCTAGCCACAGCAGCAGAATCATAAAAGCTATAAATAGCAGAAAGGAACCTAACCTCTTGACTGGAAAAGATTCTTTGAAATAGGAATGCAGCCGATCTTTATCGAAGGACAGCAGCGTTAAGATAAAGGCGAAGAAGCTAGCCGAAAGTAGCATTACGTAAACCAGAAACAAGGAGTTGTACATCGCCAGAAAACTGTAAGAAGCATAGGTATATAAAAAATAGCCAAGCGTTCCAGCCAACAGCAGCCGCCCTTTCACCAATCCTTTAGCTGTCATTAAGAGTGAGACAAGTAGCAAAGGAATGCCCATGATTAGGGTGACAGCATCCTGACCTTTGGCCTGAGCAGCCATAGATACAGATTCATGACTATACACACCAGTTCCATAAATCTGTACCGTATCGCCCCATATCGATGTGAAGGTATATTCCTTCCCGCTGCCACCGCTGCCTGAGAAGAGACCATAACCTGCAGCAACCGCCGCAAGGACACTAATTAGTACAGATAGAATAGTAACTGTTCTTATATGTTTCATTACTAGCCTCCTCCGCCCCTAGTCAAAATGCCTTGCCTTACTTCGTAGCAATAGCAAGCATCGCCTCCAGAAAGTGAGTGATCAACGCTTCTCTCTGCTCCTCCGGCAAATCCTTCTCTACAGTTATCCGCAAAATCAATCCAAACGCAGCACTCCAGATCACCTGTGCCGTCCGTTCAACATAAATGTCTTCGCGGGTGGACATCTGCTCAAATTGCCGAAGACGCTGGCAGAGCATCCCTAACGCTTGTCGTTCCTGCGCAGCGCCTTTGAAGAGCACTGCCGTGTGACTCAAAACAGTGGGGGAATCATTAAGCATCACGTTCCGGTATTGTGATCCTTCAGCTAAGGACATCCTGATAAATTGCCGTAAAGATTGTTTCAATAGCTCCTCAGGTGATTGATCTATTGGCTCACGGGCTGGCCCTGAATTCAATCCAGATACCATATTACGGTAGCCTTTTTGCAGCACCTGTTCGATAATATCCTCTTTGCCCTGGAAATAATGATAGATGATCCCTGGGGAGTACTCTATTTTGTCAGCAATTTTACGGATGGACAGTTTCTCTATCCCTCCCTCAGCAATGAGCTGGCCGGCAGTTTCGAGAATCAAAATCCGCATTTCCTCTCGTTCCCGCTCTTGCCTTTCCTCCTTGGTCATGGATAAACCTCCCCTTAACATAATTTAACACTGTTCAACTATTGAACAGTGTTAAATATACATTTTATGGAGTTGGAAGTCAATCCTCATTTGCACAATAATGATCAAAAATATGGGCTCAAAGTCAAAATCAGCGGTTGACCTGTTGTGAGTAGAGTCGCTGCGGCTCGGAGGGTTCTTACGATCGCTAATAAATCGATAATAGTTAACATAATATAAGTTATGTTAACTAGAAGTGGATGCCTGTGTTTTTTTGATGCCAAATATCATCTTAAACAACGGCGGGACCGCAAAGAAAATGAAAAACGTACGAAATAACTGATAACCAGCCACCGTAGACAAATCCGCATGGACTTCATGGGCAATCAAACTCATTTGGTCCATTCCTCCAGGTGCTAAGCTTAGTAATGCCGTAGAACCAGAAACAGCTACAACATAAGAGAACAGTAAGCTAAGTCCATATGAGCCAGCAATGAGTACGATTCCGCTGCCTAAGGCCAGAGATATGGTCTGCAGCTTGTTGGGCAGCTTGCGGGGGTCTAGCAGCAGCCCAACAAAGACTCCGATCATCAGCTGAGCGGCATTAATCATTGAGAACGGAAGTGCAGGGCCATGTACACCGCTTATTTGTATAATGGCCGTAATAATTGCCGGACCCAGTAAATAGGCCGTGGGAAACTTAATTTTTTGACCTAATATCCCGCAAATCGTACAAGCAATCGCAAATAGAATCATATTTGGAAACAAGTCGCCCCAAGTGGCGGTTGTAGCAGATAGTAATGGTGTGACATCTGTGGCTCCGCTGCTGTTGCCAAATAGCGGACTGAATATTAACAAGGGCACACATACGATGATCATCATCAGCCGAATAACTTGGATGACGGTCACAACAGTAAGATTAATGTCCTCTGTTTCTTCCGCTAAGACGAGCATCTGCGTCAATCCACCGGGAATACTGCCCAACAGAATTGTCTTATAATTCATTCCTGATAGTTTGGATACTACAAGCGCAATGCCTGCACAGAACAACAGCAATAGAACGGTCATGAGCAGCATGGAAGGTAGCTGTCTAGCCATCTCCCTCAGCGCTGAGGCTGTAAGTGACAAGCCGATGGTATAACCTACAATAATCATTCCTGTGTTTCTAAACGAGCTTGGCCACACATAATACTGTTTGGCAATATTAGAGCCTATCAATGTGGCAATCATAGGTCCGAGCAGCCAGGGAATAGGCAGATGAAGGAGCATAAATAAGGCACCTCCAGCCAGTGCACTGAGCAAGGTGAAGGCGATTTTAGCAGAATTTCGGGTTGAAGATAATGTAGTCGCCATGGCTGTTCCTCTTTTCTAACCTCTAATTATTTATACTGAAAGGTAACGACTCCTCTGTAGTCCTCAAGTGAGTCTTGGGAGATATTTAATTCTTTAACCTCTGTACCGGGATAACCGGCGGCCTTCAGAAATTTATCTTCACGGTCGAAAAGTATCTTACCTACGAGACCTAAGGCCTTTGTACTGTAATGCATAGGTATTGCAACCGTTGGCTGCAACTGCCGCATCACCTCTGCTGCTCCGGCTCCTCCAAGAGTCGTTCCTCCGCCAACAGGCAGCATAAGAACATCCACTTTACCGATACTCTGTACCTGCTCTGCGGTCAGAATATGACCCAGATCTCCGGTATGGCAGATTCTAAGCCCATCTACTGTGAACACAAAAACAATATTTTTTCCTCGCTTCGCTCCACCCACATTATCGTGAAACGTAGGAGTTCCATGAATATCTATATCCTTAATAGTATAATGCTCTGGCTGATTCACCAGCTCGACCTTACCTTGAACCACCTGAACTTGATTGTGATCACGGTGATCATGCGTCACAGCAACAATATCCGCCTGAAGCTCAGGGATACGATAACCTAGAAAACGTCTTCCAAACGGATCAATTAAGATCACTGTACCCTGTTGCGAAGTAAGCAGAAATGCTGATTGCCCAAACCATTTAATTTTCATTATAACCATCCTTTTCTCATGGTAAGATCATATTTATTATTATGTGCAAATTTCAGCACACTTTAGCCGAAAAAATCACTCCATTAGATCCGCAATCGTATATGAAAGCAATACATGATCTACTTGTGTATGAATATCCGTAATGATCTGCTCAAAGGATTCACGCACCTTTTTACCGAAAAAATTATTGCCAGTTGTATCGAGCATCCGCTCCCACTGTGCCCCATCATCCTGCAGTGAACGGTAGACCTCCGCTAAAGTAATATCCTCCGGTCTTTTGGCTAACGTGTAGCCGCCCCCTCTACCCTGACTCACTTCAATAAATCCGGCATCTGTAAGTCTGGAAAGGATTTTGCGAAGAGCCGTCGCCTCACCGTTAATATGTTCAGCGATTTCTGTGCTGGAGTATTGCCCAGAACGTGAAGCCAGCACAATTAATGCCTGCAGACCGTATCCGAATCGTTTTAGTTCCGCCATAGCTTCTCAAGGTTCCTCTCGCACTTATTTATATGTGCAAATTATAGCACACTTAATTTTCATTATCAATTGAGCTTATGTTAATAGTTAAAAGACGTACTGCTATTACGCAATACGTCTTCGTAAACACTTGCTGATTACTGCCAACTCACGTCTGTCCTACCCAATCACTGCCGGCGATTTCCTGCCAGCGGGAGCGAATCTGGTCGTATTGTTCTTGTGGTAAGTTGCCCTTCGTAAGCAGGGCGGCATTCTGGGCCCAGCGGTCCGGATTTCTGGTGCCTACAATCGCCGTATGAACGCCAGGTATGCTGAGCGCAAAGCGCAGAGCAATCTCAACCCCTTTTTGCACATCTTCAAGAAAATTGTAATTCAGCTCCTGTAGACGTTTCCAATAAACATAAGGGTACTCTTCTTTGTTCATGGTCTCAAATGCCCAAGCTACATTAGCGATTGGACGTTTGGCTGTTACACCCATGCCACGCCGTGCCGCCTCACCCAGAGTCAGCTGGATAACCTCTTGGTCCGCTATGTTCACCGAAGTTTCCAGACTATCAAATAGTCCCGTCTGCACTGCATATAAGGCATCATTGCGATCTCCACTGTACCCGATGTACCGTGTTTTTCCCGCTTGTTTCGCGCGTTCAAGCACCTGAATAACTTCACCTCGACGAAGAATTTCCTCGCTGCAGCTATGAAGATGGATTACATCCACATACTCTGTGTTCAAGCGCTTCAAGCTGCGGTCAATGCTTTGTTCAAGCAGCTCTGGGTCCCAATCTGCAAATTCAAGACCTGCGGCATGCCCACATTTTGTGAACAAATGGTATTCATCGCGACGACCGGCAAGTACTTTGCCTATCAGTTCTTCACTATGGCCGTAACATTCAGCCGTATCAATAAGGTTAAGTCCGGCCTCGAGTGCTCCACTCAGCAGCCGGTTTACAGTTTGTTCATCCTGATCGCCAATCTCGGAGCCACCAAAACCCAATATGCTCACTTCCATATCCGTGCTGCCATATTTCCGTTTCTCCATATGTAATACCTCCCGATGAACATTTAGATTATTTGACTTTATTGATACTTAAAGTACTGAAGTACTGGCTAGGATTGCCTAGTCTAGGATTAAAGCGTTCTTCAAACGTACCCCCCGTATAGTCTTCAATTACCCGGTGCCAAAAATTACGGGCAGGTGTGTTCGCACGAATCTGTGAAACTTTCCAGTCTCCTGGATACATATCAAACAGCTTGTGCGCTGCCCATGTGCCTATACCGCTTCTGCGGTATTTCTGCAGCACAAAAAATTCCGTCATATAATACTGCCCTTCCGGATTGCGCAGCAAGCGGTCTACGAGCGCGAACCCGGCAATTTCCCCCTCTACTCTAAAAACGTATGGACATTTATTAATCCCACTGCTCCAGTAGGCTTCAAGTCCGGGATACGCTGGATAAGCCCCATCTTGATCTACTTGAAGATCCAGATAACGACTGAAATCATACAAATAGAACTGCATTAGTCTGCTGATTATCTGCTTCCGCTCTTTGGGAACCAGTTCAATCCCAAGCTCCATTAGGTTCACCTCTATAAATGTTGTGAATAAGAACATTTTATCATAATAACCAGCCTAAACAACATTCCGCACATGTTACTGCTGAGATCGTCAAACTTTTTGCAGGATTTCCCTAATAATTGTTCTATCTACATCAAGGTCGAACTTCCGACCCCAGAAGCATTCTGTTCCTTTATTCTGAATCCGCTCAGTGTCCTCCACCGTCAAGGTTCTGGGAAATTCCGGTCCTGATGTCCAGTCCGTGTATCTTTTTACTTCATTCACTACCTGCTCTTTAAAGTGACTATTCAGAATAATGGAATGAAAAAAGATTTCATCTCCACAAAAGGAATGTCTATAGAAATCCACATATCCTGGGTTTTTCTTAGTGAATTCCAGAATATAATCCATACATTCTCCGGTAATTGACATCCAATTCGAACCTTTATACAGCTTGTCCGGCAAGAGCATTAAGTTTCTCTTCAGCTTGGGTACCGACATGATCAAATTGATATAGCGATTTCTCAGTGCGGTAACCTGCTTCTGCCGTGATAATATAAATTTCGGGTAATAGACGGATACTCTGTACAAACATCCCCACATCTCCGATTCATTCGGTAATTCCACATGCTTAACATACTGTTTTCCCTGGTTTTCCTTAAAAAAATCTACAATAATCCTATTGGATACGAGAGGCAAATCCTGTCCACTAATGACATGTATATAGTTAAATACTCCATGTTCTTGAATCAATGCAAAACATTTCAGAATACATTCAATCTGGCTATAATGCCCCCAATGTACATTAATCCGCTGCTCCACAAAATGAATATTGTTTTGGTGCAGAATTTCATGCTCGATATTACTTTTTTTGTCCACATGCAGAAAAAATTCAACAAACTCACCATTTAAGCTGTTGATTAACATATTTATCTGTTCAGGATTCTTATGACAAAGGATTACATATGCCATTTTGAAATTTCGCAATAACATTCATCCTTTCTCTCATTTTTTCCATATTATTATAGAATAGATTAACCAAATTAGATAGAGGAAGGATCGTACTGAAATAAACATGATAAGATAGAACTAACAGGCAAACTATGAAAAAGGTGAATCTCATGAGCATTCAAAAAAACAGCGACCGTAAAAATCTAGAATTAAAGATGCCACACATGCCTTGGTTTGTGCAGCAGTTTATAGATTTCAAGCGTCCGGATCTCTCCCCCTCTACACTGCTGGAGTATATTCGGGATTATGAGTCTTTTTTCGGCTGGCTGCGCGGTGAGGGCTTGACGGTAGCCACCAATAATACGGAGCTAACCCTGCTAGATCTGGAAACTCTGCATATGGACAATATTGTTGGTTACCGGCTGTATCTGACTACTCGTACGGTAGGAACGAACACACGGGTGACTGTATCCCGCAAACTGTCTGCGCTGCGCTCCTTGTTTCACTATTTGAGCCAGATTGCTGAGGATGAGAACTTCTACCCGCTGCTCAAACGCAACATTATGGCCAAGGTTGAAATCAAACGTCTACATAAGCCAAAGGATACCGCGGCCAAGCTAAAGGGCAAAATTCTGGAGGATGAGGAACTGTTGGAATTTGTTGGCTACATTTATGAAGGCTATGGACGTGATATTGAAGCTAACAAACAAGCCTATTATTCCTTCCAGTTAAACCGTGAACGTGATGCTTGCATTGCCAGCCTGATTCTGAATTCCGGTCTCCGCGTCTCCGAGGTTGTCAATCTGAACGTAGATGATGTGGATGTCAACAATAAGCTATTGTACGTCACCCGTAAGGGTAACAATGATGAAACGTTCAAAACCCCTGTTTATTTCCGGGAGCAAGCCAAGGATGATATCGCTCTGTATCTAAGTCTACGTCAGCCCCGCTATAAGACGCCAAAGAGGGAAAAAGCACTCTTTATCGCGCTGCCTAACGGACAACAGGAAGGTAAACGGATGACCAAACGGGCCATTCAGGAAATGATCATTAAATACGCCAAGCGTTTCGGCAAGCCCTATCTCACGGTGCACAAGCTTCGTCACTCTTTTGCAACCGATTATTATTTGCAGAATGATATCTATAAAACGAAAGAGCAGCTTGGACACGCTTCTACCGAAACTACGGAGATATATGCACATCTTACGGACAAAACGATGTCTGAAGCCATTGAACGACGCTTGGAGCCTTGATATTCTTAGGGGTCTATTTATAAAAAAACGGCGGTGCTTGCCTTCTGGATTCCGAGAGGGTAAGGCCGCCGTTCCTTATTACCCGATCTTTGAAAACGGATCTAGATTGCAGGTAGCTGATTTATTAGCTTTTCTATTGTGAATTTTTCATATGATGAAATTTTAAAAATAAGAGCGTTGTTGGCATATATCGCTCGCCATCGTTGGAACATCGTTGATGTTATATTTCGTGAGTTCTTTCGGAGCCAGCAAGGTTACAGCATTGTTCATGGGTGCCCAGACAGCGGCAGACCAGACGTTATTTAGCTCTTTTAGCAGCTTTAGATCCTCTTCTTGCTTAATCAGTGCGATTTTGGGATAGACTTCGTTCTTGAAGCCCTCAACTAATATGAAATCGTAGCGGGCAAAGGAGGCTATCAGTTCTGCTAAACTGCTGCCACGCTCTTCGATCTGAACTGTGCGTGCGTCTCCTGTTATAGCAACCGCTGATGCTCCCGCCGCTCTCTGCCGAAAGGTATCCGTACCCTCATGATCGATTTCAAAGCTGTGCGCATCATGTTTAATAACGGCTACTGTGTAACCTTTCTGCTGTAGCAGCGGAATAAGCGCACAGATTAGTGTAGTTTTGCCACTATTTTTGTAGCCAACAATCTGAAGAACTGCGGGTTGAGTTGTAACAGCAGATTGGCTTACTTGGTGCTGAGATCTCAGAGATCTACGACGATGGCTGCTCCTTCCGCGTAATGTGCTGTTTCTACCGCGGTTCATCTTTGACTCCCCCATTCTGCCTGCAATTAACAGTTTCTAATATTCAGCCTCGTATTTCTCCGGGCAACTTAAGCACTTTTACCTTCGCACCAGCAGATAATCCCCGCTCCTCAGGTGGCACAATAATCAGACAATCACTATCTTTGATCGTCACCATTACTGAGGACTCATCCAGTCCGGCCGGAAAAGCATACAAAATCCCCTCACGGATCTCCAGCCGTGCCCGCACAAATCGGGTATAGTTATTCACTTTAAGATAATCTGTTCCAAGCGTTGCAGTCCATTCCGGCAGAAAAGGCTGTGCCGCACCTTGCATCAGGCCGATTACCGGACGGGCGAACAATTGAAAGCCGACAAAGCAGGCTCCAGGATTGCCGGATAATGCTAGCAACAGCTTACCTTCGCGCACAGCTGCTGTAGTTACACTACCCGGACGCATTGTCACCTTGTTAAATAGCATCTCCCCACTTTGCTCGCGCACCAAATCCCCCATAATATCATAGTCCCCTACTGAAACACCGCCTGTAGTGATCACAAAATCATAACTCTCCAGTGCCTGCTTCAGTTTGCCTCGAGCCAGCTCTAAGTCGTCCACAATCGCTCCAAGCATGATTGGCTCCCCTCCAGCCTCACGCACCAGAGCTTCCGACATAGGGGAGTTGCTATTGCGGATTTTACCAGGCTGCAGCGGTTCATGCACCTCCAACAATTCAGTACCCGTTGCAAAAATACCTACCTTAGGCCGTCGGTGCACCTTCACGGTATGCATCCCAAAGGCTGCCAGAACAGCAATCTCTCCAGCTGAGATCAGGCTGCCAGCAGCGAGTACAAGATCACCTTGGCTTAGCTCCTGACCGCGCGGCGTAATGTTGCGGTTGGCGTCCTGTTTTTTACTAAATCCAACATATGTAATCCCCTCAGTTACACGAGTCTCCGTAACCTCCAGCATAACAACGGTATCTGCGCCTTCAGGTACTTGTGCTCCCGTCATAATTCTGGCAGCGGTCCCTGTAGTGATCTCAACTGTAGATACAGCACCACATGGTATATTGTCCACGATTTCTAGCCAAACGCGAATTCCGTTGCCACAATTCTTTATGTCTGCCGCTTGTAAGGCAAAACCGTCCATACCTGAACGGTTAAAAGCTGGAAAGGGATGGGGTGCGAACACCGTCTCTGCCAAATAACGCCCGCAGCTTTGAGTAAGAGCCATATCCTCATATTCAAGTACTTTGGCAACCTCCGTTATTCTGGCTTGTGCCTCTTTAACCTGAAGTGCTCTTCGCTGAAATTTATGATCTGCTGGTTCCTGATTTTTGTTCATATAGCACCTCCATCATCCATCTATTCTTGTTGTCTCAACAGAACTATTCTAACTATAAACATAAAAAAAGGATAGCATCCCTTGGGGGAGGGAGGTATCCTTCTTAAGGTTCCTAATTATTAAATAAAGCGGTTATATTTCGCAGCCCGTTTTATTTCTTCCATTTCCAGTTCTGACAGTTGTTCTTTCCCGGTAACATGATTTATGACTTGTCGGGTTGTGAATTCCGGTGTAGCTTTCACTTTCTCTTCCGTCATATCCGGATCGAACACCGAACCGATTGTCGCGCCTTTTATTAAATTCCTGACAAACTCTTTAGGACTAATAGCTTGCTCCTTCTTGGCAACCATTGCTTATTCCTCCTTTTTCTCACTATTCCATACTACGATTCAACTTAAGTTAAGTTGCAATACACCTCTTTACCTTTCAACAAAATCTTCTCCGACCCCAAAGACCCTGCAAGCATACAGGAATATATGTTCGCAAATCAATCATGAAAAAGAGGCGCAATCGCTCAGACTGCACCTCTTTTCTTCGCTTGGCGTTCAAACGTCAGGTCAAGAAGCACGGATGACCTTCACATCCGCTGGAATGACAGACTCCCCTTCATACAGCATAAATCGCCCATTCTGCCATTCTACCCGGAGGAGGCGGGAATCATCTGACTGATACTGCCATACATGCTGCTCTCCACCATTCAAAAAAGGAGTTTGACCGACTACCTCAGCATAACCTTCGTATTCTTCCTCCAGGAAATAAGTATAATCATCCAATTGAAGCGTAGTCGGCACCTCTGCCGGATCATCTAGCCGCCCGTCGATCGCTCGATATAATGCATATCGCAGCCGCTCCCGCTCCTCAATATGCAGATAGGCGATCTGACTTCCATCACGCAAGGTTAGAACCACCGCATTGCGTCCATTCGTATGGGTCCGTCCGGTGACCTCATAGGAAGCAAGCGACACCTCACAAATGTCTCCGGGAGCCAGATTTAGCATGCTCTTTGTTACACCCGGAGCCGCAGGCTTGGAAAATAGATTCCCAATACGTTTCCATATACTCAATTTCGTTCCTCCTAAAATTTTTGTGAGCATAAGCTTAAGTTTTGTGAGCTTTGACTTACAAAAAAGCCGAGATTAATAAAGCTCCTACGATATGCAATGAGCCAGATAATAATCCATAACCTATTTTGCCAAGCTGAGTCCCGTGATCCAGCTCAATCTTTCCCCATTTGCCAAGCAAGAGATGAACAGTTTTTTCAAGAGCAAATAGAAGCAGAAAGGAAACCACGGAGACAAGCAGCGCTTCTCCCAGACTGCTTGCGGCAGCAATGGATGAGGATAATATATAGGCCTGCGCCAAGAGCTTCAGCACAAACCTAGTAGTAACCGCCATATTGCCTGCCTTTAGCTCTTCTAAATCATTATATCGGGTAAACAGAGAATCCACGTACATCAGTACAAACAGCAGCACAGCGCTGCTCACCGTCCATACAACCATGGACACCAGGACATGGAGATCCATTTTTTTGCCCCCGTGTATTCAATTTAGATACTAAGATAAGCATAGATAAGGCGAAGGAGAAACGTTACTACTGTCTCCCCTTCGCCCTATGGAACATCAGCCGTGCTCTTGGCTAAGGTCGTATGTTATTGTTTGTCGTATTGCTTCATCAGTGCGGCCAGTTCGTCTTCGACGCCCTGATCCTTATTCAGCTTCTCAAATTCATCATCCAACGATTTATTGCCGGAGCTCATTTCGTTGCTGGCTTCAGCCTGTGCTTCAGCCTGCAGCATTTTGTCTTCCATACGTTTAAGTCCAGCCGAAGCCGAATCGGAGCTAAAACCGCTCATTGCCTTATTAATTTCAGTTTGAGCCTTGGCTGCGTTGAAGCGCGCCACAAGTGTCTCACGTTTGTTCTTCATCTGAGTAAGCTGTTTACGCATTTCATCCAGTTTGCCACGCAGATTATCTGCAGACGCCTTGTTCTGGTCAAAGCTGCTCTTGTACTCAACGAGCTTCACTTCAGCAGACTTCTTCTCTTCGAGCGCGCGACGGGCCAGGTCGGCATTACCAGCCTGAGCGGCAGCATGTGCCTGTTGGTTGCGTTTAGTAACAAGGGCTTCCTGTTCTTCATAGAGCTGCTTGAATTTCTTCTCAATAGCGATTTGGGCAGCTACAGCTTTCTCAGCATCCTCTAAATCCTCTGCCATATCGCGGATATACTGATCGGTCATTTTTATTGGATCTTCCGCTTTGTCAATAATTGCATTCACATTGGACATTGTTAAATCACGCAATCGTTTAAATATAGACATCTAGACATTCCTCCTAAATTTTGTGAGCATTCGCTTAAGATTAGTGAGCGTTACTTTCCTGACCTTGCTTTGCAAGTCAATGCTTAGTTAAAAGCTCATTTGTTATCTTTTACGCAGGGAATTCATTACCGTTTCATAATTATTGCCCTAAATATTGATCAACCTTAGCATTTACAATCTTCACAACTTCCAGGATGCCTTCCTTCGTCAGATCATCATAGTGAATACCCATTACTACGGTTACAGTTTTGCGTAGTTTTGCTGCAACTTTACGCGCGATGGATTCGCTGATCGTATGTTCCTTGTGGTGAGGTACGGCTGAGGTTAATACTACGACATTCTCTCCATCCAGATAGGCGGTGCTTGCTGCACCGATATGGCGGACACCTCCGGTAATGAGCAGTAGAATATCCCTACCCACTACCGTTGCAGACAATTCAATATCATCAGGAAGAATCATGTATCAGCTTTCCCCCTCTATTTTATTAGTCCTTTAGATGATTCCGCGAATTTCGTCCAATGAGCTAATGCTTTCTTGAATCATAAACTGCTCCAGCTCTTCAACTAGTGTGCTGCCTGCCTGCAGATTCATGAAATTATAGGTTCCTACTTGGATAACCGTTGCCCCGGCCATAATAAATTCGATTATATCCGTTGCAGAAGTAATCCCGCCCATTCCGATGATCGGAATCGTAACTCGCTGTGCAACCTGATGCACCATACGCAAGGCCACAGGTTTAATAGCCGGACCGGACAAGCCCGCATATAGATTATTAAACACGCTGCTGCGCCGGCGGACATCAATCTTCATACCGGAAATCGTATTAATGAGTGAAACTGCGTCAGCACCCTCCTCCTGACACATCTGGGCCATCACAGCAATATCCTCTGCGTTTGGAGAAAGCTTCACGGCAAGCGGCAGCTTCGTAGCGCGTCTCACAGCACGAACTACCTCTTGTGCAGCCACGGTCTTGACACCAAATGCGATGCCGCCTTCTTTTACGTTAGGGCAGGAAATATTGAGCTCGATCATATCTACTGCAACGTTGCCTGAGCGTTCACGCGCATCCGCATCTTGCTGAATCATCTCTGCTCCCGTGACATAATCCTGAAGGGTATTGCCACCCAGATTAACGATGCGCGCTGTGTCGAGAGTCTCCCAGTGTGGGCACTCTTTTTCCAAAAATGCAGCGATCCCCGGATTCTCCAGTCCAACGCTGTTCAACATACCTGAAGCTGTTTCATATACACGGGTTCCAGGATTTCCAGCCTTAGGGTGTAGTGTAAGACCTTTGCCGGAAATTCCGCCTAGACAGGATAAATCATATAGCTTGCCATACTCCCGGCCAAAGCCGAACGTTCCGGAGGCCATGACAATCGGATTTTTGAAATAAACATTACCAATGCTTGCGCTCATATTAGTCATGGAATAATACCTCCTCTGACCGAAAAACAGGACCGTCTGCACAAGCTTTCCGTTGGCCGTCACGACAGGATACGCTGCAGACAAGACAAGCACCAATCCCACAGGCCATCCGGTTCTCTAGCGACAGATAGACATTCGTCTGACTGCCTGAGCTTTCAGCAGCAATTGCCTTTAGCTGTGCCGCCTTTAACATCGGATGAGGTCCGCAGACAAATACATGATC
>LIDZ01001492.1_pt1 | contig 16101 bp, 15 predicted proteins | sample 644651 | NCBI WGS metagenome assembly LIDZ01 (sample SAMN03856242, study PRJNA289617) | food metagenome | isolation source: wine grapes on drying loft during traditional withering process | host: Vitis vinifera cv. Corvina | place: Italy: Gargagnago di S. Ambrogio di Valpolicella | collected 2014-01 | reverse complement strand
CCAATTCTCTTCTTCTGGTAAAGGCTCGAAAACTGATTTTTTCTGGGAGAAGGCTTGGTAATATCGCAGACCGAATTTTCGTTGGGAGACAGCGTCAAGATGGATGCCGTCTGGATTGGCCGTGAGACTTTTGGCAGTGACGAAATAGCAGTTATCTTCTTGTTCCGCGGTCTGCTGCAGCAGTCGATTGATTTCCTCGTGTTCAACGGCACTGGCCCCAAAACCGCTTTTGCCTAGAAAATCCCCCAGACCGCCGATGATGATGGGGATTTCTTGGGTGTCCAACTTTTTCCTCAGATGATCGAATAGTGTTTTTAATTTGCCTGCATAGGTTTTATACAGCTGGTTCAGACTGTCATTTTCACCTTGGTGCCATAAGATTCCGATTAGTTCGCTGTTCTCCAGCGCAAATTTTGCTTCGTTTAGAGCGTGGCGAGTCAGCACACTATCCGGCGCCCATTCATCCATCGCGCTTCCACCTTCCGCACAAGGAATCAGTCCCAATGATTCACCAAGGTGAGCTTTTACCCACTCCAAAGCAAAGGATGCTGCTGGTCCGATTCCGGCAATTTCCCGGTCAAAATGAATCGGCTCGGCCATCATCTGCCAGCGGCCATTACGCAGCATGTGGATGTTTTCGTGGTGAATAGGGGGGACGTCTTCGATAAAGCCTCGTCCAGCCATGTTGGACTGACCGATCAGTAAAATTGATTTCATTTGTGCACGCTTCTTTCGTTGTTCTATTTTATCAATAGTTTATCGGTAGATTGAGCGGCTGGCAACTAAATGACTTTCGTTTTGTCGGCTTTAGAACCTAGCTCTTGGCAAAATAAGGAGGGTGGAGCTAACGCAGCAGATTTTTCTCATAAATTAAAGATAAAAAAATTCAGAAAAATTAAAACAATTCGGCTTTTTTTATCGTATATTAAATATGAACCGGTAAATAAAGGTATCGGAAAAACTCGTGGAACACTTTCTTTAAGCTTAACTACTCAAAATGAGTTTTTCCAGCTGTATTCGCGGAAAAATACAGTAGTGGGAATGTCTTTACTTCACCGGTTCGCTGTTGAAAATTTATTAGAGGTCAAAAAGCATCGCGGATTTTCGTTGGAAGATTTTGCCAATGAAGTCTTGTGGTGCTTTTTTGTGTGGCCGAAAGTGACTGAAGTGTTATTAAGCGTAAACTTTCAGCGTGGTATACTTAAGTGAGCATTTTATATAGGAAACTTTTTTTATAAATAAATAGAAAGTGGAGGGGTGACCGATGACACGAATTTTACTGGTTGAAGATGATGGAGCGATTGCTAAGAATCTGAACTTGCTGCTGCGGGGAGAGGGATACACGGTGACTCATGGGGCGACGCGGAGTGAAGCACTAGAATTGGTCGCAGACAATCGCTTTGATTTGGCGCTGATTGATATTTCTTTACCAGATGGTAATGGTTTTGCGGTTTGCACCGAAGTGAAGGCGGCCCAGAATATTCCGGTGATTTTTTTGACGGCTTCTGATGATGAGGCGAGTGTAGTAACGGGCCTGAACATGGGAGCAGAGGATTATGTGACGAAGCCTTTTCGTCCGCGGGAGCTGGTCGCCCGGATTAAAAATGCGCTGCGGAAGAACAGTAGCGGGCAGGCGATTTTTGAGATTCAGGGGCTGCAGGTGGACACTGCCAATGGTGTGGTGAAAAAGGCTGGCGGCGAGGTGTTTCTTTCGGCTTTGGAATATCGGCTGCTGCTGGTGTTTGTTAATAATCCTAAGAGCATTATTCCGCGGGCCCGCTTGCTGGATGAATTGTGGGATGCTGCCGGGGAGTTTGTTAACGACAATACCCTGACGGTTTATATCAAACGACTGCGGGAAAAGATCGAGGATGATCCGAGTCGGCCGACAATTATTTTAACAGTTCGAGGGACGGGGTATCGGTTGGGAGGCACAGACCATGTTTCGCAATAGGGAGTTTCGGCAGTTTTCGCTTTTGTTTCTGGTCTTAGTTGTTTTATTTAGTGTTGTTGGCTTTAGGCTTAGTCTGGCGACGGGCCTTTTACTGCTAGTTTCGGCCGCGATTTTTGGTGCGGTCTTTTTTCTGTTTACTCAGAAGAGGTATCAAAGTATTAGCCGGATTTCCAGTCAAATTGATTTGGTACTGCATAATGAGGAGCGGTTATTTATTGAAGAATTGGACGAAGGGGAGCTGTCGATTTTGCAAAGTGAGATTGTCAAAATGACTCAGCGTATCCGGGAACAAAATGAGGCTTTGAAAAAGGAGAAGGCACATTTGGCAGATTCGCTGGCGGATGTGGCACATCAGCTTCGGACACCTTTGACTTCGGCGAATCTTACCTTGTCATTGTTGGAGAATTCTTCTGAGGAAGCAGAGCGTAAAGCTTTTGTGCGGGAAACGGAAGAATTGCTGGCGCGGATGGATTGGCTGCTGACGGCATTGTTGAAAATTTCTCGATTAGACGCTGGCGTGGTGGAGTTTCAAAACGAACCGGTAGAAGTTGCCGACTTGGTTCATACGGCATTGCGGCCGCTAGCGATTCCAATGGAGCTGCGTGATTTAACAGTGCAGCTGGAGGTGCCTGAAGGAGCTGTGATTGTTGGAGATATGGGCTGGCTGGCGGAAGCACTGCAAAATATTTTGAAAAATTGCCTGGAAAGTGCTGGCGAAGAGGGAGAGATAACCATTCTTTGTACCAACAATCCGTTGTTTACCCAGCTGGTGATTCAAGATAGGGGTCCGGGCTTTGATCCAGTTGATTTACCGCATCTATTTGAACGCTTTTACCGAGGGAAAAGCGCCAATGCGACCGGTTTCGGCATTGGTTTAGCTCTTAGTAAAATGATCATTGTCCGGCAAGGCGGCTCGATTACTGCTAAGAATGCTCCGCAAGGCGGTGCGCTTTTTACGATTCGTTTTCCAAAGTGACGAATCTCTCACCTGAGAGTCACCTGGCTGCAAGCTGAGGGTTTTATGATAGAGGTGAGTCAAGAAGAAGGGAGTTCGTACAATGGAGCTATTAAAAATTGAAAACCTCAGCAAGATCTACGGTAAAGGGGAAAATCGCGTAGTCGCCCTGGATGAGGTCTCGTTGACTATCGAAAAAGGTGAATTCACCGCTATTATTGGTTCTTCGGGTTCAGGGAAATCCACGCTCCTGCATGTGATTGGTGGGGTGGATGTGCCCACCAGCGGCAAGGTGTATTTGGATGGACAGGATGTTTATGCTCAAAACAATGAAAAGCTGGCGATATTTCGCCGGCGGCAGGTGGGATTGATTTACCAGTTTCATAATTTAATTCCTACCTTGAATGTAGTGGAAAATATCACCTTGCCGATTCTGATGGACAAACGGGAGGTGAATCAGGAGCGATTACGAGAATTATTGGATTTGTTGGGCTTGGAAAAGCGGCAAAATCATTTGCCCAACCAGCTTTCGGGCGGTCAGCAGCAGCGGGTTTCAGTGGGGCGAGCCTTGATGAATGCACCAGCAGTTATGTTGGCGGATGAACCGACGGGAAGTCTAGATAGCCGCAATGGACATGAAATCATTAATTTATTGAAGCTGAGCAACCGCAAATATGGTCAAACCTTGATTGTGGTGACCCACGATGAAAACATTGCCTTGCAGGCGGATCGGATTATCGGTATTTCCGATGGCAAGGTGGTTCGTGATGAGCGGGTGATGCAATCATGAACATCTTCAATAAAGTCACCATGGAAAATATGAAGCAAAACCGGACTCGTACGTTGGTCACCATTATCGGGGTGATCTTGTCAGCGGCGATGATTACCGCCGTGGCGACATTTGCGGTTTCTTTGCAGAATTACATGGCGGAAGGTTCGATGGTGAAGTACGGCGATTGGCATGTGGAATTTTTGGACGTGGATGAAAAATTTGCGGCGGCACGGGCGCAGGATGAGGGAGTTGCCAGTACCACGGAATTTCAGAATCTCGGCTATGCCTCGCTGGAAAACGGGAAGAATCCGGACAAGCCTTATTTGTTTGTTGCTGGTTTTGGCCAGGAAGCTTTTGACCAGCTGCCGCTAAATATTACTGCCGGTCGGCTGCCGGAAAATAGTGAAGAAGTTTTGTTGCCGGCGCATCTGGCGGCTAACGGAGGTGTAAATTATGCAATTGGCGACATGTTAACTTTAGCAGTTGGTGATCGAATTGAGGGCAACAAAATTCTGGGCCAACATGATCCGTTTCTTTCTGCAGGTGAAGCGCTGGTACCGACAGCGGAGAAAACGTACAAGGTTGTTGGAATTTGTCAGCGACCCAGCTTTGAGGAATCTACGGCCCCGGGCTATACCTTGATCACCACAGCCACGGATCAATCGGCAACCCGCAGTGTTTTTGTCACCTTGAAAAATCCTCGCCAAGCAAATGCTTATGGAGAGGAAAAAGCTGGCAAACACGCCTATGTATTTAACGACAATGTGCTGCGTTTTATGGGTGCTTCCAATGACAAGATCTTTAATGCACTGCTTTATGCGGTTGGGGGAATCCTGGTAATTTTGGTGATGGTGGGTTCGATTTTTCTGATTTACAATTCCTTTGTGATTTCTTTAAATGAACGGACCCAGCAATTCGGGATTCTTTCTTCTGTCGGGGCGACTCCTCGGCAATTGCGGAATTCGGTGTTGTTTGAAGGGATTTGCATCGGGGTAATCGGTATACCATTCGGGATTTTGGCCGGATTAGGCAGTATTCGTTTGGTGATTTCGGTGGTGGCGAAAAATTTCAGCAACATTCTTTACAACAGCGTTCCCCTGACCTTGACCATCTCGCTGCCGGTTTTAGTTCTTGCGGCTTTGGTGAGTCTGGTGACGATTCTGATTTCGGCTTATATTCCGGCACGAAAAGCCGCGAACACGCCGGTGATGGAAAGTATTCGGCAAACTAATGAGGTCAAGATTGAAGCGAAAAAGGTCAAAACGTCGAGGCTGGCACAACGGATTTATGGCTTGGAAGGCACCTTGGCTTTGAAAAATTTTAAACGGAACAGGAAACGTTACCGCAGTATTGTCTTGTCCTTAGCGCTGAGTGTGATTTTGTTCGTCTCCGCTCAGTCTTTTGGTAGTCACTTTAAGCAAGCAGCGGAAACTTCCGTGGTGGATACGGATTTTGATATCATCTTTGCTACCACCGATCTGCCGGAAACGGAGCTGTTTCAGCTGTACGAGAAATTCCAGCAGGTGGATGGCGTCACCGATAGTTCCTATCAAGCAATCTCAAGTTATGCCACTACTGTACCAGTCAGGGCTTTTTCAAAAGATTATCGGGCACAGGCAGGGTATGATCCATCTGGTGAAGAGGTAACTTTGCCGTTGGACATTCAATTTATTGAAGACAGTGAATACGAAAAATTTCTAATGGATCTGGATTTGCCTGTCGACGAATATTTGGATAATCCTAGCAAAATGACGGCGGTTGCCAAAATCAGCCGCGAGGTTCAAGGGAATGAAAAGAGTGAACTGATCAATATGTTTAAAACTGGTGAGCAGGATTTCACGATTACCCCCGAACTGGAAAGTGAGCCGGTAACTGGTGAGACGCAGGATATTGCGGTCACCTTTGTGGATACGATTCCGTTAGACACGCTGCCAAGTCAGCCAGGTGAAGACAAACCTTTTGTCTTTATGGTCGTGGCGCCTTATAAATTGAAGGAGCAGTTTTCGCCGCCAGGAATCAAAGAGAATTTAGGCCTGACCTTCTTGTCGAATAACCCGGCCCAGTCAGTCAAAGAAATGAAAGAAATCATTGAAGGCACAGGACACTCAGCGGCCTATAACCTTTACAACACCAAGGAAATGTTTGAGCAAAATCGCAACATCCTCTTTGTAGTAGATGTGTTCACCTATGTCTTTGTGGTGATGATTTCCTTGATTGCGGTGGCGAATGTTTTCAACACGATTTCCACCAACATCAAGCTGCGGCGGCGGGAGTTGGCGATGCTGCGTTCGGTGGGAATGGCGGACCGTGATTTTAATAAGATGATGATTTTCGAGTGCTTCTTTTATGGCATACAGTCCTTACTGGTGGGCGTGCCGATTGCGGCGGGTGCGTCGTGGTTGATTTATCAAGGGATCGTCATGGGTGGAGGAGAAATTTCTTTTGTTTTCCCTTGGAGCAGTCTGACCATCAGTATCTTGAGTGTTTTTCTGATCGTGATTATTACCATGCTGTATGCGGTGAGCAAGCTGAGAAAAGAAAATATTATTGACGCGTTAAGGGATGAATTAACCTAATCTGCGGAGCCTCGGAGAGCAATTTCTCTGAGGTTTTTTTGGTTGACTTTGCCCTTACTGGAACGCTTATCCTGAGAGTAAGTAATGGAGGGATGCACAATGAAAAATGAAAAATTTGCGGCTTTGTCGGCACGGATTGAAAAAGAATATGGGAACACAGCAGGGATCACGATTAGTCAAGGAGGAACGCTGTTTTACGAGAGCTATTTCAACGGGTGCGATGCAGACACGAAGATCCACATCTATTCGGTGACGAAAAGTATTGTCTCGGCGTTGATGGGGATTGCGTTGGAAAAGGGATATATCACGAGTTTGGATCAAAAAGTGGTGGACTTTTTTCCAGAATATAAAAAGGAGAAGGCACTTCAGATGATCACGCTGCGGCACTTGCTGACGATGACGGTGCCTTACAAGCGGATGCTTAATCCGTATCCCAAATATTTTGCTAGTCCCGATTGGGTGAAGTTTTCTTTGGAAGCAATCGGGGGCAGAGGCCGTGTGGGTGAATTTACGTATGCGCCTTTGATTGGGCCGGATATTTTGTCGGGGATTTTGGTGAAGGCAACGGGGCAATCGGTGTTGGATTTTGCCCAGGAAAATTTGTTTGAGCCGCTGGGAGATGGCGGCAATATGATTTATGTGAATCCGCAGAAACAATTGGTGGTTTCCATGACGGGGTTGTTTGTGCCGAAAGCGAAGGACCGGTTGGCGTTGATTCAGCAGGAGATTGAGGTGCTGTTTTAGGTGTTTAAGCTGCATGATTTCATATTTTAATCATGCAGCTTATTATGTAAATAGCCCGTGAACTTGAGAGCATGTCCACGTCTAAAAAACAAATTATTTAATTAGTTGTTGACAGCGTTTTCTGTGCGTGCTATGATTTCTTTAGATATATGTGGAGTGTAACTGATACGATCAGGCACCACCAAATCTACTGTAGTTTTTTACTACGTTAGTTTGGTGTTTTTTTGTTTTTCTAGCCATAAAGACAAGAGGTGATGGGATGTATTCGATGATAAAATCACTAAACAATAATCTCGTTTTGGCAGTGGACGAACACCAAGAAGAATTTGTATTGTTCGGGAAAGGTATCGGGTTCAAAATGAAAAAGGGGGACATTGTAGATCAGACACTAGTGATTAAGACGTTTCAATCGAAGAACCGTGAGCAGGATTTCAGTGCTTTTTTCGATAGTATTTCGCCAGAGATTCTGACAGCTTGTGAAAAAATCATCGAACAAGGGGAAGCTGAATTGAACAAGAAAGTGAATGCCAGCATCATTATTTCCTTATCGGATCATCTTCAATCAGCTGTAGATCGATATCAAAATGAACAAGAAATACCAGAAAATTCGTTACAATGGGAGATTCCCTTCTTATACTATAAAGAATATCAAGTAGGTAAAAAAGCATTGAAGATCATCAAAGATATTGTGGGTATCCAATTACCAAAGCTGGAAGCCTCCTTTGTTGCTTTGCATTTTGTTAATGCGCAGGACGGCTTGGAATCGATGGATGAAACCTTGTTAATAACGGAAATTACTAAAAGTATTGTAAAAATTATTCAATCTTTGTACGCGATCTCTTTAAACAAGGAAAGCATAAGTTATTCACGTTTTGTAACGCATATCCGCTATTTCATGAATCGGCAGCTGCATAATCAGGTATTGGCACCTAGTTCTGACAGTAAGTTGTTTGAAATCATTCAAGCCCAATATCCGATGAGTTATGCTTGCGGCCTAATGATCCGCGAGATGTTGAAAAAAGAGTACCAGTTGCAGATCAATGATGATGAAATGGTGTATTTAATCATCCATATTGAACGAGTTGTTTCAGAGACAAAAATTGAAAAAACAGTAATAGGTGTGTAACGTAACCGGCATTAACCTAAACAAATCAGCTGAAGAATCAGTGTGTATTTGTTTAGGTTTTTTGTTTGCCAAAATAAGGAGCTGAGAAAAATGACGAATAAAGAATTAGCAAAAGCAATTATTGAAAATATGGGTGGGAAAGATAATGTTACGCAAAGTTGGCATTGTATCACTCGGCTGCGCTTCAATGTGCTAGATAAAAATAAGATTCAATTGGAGGAGGTCAAAAAGCTGGATGGTGTAATTGGTGCTCAGTTTTCCGGCGGACAGTTTCAAGTAATTATTGGCAATGAAGTAGTTAACGTCTTTAACGAGGTCAGTAAAATCTTGGGGTTGAAGGAAGAGAGCAGCAACCAGGAAGGTGAGAAAGGGAACATTGTTGAACAAGTGTTTGACGTCATTTCAGGAGTTTTTACACCGATTTTACCTGCCATCACTGGTAGTGGTCTGTTAAAGGGAATCATGGCGATTTTAGTAGCGGTCAACTTATTGCCGGATCAAGGTGCTACTTATCTGATCTTGAACGGAATTTCGGATGCCGCATTTAAATTTTTGCCGTTTCTAATTGCTTTTTCCGCTGCGAAAAAGTTCCAAACCAATCAGTCGCTGGCGGTGGCTTTAGCGGGAATTTTGATGTATCCCTGGCAGGAGCTAATCAATAATTCTGAAATCACCAACTTACCGTTTTTGGGCTTTATGTCTATTCCAGTTGGAAACAGTTATGCCTCGTCGGTGCTGCCGATAATTTTGGGTGTCTGGCTATTAAGCTTCGTTGAAAAATTAGCCAAGAAGGTTACGCCGAAGTCATTGAATATTGTCATTATTCCATTGATTAGCTTGTTAATCACCGCACCTTTGTTACTAGCCTTCATTGCTCCATTAGGAACGATGATTGGGACTTACTTGGAACGCTTCTTCACAATGCTATTTGATGTAGCGGGACCTTTCGCGGGTGCTTTGATGGGTGGATTGATGCCGTTAATCGTAATTACTGGGATGCATTATGCTTTCTTTCCTGGAAGCTTTGCCAGTTTTGAACGTTTCGGCTATGACATTATGCTGTTGCCGATGAGCTTAGTTTCTAATTTAGCACAAGCGGGTGCGACACTGGCAGTCTTTTTCAAAACCAAGGATTCCAAAATGAAACAAATTGCTTTTTCGGCTTTCGTACCTGCGATGTTTGGGATTACCGAACCAGCGATTTATGGAGTAACGATGAAGTTGAAGAAACCATTTTATGCCAGCTTAATCGGTGGTGCTGCTGGTGGAGCGATCTTTGGGGCATTTACAGTTAAGGCCATGAGTTTTACCGTTCCGGGGATCTTGGCCTTGCCAACTTATTTGGAGGACGCTTCGAATAACTTCATTTTCGCTTTAGTCGGGGTATTTGCCAGCTTTGTCGTAGCATTTGTCACAACATTAGTTTTGAAGTTTGAAGATACTGATGTGAAGACAGAAGTAGTTGCAACCGAGGAAATTGTCAAACGAGAAGGTCCAACTCATATCGTCGCTCCAATTTCTGGAGAAGTAAAACTTTTGGCCGATTGTCCGGATTCTACCTTCGCTTCCGAAATGGTCGGTAAAGGAGTGGGTATCATTCCAAGTGAGGGTAAAGTGGTGGCTCCATTCAATGGTGTAATAACATTGACAACCGAAACTAATCACGCCATCGGAATCACTTCTAATGAAGGGGTGGAGCTGTTGATTCATGTAGGAATCGACACGGTAGGAATGAAAGGCAATGGTTTTTCTCGTCAAGTAAATGAAGGAGATGTCGTTCAAACAGGAGATATCTTATTGAACTTTGATATTGAAAAAATCCAAGCAGCCGGCTTCAGTTTGTTTTCACCGGTGGTAGTTACGAATACGGCAGACTTTTTAGATTTAATTTCCGCAGCAGACCACGGCATCGTGTTGTCGGGGCAGGATGATTTAATTATTGGGATTAACTAATTTTAATAGAAAAAGAGGAGGAGTTTTTTATGAGAGAAGTACAAACTGGATTTCCAAAAGGATTTTTGTGGGGCGGAGCGACAGCAGCCAACCAAGTTGAAGGGGCTTATTTAGAGGATGGCAAAGGTCTTTCAACTTCGGATTTCGCAGCCTACAAAGATCCGTATCAAACTGGTAAAGTAGACAACTTTACATTTAATGTAACTTCAAAGGAATTGGCGGCATATAAAGAACAGCCAGATAATTACTTGTTCCCGAAACGCTGGGGCATTGATTTTTATCATCGTTATAAGAAAGATATTGCATTGTTTGCAGAAATGGGATTTAAAACGTATCGTTTCTCTATTTCATGGGCTCGGATTTTTCCAACTGGTCTAGAAGCTGAACCAAATGAAGCCGGCTTGGCGTTTTACGATAAGGTAATTGATGAATGCTTGAAGTACGAAATCGAACCTTTAGTAACCATGTCCCATTACGAAATGCCAATTGCCTTAACGGAAAAATACAACGGCTGGGCGAGTCGTGAACTTGTACCATTGTTTGAAAAATACTCCCGGGTATTGTTTGATCGCTACAAAGGCAAGGTAAAGTATTGGATCACCTTTAATGAAATGAACATGAATTTGAACAGTCTGTACACTGGTTCTGGTATTTTGGAGGATCTAATTGATCCAAAAGACAAAATGCAAGTGACTTATCAAGCCTCTCATCATCAATTTGTAGCAAGTGCATTGGCAGTAAAATTAGCACATAAAATGATGCCGGATGCAAAAATCGGCTGTATGATTAATCAAATCGAAGCCTACGCTAAAACTACAAAACCAGAAGATCAGCTGCAGGCTTTGAAATCTGGTCAGCTAAATATGTTTTATCCAGATGTGCAGGCTCGTGGTGAATACCCATCCTATATGGTACGCTATTTTGCAGACAATAATATTCAATTAGTTTTGGAAGCGGATGATGAGAAAATTTTGAAAGAGGGGACAGTTGATTACGTGGCAATCAGCTATTACATGACACACGTAACGGAAGCTCGAGAGGATGCTGCTGAATTAGCCGGTGCTTTTGACAGTCCGATTAAGAATGAATACTTGGAATTGTCTCAGTGGGATTGGCCGATTGATCCAATTGGTCTCCGGATTTCCTTGATGAAATTGTACGATCGTTATGGTTTGCCGTTGTTTGTCTGCGAAAATGGTTTAGGTGCCAAGGATGAGTTAACGGAAGATGGTAAAGTTCATGATGATTATCGCATTGATTATTTGAAAAAACATGTCATTCAAATGAAGGAAGCAATCAAAGACGGTGTTGATTTGATGGGCTATACTACTTGGGGCTGCATTGATCTAATCAGTTGTGGAACTTCTCAGATGTCTAAGCGTTACGGATTCATTTATGTGGATCAGGATGACGAAGGAAAAGGTAGCTTGGATCGTTACCGGAAAGATTCCTTCTATTGGTATAAGGATTTGATTGCGGTGAATGGGAATGAAGAAATGAAATAAGAAAATATCTGAAAAAAGCAGACGACTGTCAGTAGCTATGCTGAGCGTTGTTTGCTTTTTTATGATCTTTTAGATAATAATTATCGCTGATGTTGACCTAATAGTGATAATGATTTACAATGTGGGTATAACAATTGTTTGAGCATAGGCCTATCATGTTTTTTCGAAAGTAGGTGATAAAGATGGAGGACAGGTAAATGGATAATCATAATTTGGAATTAATGAGTAAGAAGATTGAATCTTTGGGAACGGCATTGACTAATGCAGATCAGAAGATAGCGGATTATTTATTAGCGAATCCAGAGCAATTTATTTCGCAGACAATCACACAGATAGCTGAAAGTGTCGGAACTAGTATTGCAGGTATCACTCGTTTTGTAAAAAAAATGGGGTATGATAAGCTGCCGGATTTTAAAATCGCTTTAACGAAAGATTTGGAATCGAATGCATCGATTCCTTATGAGGATATCTCTAGTCAGGACAGCATTACTGAACTGTCCAAAAAAGTGATTGCCCACAATATTCAAGGATTAATGGATCTAGAAGGTAGCTTAAATGAAGAAAATTTGAATGTTTGTTTAGATATTCTAACGCAATCGAAAAAAATCAGCTTTGTTGGTTTTGGTGGTTCTGTTTCTGTGGCTCAAGACGCCTATCTGAAATTCTTGCGCTTAGGGAAAACAGTGGAGTTATTATCTGATGTTCATATGCTGACAATATCGGCTTCAGTTGAACATCCCAATCATGCAATTGTAGTAATAAGCCATGAGGGTGCAAATACAGATTTGAATGCTGCTTTAAAGATTGCTAAGAAAAATGGTGCACAAATTATCGCCATTACACAATTTTCTCAATCACCATTAACTAAGATATCAGATGTTTGCCTATACACGTTTGCTAAAGGTTTCAATTATAAGCCAGAACCATTAATTTCAAGAGTGACGGAATACACGATTGTCGACCTTTTGTACGTTGCGTTTAGTATTTATTCTGAAAATAACTTACAGAAAAATTTGAAGATAATCAGCGAAAACTTGAAGCAGTTCAAGAATTATGAAATCTGATGAGAAAGGAAGTTTAGTATGGAAATCGGATTTGTCGGATTAGGAAAAATGGGTATCGAAATGGCAACTAGAGGAGTCAAAGCCAACCACGCACTAGTAGGCTATGATTATTCGACTGATGCTATTCAGTCAGCGGAACAAAGAGGAATTCGTTGTGTCACCAGCTTGAAGGAATTACTTGATAGTTTGGAAAAACCAAGAATGATCTGGCTCCAAACACCTCCAGGCGAGCCGACACAAAAATTAATTCGTGAGTTAGGAGAGGTACTAGAATCGCAGGATGTCATTATTGACGCAGGAAATTCAGATTTTAGAGATTCGGTAAAAAATGCAGCTTTCTTAGAACAAAAGAATATTCATTTTGTCGATGTGGGTGTAAGTGGTGGAATTGCCGGTGCGAAAAATGGCTGCGGCTTATTAGTCGGAGCTTCTGAGGAGAATTATCAAGGGCTAGTTCCTTTTTTTAAAGCATTAGCAGCACCGAATGCTTATTGTTTATGTGGAGCACCTGGAGCGGGACACTATGCAAAAACTATTCATAACGGTGTGGAGTACGCAATTATGCAAGCGTATTCAGAAGGTTACGAAATGCTAAGTTCTTCTGAAATTGATGTTGATGTATTAGCAGTGTTGAAAGCATATCAAGGTGGATGCTCAATTCGTTCGCATTTATTGGAAAAAGTGATTGAGGCTCTTGAGCCAGATGTCACCTTGAGTGGAGTGGAAGGATATGTCGCCGATTCTGGGATGGGACGTTGGACAGTTGAAGAAGCTATCCGGCTAAAAGTGCCCACACCAACTATTTCTGCAGCGCTACAAAGTCGTTTCCGATCTCAGCAGGCTGATTCCCCGCAAATGCAATGTATTGCAGCCTTAAGAGGAGCAATTGGTGGTCACCCGGTTAAACGAAAAGAGGTCACTCTATGAGAATCAATGAGTTATTTCAACGAAATATTGATGAATTACAAGCAATTCAGAAACAAGTTTCGACAGTGGAGCTTGCTGACAGTGCCCAAGCCTTTGAAGATGTGAATCGGGTCTTCTTTAGTGGGATGGGACGTTCTGGAAACATGGTTAAAGCGCTGGCTATTCGCTTCATGCACTTAGGCTTTGAAACATATGTCGCAGGTGATGCCAGCACCCCTTCTATTCAGGCGGGAGATTTGCTGGTAGCTGTCACTTCATCAGCCAAAACAAAGGTCACCTTGAATCATATCGAAACAGCTGAAAAGCAAAAGGCTAAGATACTATTGATTTCTTCTAAAAGGGAAAACCCGAACTTGTCAGACTATTATCTTTGCCTGCCAGCAAAAACGGAGGTTCCTTCAATGCAGCATGCAGGTTCGTTGTTTGAACAATCTGTTTTGATAGCTGTTGATGCAATAGCTGCCTATTTAATAGAAGAGAAACAAATATTAACAGAGTATATGGATGGAAGGCATGCGAATCTACAATAAACCTAGGGGAGGGTTAAAATATGGAGAGCGCAGTTTCTTTAAAAGTTAGAGTTCAAAAAATGGGTGCATTTCTCAGCTCTGAAGTAATGCCGAATATCGGTGTTTTTATCGGCTGGGGGATTTTAGCCGCGCTGGTTATTCCGACCGGTTGGCTGCCTAATGAAAAAATGAATACCTTGGTTGCACCGACGATGAAATACTTGATGCCGATCCTAATCAGTTATACTGGCGGAACAAATATCCACGGTAAAAGAGGTGGTGTTATTGGTGCATTTGCCACGATGGGAATTGTCTTAGGCGCGGAAATGAACATGCTCGCTGGTGCGATGTTTATGGGACCAGTAGCTGCATTGTGCTTGAAAAAATGTGATAAATATTTCGAAGGCAAGATCAAGCCGGGTATGGAAATGATGGTCAACAATTTCACTTTAGGTATTATCGGATTGCTGTTGATGATTTTAGGCTTTCTAGCAATTGTTCCAATTATCGAATTTTTGATCGGTATTTTAAGCGGCGGCGTTAATTTCTTACTGGAAAAAAGGGTTTTACCATTAATGGCGTTATTAGTTCAACCAGCGAAGGTATTGTTCCTGAATAATGCTGTGAATCATGGGATTATGATTCCTTTAGGGATTGACCAAGTAGCTCAGGCAGGGAAATCAGTTCTATTTATGATTGAAGCCAACAATGGATGTGTATTGGGTGTTGCCTTGGCTTTTTCGATATTTGGGAAAGGAACAGCCAAAAAAGCTGCTCCAGGGGCAGCCATTATCAATTTTTTTGGTGGAATCGGCGAAGTTGTTTACCCCTTTGTTCTAAGTAAACCGCTAACTTTACTTGGAATGATCGGAGGTAGTATGGTATCACTGTTCGTAATACAAATTTTTGGCGGAGGCACGGTAGCGCCTATTTCCCCTGGAAGCTTTTTCGCACTTGCTTCAGTATCCACCCGAGAAACGCTAGTTGTAAATGTTGTTTCCTACTTTTCTGGAATGATCGTCTCCATGCTAATTGCAGGCTTCTTCTTAAAAATTGACCGAAAAACCGAAGAAATGATCCTACCAGAAACAGAGGTAAATACTGAGAATAATTCAACTCCAACCATTGATAATTATATCACAAGCGATCATAAAAAAGCAGTTAATCGAATTGTTTTTGCCTGTGATGCCGGGATGGGTTCCAGTGTGATGGGGGAATCCATTATGAAGAATCAGTTAAATAAAGCAATGCTGGATATTGAAGTCATTCATTCTTCGGTTGCTTCTTTGCATGAGCACATTCAGGAAAATGATTTAGTTATTACTACGCAACCTTTGGAAGATCGGGTAAAGGATGTTCTAAAGAATCACTCGCTTGAAAATCAAGTTTATCCAGTGGATAACTTATTAAATGCTGAAGTCTATAATCAGTTGATTAAGGAAATTTTCCAAAAATGATGGAGGAAGCCCAAAATATGATCATGCTTGACGAAAAAAATATTGTATTAAACGCTAAATTTACGGATAAATGGTCAGCGATTCAAGCCTGTGGAAGAATACTGTTGGAAAATGGGTATGTGAAATCGGGTTACTTGGATGAAATGATCGCTCGCGAGAAAAGCACGAGTGTCTATATAGGGAGCGGCGTTGCAATTCCTCATGGTTTAGCAGGGTACAGTAAAAATATTATTCACTCTGGACTGTCTTTTGTTCAAGTGCCAGAAGGTGTTGATTTTGATGGAAATACAGCCTACTTATTAATTGGCATAGCGGGAAAAGGAGACGAGCATTTGCAACTGCTAAGCCAAGTTGCTTTAACTTTGATGGATGAAAGTCGAGTTGCAAAGTTAGTAACGACGAACAAAAAAGCAGACGTGATGGAGCTTTTGAAGAAATCGAACTAAATATGTAGAGAGCTATCTTCTGAAAAAACACAATTGAAGATAGCTTTTTTGTGTTTTAAGCGAAAAAATGTTCATTCCAGCTTTTATCCTCTATAGTAAGTATAGAAGAAACT
>LIDZ01008465.1_pt1 | contig 16124 bp, 13 predicted proteins | sample 644651 | NCBI WGS metagenome assembly LIDZ01 (sample SAMN03856242, study PRJNA289617) | food metagenome | isolation source: wine grapes on drying loft during traditional withering process | host: Vitis vinifera cv. Corvina | place: Italy: Gargagnago di S. Ambrogio di Valpolicella | collected 2014-01 | reverse complement strand
AAAAAAATCCTGTGTCTTCCGAAGGGTAGCTCAGAAAACGACACTGGTAGGGTTTACCACGATTACATTTCTGTAAGGTTTACGGGAACAAAAGCGCAGCCGTTGAAGGCGACTATCCATTTCAGTCTGCCAAGCGCGCCGAGAGTAGCTGTCCAAACTGTAATCTTCCCCTCAGCTACCTGAAAGGTACAGGCCCTTAGTATTTACCTCAGCGCCAAACGCGCTCCACCTGAATGGGCCAACCCTTTACCGGGTACCTAAAACTGAGGATTTACTTATGAACGCTGCCAAAATTCTTCTCGTTACCCTCGCGCTGGGCGCATCTTCCTTGGCACTTGCCGAAGGTGGGGGTGACCGTTTGTCTGCTCGCATGGCCGAAGCCCGTGAAACGGCTATGTCAGCCTACAACGCAAAAGCCGCTTCGCAGGAGGCAACTGAAGTGGCGCAAGAAGGTCCAGAAGCGAAGCCAAAGCACTGCTAACCTCCTTGGCAAGCTTACAGAAATGTAATCGCCGTGTTGGTTAGGCTGTGCCACTCTTTGAGACGAATTCGTTCAAGTATTGTTTTCAAGCGCAACCGCAGTAGATTTTTCCAACTATCAGGCAGAAATATGCAATCGAAAACGTCGCGACGCACTTTCGTCAAGGGCCTGACGGCCATGGGGGTTCTAGGTGGCCTGGGTCTCTGGCGAAACCCGTCGTGGGCGCTTTCAGGGCCTAGTCAACTGAACACGCTTACCGGCACTGATTTTGATCTTTCAATCGGTGAGATGCCTGTAAACATCACCGGCAAACCGCGTACGGCAATGGTTATTAACGGTGGGCTTCCGGGGCCCCTATTGCGCTGGAAAGAAGGCGATACTGTAACCCTTAGGGTGCGCAACAAGCTGCGCGATCACACATCGATCCATTGGCACGGTATTATTTTGCCCCCCAATATGGATGGTGTACCAGGACTAAGCTTCGCCGGCATCGAGCCGGACGGGATGTACGTTTATAAAATCCACGTCAAGCAGAATGGCACTTACTGGTACCACAGCCATTCCGGTTTCCAAGAGCAGGCTGGCGTTTATGGGCCATTAGTGATTGAAGCCAAGGATCCCGAGCCTTTTGCGTATGACCGCGACTATGTAGTGATGCTGACCGATTGGACTGACGAAGACCCCGCTTCGTTGATGCGAAAGCTGAAAAAACAATCGGATTACTACAACTACAACAAGCGCACGGTTGGCGATTTTATCGAGGACGTCCACAAGCAAGGCTGGTCAGCGACCATGGCTGACCGAAAAATGTGGGCTGAAATGAAGATGAACCCCACTGACCTGGCCGATGTGAGCGGGGCTACCTACACCTATCTCCTGAATGGCCACGCGCCGAACACGAACTGGACGGGCGTTTTCCGTCCAGGTGAAAAGATTCGGCTTCGCTTTATCAATGGTTCCTCCATGACGTATTTCGACATGCGTATCCCTGGCCTGAAAATGACGGTGGTCGCCTCGGATGGACAGTACGTGAAGCCTGTCACCGTTGACGAGCTGCGCATCGCGGTGGCCGAGACCTATGACGTCATTGTTGAGCCTACCGAGCAGGCGTACACCTTGTTTGCTCAGTCGATGGACCGTACTGGTTTCGCGCGCGGCACCCTGGCGGTTCGTGAAGGCCTCTTAGCGCCCGTACCGCCCCTTGATCCTCGACCACTGGTGACCATGGCGGACATGGGTATGGGCGGTATGGATCACGGTTCGATGGGCGACATGGGCAGCATGCAAGGCATGGAGGGAATGGACCACGGCGCAATGGGCGCAGGGGACAAGGGCATGGACAGTATGTCTGGCGCACCCATGCAGGGCATGGACGGCGGGCAGACGCAGGGCATGGACCATAGCAAAATGTCAGGCATGGACCACGGGTCCATGGGAGACATGGCCGGCATGGCGGGGATGTCAGGCATGGGTGACATGCCGATGCAAGCCCACCCGGCTACCGAGAAGGACAACCCGTTGGTTGACATGCAGGCCATGAGTCCTACGCCTAAATTGGATGATCCCGGATTAGGCCTGCGCAATAACGGTCGTCGGGTGCTTACGTATTCTGATTTGCGAAGCACCTTTGAAGACCCGGACGGCCGAGAGCCCGGGCGAACAATCGAGCTGCACCTGACAGGCCATATGGAAAAATTCGCCTGGTCATTCAATGGGGTCAAGTTCGCTGATGCTGAGCCCCTGCGATTGAAATATGGCGAGCGAGTGCGCGTGGTACTGGTAAACGACACCATGATGACCCACCCCATTCACCTGCACGGGATGTGGAGCGACCTCGAGGACGAGAACGGCAACTTCATGGTGCGCAAGCACACGATTGACATGCCTCCTGGCTCCAAACGCAGTTATCGAGTCACCGCGGATGCGCTTGGCCGTTGGGCCTATCACTGCCATCTCCTGTTCCACATGGAGATGGGCATGTTCCGTGAAGTCCGGGTAGAGGAATGACAGGTATGGACACATTACTAGCCCGCAATGGGAAGCGTCTGGCGATCACAACGAGCCTGATGCTGGCCCCATTTGCCTATGCGGCAGCGGAAGACACCATGCAGGGGATGGATCATAGCCAGATGCAGGGTATGGACCACAGCCAGATGCAGGGTATGGATGACTCCATGACGAGCATGGCCTCGTCCCCCCAAAAGCCTGCTCCGACTCAGAGCCGTACGCCCATCCCCGCGATTAACGCAGCGGACCGCGCCGCCGTCTATAAATCGGACGCGGGCCACACGGTGCATGATGAGTCGATCAACTACATGCTCCTGTTCGATCAGCTTGAATGGCAGGACGCTGACGGCGGCAGCGCGCTGAACTGGGATTTCACCGGTTGGGCTGGTGGCGACATCGACAGACTGTGGGTGCGCTCGGAAGGTGAGCGGCTCAATGGCAAAACCGAAGAAGCGGAAGTTCAGGCCCTCTGGGGCCATGCTGTTGGCCCCTGGTGGGATGTTGTGACAGGCGTTCGCCAGGATTTCAAGCCAGGAGATCCGCAGACCTGGGCCGCTTTTGGTCTTCAAGGCCTGGCGCTGTACAACTTCGAAGCCGAGGCTACGGTCTTTATTGGCGAAGGCGGCCAAACAGCCATGCGCCTTGAAGGTGACTACGACATCCTTCTGACCAATCGACTCATCCTGCAGCCTACTGCCGAGGTCAATTTCTACGGCAAGAATGACCCACAGAGGGGTACCGGTGCGGGTCTGGCCGAGAGTGAAGTCGGCGTACGACTGCGCTACGAAATCCGCCGCGAGTTTGCCCCCTACATTGGTGTGACCTGGAACCGGTCATATGGGAACACGGCCGATTATGCCCGCGACGAGGGTGAGGATCGTAGTGAAGCCCGCCTGGTTCTCGGCGTGCGCCTGTGGTTCTAACCGCTACATTCACCCAGTAATTACCCCAATCGAACAGCCATCCGCTGTGAGGAGCGTTTTATGTCTCTCTTGAAGTCCACAGGTATCGCCACCCTTCTTGCTGCCGGCATGCTGGCAAGCGCCCTGGCTCAAGCCCATCCGAAGCTTGTGTCTTCCACGCCTGCGCAAGGGGCTGATGGTGCTGCGCCGGAGAAGGTCGAGCTTCATTTCTCGGAAAACTTGGTCACCCAGTTTTCCGGTGCCAAGCTGATCATGACGGACATGCCTGGCATGCCTAATTCCCCTATGTCGGTAAAAGCAAGCGTGGCCGCTGGCAGCGATCCTAAGACGATGGTCATTACCCCAGCGTCGCCGCTCACGACGGGCAGCTATAAGGTGGAATGGCGCGCGGTCTCGTCCGATACCCATCCCATTACAGGCAACGTCACCTTCAAGGTGAAATAAGCATGGCCGATCCACTCAGCATCGCGCTTCGTTTTGCGCTTTATACCGACCTGATGGTGTTGTTTGGCTTGGCCCTTTTCGGCTTGTACAGCTTGAGGGGAACGGAGCGCCAGTCAGGCGCGGTGCTGAACTTCAAGCTATTACTCACCGGGACAGCCGTGCTGGGAGCGTTGCTGTCCCTTGCCGCGCTGTTGCAGATGACTAAGGCAATGAGTGGTGCTACTGAGTGGGAGGAGCTTTTCCCTCATATCAAAATGATGCTGGCAGAAACCGAGGTGGGTTTTTCCTGGAACGTACGCATGGCGGCCCTTGCCATGATAGCGGTCGCTGGTCTGCTAACCAGCCGCAGCCCGACAGGCAGTCTTTGGGTGGTCACAGCACTCAGCGGGGTTGCCTTGGCCACACTGGCCTGGACGGGCCACGGTGCTATGGATGAAGGAAGTCGCCGTTTCTGGCATTTTGCGACCGACATCGTGCATTTGTTTGCCGCAGGCGGCTGGGTAGGTGCTCTGGTGGCCTTTGCCTTACTGCTGCGAGCTAAAAAGGTAGATAACCACGGTTCTGTGAAGATCCTGGCGCGGACGCTAACCGGCTTTGAATCAGCAGGTGGTGTCATCGTCGCGACCATCCTGGTCACAGGGATAGTCAACTACCTGTTCATCGTTGGCCCCCAGTTGGACAGCCTGGCTGATACCACGTACGGGTGGTTGCTGATGGCTAAACTGGTGCTGTTTACGGCAATGATTGGTTTGGCCTCGTTGAACCGCTTTCGGCTCAGCCCTCACCTTGAGCATTCCATTGGGCACGGGGACTACACCGGGGCCGCCAAGGCCTTGCGTTGGAGTATGGCCACAGAGCTTGCTGCAGCGGTGGTTGTTCTTGGGCTGATCGCCTGGCTGGGTACGCTCAGCCCGGAGGTGGAGATGGCGATGCAATAGTTTGCGCTACTGGCTGTGCATTAAGCCTGGCTCAGATGCTAAGAAGAGCCAGGCGACTCCTCTTGCGGAGTGGCTTGTATGGAACCCTTTAAGGCCTGGCATCGTACGCTGCGACCGTTTCCTGCTGTCCGGCAACAGTTACCCCGATGACCTTGTAAGCGTGCCGGGCAGTGCCCTGCTCCATGCCCGGAGAACCCGGCGGCATGCCTGGGACCGCAATCCCCACTAGGTCTGTACGCGTGTTCAGCGCTTTGAGCTGTTCTGCCGGCACATGCCCTTCCACGAAGCGCCCGTTGATGACAGCGGTATGGCACGAGCGCAGTCCCTGCGGCACACCAAGCTGCCCCTTCACAGCAGTCATGTCTTGCTCCACCTGGTCATTTACGGTGAAGCGCTCAGCCTCCAGGTGCTTGATCCAGCCTTTGCAGCACCCGCAATTGGCATCACGGTGGACATCGACCTCAAGCGTCTCCGCCGCCTGAGCGGTACTCGCGATAAGCAGGGCCGCCAAGGTCATGATCGTCTTTCTTTTCATCGTTGCTCCTGATTGAAGCCAGGCCCTTTGGCAAGGGGCTGCTGGAATAGTCACCTGGAATGGAATCCTTCAAGGATATCTTCGAAGCTGCCTAGACCCCATTACAATGCTGTAAGCAAGGCGCGCTATAGCTGGCCCAGCAAGCGTTTCGCTCTATAATCAGCCTCGGTGACAGCCAATGGTTTGGCCCGCTTCATGGAATCCTATGGCTCGCGTGGTTTTTGTACTTGCGCTTATTCTAAGTCTTCTTCTCCCCGCTTATGGCCAGGGTGGCGGGCCGCTGCCAGCGGAGCCATGTCCAATGCAAGTAGTCCAAAAGCGCGCTCAGACACCGTGTGCGGATATGGAGAAAAAGGTCAAGGATAGCCAGACAGCGCCATGCAAATGGGGACAGGATTGCAAAACCAGCTCTCTGATCAGCCTGTTCATCCTACAAATCCCAAAGCCGGGCCCCCTGCCAGTTCACGCCTGCGTAGCTAGGCCAGCGCCTCAAGAGGCCTTCGCTACGCCTTGGCGTCCACCACGCTTCGTGTAATTCCTTTGTCCGAGCGCATTACCAACGGCGCAATACCGCCGGGTCTGCGTATACATTGGTTTCGCATGGAGGCAGGTCATGCCTGTTCGTCCCGCTTTTGCCGCTGGCATATCTAGCGCGCTTGCACTCTTGCTACTTGTAACTGCGGCCCAGCCGGCCCTGGCTGACGCCCTTACTTTCGATTATGCGCTGAAGCTGGCAGAGACAATGGCCCCTGAAAATCTAGCCAGGGCCGCTCAGGTCGCGTCGGCAAATGCCGCCATTCGCCCCGCTGATGCGCTACCTAATCCCAAGCTCTTTCTGGGCATCGATAACTTGCCCGTAGAAGGGCAGCAGCGCTACTCATTGGACGACGACTCAATGACGATGCGTCGGATCGGGGTTATGCAAGAAGTTCCTAACAGCGACAAGCGCCGTGCACGGCGCCATTCGGCTGAAGCCTTCGCTGAGCTTGCGCAAGCCGAGCAGCGCCAGGCTCTGATCAAGGTCAAGCAGGACGTTGCCGCCAGTTGGCTGAGGCTCTTTTATGCTCAGCAACGCTTTTCCGCTTTTGATGACCTGTTGAAACAGCTCAACCTACAACGCTCCACGGTACCTGCGCTGATTGCCGGGGGAACAGCAAAGCCTGCTGACGCCGTGGCGCTCGAACAAGAGACGTTGGACCTTGAAGACAGGCGCGATCAGCTGATCAGTGGTGTAGCCGGCGCCAGGGCACAATTGCGCCAGTTCCTGGGTGCGCAAGGTGACCAGCCCTTGGCTGGGTCGGCGCCTGTATTGGAGTGGTCAGCTACTCATAGCCAGCATGGTCTGGCCCATCATCCCGATATCCAGGCCGCCGCCGCTCGGGTCGGTGAGGCCAAGGCCGAGCTGGGCGAAGCAGTCGCCGAGAAAAAGCCCGACTGGGGCGTGGAGCTTGGTTATGGCAACCGCGACAAGCGATTCGGCGATATGGTCAGCCTACAGGTGACGTTCGACCTTCCACTGTTCACCGGGGCAAGGCAAGGGCCGCGAATCACATCAAGGGAAAAGAACCTCTCGCGCATGGAGCAAGAACAGGAAGTGATGTTACGCAGTCACCAGATGGAGTTGGAATCGGGGCTGGCTGAACAGGATCGCTTACGTGCGGTACTCAGGCGAAGCACCGAGAGCGCTATACCGCTGGCCCAGCGTAGGTTCTCCTTGGAAATGGTGGCTTACAAGGCTGGCAGCGCTGACATCGGCACGGTCGTTTCTGCGCGCCGGCAGCTGATTGAAGCGACTTTGCGCAAGGTCGGGTTGGAGGAAGAGCTGTCGGTTCTGACCGCCAAACTCTTCTTTGCCTACGCGGAGGGCGCGCAATGAAGGGCTCATACGTGATGGGTACGTTGTCCGCCGCCTGCCTGGTAGGCGTGGGGGCTCTGCTTGGTTTTTGGCTCGGCACGGCAAGCGAATCGACAGCTGTCGAACCTGGCACTACCACGACCCAAGCGCGCAACGCGCTGTATTGGTATGACCCCATGAAGCCAGACCAGCATTTTGATAAGCCCGGTCGATCGCCGTTCATGGACATGGCCCTGGTTCCAAAATACGCCGATGAGCAAGCGTCAACATCCTTGGGACTGGCGGCAGGAACAGTGCAAAGCCTGGGTGTTCGAACCGTGCGGGTGCAACGCGGGGCATTGCCATCAAGCATTGATGCCGCCGGCACTTTGGGATACAGCCAGCGGGAGCTGGCCACGGTCCAGGCCCGTGCCGACGCCTACGTTGATAAGGTCTACGGCCGGGCTCCGGGCGACGTATTAGCCGCCGGCACACCGCTTGTAGACCTGCTCATCCCTCAGTGGTCCGCTGCGCAGCTTGAATACCTGGCTGTAAAACAGACCGGAGACTCTCAGCTCACTGCCGCTGCGAAAGAACGCCTTCGCTTGCTGGGAATGCCCGGATCCACCATTGCAGCTGTAGACCGCACCGGCCGAGCGGCTGCCGTACAAACTATCGTGATGCCCATCGCCGGTGAGCTGCTGACCCTCGACGCCAAGGCCGGAATGGCTATCTCCAAAGGCCAGGACCTGGCTCGGATCAATGGGCTTTCGAGGGTATGGCTGGACATCTCCGTACCTGAGGCTCTGACATCCAGTGTGGCGGTGGGCAACCCCATTTCTGCCTTTTTCGTCGCCTGGCCTGGCCAAGCTATACAGGGAAAGATCATTGCCATGTTGCCCTCCGCTGACAGCGCAACGCGGACGGTCACGGTGCGCGCTGAACTACCCAATGCAAACGGGAAGCTTCGTCCAGGCATGTACGCTCAGGTTCGCCTGCAGGGTGAAGAGCAGCCCTCTGTACTCCTAGCCCCGAGCGAAGCCGTAATCCGCAGCGGTAAGCGGTCCTTCGTCATGGTTGCGTTACCCGAGGGGCGATATCGACCGCAGGTGGTCGAACTGGGCAAAGAATCTGGGGGACAAGCAGAAATCGTCAAGGGCCTGGCCGAAGGAGATGAGGTAGTCAGTTCAGGGCAATTTCTGCTTGATTCGGAAGCGAGCCTCCAAGGCCTGCTCGCGCGTGAGGGCCCCTCAGAGGGAGCGCAATGGCACACAAGTACGGGTCAGATCATTGACCTGGACAGCGAGACCGTCACACTGGCCCATGGCCCGTTCCAAAGTCTTGGCATGCCCGGCATGACCATGACCTTCCCACTGGCGAGGCCGGACGTGGCTAAAGGGCTCAAGGTGGGTGATCACGTCGCCATTGGAATTTCCCAAAGCGACGCTGGGCTTATCGTTGAACAGCTCTCCAAGCAGGAGACTGGCCAATGATTCGCCGGCTGATCTACTGGTCTATCGCCAACCGATTCCTGGTGTTGCTAGCTACGCTCGTCGTGGTAGCCGCAGGGCTCTGGGCCGTGCGCAACACACCACTGGACGCGCTGCCTGATTTGTCTGATACCCAAGTCATCATTCGAACCAGCTATCCCGGTCAGGCTCCACAGCTTGTGGAGAATCAGGTGACCTACCCTCTGACCACGATGATGCTTTCGGTGCCAGGCGCAAGGACGGTCCGAGGTTACTCGTTCTTTGGCGACTCGTTTGTCTATGTGCTCTTTGAAGACGGGACTGACCTGTACTGGGCGCGATCAAGGGTGTTGGAGTACCTCAGCCAAGCGCAGGCGCGCATGCCAAAAGGCGTTACGCCTAGTCTGGGGCCTGATGCAACGGGCGTGGGTTGGATTTACCAATATGCGCTCGTTGACCGCTCGGGTAGCCATGACCTCGCTCAGTTACGGTCGATCCAGGACTGGTTCCTTCGGTACGAGCTCAAGTCCCTCCCTAACGTGGCTGAAGTCGCGACAATCGGCGGCATGGTCAAACAGTACCAGGTGGTACTCGATCCCCTGAAGCTGGCAGCGTACGGAGTAACCCAACAGGAAGTGACCCAGGCCATCCAGGGCGCCAACCAGGAAGCGGGTGGTGCGGTATTGGAGATGGCCGAAAGGGAGTACATGGTCAGGGCGTCCGGCTATCTGGAAAGCCTGGAGGACTTCAACAACATTCCTCTTCGGACCTCTCGCAATGGCATCCCGGTGTTGCTCGGGCAAGTTGCCAATATCCAGCTTGGGCCTGAAATGCGGCGCGGCGTTGCTGAGCTGGACGGCAGAGGTGAGGTTGTGGGCGGGGTCATTCTTTTGCGCTCCGGCAAGAATGCACGCGATACCCTGATTGCCGTTAGGGAGAAGCTAGAAAACTTGCGCAGCAGCCTGCCGGCTGGGGTTGAAATAGTCACGACCTATGACCGCTCACAGCTTATCGATCGCGCCGTCAGCAATCTGGGTTTCAAGCTGCTTGAAGAATTTGGGGTGGTCGCGCTGATCTGCCTAGTCTTCCTCTGGCACGTACGTTCCTCGCTGGTGGCCATCGTGACCTTGCCCCTGGGCATCTTGGTTGCCTTTCTTGTGATGCACTACCAGGGCGTCAATGCCAACATCATGTCACTGGGGGGGATTGCGATCGCCATCGGAGCGATGGTCGATGCTGCAGTAGTGATGATCGAAAATGCGCACAAACACATCGAAGCGTGGCAGCAGCAGCATCCTGGGGAGCCGCTGGAAGGCCAGGCTCACTGGCACGTAATCGCTCAAGCCGCTGCCGAGATCGGGCCGGCTGTGTTTTTCAGCCTGCTGGTGATTACGTTGTCTTTCTTGCCTGTTTTTACGCTGCAGGCCCAGGAAGGCAAGCTATTTGGGCCCTTGGCCTTCACCAAGACCTATGCAATGGCAGGCGCGGCAGGGCTCTCGGTGACGCTGGTCCCCGTGCTGATGGGTTACTGGATCCGGGGAAGGATTCCATCCGAGCATCAGAACCCTCTCAACCGCGGGCTGATCGCGGTGTACCGCCCGGCAATCGACACGGTTCTGGCGTGGCCAAAACTCACCTTGCTTATCGCCGCCCTGGTGTTTCTCTCGACGCTTTGGCCTTTAAGCCGACTAGGGGGAGAATTTCTTCCTCAAATGGATGAAGGCGATTTGCTGTACATGCCATCGGCCTTGCCTGGTTTATCGGCCAGCAAGGCGAGCCAGCTACTCCAACTTACTGACCGAATGATCCTCACAGTTCCTGAAGTGGATCGGGTATTCGGCAAGGCGGGACGTGCGGATTCAGCTACCGATCCGGCGCCGTTGGAAATGTTCGAGACTACTGTACGGTTCAAGCCCAAGGAGCAATGGCGAGCCGGGATGACCCCTGAAAAGCTGATCGAGGCGCTGGACAAGGCGGTACAGGTCCCAGGCCTTTCGAACATTTGGGTGCCCCCCATTCGCAACCGCATCGACATGCTTGCCACGGGCGTTAAAAGCCCGGTAGGGATCAAGGTCGCGGGCACCTCGCTTGCGCAGATAGACCAGGCAACTCAACAGATCGAGGCCGTGGCCAAGCAAGTCGCCGGCGTCCAATCCGCACTGGCGGAACGGCTGACAGGAGGACGCTACGTAGACGTACGTATCAATCGCCAGGCCGCAGCGCGTTATGGCATGAATATCAGTGATGTGCAGGCAGTGGTTTCCGGTGCCATTGGCGGAAGCAACATCGGCGAAGTCGTAGAGGGGCTCGCCAGATACCCTATAAACCTGCGCTACGGACGCGAATGGCGAGATACGGCACAGGCGCTAAAAGGGCTCCCCGTCGTCACCAGCAGCGGCCAGCAAATTACCCTATCGATGGTGGCAGATGTCAGCATCACCGACGGCCCACCGATGCTGCGTAGCGAAAATGGCCGGCTTTCGGGTTGGGTCTATGTGGACGTGCGTGGGCGCGACCTTGCCACGACAGTGAAAGAGCTTCAGACACAGATAGCATCCCGGGTCCAACTCGCCCCCGGCCTCACTGTCTCGTACTCGGGTCAGTTCGAGTACCTAGAGCGGGCAAACCAGCGCCTGCTGTGGGTGATACCGGCTACACTGGCGATCATTTTCGTGTTGCTGTACTTCACCTTCGGTACGGCCAGCGAGGCGGTACTCATCATGGCAACGCTGCCTTTTGCGTTGTCCGGTGGGATCTGGCTGTTGTATGTCCTGGGTTATAACCTGTCCATCGCTACAGGCGTGGGCTTCATCGCCCTTGCCGGCGTTTCTGCCGAGTTTGGCGTCATCATGCTGGTGTACCTGCGCAGCGCCTGGTCGCCCCGCCTCGCAGCAGGACATGGAACCGAGCAGGATTTGACAGAAGCTATCAAGGAAGGCGCAGTGCTCAGGGTGAGGCCCAAGGCGATGACGGTAGCCGTGATCATCGCGGGGCTGCTGCCCATACTCTGGGGGTCAGGGGCCGGTTCGGAGATCATGAAGCGCATAGCAGCACCGATGATAGGGGGTATGCTTACCGCACCGCTGCTATCGATGCTACTGATTCCAACATGCTATTTCCTCCTCCAGGCTCACCGTATTCGAGCGCGACGACGACTGAAGATCTGAGTACCTGACGGTACCCTGATTCGTAGGTACCGCAACTGCAGGGCGCCTGGCTTAACACGCTGGCTGGTCTGACATCGGCACTTTGCGCTATTTGCCCTTGACTCCGGCCAACGAGTCGAGAATGGCGCAGGTAGAATCGTTATTGCCCTGGCATTCATTGATCAAGGCCTGCAGCGTATCGCGCAGGCTGATGAACTCCTCGATTTTGCGGTTCAAGTCCTGCACATGAGCATTGGCCAGCGCTTTTACGTCGGCACTGGCACGGTGTCGGTCGCGTTGCAGTTCGAGCAGGGTGCCGACTTCCTCCAAGGAAAAGCCCAGGTCTCGAGCACGTTTGAGAAAAGCCAGGGTATTCAAATCGGCAGGCCGGTACTGGCGATAACCGCTTGCTGTTCGTATGGCAGGCTCAAGCAAACCAATACTTTCGTAATAGCGCAGCATCTTGGGCGTCAGCCCACTGGCGTGTGCAGCTTGGCTGATGTTCAAGGTATGTCCTCCAATGCCGGTTGCCAGCGTTTGAGCAGCAAGGCATTGCTGACCACGCTTACGCTTGAAAAGGCCATGGCTGCGCCGGCAAAAACCGGATCGAGGAGGCCGAACGCTGCCAATGGGATGCCAATCACGTTATAAACGAAGGCCCAGAACAGATTTTGGCGGATTTTGCGGTGGGTGCACCGGGCGATATCCAGCGCTGCCGGTACAAGTCGTGGATCACTGCGCAGTAGGGTGATTCCGGCGGCATGCATGGCCACATCGGTACCGCTGCCCATGGCAATGCCGACATCGGCGGCCGCCAGGGCGGGAGCATCATTGATACCGTCGCCGACCATGGCCACCCGTGTGCCTTTCGCCTTGAGACCTGCAACGACGGCCGCCTTTTCGGCCGGCAGTACCTGGGCATGAATGTTCTCAATACCCGTCTGAGCAGCGATCTGCCGGGCACTGCTCCAGGTATCCCCGGTAATCAAGTGGCTGCTGATCTGACGTGCTGCCAAGGCCGCTACAGCCTGCTGGGCGCCAGGCTTAAGCGCATCGCCAAACGCGAGCAAGGCCAGCACCCTGGGCGCAGCGCCCAGCTCGATCAACCAGGACAAGGTCCGGCCTTCGGCGTCCCATAGCTGAGCGTGTTCAGCTAACGCGCCTGGTTCGAGCCCTAGCTCTTCAAGCCATCGGCCATTGCCCAAGGCAAGCTGCCGGCCTTCGACAGAGCCTTGGACGCCACGACCAGGCAGCGCACGGACGCTGTCAGCCATTGGGGTATCAAGGCCGCGTTCACTACAGGCCGCCAGAACAGCACGACCCAGGGGATGTTCACTACCTCGTTGCAAGCGGCCCGCCAGCGCCAAGGCTTCCGCTTCGGGGATCGAAGCTACCGCCATATGCACCAGATGGGGCTCCCCTGAGGTGAGGGTACCGGTTTTGTCAAAGGCCACCGCTTGCACGGCATGGGCGACTTCCAGGGTTTGTGCATCCTTGATCAGGATGCCGTGACGTGCCGCAACGCCGGTGCCTGCCATGATTGCAGTTGGAGTGGCCAAGCCCAAGGCACAAGGGCAGGCAATGACCAGTACGGCTACCGCGTTGATCAGCGCCGTCTCCCAGTCGCTCCCTGCCAGCAGCCAGCCCACAAGCGTTAACAGGGCAATGCCGAGCACCACCGGCACAAAAATTTCGCTAACCTTGTCCACCAGGCGTTGGATGGGTGCCTTGGCGGCCTGTGCGTCTTCAACCAGACGAATGATCCGCGCCAGTACGCTCTCTCCCCCAAGGGCTGTGACCTGAACGATCAGCGTGCCTTCACCGTTGATGGAGCCACCAATGACCTTGTCGCCGGCTTGTTTGGCCACCGGTCGGCTCTCGCCACTGATCAGGGCTTCGTCCGCATAGCTGTCGCCTGTCTCAATGAGGCCGTCCACCGGGATGCGCTCGCCGGGCCTGACCCGTACACGTTCTTTCAGGCGTAAGTCAGCCACCGCAACCTCCTGCTCACGGCCATCAGCTTCCAGACGTAGGGCGCGCTCGGGCCTCAACCCCTGAAGCGCACGTATGGCTTCACCGGTCTGCCGCTTAGCTCGGCTTTCAAGGTATTTGCCCAGACGGACCAGGCCAATCACGACAGCTGCAGCTTCTAGATAAAGGTGGGGGAACTGGCCGGGCACAGCGGTCACGGCTTGGTAGACGCTCAAGCCATAAGCAGCGCTGGTCCCCAGGGCGACGAGTAAATCCATATTGCCAGTGCGGGCCCGTAGCGCTTTCCAGGCTGCGCGGTAAAAACGGGCACCGAGCAGGAATTGCACCGGTGTGGCCAAAGCGAACTGAAGCCACACCGGCAACATGATGTGAATGCCTAACGGTTGCAGCAGCATGGGCAGCACGAGCGGAGCGGCCAGCAGCAAGGCTGCGATCAACGCCCAGCGCTCCTGTGTGAGTCGAGTATTTTCAGCGGCTGGGACCTTGGTAGTGGGAGGTTGAGCCTGGTAGCCCGCGTTCCTTACGGCGGCGATCAAGGCCTGCACAGACGTGCCTGCTATGGCAGTGACATGGGCCTGTTCGGTGGCCAGATTGACGCTGACCTCGCCCACGCCGGGCACTTTGCGCAAGGCCCGTTCGACACGGTTAACGCAACTGGCACAGGTCATGCCGGTGATGCTCAATACGAGGGTTTCGTCCGGGACCCCGTAGCCGGCGCGGGTAATCGCCTCACGTAAAGCCGGCATGGCGTCCTGCGGCGCTTCAATTCGGGCTTGCTCGTTGGCCAGATTCACACTGGCTTCCTGTACGCCGGCCACTTTCTTCAGCGCACGCTCCACGCGACCGGCACACGCGGCGCAGGTCATCCCTTGGATAGGTAGATTAAATTCAGCCATGCCGGATTCCTCGCTATCAATGAGTAGAGGATCAACCTTGACCTCATGTAAAGGTCAACCTCCAACCGCGCCTAACGCTTAAGAACAGAAGAGGCTTGACCTTGACCTCATGTCAACGTTGAAAGTAGCGCTGCCCCCCATGATTTGGAGACACGCTATGTATCAGTTCAACGTGCAAGGCATGAATTGCGGTCATTGTGTCAAATCGATCACCGCAGCGGTCACGGCTTTGGACAGTGAGGCCACGGTCGATGTGGACTTGGAAAGCCGTACCGTACAGGTTCAAAGCCGCCAGCCAGCGCAGGCCCTGCTCGAAGCAATTCAGGAAAAAGGCTATCCCGCTGAGCTTGCCTGATTCCTGTCCTTCCCTTAGGTTCAGGCTTTCCTAAGACGGTTCTTTGCAAAAGAAACGGCGCCTGGACAGGCGCCGGAGACCAAGGAGCGGAGGTCTTTGAAGAGAGCTGAGCCCAGACTAGCCCTTGGCAGCTGACGTGCACCTGATTGGCCGATTACATTTGTGTAAGGTGGCACCACACCTATCGGTTTGTTGGCAGACTAAACCCATCTGCAAATGAGATCGCTGTCATGAAACTGTTGGTAGCCGAAGACGAACCGAAGACTGGAATCTATCTGCAGCAAGGCCTGCGGGAGGCCGGCTTCAATGTGGACCGCGTGGTCACAGGCACAGATGCCGTTGACCAGGCGCTCAATGAAGCCTATGACCTGTTGATTCTCGACGTGATGATGCCAGGCCTTGATGGCTGGGAAGTCATCAGACGCCTTCGCACCGCTGGCCAGTCCGTACCGGTGCTGTTTCTGACCGCACGCGACGGGGTAGACGACCGGGTCAAGGGCCTGGAGCTGGGCGCCGATGATTACCTGGTTAAGCCATTTGCTTTTTCAGAACTGCTGGCACGGGTGCGAACACTGCTACGGCGCGGCAGCAGCAGCCTGCCGGTTCAAACAAGCCTGCAAATCGGAGACCTTCAGGTGGATTTGCTCAAGCGTCGGGCGACTCGGGGCGGCAAGCGAATCGACCTTACGGCCAAAGAGTTCGCACTGCTGGAGTTACTGATGCGCCGGCAAGGTGAGGTGTTGTCCAAATCGCTGATAGCTTCCCAGGTCTGGGACATGAATTTCGACAGCGACACAAATGTTATCGAGGTGGCGATACGGCGGTTGAGGGCCAAGATTGACGATGACTTCGAGGCAAAACTGCTGCATACCTGCCGGGGGATGGGTTACATGCTAGACGCGCAGGACGAAGGATGAAGCCTGGCTCACTCACCCTGCGCTTGAGCCTTTTGTTTGTGGTCGCGGTCGCCGTCGTCCTCATGATCGTGGGCGTTGCCTTCAACGAGCTGAGCCGTCACCACTTTCGCGCCCTGGATGCGCAAGCGCTGGGAGAAAAGCTGGAAGCGATTAACCAGATCGCGAAGGAATCAGGCGCAAACCCGGA
>LIDZ01015773.1_pt9 | contig 16207 bp, 13 predicted proteins | sample 644651 | NCBI WGS metagenome assembly LIDZ01 (sample SAMN03856242, study PRJNA289617) | food metagenome | isolation source: wine grapes on drying loft during traditional withering process | host: Vitis vinifera cv. Corvina | place: Italy: Gargagnago di S. Ambrogio di Valpolicella | collected 2014-01 | reverse complement strand
CTGCCCGCGAGGCTTTTAGCTTCAAAGCTTCGCGGGCAGAGCCCGCTCCCACAGGGGGGTATCGGGGTTTTCAGGAAATTTCAGTTTCAGCGTCGTTGCAGCCAACTGAGGAATCCGCCTTTGCGGCTCACCGCTGGTGTTTGCAGCAGCAACGCGTGGCTGGTTTGCTGGCGGACAGCCTGCAACTTGTTGAGCGCCTTGCCCACTGCGCTGCTTTGCTCCACGCATTGTTGAGTCAGGGATTTGTCGATGCGATAGATCAGGCTTGAGGTCAGTGCGCTGAAACGCGCCTGCGAAGGGCTATCGGCAAGGATGCTTTGCTCGCCCATGATCTCACCGGGGCCCATGCGCCCGACTTCGATAAAGCCTGTCTCGTCGGCTACCTCGACGGCTACGACCCCGGTACCGATGACCAGCAGATACTCGCTCACCTCGTCTACCTCCAGAATCCGCTGACCCGCCGCAAATTCCTTGGCCACCATGGCCGCAGCCAACTGATCCTTGGCGTCGATGCTCAAGCCTTGGAAAATCTTGACGTCATCGAGCAGCTCCCTTGCCCGCGATACCCCTTGCAGCGTTACCGTGCCTTCGGCCAGGCGGCTGATGCCCGCAGCCTCAAGGTGCCGGTGGGCGAGGTCGAACAGCTGATTGCGCACCTCGCCACGCTTGGAGAGCTCGGCAATAAAGCCGCTGGCGACGTACTCGGTGGCGGTTTCGCCCGATACCTTGACCAGTACTTTGGGCGCTGGCACCGCCAGCAACAGGCGGGTGCCGCGCAGGCTGCGTTCCAAAGCGTCGAGCACTCGTCGTGGGCGCACATGATTAGGCAGTTGCAGACTGATGGACACACCGTGCAAGTCAACCGGGCGGCTGAGATTGATCAGCTTGGCCTTGGCCGCCACCGAGTTGGGTACCACGGCGGTGCTGCCGTCGGTGGTCAGCAGGTAGGTGGCGCGCCAGCTGATATCCAGCACCCTGCCTTCGACGCCATCGATGCTGATGGTGTCGTCCACTTGATACGGTTTGGTGGTGTTGAGCACGATGCCTGAAAACACGTCGCTCAACGTGCTCTGCAATGCCAGGCCGACGATGATCGCCATGGCTCCGGAGGTCGCCAGCAGGCCCTTGACCGGCAGTTGCATCACATAACCCGCTGCGGCGACGATGGCGATGAGAAACACCAGCGCACCGATAACGTCCTGCAACAGGCGCCCGCTGTGGCCGATCCGGTGGGTGAACAGCAGTCCGAGCAGCTCGGTGAGCACCCTTGCCAGATACAGCCACCAGAAGATTGCCAGCGCCGTGGCGCACAGCTGCAACAGCGTATCCTCTGGCCAGGGAGGCGCCAGCAGCGGGCTGACTCCGGCGCCGATGATCATCCAGCTGTACAGCACGAACAGCACCAGGCGGATGCCCACCCGCACGACACGGTATTGCAGGCGCGCCAGTTGCCAGACCACTAGGTCTGCCAGCAGGACGACGGTGGTCCACAGCAGGAGGTGATCGAACACTATTTGGGTCATGGGGCTATCCACAAGTGGGCAGAGCTGAGGGTAGGCGCGCATGGGGCAATGCGCTATTGGCTAAAGGTTGGTGCGCCTGTACCGGCCTCTTCGCCAGCAAGCTGTGCTCCCACAGATGCGCACCTGGCACAGCTTGCTGGCGAAGAGGCCTTGAGCGTTTATCAAGCCTGGAGCGCTGGCGAAGATTAATAGGCAGCCAACCAAGCAAAAAGCGGTTATAAAAATGTTTGACTGTCTACTGAGGCGAGACAATGAACGCGTTTGAAGACATGCGCCTGTTCGTGCAGGTCATGGAATCGGGGAGCTTTACTGCGGCAGCCGACCACCTCGGGCTGTCCAAGCAGTACGTGAGCCGGCGCCTGATGCAGCTTGAGCAGCGTTTGGGCACGCGGCTCCTCAATCGCTCGACGCGCCGCCTCGACGTGACCCCGCCAGGGCAAAGCTATTACGAGTCGGCCGTGCGCTTGCTGGGCGAAGTCGAGCAGGTCGAGCAGGGCATTGCCGGCCAGAACGCCGAGCCGCGCGGCACTATTCGTCTGAGCGCACCGTTGTCGTTTGCTGTTGCCCACCTGGGTTGCATCCTGCCTCGGTTTCTTGAGCGCTATGCGCAGGTGTCGATCGAGGTCGACCTCAGCGATCGACCCGTGGATCTGCTGGGTGAAGGCTACGATCTGGTACTGCGCATCGGTGTCCTGGAAGACTCGTCTCTGATCGCCCGGCGGATCGCCTCGATCCCGCGTGTGTACTGCTGTAGCCCAAGCTACCTCGCTGCCCATGGCGTGCCGTCGGCGCCTGATGACCTGGCGCGGCATCAGTGCCTGCCGTACGGCCACGGTCGCCAGGTGCAGTGGCAATTTCAAAACAACGGCAAACCGCTGGTGCAATCGGTCAGCGGGCGTATCCGTGCCAATAACGGCGAGGTGCTCAAGGATGCGGCCATCGCCGGGCTGGGCATCACCTATCTGCCGTTATTCATCGTGGGTGACGCGCTGGCCGACGGGCGTCTGGTCAGCGTGCTCGATGATTACCGGACCGACGCCTTGCAGCTCTCGGCGGTCTATCCCCAGCATCGCCAGAGCTCGCGGGCGGTGCAGGTGCTGATCGAGTTCTTGCGGGAGTCCCTGGCCCATGATGTAGCCCTGCAGGAGACCGCACGATGAAAACAGTCGCCATGCTGCTGTACCCCGATTTTCTGCTGCTGGACATGGCGGGGCCTCTGGAAGTGTTTTCCATCGCCAACCGTTACCTGGAGCCCTGCCAGTGGTATGAGATCACCACTTTGGGCCTCGATGAGGGGCTGATCCGCGCATCCAACGGCGTCAAGGTACAGGCTGACATGAGCCTGGCGCAGGCCCGATGTGACTACGATCTGCTGTTGGTGCCGGGCGGCCCCGGGGCCTACAACACCCGCGATGAAGGTCTGGTGAACTGGCTGCGCGATTGCGCCCCTCAGGCGCAGCGCTACGGCTCGATTTGTACCGGGGCGTTTATCCTCGGGCATGCCGGATTGCTCGACGGCCATCGCGTGACTACCCATTGGCATTACACCGAACGCTTGCTCAAGGCTTTCCCTAAAGCCTTGGTGAGTACCGACCAGATTTATATCCATGATCGCCAGCTGATCACTTCGGGTGGGGTCACGGCAGGCATAGACCTGGCGCTGTCGATCGTCGCCGAAGACCATGGCCGCAAGGTCGCGCTGGACATCGCCAAGGTGTTGCTGGTGATCATGCGACGCCAAGGTGGGCAGGCGCAGTTCAGCCCCTTGGTAGCGGCGGTGGCAACCCAAGAGTCGCCAATGACCCGGGTACAGCATTTCATTCTGGACAACCTCGACCAGGAGCTGACCATCGACCGCTTGGCGGGGCTGGCCGCCATGAGCAGTCGCCACTTTGCCCGGGTGTTTACCCGAGAAGTGCAAATGACACCCATGGAGTTTGTGCAGAGTGCGCGCATCGACTGCGCGCGCAATTTACTGGAGAGCACCGAGCTGCCCTTGAAAACCGTGGCCTACAGAAGCGGCTTTGGCAGCGTCAGGCACATGCGCGTGCTGTTCAGCGAGCGGTTAGGGCGCACGCCCGCGCAGTACCGCACGCAGTTCACCTGAGGGTTGGGCTTTGCGCAGGGCTACTTTGCCTTTGGCGCGGTATTGACTCCATCCCATTCGCTGACCACGGCCTTCTGGCTGGCGCGATGATATAAGCACAGCTCGATCCCGGTTTTGTTGTTCATGAATTTTTGCGGATAGGTGCCTTTGATGAGCAAGGCGGTATAGCCGATGCTGTCGTCGAACAGGGCAGGGGTGCCAGCCGGCTTGGGGTTTTTCAGGGTGCTGGCTTGCAGGCAGTTGCTCAGCAAGGTCTTGTCGTGGCCAGCCCAGGCCTCGGAGGAAGAGGCTTGGGCACTCGTGGTGCCAAGTAACAGAGCGGCGAGGGCGATGGGCAGTCTGAGCAAGTTCACGGTGAGGGTTCTCCAGCTTGATCGGGGGGCTGTTTGCCGTGCAGTCTAGTGCGGCCCCCAAGGAGAGTCATGGGCGAGGTTGCCTCGGTCAGTAAGCGAATGTTGCGGCTGCAACCGGGCCATGCTTATAACCGCGCTTATTTGCGCATCATCGCTTCAGCTCGCCCAGGCAGAGCCACGGATCACGCTGCAGAAATTACCGGGCCGAAACGAGCGATCCTTGTCCGCTATCACGTCTGCCTTGAAGCGCCCAAGCAAGTGGCGGCCAAGTGTGGTTTCGCCAACGCCGACAACACCTTGCGCCGAGCATTCGTGAAACATGTGGGGGTCACGCCAGCCGAGTATCGACGCGGTTTTGACCCACACGCTTGATCCCCTATATACAAGCGGGCCGACTCCAGGGCGATACAAAGCTTTTTTAAGGCATGCCGGGCTTTAGCACGTGAGGATTGTTCAAGTCAGTCTATTTAATTAAAATGAGACTCATTCCCCGTTATTCCCGAGCTGTGATCTGACATGACCGATGCAGCTAACGCGACGCCAACTCCTTTCCATGAGCTTTACCGTGATCATCGCAGCTGGCTGGAAAACTGGCTGAGCCGGCGTCTGGGCAATGGTTGGGATGCTGCCGACCTGTGCCAGGATACTTTTGTTCGGGTGTTTGCCAGCCCTCAGCAGTTGCACGAACTACGTGAACCTCGCGCCTATCTGCTGACGGTCGGCAAGCGTTTGCTGTGCAATTTCTACCAGCGGCGCAGCCTTGAGCAGGCGTACCTCAAGGCGCTGGAGCTATTGCCCGCTGCCGAGTCGCCTTCACCGGAGCAGCGCTGGCTGGTGCTTGAAACCCTGCAAGCACTCGACGAATTGCTCGATGGCTTGCCGAGCGCAGTACGCCGTGCGTTTTTGCTGAGTCAGCTCGAAGGGCTCACTTACGGGCAGATCGCCGAGCGCCTGCGGGTCAGCGAGCGCACGGTCAAGCGCTACATGGCGCAGGCCTACGAACATCTGCTGTTGGCCGACCTGTGAGTCACACCGACCCGACGGCTAAAGACGTGGCCCGGGCCGCTGCCCAGTGGCTGGCGCTGCTCGAATCCGGGGCGGTCAGCGAACAGCAACAGCGGCAGTTGCAGCGTTGGCGCGACAGCCATGCGCTGCATGAACAGGCCTGGCAAAGAGCGCAGTTGCTGCGGGCGCGCTTCGCCGGGCTGCCGTCGAGCGTGGCGATGGCCAGCCTTGATCGACCCCAGGCCAGCCGACGTACCTTGCTCAAGCGCGGGCTGGCCGGCCTGGCATTGTTGCCTGCGGCCTACCTGCTGGAGCGCCAGTTGCCCGTGCAAGCCTGGGTGGCGGATGTTCGTACGGGCACGGGTGAGCGTCGCCGAGTCATGCTGCCCGATGGCAGCGTGTTGCAGTTGGCCACCGCCAGTGCGGTCAATCTTGGCCCGACGACGGCCTCGCTTGCATTGGTCGAGGGCGAAATCGCATTAAAGGCGGCGGGTGAGGTGCCATTCACGGTACGTGCCGCTCATGGGCAGATCGTGCTCAGGGGCAGCGAGGTGTGTGTGCGTCGGTTCGATGCGGGCTGTGAGGTCAGCGTGCTCAGCGGGACGGCCCGCGTGCTGTCTGCCGCTGGGGCCGGGTCGACGCTGCGGGTGGGTCAGCGACTGACGCTGTCGTCACTCGGCATTGGGCCAGTGGAAGCTTTCGATGCCTCACAGTTGAGCTGGCGTGATGGGGTACTCGTCGCACAAAACCAGCCACTGGGAGATCTGCTGCGCGAGGTGCGCCGTTGGCGCCCGGGAGTCTTGCGCTGGGACCCGGCGCTGGAGGCGCTGCGGGTGACCGGTACTTTCCAGCTCGACGATACCGATCGCATTCTCGCGCTGCTGGCCTCCAGCCTGGCGTTGCAAGTACAGGCGACCACCCGCTACTGGGTAACGCTGGCACCGCGAAAAAAACTTGCCTGAGGCCTGTCCCCTTTTTTCACCTGGCTTGTCATGGGTAGCACATGACCGACCAGAGAGCTTTCAACCCATGCCTGCAACGCCACCGTTTCGATTGCGCACCGCGCGCTGCTCCGTCCATCCCGTATTGCGGTCGAGTCTGATCTTGAGCCTGTGCGCTGCCGCGCTGTTTTCTTCCAGCAGTTGGGCTGATGATGTGCCACGCCGCAGCTATCAGGTGCCTGCCGGCAGCCTGAGCGCTGCCCTGACTCGATTCGCCGGGCAGGCGCACGTCAATCTGTCGGTGGCGCCAAGCTTGGTCAATGGCCGTACCAGCCCGGGGCTGGAGGGCGAATTCGCTGTCGAGGAGGGCTTTGCCCGATTGCTGCAAGGCAGTGGCCTGCAATTGCAGGCGGCGGGAGAGGGGGCATACACGTTGATCCCAGTCACTGAGGGCGCGGGCAATACGTTGGCGCTGTCGGCCACCGAGATCAGCAGCGCCGCAACCGCCGGCGGTAACGAAGACCTCGCCTATGCCGGCGGCCAGATCGCCAGGGCAGGCGGTTTGGGCATGCTCGGCAAGCGCGACTATATGGAGACGCCGTTCAGCCAGACGTCGTACACCAGTACTGCGGCAAAAAACCAGCTGGCCCGCACGTTGGGCGACATGGTCGGCGCCGACCCCACCGTGCGCACCACCAACCCGGCCAGCAGCCGCTTCGAGCAGTTCTCCATTCGTGGGTTGAGCTTGTTCAATAGCGATGTGTCCTACGGCGGGCTGTACGGCATCCTGCCGACCTATGCCATCGACATGGAGATGGTCGAACGTGTCGATATCCTGCGCGGGCCTGCCGCGTTGCTGGGCGGCATCGCGCCGCGGGGCAGTGTCGGTGGCGGCATCAACATCGCCCCCAAGCGCGCTCCAGATCAGCCACTTACCGAGGTGACCGCCAGCTATGCGGGCTCGGGGCAGTTTGGTACTGCCGTGGATATCGCCCGGCGCTTCGGCGAGGGCGATCGTTTTGGGGTGCGCTTCAACGGCGTCAAGCAGTCCGGCAATACCGAATGGGGCCACCAGAGCCTGGACCGCGACCTTGGCGTGCTTGGCCTTGATTTGCGCGACGACCGCCTACGCCTGTCCCTCGACCTGGGCCATCAGGAACGTGAGTCCGATGGCGCCCAGGAGCGGGTCGAACTGGCCAGCGGCGCAACGGTGCCCAAGGCCAGCCAGATCCACAACAACTTCGCCAACCGTTGGACCTACGCCAAGTCGCGGGACACCTTTGGGGCCTTGCATGGGGAGTACGATCTGAGCGACTCGCTGATGCTTTACGGTGGCATCGGTGCGCGGCGTGGTGATTACGATTTTTTGCGACACGGCGTGCAGGCCACCAATAGCGCGGGGAATTTCACCGTGCAACCGCGTGCGTTCAAACGCACCGAAGATGCCAGCACCGCGATGCTGGGTTTGCGCAAATGGCTCGACACCGGCCCGGTCAGCCACGAATTCAACCTGAGCCTCACCCGGCTCAATTACAGCTACAACAACTCTGGCGTGCGCTACGCCAACAGCACCAGCAACCTCTACAATCCGGTGTACCGCCCCGAGCCCACCGGGCGGCCGACCCGTACCGACGACCGCACCCACACCCCCAACGAATTCACCAGCCTGGCACTGGCCGACACGCTTGGCTTCGACGACGACCGTTTGCTGGTAACCCTGGGCGCGCGCTGGCAGCAGGTGGTCACTGACAACTGGACCAACGGCGTGCACGACACCGCCGAAAGCGAGCACAAGATCTCGCCAGCCTTTGGCGTGCTGTACAAACTCACACCTGAAATTTCGCTGTACAGCAACTACATGACCGGCCTGAGCCAAGGCCAGACCGCCCCGACCACGGCCAGCAACGCCAACGAAATCTTCCCGCCGTACACCACCAAGGCGCTGGAGGCCGGGGTCAAGTACGACCGAGGCACACTGGGCGTGACGGCCAGCGTATTTCGCATCAAGCAACCTGCGTATTCAACCGTCGATGGAGAATTCAGCCCCAGCGGCGAGCTGCGCAACCGAGGCGTGGAGTTGAGCGCATTCGGTGAGCCGATCAAAGGCGTACGTGTCTTGGGCGGCGTGATGGCCCTCGACAGCCAGGTAGTCAAGAGCGGCAGCGGCGTCAACGACTTCAGCGGCAACCGCGGCACTGGCTCGCCGGTCATGAACGTCAACCTCGGTGGCGAGTGGGACGTGCCTTACGTGTCGGACCTGACCCTCACCGCCAGGGTCATCCACACCGGCTCGCAGTACGTTGATTCGGCCAACCGCCAGAAAATCCCCAACTGGGAACGCTACGACCTGGGCGCGCGCTATGCCTTCAAGGTCGAGGGCAAGCAGGTGACGCTGCGCGGCTCGGTGGAAAACGTGCTGAACAAAACCTATTGGGTCTCGGCGGCCAGCTCGTCCGACAGTGCCCCGGGGCTGACGATTTCTACGCCACGAACCTTGCTGGTGTAGGCTACGGTGGGCTTTTGATTGGAGGTTGGAGAGCGGCGCGTTAGTGCGGCCTCAGGTATGCACAGCGCCCGGCATTCACCCCGATGGAACTAACCTCACATCTGCCCCCTCAATTGCATGACACAGGCTCAAAGCCGAATGGGTAGACAGCTTGCTAGACAATCAACGATTCAGACCTGATGGGGTTACACCATGAAAAGTGAACAATTCGAAGGCGTCGCAGAGAAAGTTGCTGGCAAGGCTCAAGGCGCAGTCGGCAAGCTGTTCGGTGATTCGAAGCTCGAAGCCGAAGGCGCTGGCCACGAGGTTTCAGGCCAGCTGACCAAGAGCTACGGCGACGCGCTGGATACCGTGTCGGCTTTCGTCAAGGACAAGCCTATGGCTGCGCTGGCCATTGGTGCTGCCGTCGGCCTGGTGCTCAGCCGCTTTTTACGTCGCTGAATGCTGCGCCGGTGACAGACGTGATTGCTTGAATGAACAAGGGCGCCCTAAGGGCGCCCTTGTTGCATGTCTGCGCCAGACAGGGGTTTTACACGCGCGTCCAGGGCGATTTGCCAAGCAGGACCTGCGCTCGAGAACGCGCTGCAAATAAACTGAGCACTGAAATAACAGCCCTGAGTATGGGGACCGTAGTGAAGGCGATTCGGAGGGTGTGAGCAGAGGAGATGGAGCGGGTAGAGGGAATCGAACCCTCAACTAAAGCTTGGGAAGCTTTCGTTTTACCACTAAACTATACCCGCATGACGCGTCGTTACCATGCACCTGAGCGGGCTCTCCAGCAACTGGAGTGATGCCATTTTTCGACACCCGCTTGTGCGGCTGACTTTGTACCAGAACTCAGTCCGGATTTGAAGCTTTTCCTGCACAATCAATCAGATCACCCCCGTACTCACCCAGCTTGCCAGCGGCAAGCAGCGCAATCACCGTGCACGCCGTTTATGGCAGGTAGGCATGCGGCTGGATGGGCCGAATTTCTCCAGCCGTCAGCGCTCGGTATTGGCCTGGCGCCAGCTGCGGATCGAGGACAATCTCGCCAATGCGTTCGCGGTGCAGTCGCGTCACCTTGTTCTGGAAAAATCCGAACATGCGCTTGACCTGATGGTAGCGGCCCTCGACCAAGGTGAGGTGAGCGCTATGGCTACCCAATAGGGTCAATTGGGCGGGCAGGGTGGTGAGGTCTTCAAAGGCAAAATAGATGCCGCTGGCAAAGGTGTCGGCGTAATGCGCGGCGATGGGCTGTTCGGTTTCGACGTAGTAGACCTTGGGCAGTTTGCTGCCCGGTTGGGTCAGGCGTCGCGACCATTGACCATCGTCGGTGATCAGCATCAGGCCCGAGGTGTTGAAATCCAGGCGCCCGGCAATATGCAGGTGCTCTTTGTCCGGCTCGTCGATCAAGTCCAGTACTGTGGGGTGCTGCGGGTCGCTGGTGGCGCTGACGTACCCCATGGGCTTGTGCAGCATGAAGTAGCGCGCGGGGCGGGCCACCTGCAGGACTTCGCCGTCAACGGATACCTGGCTGAATTCGCTCACCGGGTGGTGGCTGTCGGTGATGGGCAGGCCATCGACCTGTACGCGCCCCTGGGCCAACAGCAGGCGCACTTGCTGACGGTTGAAGCGGGGCAGGTTGCTGAGGAAACGATCGACGCGCATGGCACAGAACAGCAGAGTGTGGGGGCGGGTAGTTTACTGGATTGGTGGGGCGTTGGCTTTGAGCTGTGCATCTGCCTGGGCGCAGCGTGGGCACAGGCATGACTGATTGCGCAGCTCGGCGGGCAGCGCCTGCAGGATGGCCGGGTCGATGCTCACGGTAAAGCACCAGCAGGGTTGATGGCGGGTGAGCGGGTCGGCCAGGGTGCATTGGTTGCTGGCGCCGCAGGCGGGGCAAAGGTCGGGTTGGGGCATGGGCTTTGGTCGCTGGGGTAAAGGTTCATTGTGCTCTGGATTGTTGCCGTACCCTGAGTTTTGTACAAGGACGCCTGGCCCCTTCGCCAGCAAGCTGTGCTCCTACGGTGTGGGCAGAGCCGTCACAGCTTGCTGGCGAAGGCGTCGGCGCGGCTAGCTCAAGATTGTGCGCGAGTGGCCAGCCAGCTGCGCCATCCGCCCAGGTGGCTGATGTCTTCGGCGCCTTCAAGGCCGTAGGGTTCGCAGATGAAACCGCTTTCCCAGCGCCCGTCGGCCAGTTGCACTTTGCCCAGCCCCAATGGCGCCGGGATACCGGTAAGAAACGAACCCAGTTCGCTGCTCGGCAGCTCCCAGACTTCAACTTCGATGGCCACCCCGCCTTCGGCCACGCGCACCATGCCTGGCCGCAATGGTGGGCCGCCTGCCAAGGCATACAGCCGATAATGGGGCGCGCTGTGGGTCGTTTGAAGCAAAGTGGCGCCGCGCCGCTTGAGCTGCCAGTTCAGGCCCAGGCCTTCGAGATGGGCGCCGCAGACCACCAATCGCGCGCGGTCGTTGCGGGCCGGGGTACCGGGCGCGTGCTGGCCACCGTGCAAGGCATTGGCGACGCTGAGCAGGTATTGATCGGTGAAGGCGCGGCCAAACAGTGTGACGCCCCATGGCAACCCGTTGGCCATGAAACCGCTCGGTACCGCCACGGCGGCGTAATCCAGCAGGTTCATGAAGTTGGTGTAGTAGCCCAGCTCGGAGTTGCGCAGTACGGGCTCTTCGGCCAACTCGGCGAGGGTGACGGGGCGGGGGATGGTAGGGGTGAGCACGCAGTCGAATTGGGCCATGATCTGGTCGCACTCGGCTTTGAGCACCTGCAGGCGATACTGGGCCCGAAAGGTTTGCACACCGGTAATGGCCGGACCCTTGGCGAGCACGTCTCGGATAACCGGCAACACGGCATCGGGCTGGGTTTCGATCAGCTCACCCGCCACGCTGTAGCGCTCGGCGACCCAAGGGCCTTCATACAGCAGGCGGGCGACTTCCAGGAAGGGCGTCAGGTCGAAGGGCACCGGTTGGCCGCCCAGCGCCTGCAAACGAGCGACCGCATCGGCGAACAGCTGTGGGCCCTCGCTGCAAGCAAAAAACTCCAGTTGCGAGGGCACACCAAAGCGGAACGATTTGATCGCGCCGAATGCAGAGGCGTCGTTCCATTGCGGGTTGGCGCGGCTGTATTCATCGCGGGGGTCACGCCCGCAGGTCAGCGCCAGCAGTTGGCTGGCTTCGGCGCACGTGGCGGTAAAGGTGGTGACGCAATCGAGGGTGCGGCAGGCGGGAACGACCCCAGCGGTGGAGATCAGCCCCTTGGTTGCCTTGAGCCCTACCAGGTTATTGAGCGCTGCAGGTACGCGGCCGGATCCGGCGGTGTCGGTACCCAGGGCAAAGCTGGCTATCCCCAGTGCCACGGCCAAGGGCGAGCCGGCGCTGGAGCCGCCGCTGGGGTATTCCTTGAGCACGCTGTTGATGCACGGGCCGTAAGGTGAGCGGGTGCCGTTGAGGCCGGTGGCGAACTGGTCGAGGTTGGTCTTGCCAAGGGGGATGGCGCCCAAGGCGATCAGTTGCTCGATGATGGTCGCCGAGCGTTGTGGGGTGTAGGCGAATGCCGGGCATCCGGCCGTCGTGGGGACACCGGCCAGGTCGATGTTGTCCTTGAGTGCGAAGGGCACGCCGAACAGCGGCAGGTCATCAAGCGCACGTTGTTCGAGGGCGCTGAGGTAGGGCTCGAGTTCGGCTGCGGTCAGTAGATGGATGAACAGGTGATATTCAGGGTTAAGGGCAGCGGCTTTATCGCGCAGTTGCAAGATGAGTTGGCGCGGGGTCGTAGTGCCGTCGCGGTAGGCCTTGCGCAGAGTGTCGAGTTGCAGATCAGTGGTCATGAATGCGTCTCCGGTAGTTCAAACAGGGATGTGCTGGCAGTGATGGCCTCTTCGCCAGCAAGCTGTGCTCCCACAGGTGCATGCAGGGCATGCCCATGGGGGATCGTGATCTTTTGCGAGCAGTGATGGCCTCTTTGTCAGCAAGCTGTGCTCCCACAGGTGCATGCAGGGCATGCCCATGCGGGGAGTGCAAGGGTCGGGGGCCGTTATGAGATATCCAGAACCACCACCCGCTGGCCGGCACGGATACCGGCGCCGGGTTGCACGCGGATCTCGCGGACCACGCCGGCCACCGGGGCCGATACTGGAATTTCCATCTTCATCGACTCCAGCACCACCAGCGGTGCACCGGCCTCGACCAAGTCGCCAATGGCCACCTGCACTTGCCAGAGGTTGCCGGCCACGGGGCTGTCGACGCTGATCTCACCGGCAGCCAAGGGCGTTTCTTCGGTGGTTTCCACTACTGCCTCGACACTGTCGAAATGCGCCTGGCCGCTGGCGATCCAGCGCTCACGCTCGGCGTTGAACGCCTGCTGCTGGTGCTGGCGGAAGGCCCCGATGCTGTCGCGGTCGCGCTCCAGAAACGCTTGATACTCGGCCAGGTTGAGCTGGCTGTGCTCGATCTGCAGATCGAAACGCCCCAAGGGGAAATCGCGACGAATCCCCACCAGCTCATCGGCGCTCACTGGGTAGAAGCGAATCTGATCAAAGAAGCGCAGCAGCCACGGTTTGCCGTCGAACGCAGCGACCTGCCGATAGCGGTTCCACATCTGCAAAGTGCGGCCGACGAACTGATAGCCACCTGGGCCTTCCATGCCATAGACGCACAGGTAGGCGCCACCGATGCCCACCGAGTTTTCGGCGGTCCAGGTGCGCGCTGGGTTGTACTTGGTGGTGACCAGCCGATGGCGCGGGTCAAGTGGGGTTGCGACGGGAGCGCCGAGATAGACATCGCCCAGGCCCATGACCAGGTAGCTGGCATCGAATACCGTACGCTGCACGTGGTCGAGGTCCGGCAGGTCATTGATGCGGCGGATGAACTCCAGGTTGCTCGGGCACCATGGGGCGTCCTTGCGTACGGTAGTCATGTATTTGTCGATGGCCAGTTGGCAGGCCGGGTCATCCCATGACAGTGGCAGATGAACGATCCGCGAGGGGACTTGCAGGTCCTTGGCGGCGCACACCGCGTCCCATTCGCCGGCGATCAGGGTGAGCAGCCGCTCCAGGGGCAGTTGCTCCGGTTGATAGTGAATTTGCAGCGAGCGGATGCCGGGCGTGAGGTCGATCACCCCGACAAGGTTTTTGGCTTCAAGGGCCTGCATTAGCGCGTGGCCGCGAAAGCGCAGGACCAGATCGAGTTCGGCGGCGCCAATCTCCAGCAGCAGGTGCGTGTCGCCAGCGAGGCGGGCGACCAGGCGGGTGTCGTCCTGGCCCAGGTCGAGGACGATGGGGCAGGGCAGCGCCCGCTCCCATATGTCAGCGCCAGACTCTGTGGGAGCGGGCTCTGCCCGCGAAGCCTGCAGTCCCAACAACTCAACCAGCTGGGCATTCAACTCCCGCGCGGTGGGCAAGTCCACAGGCACAAAGTTGATCTTGTCGCCGGCCTTGAGCTGCCCTAATTGCCACAAATCGGCCTCGATCACCGTCACCGGGCACACGAAGCCGCCCAGGCTGGGGCCATCGGGGCCGAGGATCACGGGCATGTCACCGGTAAAGTCCACCGCGCCGATGGCGTAGGGGTTGTCGTGAATATTCGAGGGGTGCAGCCCGGCGTCGCCGCCGTCGGTGCGTGCCCATTGCGGCTTGGGGCCGATCAGCCTTACGCCAGTGCGGCTGGAGTTGAAATGCACTTCCCAGGCGGTGCTGAAAAATGTGCCCATGTAGTCGGCCGTGAAATACTCCGGCGCGCCGTGGGGGCCATAGATCACCCGAATGGTGCGCACCGCGCCCAGTGTCGGCAGCGCTGCATCGGGCACCGTGTTGCCGGCCGAGTCATCCGTCAACTCGGCCAGATGCAGCACATCCCCCGCCCGCAATGCGCGACCGCCATGGCCGCCGAACTGGCCGAGGGTAAAGGTACTTTTGCTACCCAGACAATCAGGCACCTGCAGACCGCCGCGCACGCACAGATAGGCGCGAGCACCGTCGACGGCGCCCAGGCTCAAGGTCGCGCCTGGTGCGATCAGCAGCGCGGTATTGAGTGGTTGCACGATGCCGTCCAGGGTCACTGCAATAGGGCTGCCGGTCACGGCGACCACTGCCGCGCTATTGAAACGCAGCATCGGCCCGCTCAGGGTGATCTCCAGCGCCGCACAGTCTGCGCTGTTGCCTAGCAATTGATTGCCCAGGCGCAGGGCGAGGCTGTCCATCGGCCCGGACGGCGGCACGCCTACAGCCCAGTAGCCCAAGCGACCGGGATAATCCTGGACGGTGGTCTGGGTGCCGCCGCTGAGCACTTCAAAGGTATGCGCCTGGTAGACGAGCTGCTCCAGGCAACGGGTCCACGGGCGGCCGCTGGCGAACGGCGTGTCGAGAAGGATCTGGCGCAGGTAATCGCGGTTGCTCTCGACGCCGTACAAGCGGCTGTCAGTCAGCGCTTGATGCAGTTGCAGGCGCGCCTGTTCGCGGTTCGGTGCCCAGGCGATGACCTTGGCAATCATTGGATCGAAGTACGGCGGTATCTCGCAGCCGGCCTCGACCCAGGTATCGATACGCAGGGTATGGCCGTCGGCGGGGGGGAATTCGACTTGGGTCAGCAAGCCTGGGCTTGGCTGGAAATCCTTGCCTGGGTCCTCGGCGTAAAGGCGCGCCTGGATGGCATGGCCAGTGGGCTGTAACGCGGCAGCCAATGTGCTGAGCGGCGGCAGATCACCGGCGGCCAGTTGCACCATCCAGCGCACCAGGTCGACGCCCCAGACCTGCTCGGTGACACCGTGCTCGACCTGCAGGCGAGTATTGACCTCAAGAAAATAAAAACGCTGATCGTCGCTGTCGAATACAAACTCGACGGTGCCGGCGCTGCGGTAGTTCACGGCCTTGGCCAGTTGGATGGCGGCCGCACACAGCGCCTCAGCCATGCCCTCAGGCAGGTTTGGTGCAGGGGTTTCTTCCAGAACTTTTTGATTGCGCCGTTGCACCGAGCAGTCGCGCACTCCCAGGGCCAGCACGTCGCCGCACCCGTCGCCGAACACCTGAACTTCAAGATGCCGAGCGCGCTGGATGTATTTCTCGATGAACACCCCGGCGTCGCTGAAGTTGTTCTGGCCCAGGCGTTTGACGGTCTCGAATGCCTCGTTGAGTTCCTCTGCCGAGCGGCACACGCGCATGCCGATGCCGCCACCGCCTGCAGTGCTTTTGAGCATGATCGGATAGCCGACCTTAGCAGCCGCCTGCAGGGCGTCTTCGAGGCTGTCTAGCAGGTCGCTGCCTTCGAGCAGGGGCACGCCGTGTTGGCGCGCCAGCGCGCGGGCAGTGTGCTTGAGGCCAAACAGCCGCAGTTGCTCGGGGGTCGGGCCGACAAAGGCGATTCCGGCTGCTTCGCAGGCCTCGGCAAAGGCAGCGTTCTCGGACAAAAAACCGTAGCCGGGGTGAATGGCTTGGGCGCCGCTGGCCTTGGCGACGGCGAGGATCTTGTCGACGCGCAGGTAGGTGTTGGCCGCAGCGCCTTCGCCAAGGCTGTGGGACTCGTCCGCTTCGAGCAGATGGCGGCTGGCCAGGTCGGCTTCGGAATAGACCGCCACCCCATGTACGTGCAGCTCGCGCAAGGTGCGCAGGATGCGGCAGGCAATGGCGCCACGATTGGCAATCAGCAGTGTGTCGAACATGGCATGACCCCTGGAGACCACGGTGCGGGTCTCGACTGGGAAGCGGGCCGTCCCGCTGTTTTTCGATAGGCCCCAGGGTCGTCCCCGGGGCGAGTGGTTCGGTGTGACGCCACGCCCCACT
>LIDZ01015396.1_pt43 | contig 16299 bp, 14 predicted proteins | sample 644651 | NCBI WGS metagenome assembly LIDZ01 (sample SAMN03856242, study PRJNA289617) | food metagenome | isolation source: wine grapes on drying loft during traditional withering process | host: Vitis vinifera cv. Corvina | place: Italy: Gargagnago di S. Ambrogio di Valpolicella | collected 2014-01 | reverse complement strand
AGTAGTCAGGATGCCTACACCAATGGGTTTCGTTAGGATCAGCATGTCACCTGGTCGTGCGCCCGCATTTGTTCTTACTTTGTCCGGATGCACAAGCCCTGTTACAGCTAATCCGAACTTAGGCTCCTGATCGTCAATGGAATGACCCCCTACAAGGGTCGCTCCGGCTTCTGCAACTTTATCGGCTGCTCCGCGCAGAATATCTGCAAGTATGCTTTTGTCCAGAACTGAAATAGGAAAGGCAACAATATTAAGCACCGTAAGTGGTTTCCCACCCATAGCATAAATATCACTCAAAGCATTTGCGGCGGCAATTTGCCCGAAGGAATACGGATCATCCACTATTGGTGTGAAAAAATCAACGGTTTGCACTAATGCTAACTCGTCAGTTAAACGATATACTCCTGCATCATCACTTGTATCAAGTCCGACTAGTAGATTAGGGTTAGGAACGGTAGGTGGCAAGCTCCGAAGAACTTGCATAAGATCAGCAGGCCCGATTTTGCAGCCGCACCCTCCCTTTGAAGAAAATGAAGTAAGTTTTATAGTTTCAGCTTGAGGCATGGTGACTCAGCTCCTTTAGTATTCAATGATTTAACATGTTAATACTACACGAGACCGCCGCCAAAGTACAAAATACTAAGTCACTTCGTTTAATCTGCTATGCTATAATTGTAAACTTGAAGTTTAGAGAATATGGGGGTAAATATTGATGTCACCAATTTCAAACGGTTCTTCGCTTGGTTATAAGCGTCCTGCTAGTTATAAAGCTATATTATTAACGATAATCTTCATACTCGTTGCGGTTGCCGGTCTATCCTATGTCAAATGGTGGCCTTATTATCACAAAGCAATCAAGGCGGCAGCCGAGCATACCATCGGCTCATCTATATTGACCGGCGATTCTTCAGTTGCCCCAGATCCTTCTTTTCAGGCTGCCTGGGATTATGCTGTTGGTTATTTTAAATCGGTGTGGAAAGCGGCGGTTCTTGGTATTTTGCTCGGCTCTTTGGTACAGGTGCTGATTCCTTCAGGGTGGCTACTGCGAGTTCTGGGTAAGACGGATTTTAAAAGCACTGCGGTTGGCGGTCTCGCCTCTATTCCAGGCATGATGTGTACCTGCTGTGCGGCTCCAATTGTCGTAGGTATGCGCAAGAAGAATGTTTCAGTAGGCGCCAGCCTCGCATTCTGGCTTGGCAATCCAGTGCTTAACCCGGCTACACTTATCTTTATGACTTTTGTGCTATCGTGGAAATTCACATTATTGCGGTTATTGTTTGGCCTGATACTTACCTTTGCTGTTAGTTATTTCGCTAATCGATTTGCTGGAAATACCACAATCCCGCAACCTGTTGATGAATTGATTAATGACAATATTGAACCCGAAGGTTCGCTTCTAGGCCGTTGGTTAAAGAGCGCAGGTTCTATGCTGCTGACGGTTGTTCCCGCCTATCTAATAAGTGTCCTTTTGCTTGGGGCAGCACGTGCCTGGATGTTTCCAGTTCTCGGAGAAGGTGCTGTAAATGGCATCCTAGCTGTTGTTATTTTCGCAATTGCTGGCACGCTGTTTGTCATTCCGACCGCAGCTGAAATTCCAATTATCGGAACATTTCTTTCCTTTGGTGTTGGTACTGGTGTTGCAGGTGCACTGCTTGTAACTCTTCCGACCATCAGCCTGCCCTCTGTACTTATGGTTTACCGGTCCTTCCCGCGCCGGGTAGTCTGGTTCGTAATCGTGTCTGTTGTAGCATTAGGTTTATTGAGTGGGGCAGTAGGCTCGTTAATCTTATAATCCAACATGGCCTCCAACCACCAAAGAGCAAGTCACCTGATAACAAGTGACTTGCTCTTTGTCATTCAATCTATTCAGGCTGCCGCCACTGCTTCAGCACATTAGTTAACCCTGGAACATCAAGCCCATCCAGTGAAAATGCTTTACGTAGAAGCTCGTGCGGAATGAACTCATCATACTTGCCGAGATAAGGCGCTTCATCCTTAGATAGCAGAGACAAAGGATCTGTTGTGGCGGCACTCTCTGCTAGGATCTCCGCTTCTAGTGTTTCTGCATCCGTGCTTCCGGCGACCACCATATAATACGGCTCCATCGGTACAATCGAGCGGAGCCCCAGCGGACCTTTCAGATTGTTCTTAAGCAGACGTTCCAAGGTGCGGAACTGACGGCTTCCCGCCCAAGGCAGGATGAACATTGAATCACCGCCCGCTGGCAGAACGGACCGCGTCAGCAAGCCGCTCTCTTTGGCCAGACGGCGAGCCCGCTCAAGCCGTGCTGCCGCACTTGGGGCCAAGTAAGAGTACAAGGCAGTCTCCCCGAGAACTTCACGGATCTTCGTCATAATGCGGGTATGTACATCCCCTCCCGCTCCAAGCCATAAGGTATCCACTTTACCACGCGAACTCTTGACATACACCGCCTTATGACGAGTGTCTACCTCCTCTACCTTCCACAGCTTGCCAGCCAAGGTGAAGCAGTAACCTGGAGGCGGAACCGTTGTTATGGAGCCGATCTCCTCAGTTCCGTTATAGACGACATGCTCTTCATCGTCCTTGAATACCGCGTAGAAGCGGAAATTATTGACGATCTTTTCTCCAGCCAACCCAATGAGCAGGTTTCCCTCATCCATCCGCTCAATCTGCCCCATCCCCAGCATGTAGGTCATAAACGTCTCATAGTCTTCAGGATCGATTCCTTGGAAAGATGGCAGGCTTAGCACAGCTTCTCTTAAATCGTCTGACTCGGCTTCGCCCATGCTCTTCAATATACTCATCGTCTGGTGATAGAGTAACCCAACAGGTAATTGCCGTACGACCAGCGGCTCCACCCATTTCTCCTTCACGTACAGTTCAATGACCGCAATCGCTCGCAGCAAGCTCCAAGGCATGCGGGCAGGTAACTGCGCTTCCTCATCCTCTTCCTCTGGTGTCACGAAGATCATTTCGGATGCTGCGCCATCGCGCCGGCCAGAACGTCCTAGACGCTGTACAAAGCTGGCGCAGCTGTAAGGTGCACCAATCTGCAGTACCCGCTCCAGATCGCCAAGATCGATGCCAAGCTCCAAAGTTAGCGTTGCGGCGGCGACTGCAGGACCAACGCCTTGTCGCAATGCTGCTTCCGTCTCTTCACGCAGCATTGCAGAAATGCTCCCATGGTGAACGTGAAATACATCTCGTTCTCCGCGTTTTGCAGCTATCCGCCGCATCTCCAGAATAGCCGACTCGGCATCCGAACGGCTGTTAGTGAAGATTAGTGCCTTCTTGAGATGTGTATGATCATAGATGAAATCGAAATACGCCCGCTGGGCTCGTTCCAAATGTTCTGCTTGTACCTCATCCCGCGCATCCGGGAAAGAGAAATGCTCCACGCTCAGCCGCAGCTTCCGGCCCCCTTGCGGCGCAGATACTTCTACACTTTCTCTCGTTCCTGCTCTCAGCCACTCTGTCACTGAAGCGTAGTCACTTAGGGTAGCCGAGAGTCCGATTCTGCGCGGAGTACAGCCGGCCATCCGTGAGATTCTCGCCAGTTGACTTAGCACCTGTATCCCGCGATCCGCACCCATGAACGCATGAACCTCATCGACTACAATAAATCGTAAATCATGGAACAAGGCCGGAATGGCATTCGGACGGTTCATCAGCAAGCCTTCCAGAGATTCTGGTGTGATCTGTAAGACTCCGGAGGGATTCTGCATCAGCTTCGTCTTATCCGCCTGTGGCACATCCCCATGCCAATGCCAGACCGGAATATTGCCTTCACGAAGCAAATCATTCAACCGAGTGAATTGATCGTTGATCAGCGCTTTAAGTGGGGCGATATAGAGAATCCCGACAGAGGTAGAGGGCCGTTCATAGAGCTCGGTAAGCGCGGGGAAGAACGCCGCTTCGGTCTTCCCCGAAGCCGTGCCAGAGGCAATCAGCAGATGATGTGGCGTGTCGAACAGCACACGGCAGGCATCGACCTGTGCCTCACGCAATGTCTCCCAACGGTTCTTATAAATAAACTCTTTAATAAAAGGAGCCAGCCGATAGAATGGATTGTCGCTCATAATTCAAACTCCGCCAGAAACCCGTCCAGCTCACTTTGTTCAGCATCGGCGGGTGTTGAGGTTCGTTCGCCAACAAGCTTCTCGAAGGAGACTTCCGGATGCTGGCGCAAGGTATGCAGCAGATCCATGAAATCCCGCACGATCTCACGCGGAGTGAGCAGTTCGTCCGCACCCAATCTCCCCACAGCTTCCTCCATAAAATGCACTAGTTGTTCCTGGTTCAGCAACGCTTCGTATCCATAATGCAGGGCATGAATATCTCTTAACTTCGTGAGCAGCACCAGAATTTCTTCATGAGAAAGCATGTCCAGCGCAATAATCGGTCCTGTGAAATTGTTCATGCTCGTTCCGCCATAACGGCCCGCTACTAATCTGGATCGCAGTGCCTCATAGCTGAACAACCCGCGCCGTGAATCTTCTACGAATTGTGGAGTTCCCCCTATAAAAATCCCCAGACTTTCGGCCTTGCCTTGCATCGTATCATTAAACATAGTGAGCAGTTTCTCATAGTTGCTCTGACGGGAGATGCTGTTAGTGATTTTATAAAGATTAACACCCTCATCAATAAACAACAGCAACCCTTTATAGCCAATTGCAGCTGTGAATTCCGCCCAGAGCTTCATATATTCATACCAGTTATCATCGTCGATAATAACACCTACACCCAGTGCTTTCCGCGCTTCGGTACGAGTGGCGAATTCGCCGCGCAGCCAACGCAACGCATCCTGTTTCAGTTCGTCATCAGCCAGCTTGTGGGCATTCCAATATGAAGCCAATACCTTGGCAAAATCAAACCCGTGCACTAGTCCCCGCATCTCGGAGGTTACCGCATATATTCGCTTCTCCACCTCTTCACCTAGCTGCGGCGCATCAGGACTATACCCCTGTTCTTGCATAACAGCCTGCTGCAGCGAGAAAATCCATTTCTGCAGGATAATCTCCAACGCCCCACCGTCCGGACGGGTTCGGGTGGATAAATGGCTCATTAGCTCTCGATATGTAGATAGTCCTTGACCCTTTGTCCCCACCAGCCGCCGTTCCGGTGAAAGATCGGCATCCGCGACTACAAAATCTCGATCCATGGCATAGTTACGGATAATCTGTAAAAGAAAGCTTTTACCACTGCCAAATTTGCCGGTAATCAGCTTGAAGGCGGCTCCGCCTTCGGCGATATTGTCCATATCTCTTAAGATCGCTTCAACCTCAGGTCGGCGGCCTACGGCTATATGCTCCAGCCCAATTCGCGGGACTACACCAGCGGTCAGAGAGTTAACGATTGCTGTCGTCATTCGTTTTGGTATTTTCAATTCATTCATCGTAGTGGGTCACCTCTTTATATATACAAGCATTGGAACAAATTCCTCGGCAATCTCTTCCCCATCGATTAGCAGGTCACCGAGATTATCCATGGCAAGTTCATTTATCTCATCGATCAGCAGCTCCGGCATAGTTCCGCTCTCAGCAGCTAACTGCTGTATCGTCATCAAGCTATTATCACCCTTCAGGGTCAGCAAGGCTTCCCGCTGCAGTGGACTGAGCGCAGCCGTAAATTGCTCCCATTCAGTAAGAGCACCTGCTGGAGTGCTGGCAGGGTCAGTTTCTGCAGCGGGCTCAAATACAGGTTCTTTAGCGTGCGGTTCCTCTGCGAGGTCAGTTACAGGAGCATCACTCGCAGCAGAGCTTACCGCAGACTCATCGGTATCAGAAACAACGTCCGTATCATTAACAGTAAGCAAGGTACGGACAATCTCAGAGTCAGTCTGGAGACGTTCCAGCTTCCCCTGATCGATTACGACCACCGGACCTGCTTCCTCCTGCTCGAGCTTGTGGAACTCCCGCTGCAGAAAGCGGGTCACCAGACTAGTCATATCGTCGTCAATATTAACTCCTTTAAGTCTTCCCCTGTATCCCAGCAGTTCCCGCAGCTTATTCTCAGTTAAGCGGAACAGGCGTGTAATGAGGCTGCGCAGCGGTGTGGACTTACTAATCCGTACAACAGGTATAAGCACAGAATATCCATATAATGAAATGTCATATACCGCACTGCGGAATAAAAAACGTTCGCGCAGCACTGGAGGTGCAGGCGGAAACATTTGGAGCAGATTCGATCCATGTTTTCGCGTTACATAAGCATCGATCAAGGCAATAACCTGAGGAATATATAATTCAGCAGCTTCTTTACCCTCACCTATGTAGAATTTGGACTTGCTGATATCATAATCCGACATAGCTGTTAATACGGCAAAGGACAGATGCTCTGGAGCAGAAGATAGACAACGCATCAATTCAAGCTCCGCAAGATCTCCGGCAAGTCCGCGTGAACGGGCAACGATTACCGAAAGCGGAACATCGAGCTTATGGACAAAGGAGAAATCAGCGATCCAACCGCCAAGATATTGATCCAGCCGTTTGTATTTATCTCGATAAGCCTCCCATAACTGGCATAGCTGTCTATAACCATCTATTGGCTCTTCCCAGCCCACTCCATTGATAAGCTCGTATACATGCAGAAAAATATAGGAAAGATCAGTCTTATGGAATCTTCCCTGCCTTACTTCAGTCCGCCAATAGAAATACCAGTTGCTCTGCGCACCAGTCATATGGCCGTAAGTAGGCCAGTAGCTCTTAAATGGAACAAACAGCGCTGCCACAGTTTCACTTCGCTGCACCAGTTCCTTAGCCCGCAGCACGAACTGTCCTTCTGTTGTAGTTACCGGTTCCTGGGTGGTCTCTATATCCCATAATTTCAGCTGTACGGTATCGTCAGAAGTTGACTTTATTCGATTAGAAGATGACTTCTGTGGCGAAGCTTCTTCAGCGGAATTTCGCGGAGGGATGGTCACATTTTGTTCCGCGCTTTGCCAGACCAATTCTGTGAAATGTGGTTGCTTCCCGTCATTACTCATGTTCCATCACCCCATTCTGGAAAAGAAAAGTAAAAAACGGTCCTGTTCACAGTTGTGAAAGAACCGTTTTGCATTTCTGTCGCATTCATCCGAAAAACTTCTCATATCTATAATATTAGCATTGTTGGTAGAATAACTTCAAGTAAAGTTAAAGAAGAATTCACTCTATAGGAGTTCTGTTCCTTTGGTTTCTTTACCCAAGAACAGTACGGCCAACGCACCGATAATAATCGTCACGAAAAATATCATAAAGATAGAGCCGATGGCCATATCACGCCCAACCAGCACCCCGACCAATAGCGGAGCAATAATGCCGCCAATCCGTCCAAAAGATGTCGCCAGGCCTGCTCCCGTAGAGCGGATAGCCGTCGGATACAGCTCTGGTGTATAAGCATACATACCTCCCCAAGCCCCGAGATTAAAGAAAGATAGGCAAATCCCCGCCGCCAAGAGCATTCCTTCTGTCGTTGCATTTCCGAACCAGGCGGCACTAACTGCCGTAAATAATAGATAGACTACAAGTACAAACTTACGTCCGAATTTCTCTATCAAATAGGCGGCTGTAAAATATCCGGGCAACTGAGCCAAGGTCATGATCAGAACATACTCAAAGCTTCGGACCAGACTGAAGCCCTTGAGGACCATTACCGTAGGGAGCCACAGAAACATTCCATAATAGGAAAAGACAACAGTAAACCACAGAATCCAGAGCATAATTGTCGAACGACGATATTCTGCCGACCAGACGGCAATGACACGGTTGCGCAAAGAGACTGGAGCTTTCTTAATCTCGGCAAACCGTGGAGAATCATCGATCGCGCGCCGTAAGTATAGAGCATATAAAGCTGGAACTGCACCAATCGCAAAAGCAATCCGCCAGCCGTAATCAGGAATAATGAAGAAAGCGATTAAGGCTGACACGATCCAGCCCACAGCCCAGAAGCTCTCCAACAGGACAACGGCCCGCCCTCTTTCGGCTGCAGGCATACTTTCGGAAACCAAGGTAGAAGCGACTGGCAATTCGCCACCCAATCCAAAACCAGCTACAAACCGCAGCACGCACAGAATCGCGAAGCCAGCAGCGAAAGCAGATAATCCACTCGCTACAGAAAAAATCAACAGCGTCCACAGCAACACAGGTTTTCGTCCGAAACGATCCGCCAGAATACCTGCTGCCGCTGCACCTGCGGCCATCCCTAAAGAGTTAATACTCGTCAATAGCCCGATCTGCTCCGGTCCGAGCTTCCATTCCCTCGCCAGAGCGGCAACTACAAACGATATCATCCCGACGTCCATCGCGTCGAACATCCAGCTCAAGCCTGCGCTAAAGAGCAGCTTTCTTTGCTTGGGATTCCGCAGCAGCGTCATTTGATTCACCTTCAGGACCTCTCTTTCCCATCTCCGTCTGTTCAAGCTATCTACAGCTTGTTTCTCTTACACATTCTAAAATTGCTACGCTCAAAAATCAAGGAATAACGCCGCATTAAAGTATTGTCTAGCGAGAGCTTGAAAATAGCAGGTCTGCACGGATATAGCCGCGATGAGCAGCATATTATGAACAGCTTCCCGTTGTGTCCGTGTAAGATGGGTCAGTCTCATCATTATTTTTCGGGAGGAAGCCCCGAGAAGACTATCTTCCTTTACGGAATATTTCTGGTGTGGGGAGGGATCTCGCTTAATCTCTTCAAAAAGACTGGCGTAGGCATAGTACAGCTGTGCGGGTTCGATCAGATCATCATCATCCCGATCCGGTTTCAGGAACAACATCCGAAACAACTGACGGATACTCTCAAAATCTAGCGCGGCCTTCAGATCATCAATCATATACAACAGCGCAGCCTGATTAACCGAATATTTCTTTCCTTCCATCGGTGAGCCCAGATATTCCTTGAAATCGCGTTTCACCCAATTTTGTATAGCGGTAACCGAAAGTGTGGAATACTCTATGAGATGGCCCAGCGTGGCAATATCCCCCAAGGACAAACCCTTCGCGCAACCGCCTTTAATTATCTTTTGCAGAATGGGCGGGACATCTGTAGATAAAAAGGCCGGTAAGGACATCCCCTTCTGTATCTCATCCTGGTGAAACTTCGTCCAAGCCTCTTTTAGGATATGTAACGGCTTCTGGTCTGAAATCCCAGTCAGTGAATGCAGCAAGCAGGACATTTCGATTCGGCTTAAAGTGAATGCTTCCATATTGGATAGCCCTCCCTATTTGATATTTCATTGAAAAGTTCGTAGAATAGGTTCATAAGAACTCATAATTTGAGTATAACCTATTTTATAGAACGAGAGGGATGGTAAAGATTTTATGGGTATAGGACTTAGTTTGATGTTGGTGGCCATTTTGATTATTTTAACCGCTTTTTTTGTAGCTACGGAATTTGCATTGGTAAAGATTCGAGGAAGTCAGGTTAGCCAATTGGTGATTGACGGGCGCAAGAACGCCTTAGCAGTGCAACGTGTGGCTGCCAATCTGGATGGATATTTATCCGCTTGCCAATTGGGTATCACAATTACGGCACTGGGAATTGGTGCGCTCGCGGAGCCAGCCTTCGAACATTTACTGCTTCCTTTTTTTGATTGGAGCGGTATTAATAGAAGCCTTAGTCTTCCTCTTTCTTTTGCCTTAGCTTTCTTTATTGCAACATTCCTGCACGTCGTAGTTGGAGAGCTTGCTCCAAAGACCGCAGCTATTAATAAACCGGAAGAAATCAGTCTCTTTACGGCTCCATTGATCATTTTGTTCTACAAAATCCTGTATCCTCTCATCTGGCTCCTTAACGGCTCTGCCAATTTATTAGTTCGTGTGTTTGGAATGAAGCCTGCCAGTGAGCATGAGGAAGCGCACTCCGAGGAAGAAATTCGCCTGATCTTGTCCGAGAGCTATGAGAGCGGCAAAATCAATAAAGCTGAATACGGTTATGTTAACCGGATCTTTGCTTTTGATGAAATGCTAGGCAAAGAAATCATGGTGCCCCGCACAGACATGGTATGTCTTTATAGCAATAATTCACTTAAAGAGAATTTTGATATTATCCGCAAGGAGCAGTATACGCGCTTTCCCATTGCCGAGGGCAGTAAAGATAATATCATTGGGATGATTAATACGAAGCAGCTGTATTTACAGTACGACAACAACCCGGATTTCGATTTCAAAAGCTTGATTCAGCCGGTCCTGACCGTATCTGAAGTCACACCGGTCAAAACCTTGTTAACCCGCATGCAGCTCGAACGGGTGCACATCGCCCTCTTGCTGGATGAATACGGCGGGACTTCTGGTCTGATTACCATTGAAGATATTTTGGAAGAAATCGTTGGAGAAATTCGCGATGAATTCGACGGGGACGAACGCAAAAATGTAGAAAAACTGAGTGAATTCAATTATTTGTTTGACGGCAAGGTTTCTCTGCTTGAGATTAAGCAGTTAACGGGGTTGGATTTCGATGATGCCGAGGTAACTACCGTTGGCGGATGGTTATATAGTCACTTGCCTGATCCAGCTGTGGGTAAGAGCATTATCCTTAATCATGTAAAGCTGACCATTCGTGAGATGAACAGGCACCGTATTCGTAAGGTCGAGCTTGTTATGGAGCCTGCCGGCACTGCAAAATCGTCTCTATAAACGCAAAAAAATCATACGCTAATCACAATAAACAGGCGTTCCGTCAGCGGAGCGCCTGTTCTGCTATTCAATTTTCGAGACATAGCTCTCACCTTCTTCTAAAAAGTCTGTCTATTATTAACCTAGTCCAAAATTTTACTCATGTAATACTCGTCTACCCATTGTCCATCCACCTTAAGTGCTTTTCGCTTAGTCCCTTCGATCTCAAAGCCATTTTTGGTGTATAAGGCCAAGGCTCTTTGATTATGCGTCATGACCGAAAGCTCTAGGCGAATTATTCCATTGCCCAAAGCCCAAGTATCCAATTCCCGGAACAATCCACTGCCGATGCCCATGCCCTGGAATTGCTGCAGAATCCCAATCACTATATAAGCAGTATGCCGGTTGCGGTTCACGCTTCCCCCTCTGACAGACATGAAACCAGCCAGGCGTCCATCTGCTTCCGCACCAATTAGGATTGAAGTTTCAGCCTCCACAAAACCCTCAATCATCTCTTCTACCTGTTGTAAACCTGTCTGTCTCTCCTCGGGCTCCAGAAGCATAAAGCTTGATTCCAGGTCCAAGCGATGCTGAAGACTAAGCAGTTCACCAGCGTCCTCTGGAACAAGCTTCCTGAGCGTAACCATCATATGACTCACTCCCTGAACCAGTCTTTAAATGCGGCAAATCATCAGGACATTCCCGTCCGGGTCCTTGAAGTTAAACCAATGATCATGCTCAATATCCGTCAGAATCTCCGCTCCACTCGCTTTTACAAAATCATAAGCAGCATCGATATCTTCAGTAAGCAGGTGAAAGGCAGGTACATTTAAGACAGATTCGGAGGTGAAAATTTTGCTGTCCAGCACTAATCCCGGACCCTTCATGGGAACCACATACAAATGCCCGAACAGTACCTCTCCGTCGAGCGGCAGTCCGAGCAAGCTGCAATACCATATCTTTGATCTTTCAATGTCACTAACCGAAATGAAGACAGCGCCAATCTGATTTACAATCGGACTTGTCACAGTAAGTAAACCTCCTCTTTGTAGTTGCAGGGTGGATATACTCTAAACCAATTCGATATAATATGTCAATTTCCTTCTCTTGGAGAAGCTATAAACAGTTGTGTTATACTCTTGTCAGCATATTTCTAATAAAAACGTCAGGAGAATATCATTGGCCAACCTAAACTTCGGCGACTTACGACTGACACCGCCCAAAATATTGTCACTTGGCTTTATGTTTCTTATCGCAGTTGGAACCGCACTATTAAGTCTGCCTGCCGCATCCGTTGGAGGAAGAATCTCCTTCATTGATGCTTTGTTCATGGCTACCTCAGCAACCTGTGTCACAGGTCTTGCCGTTATTGATACCGGAACGCAATTGACCACCTTTGGACAAGTAGTATTGCTCGTACTGTTTCAATTCGGCGGTCTTGGATTCGTGACGATGGCAACCTTGATCACCTTGGTGCTCAACAAACGAATCTCACTAAAAGAACGGTTGCTGCTGCAGGAATCCATGAATCAGCATTCCATGCAGGGCATCGTGCTGCTGATACGCCGAGTACTGATCTATTCACTCATCATTCAACTCAGCGGAGCTATACTGCTTGCGGGAAGATTTATGGCGGATATGCCTTTTGGCAAAGCCATATATTACGGGTTGTTCCATAGCATCTCCATCTTCAATAATGCAGGCTTTGATCTCTTTGGGGATATACACGGACCGTTTAGTGGGCTGACGCGTTATGTGGAAGATCCGATTGTCAATCTAACCTCTATGCTGTTAATATTCCTTGGCGGCATCGGCTTTATTGTGTTGTCTGATGTGATTGATTTCCCGAAACGCAAACGATTGACCCTCCATTCCAAGGTGGTCCTCTCAACCTCTGTCATCTTGGTCTGGGTTGGTGCGGCAGTATTCTTCTTGCTGGAGTTGAATCACACCCTGAAACCTCTGCATACGAGTGGTAAAATTATGGCCTCATTCCTGCAGGCCATCACTCCGCGTTCGGGAGGTGTCACCACCATCGAAATACCATTACTGCGTGAATCCACACAATTCCTGCTGATTCTGTTGATGTTCATCGGTGCAGCACCCGGATCAACTGGCGGGGGCATCAAGATTACAACCTTTGCCATTCTGGTGACTGCTGTGTACGTCAAGTTGCGGGGCAGAGAGGATATTGTATTGTTCCGCAATAGAATTGCTAAAGGGAATGTCTACAAAGCGATTACGATGACCTTACTATCTCTGATGCTAGTAGTTATCGCAACTATGCTGCTCTCTGTAACGGAGAATGCTGATTTCCTGAGTGTGCTGTTTGAAGCCGTATCCGCCTTTGGTACCTCTGGCATTACAATGGGCCTTACTACAGAGCTTACTTCGATAGGCAAGGTGCTTGTGATTATTCTGATGTTTGTTGGACGAATAGGCCCACTCACCCTAGCTTACGCACTTAAACCCAAGAATAGTAAGGAACTTTATCGTTATCCCGAAGGCAATATTACTATCGGATAAAAGCTCTTACAAAACCAGGTAACGATCAAACGGTGTTAATTACCGTCAATCGTTACCTGGCTTGTTTGGATTCTATTCTTCTTCTGGGATTTCCTGGGCATCGAGTGCTGCATCCAGCAATTGATTGTACACATCGTCATCATTTTCCAGCAAGGCGTCTGTTTCCAGGAATTGCTCTTCATTCCCCGGCTCACCGGCAAAGCTGAGACTATAATCCCATTCCGTACCTCTCGTGCTGAAAAAAGTAATTTCATATTGGGCTTTATGGTTTTCTAGTGTAAATATGGTTCTCCCTACATAACTCCGGTCCTCTTTGCGGCCCATCTCCGCACTAAATATCTCAACCTTCATGCGCTTTCCTTCCTTTCGTCTAATCATTCTAACTCTCACATTATATCATTGAAAGGGCTGTAATTGCCTCACTTTAAGCTGCAATTGACTTTTTTCATCCGGCGGTTAATAATTTAGAGCAACGCTTGTAAAGATCTAGATTATTAACAAATGGAGGAAATAACAATGACTGATTTCAAGGCTCAGCTTAGCAAATACGCAGATTTGGCTGTTCAAATAGGTGTAAACATTCAACCCGGCCAGATTTTGGTCGTGAATGCACCCATTACAGCTGCAGAATTCGTTCGCCTCATTACAGCCAAGGCCTATGCCGTTGGTGCAAGTTTAGTCAAAGTAAATTGGAGCGACGAGAGTATTACGCGCCAGCAATTTGAGCATGCAGCTCCGGAAGTGTTCACTAAAGCTCCAACCTGGTTAGCGGGCGAGATGACCGAGTTTGCCGAGAATGGTGCTGCTATACTTGCCGTTGTCGCTGAAAACCCGGATGCTCTTAAAGGCATTGATCCCGAACGGATTGCCAATTTCCAAAAAACGCGGGGAACAGCCATGTCCAAATTCCGCGAATACCAGATGTCAGATAAGATCAGCTGGAGTGTCGTAGCCGTACCTTCCCAAGCTTGGGCAGACAAGGTATTTCCCGACGTTCCTGCCGAAGATAGAATTAACAAGCTTTGGGAGGCTATTTTTCATACGGTGCGTCTTGACCGTGAAGATCCATTGGCAGCCTGGCAGGAGCATTTGGACACATTGGAGCAAAAGGCCAATGTACTTAATGCCAAGCAATATAAGAAGCTGCACTACATAGCACCAGGAACTGACCTTAGTATTGAGCTGCCTGAAGGCCATATTTGGGCCCAAGGAGACAGCGTAAACGCTAAAGGTCATTCTTTTGTAGCCAATATGCCGACGGAAGAAGTGTTCACAGCTCCGCTGAAGACCGGTGTTAATGGTACTGTCCATAGTACCAAACCCCTGAGTTATGGTGGCAACATCATTGACGATTTCTCCATTACCTTCGAGAATGGCAAAATTGTAAGTGTAAGTGCCGAAAAGGGACAAGAAGCGCTGGAGTATCTGATCAGTCTGGACGAAGGTGCTAAATACCTCGGGGAAGTTGCGCTGGTTCCGCACAAGTCTCCCATTTCCGAATCCAATATCTTATACTACAACACACTGTTTGACGAGAATGCCTCCAATCACTTGGCCATTGGTACAGCCTATCCATTCTGTATAGAGGGTGGCAAAGAAATGACTCAGGAGGAACTGATCGAACACGGATTGAACACAAGTGTGACTCATGTCGATTTCATGATTGGTTCCCCTGAGATGGATATTTACGGGATTACTGTTGACGGCAACAAGGAACCCGTATTCCTGAAGGGAAATTGGGCATTTTAGGAACGAAAGTGGAGAGATCAGAGTTATTGGGAGGAGCAGAAACCATGTTGGATTTCAAGCAAAAGCTGGAGAATTACGCGCTGCTGGCAGTCAAAATCGGAGTTAATATCCAACCCGGACAGACTCTTGTCGTGAATGCCGATATCGCAGCCTCAGAACTGGTGCGCTTAGTTGTGCGCAAGGCTTATGAAGAAGGCGCCAAGCTTGTCAAAGTTATTTATAGTGATGAATTCGTTACGCGCGCCCGCTACGAGCTGGCTCCCTCCGCTTCCTTTCTGGAAGCACCGCAATGGCATGCAGATGAGATGGAGGATCTTGCCAAGAAGGGTGCGGCCATTCTGACGATTATCTCCACCAATCCGGATCTACTAAGCGGTATTGAGGCTGGAAGGATTGCCGACAATCAACGGACAACAGGGCAGGCTATGGCTCCTTACCGTGAGCTAATGATGGGGAATCACATCAGTTGGAACGGCCTCGCGTTCCCTTCACCTTCTTGGGCGGCCAAAGTGTTCCCTGCGGCTCCGCCTGAACATCAGGTTGATCTATTATGGGATGCCATTTTCAAAGCGTGCCGTGCGGACCAGGAGGACCCTATCGCTGCTTGGACACAACATCTCGATGGACTACAGAAACGTTGCACTACCTTAAACAATAGAAAATACCGCAAGCTGCACTATACAGCGCCTGGAACGGATCTGACTATCGAATTGCCAGAAGGACATATTTGGTGTCAAGCCGGTGCCGTGAACGGCCGCGGAGTCCCTTTTGTAGCCAATATTCCGACGGAAGAAGTATTTACGGCTCCACTCAAGACAGGAGTCAACGGCAAAGTCAGCAGCACAAAGCCACTCAGCTATGGTGGCAACATCATTGATCGATTTACCCTCACTTTGGAGAATGGAAAGGTAACAGACTTTACTGCAGAAGAAGGCAGTGAAACGTTAGCTGCTCTACTCTCCATGGACGAGGGTTCTGCTTTTCTTGGTGAAGTTGCACTGGTGCCCTTCCACTCGCCAATCTCGGAAAGCGGAATTCTTTACTACACCACGCTGTTTGACGAGAATGCTTCCTGCCATTTGGCAATAGGCGCAGCCTACGCCTTCACCCTGCAAGAAGGTATCCATATGACTAAAGAGCAGCTGGCGGAAAAAGGCATGAACCAAAGCCTTACTCATGTTGACTTCATGATGGGTTCTCCCGACATGAATATTGATGGGATCACAGACGATGGAGCCAGTGAACCGATATTCCGAAATGGCAATTGGGCCTAAACGCCTAACTCTCTTTATAGCGTAAACAGAAAACAACCCGTTTTTCCTTCTTGTAAAGGGAAATGCAGGTTGTTTTTTTGCATTTATTATAAAAAAACGGGTACAAATACATCAAATTTGAATATTTGTTCAAAATTTGTTCACAATATCGTTGATTTTTATTCACAAATATGTCACAA
>LIDZ01015333.1_pt18 | contig 16300 bp, 9 predicted proteins | sample 644651 | NCBI WGS metagenome assembly LIDZ01 (sample SAMN03856242, study PRJNA289617) | food metagenome | isolation source: wine grapes on drying loft during traditional withering process | host: Vitis vinifera cv. Corvina | place: Italy: Gargagnago di S. Ambrogio di Valpolicella | collected 2014-01 | reverse complement strand
AGCTTAAGAATCATCTCATAAAAATACAAAAGGGTCGTATTCAAAGTCATGAGAAATGGCTTCGAGTACGACCCCTTTTGTGTGTCTGTAGAATTGCTCTGCTATAGCCCCAAATACTCCTTAATACCAGCAACCACCGCCGCGGCTATCCGCTGCTGATAATCAGCCGAATAGAGCTGCGCCTCATCTTTGGCATTGCTTAAATATCCGCATTCGAGCAGAATGGCGGGCATTGTGGTTTCTCTTGTGACATATAGACTGCTCTTGCGTATGCCACGGTCTGAAAGTCCACTGGCGGGAACGAGATAGTTGTGCACAGTAGTAGCAAATTGTAGACTTTCTGGACGAGAGTAATACGTCTCGAAGCCACTAGGATTGCTTGTACTGCCCACCGGAATACTGTTGGCATGGATGGAGAGGAAGAGATCAGCCTTTAAATCGTTAGCAATCTTGGCTCTTTGCTGTAAAGTGGGATAGCTATCATCACTGCGGGTGAGCACAAAATTGATATTGGGTTCATTTTTCAATAATTCCGCTACTTTTAGCACTGTTGCTAGAGTGAAATCCTTCTCGTTGTGTTTATTGAGACTAATGCTACCGGGGTCCTTTCCACCATGGCCGGCATCAATGACAACCAGGCGTTTGCCTGAAGCAATAGGTGGGGTTGCAGAGGGTAAAGTAATGCCCACCGGAACTGTAATTGTAGAATCAGTGCCTGTTGGAGATGCAGGATCAATTCCTGTTCCGTTCAGATCAATAATAAGAAGTCCATCATTGTTATTAATCACACTATAAGTTTTGGCGCTATTTAGATCAATGACCACCCGGATCGCTGCTGGAGAATTGCTGAACAATGAATATCTGATAGCAGAGACATCTGGATATCCCGTAACAACCATCTGTCCACTCTGACTGTTGGCGAGAGATTGGCTCTGACTGAAGCTCGGTGCAAAACGGGTGTTTGGCAAATCTATAACAATCCGGTCTTTAGCAGTCATTGTGAATATACTCGGGGACAATTTGCCATTCACGGCAATTAAAAGCCGATTGTCACTGAAGCTGAGATTGGTCAACTCCGTCTGACTACTGTTTTCGCTCGCAGACTCCCCACCAGCAGGTGATCCGCTAATCTCCGTTTTGGTCTCGGGCAGGAGAGAAGGATCTGAATCCGGTACAGCTACCTGATTGGTTGCAGTAGAAGCGCTATTCCCTGTGATTTTAGCTGCTGAAGTGAGATATACCGTTTTGGTAAGGTTATCCCAACCCACCGTAGTTCCGGTCTCTTCCCCAACGAATCTCAAAGGAACAAGAGTGATGCTGCCGCTGAGAAAAGGAGGGTTATCCAGTAACACCTGCTTGCCGGAGGCCTCAGCTGTGGTATTATTCACAACTAGCTTTAGCGTCGTATTAGCCTGCACAATGATCGCTGTTTTTGTGACATTATCCCATTTCACTGAATAACCAAGCTGTTCGGTTACAAGTCGAAGCGGAACCATAACACTGCCGTTTACAATCTGTACCTGGGCATCTTTTGAGATCGTAAGCTCATTACCATCCAGATTAATATGTGTCTCGACAGATTCGGCATGACTGCTTCCCGGGAATACCACTACCCAGAGGATCAGTAGTAACGCCAAAAAACCATATTTCTTCATGTATAATCCCTACCATCCCCGTTTATTGGCCCTATGTATTATTCCTGCGTATTTTCTTTGCTGCCACTAGTGGCACATATAATGCTTTAACGACAAATATTAGCAAAAGTTGCGGGACATTTCAGCTGGAAATATGATTATTTAGAGAGAGAGAATAAGGCATGAGTATATGAGTTATATCGGTAAATAATTAGGAGAAATGAACAGCGAATTTGCTGTCGAATGCTGCATTAAATGCTGTGTTTTGTGAAACAACCTTATATATTTTCATAAAAGACTAGACGAAATGGCAGATCAGGTTTATCCTAAGATTGTGAAAAAAATAACAGAATACAAGATTCTCGGGGTAAGGTGAAATTCCTGACCGGCGGTGATGTTCAAAGCGAACTAAGCCCGCGACTCGTTTTCTCTTTTCTAAAGAGGAACCGACTGATCTGGTGCCATTCCAGAGCCGACGGTAAAGTCCGGATGGGAGAGGATCATAAGATAAAGGTGCCAGGAGTCTTTCCTGCCAGCCTTTATTGATAATGGCCCCCGACGGTTACCCTTTAAGGTAATTCGGGGGCTTTTGGTCTCTTATCGAGGGTTTGTATCGACAAGGAGAATTGGAATTATGAGTAATGTAACTGCTTCATCATCCGAAGTTCGTACAGCACCTTTACGCAGTGGCTTTTGGCTGGTTGTGCTGGGTGCAGCATTGTGGGGCGTTGATCCGCTGTTTCGCATCATACTGCTGAAATCGCTGACCTCTTCGCAAATTGTCCTGCTGGAGCATGTGGTGCTTTTCCTGGCTGCTGCACCAGTATTGTGGCGCCATCGTGCCGAGCTTAAAGGCATCCGCCTCCGTCAGGCAGGGGCATTATTGGTTGTCTCCTGGGGTGGATCTGCCGTGGCCACGATCCTGTTCACCATGGCTTTATCCAGCGGTGATCTGAATGCGGTACTCCTGCTCCAAAAGCTGCAGCCGCTATTCGCCATAGGACTCGCTGCACTAATTCTTAAAGAACGTCTGCCCAGAAACTTTGGGCCGCTGATCTTAGTGGCATTGGCAGGCACGTATTTACTAACTTTTGGCTGGAGTATTCCTTTTGGACATGTAAACAGCTTTATTGGTGTCAGCAGTCTGATGGCGCTGGGAGCAGCCGCACTCTGGGGCGGATCAACTGTAATGGGCCGTTATCTGCTCGGTTCCATGAAATACGAGACCGTGACTTCGCTGCGTTTCATTATGGCCTTGCCTCTACTGTTTGTGATAACAAGTCTGGAGAACGCTCCGTGGCAGATTCATGGCGGGCTGGGTACTTCGGCTGCGATTGCGATCAACCTGCTGCTGCAAGCTTTGCTGCCCGGATTGCTCAGTATGCTGCTGTATTATAAAGGACTCAGCACGACCAAAGCTTCTTTTGCCACCTTGGCTGAGCTCAGCTTCCCGATGACGGGCATAGTCCTTAACTGGATGGTGTTCGGTCAACTGGTTACCCTACCGCAGATTATCGGCTTTGCGCTGATCTGGACGGCGTTATTCTATATTTCACGCCAGCAGCCTAAACCGCAGATGCTCCCCAAAGCGTAGCCGAGTTCAGATAACTGAAATTAACATAGTACGAGGGATGTCCTAAGCCAACTGGCTTTTGGGGCATCCCTTTTTTTTGCGTAAAGATAAGAATGTATAGGTTTCACCCATTTCTTCTTGAAGAGACTGCTAAAACTGCAGAAATGTTTCACGAGTGATCTATGGTGCTTTTTATGGAGCGTTTACAATGAGGAAGTATACAGAATGGCAAGTGTTGCAAGCTTGTAAATAGCACCATTATATGGTCTGGGAGGTAGTGAATTTGAGAAAAACATTCGTACTGATTATGATTCTGGCCCTTCTTAGTTCTCCTTTCACTTTTGGAAACGCTGTACAGGCAGCAGGTGATGAGAATGTCGCTCTAGGGAAACCAGCGAGTTCGGATAGCGAGCTTAGTGGATATGACGCAGGGAAGGCGGTGGATGCGGAGGAATGGAGCACGAACTGGGCGGCGAATGATGGCAGCTTTCCGCACTTTCTGGAAATTGATCTGCAAGGTTCGTATGATTTGTCCGGAGCAACTGTGATCTGGAATGCGTGGAGCTATATCAACCAATATAAAATTGAAGTTTCACGCGATCACAAGGTCTGGACAACCGTTGCGGACCAAAGTCAGAGCGTTAGTACAGAACAAACGCAGTACAATGCTTTTAAGATGCGGAATATTTCCTATGTGCGAGTCACAGTCACTGGAATTAACGGAGGGAAATGGGCTGCTGTAAACGATGTGAAAATATGGGGAGTGCCTGCCGGAACTAACGCGCATGAACCTCAGCAAGGAGTTATAACGTCAGTACTGCCCCTTAGACTAGATACGGAAATTGGAAAAGCACCTGAGCTGCCCAATGTTGTAACCGCTGTATACGGTGATTCCGGTACGGAGGATGCAGAGGTTACTTGGGATGGTCTGCAACCTGCGGACTATTCTCGCCCTGGGACATTTACAGTAGGCGGCTCTGTTTCCGCAACATCGCTGCGAGCGGTGGCTGAGGTGACGGTAACTGGGGACAGCACTACACCGATTAGCGGATTTGCGCCAGTAGAAGTGGCTACAATTACGGATGTACCTGCTGTATTGCCTTCTGCTGTAATGGCTACCTATGAGGATGGCTCAAGCAAGCAACTGCCAGTTATATGGAACGACCTTTCAGAAGCGCAGTATGCTGTAGAAGGTGTATATACAATAACCGGACAAGTCGACGGAACAGAGATACAGCCAACGGCTGTAATTACAGTTACTGCACTGATTCTACAGTCGGGCTTCATCAAGGGTGCGGATATTTCCACTTTGCAGGCAGTTGAGGATGCTGGAGGGAAGTATTACGACCATGGAGTAGAGAAGGATCTGCTGGATATTCTCAAAAGCCGGGGTGTGAATTATATTCGTCTGCGCTTATGGAATGATCCGGAGGAGGCAGGCGGTTATAATGACCGTGCGCATGTGGTGGAGCTGGCGCAGCGAGTAAAGGCGAAGGGCTTCAAGCTGCTGCTTGATTTCCATTACTCGGACTTCTGGGCCGATCCCGGTAAACAGAATAAACCTGGAGCTTGGGCGAATTATTCTTATGATGAATTGAAGCAAGCTGTATATGACTATACCCATAGTGTTATGGAGGAGCTCAAGGAAAAAGGAGCTTCGCCCGATATGGTGCAGATCGGGAATGAGATTAACGGCGGTATGTTATGGCCGGATGGCAAATCCTACGACCAAGAAAATGCTTTTGATAAGCTGGTTCCGCTGCTGAACAGCGGAGTGCAGGCGGTAAGAGATGCTCAGGCAGAAGGACAGAAGATCAAGATTATGATCCACCTTGCCGAAGGCGGCAAGAATGATACGTTTCGGTGGTTTTTTGATGAGTTAACGAAGCGGAATCTCGATTATGATGTGATCGGCGCTTCTTTCTATCCGTATTGGAGCGGCACGCTAGATAGTCTGCAATACAATTTGGACGATATTTCCAAGCGCTATGGCAAAGAAGTGATCGTAGCAGAAACTGCGTATCCGTTCACACTGGAGGATGCAGACGGCTTTGAGAATAATATCGCCCGGCAGGATCAGCTGGACGGCAGTGGTTTCCCCGCTACCGTGGCTGGCCAAAAGGCCGAAGTGAAGACGGTGATGAATGTGGTCTCCAAAGTGCCTGAAGGCAAAGGGACGGGGATCTTTTATTGGGAGCCAGCCTGGATTCCGGCTGCTGGAGTAGGCTGGAAGGTTGGCGAAGGCAATGCTTGGGAGAATCAGGCAATGTTCGATTTTGCAGGCAATGCGTTGCCTTCTCTAGATGTCTTCAAGACTCCGGTCATTGGAGAAGACGAAACTCCCGGAGATGATGGCAGTGAGCCAGACCCGGGTAACGGTGAGGTAGATCCTGGTACTGGTGAAGTAGACCCCGGCCCTGGTGACGCAGATCCTGATCCGGTCACAGTTATTAACACGGGGGGCAACAATTCCGCAAGCACTACTGCAAGCAATGCAACAGTTGTGCAAGCCGATGGCCAGCTGCAGGTCAAAGCGCAGGTAGGAAGCGATGGTGCCGCCAAGGTCAAAATTACTGCCGATGAGCTCAAGCAAGCAGTGGCAAAGCTTCCAGATAACGGGCAGCTGATAATTACAATCCAACCTGTAGCTGGAGATATCATAGGGGCTAATGTAGAGATCCCTATAGCAACGTTATTGGAGCTAGGTAAGCACCCTCAGGTTGTTATTGTATGCGGTGCAGCTTCCATCACCGTTTCTACAGAAGCTGGTGCTGGTATTGTAAAGGATGGCGCTAAGACTATGACAGTCTCGCAGTCCGGAGTTGCATCAATCCCGATCCCACAGCAGCTGTCAGCTGGAACACGCGGATATCCGGCGTATGATTTCCATCTCGCAGTTGACGGTGTGACCGTGAACCAGTTCAATGGTGCAGTGATTGTAGCCATGGACTACCAGATAAAGCCCGGTGAGAAAGGCCATCAAATCGCCGTGTATTCAATTAGTGCTGATGGCAAGTATGAATATGTCAGAGATGTGCTGTATGACCAGACTGCACAACAGATTGTCTTTCAGCCTCGTCATTTCAGTACTTATGCTGCCGGATATGTAGTAGACCGATTTACTGATTTGAACACAGCGGTTTGGGCGTCGCAAGCTATCGAGACGTTGACTGCTAGAGGAGTCGTTCAAGGGACGGGTAACGGGCAATTTGTACCGCAACGTAACGTTACACGTGCCGAATACGTCAGCATGTTGTTATCTGCGCTCCAACTGACAACAGAGCAGGGTGCAGCCAGCTTCCCGGATGTGCAGCCTGAGAGCTGGTACTATTCAGCGGTGAGTACGGCTGGTAAGCTGGGAATTGTACAGGGACTAGCAGGCGGAGACTTTGGTCCCTCCGATTTCTTGACCCGTGAAGAAATGGCTGTCCTTTCGTATCGCGCCCTTAAGCTGGCTAATGTGATTAAGACTAACGTTAACGGCAGTCCAGTTCTTTTTAAGGATAATAACTCCATTTCGCCCTATGCCAGTGAAGCAGTAACTGTTCTTGAACAGGCTGATATGATCAAGGGTTTTAGTGACGGAAGTTTCAAACCGCAGGCTCATGCATCACGTGCTGAAGCGGCTTCCATAATATCTGCGTTGATGCAGCAATAAGTGAAGGGCAGGCAATAACCGTGCTGGAATTAGGCGGTTAAGGCCTGCCTATCACCCGTTTTGGGGATTTGTGCCAATCGTTGCTGTGCAGCCTGTCTTTTTGGCTATGCGTCCGCAGGTATTGTTTGTACAATAAGAGCTACGACAATACGCTGGGGTGTGAAGAGAAAGTGTATAAATTCAATTTATTTACCAAAATCGTCAGTGTGATGGTCATCTTACTGATTCCAATTACGCTTCTCTATATTTATTCCAATAAGACGACTACTGATGTACTGCGGAGTGAGCTGAATACATCGAATAGTGATCAATTGCGCTTTTTTCAGAACCAGGTGGAGTCTAATATGGAATTGCTGGCCTCATGGCCCATTCTGTTGATCCACGACCCGGACATTCTCAGTCTCAAGGATGAGCAACTGGAGCTTGGACATCTAAATCTTCATACCATGAATCTGATCAAACGGATTCAGACCAAAATCAGCATTCAAGAAAGCTCCTCCAATTGGAAGAGCAAATTATATCTCTTTTCTCCGTCTTTACAACGGCTTGTCGTTGAGAATGATGTCACAACCTATAAAGATGTTGATCTATTGCAGGAAGTGAAAGCAGGCTGGCAGGTGGAGAAGCTGCAGGATCAGAGTGGGGATCGTTTTCTGTTCTCCTGGTTCTCTTTCACGCCGTTTATGTCCGAATTCTCTCCCAAGAAGGTCAACTCTATCATGAAGGTAGAATTCGACAGCCGGAATATAGAGGATATGCTGGATAAATTCAAAAGTGATGGTCGTAGAGATCCCTTCTATTACAAACAAGGAACTGGGCTGATTTATAACCACAGTGCTAACCTGTTATTCGTCAATAAACTGGTCAGACGGCTGGAGCAGAAGCAGATCAGGGGAAGTGAGAATCGGACGCTGGAAATAGAGGGTGAATCCTACAGTGTTAATATTGTTTATTCTGAGAAAATGGGCTGGTATTTGATCGATTATATTCCCTTGTCGGAAATATTGCAGCCCATTCACACCTCGAATCGCTTATTTTACATATCCGTCAGTGCTTTGCTGTTAATGGGGAGTCTGATAGCCTATTTATTGTATATTCAGGTGCAGGTGCCTGTAAGACATTTGATAGGAGGCTTTCAGCGGCTGAAACAGGGCGATTATTCTGCCCGGGTCGAGCTCAAGGGGAAGAATGAATTCAGCTTTCTGTCCGGCCGCTTTAACAGTATGGTAGAACAGACTCAAGAGTTGATCGAGAACGTTTTGATGGAGAAAATTCACGTGCGGGAAGCGCGGCTGAAGCAGCTGCAGTCACAGATCAACCCGCATTTTTTCTATAATTGCTTGTCGTTTATTACAAGTATGGCGAAGCTCGACAATATGGGGGCTGTTGTTGCGATGTCGCATAATCTATCCCGCTATTATAGATACACGACACGGCAGGAACGTGATTTGGTAGCTTTATCGGAAGAGACGGAATTTGTGACTCACTACCTGGAAATTCAGGGGATGCGAATGAGCAGACTTCAATATTCGGTAAATATTCCACCCCAAATGCGGAAGCTGGAGCTTCCCCCATTAGTGCTGCAGCCGCTGGTTGAGAATGCAATTTTGCATGGAATTCAACCGTTGGCAGCAGCAGGGATAGTGCGGATCACTGGCTATTGCAGCGGGAAAGTGATGATGTTAACGGTTGAAGATGATGGCCAAGGCATGAATGCGGAGGACAGAGCTGAACTGGAGAGCCGACTTAGCCGGCCGATGACAGAAGAGATGAGTTGCGGACTTTGGAACGTATATCAGAGAATGAGGCTGCGCTTCGGGGACCAGGCAAGTTTGACCTTTTCTGCTTCACCGCTCGGGGGATTACAAGCTACACTGCAATGGCTGCTGCCGCCAAATCAGGGAGGATAAGCGATGATAGAGGTGTTATTGGTTGATGATGAATCCTATGTGACGGAGAGCCTGCAACGGACGATTCCATGGGCGGAATTGGGGGTTTGGAAAGTACATCAGGCGGTGTCAGGTGCACAGGCGCTGCAAATGATAGAGGAGCAGCAGATAGACATTGTGGTCACGGATATTTCTATGCCCGGCATGACCGGGCTGGAATTAATGGAGCGAGTAGGCGCAAGATGGCCTAATATCCGCTCGATTCTGCTGACTGGCTATTCCGACTTTGAATATGCGAAGAAGGCGATCAGACTGCAAGCGTTCGATTATATTCTGAAGCCGGTCAATGATGAGGAGTTTATCAAAAGTGTAACCGATGCCATTGAATCGTTGAAGGATGAATGGGAGGCACACGATAAATACCATTTGCTGCTTTATAAGCGAAAAGGGGATTATAGCGTACTTCGCACCAATCTGATGCATGATCTGCTGCTGGGTAAAATGCTGTCGGAGCGGACGCTTAAAGATAAGCTCAAAGAATATGAGGTCGCTTTTGAACTGCCGGCCCCTTCGGTCATTCTACTGATTCAGCTGGGCAAGCATTATACGGCCATGGATCAGCATTCGATCTCTCTAATGGAATATGCGATAGGCAATATTGCTGAGGAATTATTCAAGGAGCAGTTCCAGGTCTGGTTCTGCAAAGCACCGCATGATTGCCTGCTTCTGTTGGTGGAACTGAAAGCTGATACTGTAAAAGAAATAGAGCTGGTGGACAACTACGAAGCTGTACGGATGGGTTTGCTAAAAGCAGCTATAGCCGAATTCCGTATTCATGTGAGCAACTACCTAAAGGGGGATATTTCCCTTATCGTTTCTAAGTGGTTTACATTTCCCGAAGGGTTGACCTCTGCTTACAGAAACGGGCTTAGTGCCATGTATTTGACGACCTCTAATGAATCTAGCTCGGTGTTGTTTCTGGAGGAGCACGATGTGCAGGAGAAAGTTGCGGTCAAGTCCCTGGAAAGCCTATATCGTCCACCTACACTGATCCATCTGCTGGAATCCAAGCAATGGGAGGCCGTGCGGTTGAAGATTGCTGAGGTGTTTCGTGATATGGAGAGCGCTCCTAGAGAGCATTTGTATGAAGTGTTTCTGTCCATCACCAACGCTTTTATGTATATCGCCCATAAAGATGGACATTTCATCTCGCAAATTGACCAGTACGCCTTTGATCCCCTGCTGACCCAGCGCATTATTGTTTCACTAGAGAAGCTGCAGAACTGGGCGTATGAAATGCTGAGCAAGCTGCAGAAGGAACTGTCTGAAAGTGAGCAATACACAAAAAGCTATATGATTAGGCAAGTACATGAGCTGATAGCTGGACACGGCGGCTATGAGTTGTCGGTGAAGAGCATTGCTGAACAGGTGTATCTGCATCCAGTGTATCTCTCCAAAATCTATAAGGCCGAAACAGGAGAAGGGCTTGGAGATTATATCATCCGAATGCGGATGGAACATGCACTCTATCTGCTTAAGAGTACGAACAAAAAAATATACGAAATCACTACAGCGCTGGGATACCAGAACCCGCAGTATTTCAGTATTCTTTTTAAAAAGCACTACGGTATGACACCAAATGAATTTCGTGAGGGATAGGGGGAGGAGCGCGATAAAGAAAAGGAAACGATTGTTGATCCTGTGTATAGGCCTGCTTCTGGCCTGCAGCATTACGGGCTGTTTCGGAAAAAGGGTCGCAGAGACAAACAATACAGCCGCAAGTACAACAGGTCACACAGCAGGAGCTGTAGAGAACCTCTACAAGGATAAATATGATCCCGAGGTGACGATTACAACAGTATGGGGCGTTGATCCGGAACTGAAATTCAAGCGCGGGGAAACGATTGAGAACAATATTGCTACCCGGTGGGCCAGAGAACAATTCGGCATCCATATTCAATCACTGTGGTCGATTACGGATACGAACGGTGCTTATGGCACAAAGCTGCGACTGTCGATGTCCTCAGGTCAGAAAATGCCAGAGGTAGTGACTGTTGGAGCCTCTGATATCACCATCGCCCAGGATTTAATCGATTCGGGACTATATGCTGAGGTTGGTGCTATGTTTGATAAATATGCTTCTAGTACTTGGAAAAAGGCGATGGCACAAGACCCCAATGTCTGGAACCAGTACAGCCGTGGCGGCAAAAGAATGGGCATCCCAGTGCTCGATTATGCCTATAACCATGATTATGTTCTGTGGATTCGCCAGGACTGGCTGACCAAGCTGGGGCTTAAGGCTCCCGAGACCATCGATGAGCTGGAACAAGTCATGGAGGCCTTCAAATACCACAATCCCGACGGGTTGGCACCGGATCAGGTGACCCCGCTGAGCATAGGCTTCAAGTCAACGATGAACACATGGATGGGTGATCCTTCCTGGATCTTTGGTGCTTATGGAACGCTTCCGCAGCAATGGAACTTGGGAGCTAACGGCAAACTGGAGTATGGCTCGGTTAATGACGGCAGCAAGCAGGGGTTGGCAAAGCTGAAGGAATGGTTAGCCAAAGGATACATTCCGCAGGAAGCGGCACTGTGGGATGAGAATAAGACAGCTGAACCGGCGGTTGCCGGCACCGCTGGTATGATTCCCGGACCTTACTGGATGAGTGGCTGGCCGCTGCGGGATACGCTGATCCATGCTCCAGATGCCGTATGGGCACCGATTAAGCTGCCCGCTGGACCGGGAGGAACCGTAATGCGGCACGGTACTTCTTACAATAATGGTGTAACACTGATCAGTACTGCAATGAAGCATCCGGAAGCTTTTTTCACCTACCAGAACTATCTCTTTGATCATTATGCTGATCCGTCTCCTGGCAGCGAACTTGATAATGGACTTTTTGCTGGCTACGATTATCAACTGGATTCCACGGGAAACCGGATCGCCAATGACAAAATATCCGGTGGTTATGTCAACAGCATTCGTTATTTGCTGGTGCGGGACGGCGCACGCATCCCTGAATCTCAACTGCAGTCGCTGCTTCGTCTGGCGAGCGGTGCCGAACCCCAGACGAGACTAGAGAAGGAGGCGGTCATTAGTTATGGACCTGATACCCCGGCTGCAGCCAAGGTTCTACTGGCGCAAAAGGATAAATCCTTCAAGGATATGTTCACTGGACCGGCAACGGAAACCATGAAATCCAGGCTGGATTATCTGAACAAGCTGGAGAGTCAGACGTTTGACGATATTATATACGGCATTCAGCCGTTAAGCGCCTTCGATACCTTTGCAGCTGCCTGGAAATCAGGCGGAGGCGAACAAATTACGCAGGAAGTTAATGAATGGTATACGACCGTGAAGTAAATCCTGCTTTATTTCCGAAAAATAAAGGACCGCCTTTCCAGTGATATTGAACTGGTGAGACGGTCCTTATTAGTTTACCTGAGAGATTAGTTTATAAAGGCATCCAGCGCGATTGTAGGTTTACCGGTTGAGTCAAAAGCGCCTTTAGTATAAGAGTACCAAGTGCCGTAGCACTCCGGTTCCCAATAAAATACACCCAGTCCTTTGCCGCCGGTGACGGATTTAGTCTTGCTGATAATATCGGTCAGGAATGCCTTGGCAGTTGCAGGTGCACTTACATCCATGCCAACCTCGGAGATCATGACCTCTTTTCCGTATCTGGCAACCATATCATTCATATTGGTTAAGGTTTGAGCATTCAGTGTGGACCAGTTGCTGGTAGTGGGATAAAGTGACATACCGATGACATCGTATTTGGCGCCGTTAGTCTTCAGCCCGTCGAACATCCAGCGGAATAAGGCGTTGTCATACCCATTAGATAAATGGACGATTACTTTGGAGGTGCTGCTGACCGCTTTTACAGCGTTATAGCCGGAGTTGATCAGTGCGGCGAAGTTACTCATACTTACAGACGCTTTACCATCTGCCCAGAGCATCCCGTTATTAGTCTCATTGCCAACCTGCACCCATTCAGGGGTAACGCCATTACTCTTCAGTGTGTTAAGCACATCGTAAGTATGGTCATATACGGCTGTCTTTAGATCTGTAAAGCTTTTGCTGGTCCATGCCGCCGGTTTGGCTTGATTAGCCGGGTCTGCCCAAGTATCGCTGTAATGGAAATCAATCATAATTCTAAAACCCAGCTTCTGCGCACGAACGGCCTGCTTAACGACATCGGCTTTATTGGAAAAGTTAATGGAAGGATTCACCCAGACGCGCAGCCGGATCGAGTTCATTCCATGATCCTTCAGCGTTTGCAGCACATCCTGTTTAACCCCACTGTCATTGTAAAAAGCCCAATTATAGGATTCCATCTCCGATAACCAGCCGACATCAGCCCCCTTCGCAAAAGTAGCAGCAGCCTCCGCCGGCTTGTGCTGACCCCAATTGAAACTGATGCTGAGCAGGAGAGCCAAACAAATGAATAATTTGAAAATGTTTTTAGGACTTTTTCTCATAACCAACCTCCTGGATTAGGTTTACTGTGCGGAAAGCAAAGGATATCGGCTTTAATTATAAGTTGTACACGCTTACAATATTTCCTCTGCTAACTGCTTACAACCTAATTCTAGTTTGAAGCCCGCGGCAAGGGTACCTATAAACAATCAACATTTATGCATTTTTGGAAATGAAATAGTCCTCAGAGTAAAAATAAGCCTTTTCTCCCATACTATCGTTAATCTTGTATCTTAAATCCTTAGGAGGACTGCGGATGAACGGCCATTCTGCTCCCGCCATCTATATACAGCTGAAAAATCGGGTGACGGTCCCCCAAGGTAAGGGAGTTACGCTGCGTGATGTTGCCTTTCTGATTACAGACCCGGAGTGGGAGGAGTCCTTGTATTCTATTCTGCTGCTGCAGCCTGAACAAAGTGACGGCAACCTTATTCTAATTGATCTGCTGATGGTCATCCCTCGCATCCAGGAGCTATTGCCAACAGCTGATATTGAGCCGATTGGTGAAGGAAAAACGATCGTACAGATTGAAGGTCCGAGTGAGGCGCGGAAACCCTCCATGGCGTTGTTTGTGTTGGTCTGGCTGCTGCTCTTCTTCGGTTCTGCACTGACAATCATGAATTTTCATGCGGACGTAAGCATGCAAGAGGTCCAAATTCGAATTGTAGAGATGCTAACGGGCCATCGGGATGAGCATCCGTATGCCTTCCAGGTTGCCTATTCACTGGGTATCGGGTTTGGGATGGTAATATTCTTCAATCATTTGTTCAAAAAGAAGTGGAATGAGGAGCCCACTCCACTCGAAGTAGAGATGTATCTGTATCAGAAAAATATCGACCATTATGTGGTTAATGAGGAATACAGCAAAATGAAAAATCGTCAAGAAGTGAGTCAAGCTGAACACCCGGAGGGCTGATCATGACTGCACCGATCTCATTAGGACTGAATCTGTTGCTGGGTATTGCGGGAGGGATCGCTGTTGGCGGCGGGGTAATCGCGCTTATTATTGTGCTGGATATGGTGCCCCGTCTTGCCCAGCTGACTTCTTCCTACGATAAAGTGCACTGGTATGAAGGTGCTTTGGTGGGTGGGTCACTGCTTGGTACTGTAAGTGATTTTTGGAATTGGAGGTTATCAGCAGGTCCTATAGTGGAATTAGGGGTTGGGCTGTTTGATGGGATTTTTGTGGGGATGTTGGCAGCAGCTTTAACGGAGGTGTTAAATGTGCTGCCGATATTGGCCAAACGTCTGAATATGACGCACCATCTATTCGGATTACTAATGGCGATGGTCGCCGGCAAGGTTGCAGGTTCTTTATTCGATTGGTTTGTATATCGACAATAAATAGGGGGCTATTGGGATGGTCAAATATATTCACAGCGGCGATTACGTGGAGCAGGAGAATAATATAACACCCGCTGCGGAAGGGGAAAGTAACGCAGAAGCAGGTGCAGAAGAGGACAGCCCGGGCACCGAACCAGCTTCTGCTGCTGACCAGAATGTGAGCACTACCGAAGGCGCTGAGCCTGAGGCTGCTGCTGATAGCGGACAGCAAGAGCAAGCAGCACAGGCTGCTGGCCAACCTGCCGAACAGAAGCCTGACTCAGCAGATTCTGAAGTGGACACCGGAGCGGACGCTGGGGTAACCAGTGGAGGAAAGCAGGACTCAGAAGCCGCAGATGAGCTGGGCACTGAAGAGACGGAAGAGTCGGGTAAAGGATTCTTCGCACAACTGTTTGGTACAGACGCAGAAGAGGATGAGCAGGAAGAGAAGGTTCCCGCGGAACCGATCGCAGGAGGCTCACAAGAAGCGGAGCCTAAAGTGGATGCTCAAACTGCAGATGTGGGGGTGGATTCAGGAGCAACCGGTTATGGTGCGCAGGATATTGAGGCAACAGACGGACTGGGCACACCCGAGCAAGAGGGCACACGGAAATCGGAGGAAGCTGCCCCGGCAGAGGAGAATAGCGCGGACTCTGCAGCAAGTGGCGGGGGACAGCAGCAGGACGCGGAAGCAGCAGATGAGCTGGGCTCTGAGGAGCAGGAGAGTTCCGGCAAAGGTTTTTTTGCCCGATTATTTGGGTTTGGTGCTGCCGAAGACGAGGACGAGGACGAAGACACCGAGATGCAGGACCCAAAGGCACAGGCAGCAGGAGAGGCTGAATCGGCGGAGAAGAATGCGGCGCAGCCCAAGGAGCCTAATCAGACTAAAGAGCCCGCGCAGGATTCCAGCCAGGACAAGAAAAAAGTAGATCCGCTGCAAAAAAAACGGGACTCCGAACGATCAGATTCGTTAGAGGAATCGATTACTTACTGGCAAGGCCATGATAAAATCCCACCCTCTTTAGAGGATGCCAAAAAAACGCTGACTGAGGTAATGGGACTTGGTTCATCCTTCGACGTGGTGTTCAGAGAAATGTCCTTTGGTGGACATAAGGCGGCATTGCTCTGTATTAGCGGATTTGCCAAGGATACGATAATGGATGAGATCTTAAAGCGCTTGACCTATCTCACACCGGAGAATTTATCAACGGATGTGTTTGCCAGCTTTATGAACGAATATATTCCGCATATTCAGGTGGAGAAAGGACAGCTGTTAAGTGAGTGCATCAATAAGGTGATGTCCGGAATGAGTGCTATCTTCATTGAAGGCGAGGCGCAGGTGATTGTGATGGATACCCGCACATACCCATCACGCAATCCGGATGAACCTTCGATTGAACGAGTCGTACGCGGCTCACGAGACGGGTTTACAGAAACTCTGCTAAGCAATGTTGCGCTTGTAAGAAGACGGATACGTGATCCGGGACTGAAATACGAAATGCATCAGGTTGGGCGCCGGACAAGAACGGATGTCTGCGTAGCTTACATTGACGACATTGTGGATAAGACGCAGGTGCAGGCCGTTACAGACAAAATAAAAAGCGTTAATGTCGACGGAATCCCTCTGGCGGATAAACAATTAGAGGAGGCGATTGTTGGCGGCGGCTGGAATCCGTATCCGTTGGTCCGCTATTCTGAACGTCCTGATACAGTGGCTTCTCATTTGTTGGAGGGGCGTGT
>LIDZ01011537.1_pt1 | contig 16300 bp, 10 predicted proteins | sample 644651 | NCBI WGS metagenome assembly LIDZ01 (sample SAMN03856242, study PRJNA289617) | food metagenome | isolation source: wine grapes on drying loft during traditional withering process | host: Vitis vinifera cv. Corvina | place: Italy: Gargagnago di S. Ambrogio di Valpolicella | collected 2014-01 | reverse complement strand
GTGGTACGCATCAGCTGCGTAAAATGGACGTTATCTTTCGGCTCTTCGGTGGTGATACCGCTGGCTACCATCGCCTGACGATAATCCGCCAGCGCCTGTTGCGGCTGTTGCTGCTGAGCGGCAAATCTCGCCGCGTCACGGAACAACAACGCGCTGCTTTGTGAAGGTGGTTGCCGCTGCGCCAGCATCTTGCCCTGCGTAAAGTGCGCCGCGGCGCGGTCAGGTTCGCCGACGCGCTGCCAGGCGTTGGCAATGCGCCGCTCGCGGTTCAGATCCGGCTCCACCGGGACGGGTGGCAGGCCCTGCAGCGCACGTCGCGCCTTACCCTGCTGGTTCAATGCGATCAGCGCCTCAATGCGGCCCAGCTGTGCATCACTGTTTGTGGTATCGCGATCGAGCACCTGTTGATAACTTGCCAGCGCCCGGGCGGCATCACCCCGCTCCAGTGCCCAATCGGCCAGCGTTAAATCGCGGCGTGGTGAGGAAGGTAACTGGCGCAGCAGCGCTTCAGCCTGTGGCTCACGTCCACTGTTGCGCAGCGCGTCGGCATGTTGATAAATCTGATCCTGTTGCAGCCGCGTCGCCAGATCGCGTATATCCTGGTTCCAGGCCACCTGCGGCAGGCTGTTGAGTGTTGCCAGCGCGGCGGCGGTTCTGCCGCTACCGGAGAACCAGAGCGCACTGGCATACACCTGCGTGGCATCGCCAAGTCGTTGCCGGGACATGTTGGCTATCTGTTCGTCAGCTTGCTGCGGTTGGCCGCTCTGGCGTAACGCGCCAGCCAGCCGATAGTTAAGCCAGACATCATCGGGCGCGTCCTGTTGCGCCTGCCGATATTTCTCTACCGCTTGCGGCCAGGCGCCCCGCTCTGCCAGCGCGTCCGCCTCTGCGCGGACAATCTCACTGCGCAATGTGGTCAGGTTACCTGCCAGCGCCCGCTGCTGATCGGGAGGTAATTGATTGATGAATGCCAGCGCACGCTGCGGTGACTGTTGTTGATAATAGGCGACCAGGCGACGTATGGCGGTGGTATTGGTGGCATCCAGCCGTAACGCCCGCTTCCAGGCCTGCTCCGCCGCATCATTTTGCTGGCGCGTAGTGGCCACGTCGCCCAGGCCAATCAGGGCATAGCTGTCGCTCTTATCCAGCAATTGTGCCTGCTGATAATACGTCTGCGCCCCATTCACATCGCCTGCAGCCAACGCCTTATCGCCGTTTTCAATCGCCAGCCAGTAGCGGTTGGTCTGTACCAATGACTGCCACTTACCAATTTGCGTGCTGTCTGGCCCAGCGGCTATCGCCTTTTCCAGCCAACGAATGGCAACGGCTCGCTGATTGTTGCGCGCCTGTGCCTGACCCATCGCACCCAGCAAATCAGCATCGTCAGGATTGGATCGCAGTGCGGCTTCCAGTGCCGGAATGGCATTGCCGCCTCGTTCAACCAGCGCCAGCGCCCGTGAACGCTGCTGAAAAGCGGGGTCGGCCAGCTGCTGCTGCCGTTTCGCCAGTTCTGCCTGCCCCTGCTTTTGCGCATCGCCGGTGGTAAAGAGGTCCAGGTACTGTTTCAGTGCCGTGATGCTCTCCGCCGTGACTGGCTGTGCCTGGATGTTTTGCAACCAGAGCTCGGCTGCCGCGTTTCGTCCAGCCGCATTGCCTGCCAGCTGACGGATTTTTTCCTGCGCCCCGACGGCATTATTTTGGGCAAACTGGGCGCGCGCAATCTGCAGTCTGACGCCAACGTTGCCGGGATAACGCCGATCCAGCGCCTCCAGTTCCGTTAGGGCTCGCGTTTCCTGCCCGGGAAGGCGCAGCACCAGCCGCCAATATTCCAGCGCCACATTGACGTCAGGAAAAGTTCCATGGAACAGTGCATCCCAGGCGGCACGCGCTTCAACCAGACGACCAGACGTTGCCAGAAGCCGTGCCTCCTGCAATTTTTGCCTGCCTTCCGGCGAGCTCAGCAGCATGCCCGCTTGTGCCTCGCGCATTGCAGCAGAATCGGGTGCCACACGCCGCAACGCGGTTAACAGCGTTTCGGCTGTAGCGCGATCGCCCTGACGCAATGCCATGCGCAACCGGGCCGCAATGACCTGGGGATTGTCCGGATCGATCTTCTCGAGTCGATAGAGTGACTGCTGTACCAGATCATATTTATTGGTCGCTTCACCGGCCAGCACCTGTTCCAGCAGAAAATCAACCGGTGCCACGCTTGATGGTGCTGCCAGCGCCAGCGGTAACGGCGCAAAAAACAGCGCCCCCAGTGCCGCGCCGGACCAGTTAATCACGCACTTAGTCATCGTGATCGTCTTCGCCAAGTCGGCGACGCGTTACCATACGCATCACTCGCCACATCAGCAGAGCAAAAATCACCACCACCAGCACGGCAAACGCGCCCAGCAGCAGCGGATGGGTCGCCAGCGCATGCCATACCCGCTCCCACCAGGGCAGATAACCGACATACCAGGTATCGCCAACGCGCAAGCTGTTTACGCCCGATTCACGAATGATGGAGGCGGAACCATAAATTGCGTTGCGCTTACCGGGATCCTGCAGCGCATTATCCAGCATTTGCCAGGCCTGTGGGCTATCTGCCATCAGTGCTACCACGCTTCGCTGCGCATCAAAAGGTGACTGAAAGCCGATTACCGCGGCCATTGGGCCCTGCGCTGAAATCACGGTATGACCACCGACGCTACGCTCGTCCGCAGAGACACTGACATCATCAAGCAACGACTGACGTTTAGGCGTATTCAACGCCGTACGGGTTGCATCAATTAGCACATTAATCTGGCGGTCGTCGCGCAGGCCCGGTGGCAACGTACCAATAACCAGCAAGTCATGAGCGCTATTTTTTACCTTGCTGCCATCATCGGTGAGTTCAACGCGCAGCGCCGGATAGCCCGTCTGAGCGCCGGTATTGCCCATCACGGTCAACAGCGTGCTCATCTGCTCAGGCGAGGGTTTAGCGCTGACCAATATTTGCGTCTGTGATAAATCCGCAAAGCGGCTAAACGGGAAGCCCGCGTTGGCAAAAGAGCGCAGCGATGGCATTTCGATGTAGTGACGGTAACCGGAAAAATCGATAGTGGAATTGGGATCGATCACCACGTGATTCGTGACTGGCGTGACGGTCTGGCAGTGACCATCGGCGGTACCGCCGCTAAAAGTATTGGCATAGTCGAAATTAAAGCGCAGCTGGTTTACTGCACCCAGCCGCAGCGCCGGAATCGTCAGTTGTCGATTACTGTCCTGCAAGCCCTGAATCAGTGGGATATGCAACAGTTGCTTGCTGTCATCCGTTTTCGCACTCAGCGGATAATCCTGCATAAACTGGTTATTCAGGTGGACGGCGAGCCGCGAGCCTTCATTTTGCAGCGGCGAGGTGTAGCGCCAGCCAACGTCCATCGTGATACCGCGTGCGCGAACCAGAAACAGATCCGGCGGCAGGTTTAGCGTCAGCGTAACAGGCGCAGGTTGCATGCCCTCTGATTGCAACTGGTTTTCATACTGCGTCAGCTCAGCAAAGGTAGTGGGACGATCGGTATGCACCCAGTTAGGGGCGTCATAAGCCTGGCGGGGTGCCAGCAGGTCTACGCTTTCAATGATGGCACTGTCGCCACGCAGCAGCAGGTTACCCTGAACCAGGCCCGCTACGGCGGTGCTCAGGTCATTGTCATCACGTCCCAGAATCAGCAACATTTTTTGCCAGGGATTGCCCGGCTGGCTCACCATACGCACGGTGGGTTTATCCACCGACGGCAGATCGCGCAGAAAATCGGGCCGCTGTGCGTTAGTGGCAAAGACAATGGCATGCTGCCCGGCCGGCAACTGGTTATACAGCACCGGGAATGACTGACCGCGCCACTGTGCCTTTACACCAAACCAGGAGGCAAGCACGGCAGCAGCGCGCTGCTGACCGATAGCGGGTTGACCGGCAAACACCATTGGCAGGCTCAACTTTTGCGTATCACGCGGGTCAAGAAAGGGCTCAGGGAAATGCGAAAGATCGTTTTTCAGCGCCAGTTTTTGCAGCGTCAGATGAAGCTGGCTCGCCTTACTGATATCGAGCCAGATGGTGCTGTTGGCCGGGTTTTCACAGACAGAGGTGTAATGCCCTACTAGCTCGAAACGCAGACGGTTAAAGTCACTGATGAAGCGCGGATCAAGCTCAAGATCCAGCGTATTTTCCTGGCCAGACTGGTCAGGGGTCACGGTAACCAGATTAACCAGCTCATCGTTAAGGTAGATCTTCAGCTGGGACAGCGTGGGCTTCAGCGCGGGTGAAGGCCGGTAATGTAGCGTTAGCCGTGCCTGCGTAACCAGTTCATCACTGCGCACGCCGAACTCAATCTGTCCATCCGGACGCGTGCCGCTAAGCGTCATGCTGCCAGGTGGTGGTGCAATCTGCGTAAAAGCGCGCACAACATCGTGCACCGGTGCCGTTCCGCTATCCGCGAGATCGGCTGTCGGCAACGTGCTTTGCGGCGCGGCCCACAGCGGGTTGGTCATGCCTAACATCACGGCTAACACTGCGCTTAATCGTTTATTCATCAGGTTTCATCACTATCAGGATTGTTCTGTCACGACGCGACCCGCAGGCGTCCTGCCGGTACCGTGCGGCATAAAAGAAGCCAGCCAACGCACCAGCTGCGTCAGGGCACGAAATAATTTGCGCAGCGGCACAGGCCCATATTCGGCCAGCCGCACATAGCCTTTGAACCCAAGCACCATGATATCGGCGAGGCTTTGTACCGGACGATCTTCCGGGAACCCGTCCTGCCATAGCGCCCAGGTATCCGCACGGGCAAAAGTACATTGAATAAAATCGATATGCTGTTCGGTGGTCAGTTCATGCAGCCGGATACCCGCTCGATGTCCGAAGACGCGCTGCACATAACAGGGAAACGTGAACTCCTGCTGACCCCGGCGTAGCAGCAGCGTCACTTTTTCCCCTTCACGCAGGCTGTTCGCCTCTCGTAGCTCAACGCCAACACCCCCATCGGAGTAATCACGCAGCGTACAGGGCACCATATGCCCATCGCTGCGACCCAACGCCGCTGGCATCGCAATCTCAACGCGATGCGCCTCACGAATCTGCCTGGCCTCAACGGAAACGGCGACGGCTCCGCCCAGAATCACCATGTTATAGAGCACCCAGACCAGGCTAACCCAAACGGTTAGTACCTCATTTGCCGGACCGTATTTCATCCGCCAGAAGGCGAACAGCACACCCGCCAGGTTAATCAGCACCAGAAAAATATAGGGTTTAGTGATGACCCAATCGAGATGTTGCTCCTCTACCAGGCCGCCTTTGGCGGTGACATTGAACTTCCCTTTGTGCGGATTAAACAGCGCGACCGTGGTGGGACGGGCGATATACCAGGCGAGCACGGTTTCATAGACTTCACTCCAGAAAGAGTGACGCCAGCGCCCCTGAATACGCGAGTTGGTTAAGCTGGTATGCAGCATGTGTGGCAGTACATAGATAGCGATCGCCAGCGCCGGTGCGTAGATGATATAGGCATGGAACAGCAGGAAGGCCAGCGGCGACAGCAGGAAGATCAATCGCGGAATGCCCGAAAGGAAATGCAGCATGGCATTGGCGTAACAGAGGCGCTGCACCAGCTTCAGCCCTTTGCCAAACAGCGGGTTATCGAGCCGAAAAATTTGCACCATGCCGCGAGCCCAGCGAATACGCTGGCCGATGTGCGCTGACAAGCTTTCCGTTGCCAATCCTGCAGCCTGGGGAATACGGATATAGGCGGAGGTATGTCCTTTGCGGTGCAGGCGCAGAGAGGTATGTGCATCTTCGGTAACCGTTTCTACGGCGATGCCGCCAATCTCATCCAACGCGTCACGGCGCAGTAGCGCACAGGAGCCGCAAAAAAACGTGGCATCCCAGGTATCGTTACCATCCTGCACCAGCCCATAAAACAGCGAGCCTTCATTGGGCGTCCGGCGGAAACGGCCCAGGTTACGTTCAAAGGGATCGGGCGAAAAGAAGTGATGCGGCGTTTGCAGCATCGCCAGCTTTTTGTCCTTCATGAACCAGCCCATGGTCATCTGCAGAAACGATCGCGTTGGCACATGGTCGCAGTCAAAAATAGAGACATAGTCACTGCGACAATGGTGGCGCAGTGCATTATTAATGTTGCCCGCCTTAGCGTGTTCGTGGGTAGCACGTGCCACATAACCGATGCCGACAGCTTCAGCAAACTCGCGAAACGCTGGCCGGTTGCCGTCGTCCAGCAGCCAGATGTTAAGTTTGTCGCGTGGCCAGTCGATGCCCAACGCGGCGTAAATGGTCGGCTTAACCACGCTCATCGGCTCATTGTAAGTGGGTATCAGTAGATCCACGGTCGGCCAGCTTTCAGGTGGGCCGGGCATGCTAACCGGCTGACGATTAAGCGGCCAGATGGTTTGAAAATAGCCCAGAACCAGCACTACCCAGGCGTAGGTTTCTGCCGCAATCAGTAACAGGCCAAAGGTAAGGCTTAGCGGGTCGTCCCAGTTCAGCGTTGAGGTATAGCGCCACCACAGATAGCGGCATGAAACGGTTAACGAGAGCACGATCAGCATCAACGTAGGCAGGCGGCCAGGAACCCGCTTTACCACCATCGCCATACTCCACAACAGCAGCACAAAAATAAACTGTGTCAGCAGATCGAAAGGCTGGGAGATACAGAGCAGCGCCAGCAGACCGGCCAACAGCGATGCGGTTAAAAATAACAGGCGGCGCGTCAAGGGCGACAATTGCCGCAGTCGCCGCTCAACGCGTGCATGCGTGCCCTGCGATTCCACCCGTTGTGGCAGTGTATCGAGCCAGAGATAAAAACGCTGTCGCCAGCGAAACAGCGGTTGAAAGGCATTCACGCGCAGGCGTTGGCTACGCGGACTGCTGTCCTGCGGCAGCGTAATGATCAACCACAGGCTTTGTACCAGATAGCGCAACAGATCGAGTGGCTGCGGGCGCTCGGGAGAAATATGCGGCCATAGCTGGCGACGTCGGGCAATAATCTGCTGCCAGCCAGGCGATTCAAAGCGCATCAACGCCCAGCCAAGTGCGCACCACAGGCAGTGCAGCCACGAAGCCAGTGACGAAGCACCGTGCATCTGCGCCAGGTCATAACGCTTTTTAAGCGCCTGCCAGGCAGGCGGAACCAGCAGCCAGCGCAGCGGATTCATGCCACTTTTTCCTGTACATGCAGCAGCAGCCAGTTTGCCAGCGTCACCACTTCCTCAGCGATTAACGACCCAGGACGATACTCGCCAACCGGCTGTTTGTTGAGCAAGGCTTCGGCCATCGCCTCATCGCGATGCAGGATCAACGGGATCAAATTGCGCAGCGAGTCGATCCACAGTTGGTGCAAATCCTGTTGTAGCAAGCTGCCTGCGTTGAAATGATTAATCAGAAACCGGGAGTTATCGGCAAAATTTGACTGATGCAATCGCAGATGGCAGTTAGCGTCGGCGGTGAGAATACGCAACTGACAATCGCACTGCGCCAATAGCGGCGCAAAGGTCGCATCCGCTTCTGCCGGTACATCGAACAATATCCAGCGGTAGCGTGCCTTCAGGGCCACCAGGTCATCAATCATTGGTTGCTGCCATGCTGACTTATTGAGCAGATAACGTTGATGTTGTTTATCATTCAGCAGACCAAAGGGCACAAAATCGAGGCCGGGATGATAGCGCATTGCGCCCTGCCGCCAGTTCTCATCGACGGCCGCGGATAAGGCCCAGCCGCGTGTATGCTGAACCGGCATATTGAAATGAATGCGCAGCTGATTCACCGGTGACAGATCGACGGCGAGCACGCTTTCGCCCAGCGCATGCAGCGCCCAACTCAATGCCGCCGTTATCGCTGTTGCGCCGGTGCCACCGCGTAACCCTTGTAGGGCAATAATCGACATCAGTGATTATTCTCAGAATGAAGCTGTGTTAATTCCGCCAGCAAAGGCCAGCGTTCGTTCATTTTTTTCAACCGCTCATGACGTGCTATATCAACATAATGAAAAGCGTGCAGAGAAAATGCCTTGCTTAGCGTACTGATATCATCCTGTGCCTCACCCGAACCGGCAACCACCGTAAGTGTATTTTCTTTTTTCATTACCTTTCACCCATTGCGTTTCTTTCCAGCACTTTTTCTATTATTTTCATTCAGGGAAGAAACCGAGCATAGTGACACAGGTTGCCTGTGCCATAAGTAAAAATAACATTTACCAGGATGTGACTGTCTATAATAAACTAGCCTGGATCAATCGATTCGTGAAAAAAATATGAAAAAACCCTGGTCACTCGGTCTTAAACAGGTTCAGAGCGAATTTATCATGATGGATACGCCCGGTTGTTACTGGGTTACCGCCACGCGTGAAGAAGATGGTCGCACCTTTATTCGTCAGGTTATTGCCAGCCAGCAGGCATTAACGTTGATCAGCTCAGCTGAAAAACCACAACGGCTACTTCAGCCGGTGCCAGCGGAAGGGCCAGATCGCATCCCCATGTATTCGCTTAAAAAAAACCGAAAAAGCCTGCTGCAACTTAGTGATGACCTGATGCGCATTCACAACAGCAAAAGTGGGTTGATGGTATTTTACTGTGATGTATCTCACTGGAACACATTATCCGGACAGGAAATATCTGACTGGCTGAAAAAAACCAGACGACGGTTAATAACGCAAAAAATAACGCTATTAATCCTCACCACCGGTTTCGAAATTAGTCACTTACGCAATCATTTACAGCATTGCTTCCGACAGCTGGATGGGGCCGCACATATCGATCATCAACAGGATAGCTGGCAGTACCGTATTAGCTGGTGGAATTATAATAATGTTTTAATCGCTGACCGCGCGGTTCGTCTCACGCTAACGCAGGAGCGTTTTACCGCGCTACCACAAAGTGAGAAAAATCAGCCTTTATCGTTAAACGATGAAAATTATTATATTGCCGAGCAGCAGGTTCTGGAAGGGGCACCACCTTTATCAAAGCAGTGGTTATTATATGAAAGTAACGCACAGGTATTTTCTCGCGCGCAGCAAGCCAGCACGGCCACCGTTATTTTTAGCCTTGCACGCAATGAGCAAATCAACGAGCTGGCAGAGTATATTCATGGCCTGCGTTTGACCCGCGGCAGTGGATTGAAAATTGTGCTGCGCGAAATGCAAACCAGCCTGCGTTACAGCGATGAGCGTCTGCTGCTGGCCTGTGGCGTCAACGTCATTGTGCCGCACGGCGCCAGTTTGTCACGTTTTCTGAGCGCGCTGGAAGGCATTCAGGGGCAGATCTGGAGTCGCCATATTCCCGGTGATCTGACCCTGCTGAAAAACGCGATGCAGCCGCTGCAGGAGCGCGGCTACCTGTCACTCGACGCCTTCTGCGATGCGGTGAGGCGACTGGTCAGTAACACCGTCTTGCCTGAGAACGGCAAAGGACTTTTGGTGGCGCTGCGTCCGGTGCCTGGCATGAAAGCAGAACAGCTGATCGCCTTATGCAAGCCGCGTCGCTATGGCGATTTGGCAACCCTGACGGGTCAACGCATCTGTCTCTTCCTCTCATCTTGTCGCTACAGCGATCTGGATACAGCGCTGCGTTCAATCTTTCGCCTGCCGCACGATGAGATATTTTCCAACCGGCTGGTGTGGTTCGAGGATGCTCAAATTCTTACAGAAATCAGTCAGATGAACGATGCGCCCGGAGCGTGGCATGACCTGCCGCTACCGACACTGGCACCGGTTATCAAACAGCCGGTCAGCCAGCAGCCACGTATTCATCCCCAGCCCGTCACGCTGTTGCAGAATGAGGTTGAAAGCGAATGAGCCTGATGGACGCCGTACAAATCCTTATCGTACTGCTGCTGCTTCTTTTAGTTTTTCGACCGCTCTATGCCCGCTGGCTGCCTGCTGGCTGGCGCAACATTTCCTGGCGATTGTTAGCGCCGCGCGCGTTGAAATATGAGGGAACCTGGCAGCGAAAAACCACCAAAATGGATGAAGATGATTAATGAATGATGTGAACGCGCCTGACGCACACTCGCCTTCCCGATGGTCTCACTGGCGCGGTTTAGGCGGCTGGAATTTTTATTTTCTCCTGAAATTTGCGCTGCTCTGGTTTGGTTATCTTAATTTCCATGCGCTAACCAACCTGGTGTTTCTCGCCTGGCTGATTTTTCCGTTGCCCAGCTTGCGGCTGCATCGTCTGCGCCAGCTGATCTCCCTGCCCATAGGTTTTGCGCTGTTATGGCACGATACCTGGCTGCCGGGCTGGGAAAGCTTGCTCAGTCAGGGCAATCAGCTGGCTGGCTTCTCGCCAAACTACCTGCTCGATCTGCTTAACCGCTTTATCAACTGGCAGATGGTCGGCGCCATGTTCGTCATGCTGGTGATCTATCTGTTTGTCTCGCAATGGATCCGCATTACCGTGCTGGTTTCGCTGCTGCTACTCTGGTTAAACATTGTCAATCTGGCGGGCCCGGCCTTTTCGCTGCTGCCAGGTAGCAGCACAACGCCACCCGTGGTATTAAAAACCAGCACGCCGGCGGGTGCGGTACCTACCGCACTGGATGATACTGCACCGCCCACCAGCGCCAACCTGACCGCCTGGCTGAACCGTTTTTATGAGCATGAACGACAGCGCAATACGCACTTTCCAACGACATTGCCTGCTGATTCGCAACCGTTTGATATTCTGGTGATCAACGTCTGCTCGCTGGCGTGGTCGGATATAGATTACGCTCAGCTGCGTTCGCATCCGCTGTGGAAGCACTTTGACATTGTGCTTAACAATTTCAATGGTGCCACCGGTTACAGTGGCCCTGCGGGAATCCGTCTGCTGCGCGCCAGCTGCGGTCAGACGTCGCACAGCGATCTCTATAAACCCACGCAGGAGAGCTGTTATCTGTTTGATAACCTGGCAAAACTCGGTTTCAAAGAGCAGTTGATGATGGATCACACCGGCGTGTTTGGTAACTATTTGCAGGAACTACGTGATTTTGGCGATATCCAGGCACCCCTGATGTCACAGGCGGGTATCTCTCCGGAATTGACCTCATTTGATGGCTCACCGGTCTTCAATGATGGGCAATTGATGCAACGCTGGTTGGACGATCGTCTGAAAAGCAGCGAGCCGCGCACGGCGACTTTTTATAATTTGATTCCGCTGCATGACGGTACCCGTGAGCGCGGCTCAACGCAGACCGCGCCGTGGACACCGCGGGCGCAGGTGCTGTTCGATCAGCTGGATACGTTCCTGAACAATCTCGAAAAATCGGGTCGGCGGGTGATGGTGCTGGTGGTGCCGGAACACGGCGCCGCCCTGAAAGGCGACAAAATGCAGATGTCAGGCCTGCGCGATATTCCCAGCCCCGATATTACGCATGTGCCCGTGGGCATTAAGTTTGTCGGCATGAAAGCGCCGCATCAGGAACAGGCGCTGGCCGTTGAGACGCCCACCAGCCTGCTGGCGATTTCCGAGTTAGTCTCCCGCGTGGTTGACGGTCAGGTATTCAACGCGCCTAACATCAACATGTCCGTGTTAACGCAAAATCTGCCCCAAACGCCGGTCGTATCAGAAAACGATAACGCGGTGGTCATCATGTATCAGGGCAAACCCTGGATTCGCCTTAACGGTGGTGACTGGGTGCCCTATCCCAACTAATCCCCTTTCTCCCGCCTCGCAGGCGGGAGAAACGTAGGGTGACTATCTTAATGAAGCATTAGCGCTATCAGCGGTAAAACAGGTTCCAGGGCACGCTACCGTCAAAGGCGCGCGTCCTGAGCCTTTACGCCTGCCAGCTCGTAAGGCGGAATATCACCGCGGTTACCGGCTCTCCTCATACGCCATATTGGCCAACAGCTGCAAACTGGCTGAGTAGTAATCGCTGTCAGCAGGCAACCGATCGTTAATATAGGTTGTTTCACCCATAGTTAAATCACGCACCGCCAGCAGACCACCGTTCATGTTATAGCCCGCTGGCGTGTTGCTGAGCACATCGATCCACGCGGGTGTCGCCTGACGCGGATAGTGTTGCCAGAACGCCTGGAACGGCACCAGACGCAGGCTTTGCGCATCATACCAGGCGATATAAAGCGGCACACGAATCGCATCGTAGCTGAAGCGCGGCGGCCAGCCGGTAGCCGGGGCCATTGAACCATCGGCGTTCATCGCCACCCAATCCAGCGGCAGCCCACTGTTGCCAAAACGCATATCGCTGAGCATCGCAAAGCTGTCGTTAATCAGCGTGGTCCACACTTGTAAATGGCTGCGCTTAGCAAACGCCTGAAACGCCGGAAACAGGAAGTAAGATGGATTCAGCACCACATAGCTGGTTTTATTGAATCCCTGCGCGCCCGGCAGCATGACCGTACGGCCCGCGTAGCGAATCACATCATGAGCAATAATCGCTTTCTGAATCGCATCGGACTGCTGCTGATACGCTGGGTTCTGCCATTTTTCCGCCGCCCGTTGCAGCGCCCACGCCACCAGAATATCGCCGTCGGAGGCGTTGTTTTTATCTCCCGTGGGATTCGCTGCGGCAGGGTTATAGCGCCAGATAAACAGCCCGTTCTGCTTGTCGCGCAGCGTGGTATTGGTCCACTGCCAGAGCTTATCGAAGGTGGCGCGATCGCTATAATGTACCGCCAGCAGCATCGCATAGCCCTGACCTTCGGTGTGGCTGACGTTTTTGTTAGCCGTATCGATAATGCGACCATCCGCCTGCAAAAAGCGGCTTTTATAGGTCTCCCAGCCTTCGCTGGCCGCGGCCTGCGCGCTACAGAGCATGATCATCATTAACGCTACCCACTTATGCCGGATCCATTTCTGCATGACGTAACAACCTTATTGATAGCGAAAAGTCAGTGTTGAATCCTGTGCGGTGCTCTCGCAGACCACAGGAACGGTTGCGCTGCCACCCTGCTCACGCAGCCAGCGCCCATAAAGCCCACAGAGCACGGCGCTCAGCGCCGCCTGAAACTGCGCCTGTTCCTGAGTGCCATCGCTGCCGGGCAGGCCGAGATGCTGAATCAGTATTGCGCCTTCCTGCGGCTGCAGGTCAGCGAATCCCCAGTTAAAGCGCGCCAGCACCAGGTTAATCTGGGTTTCCAGATCCTGCACGGTGCGCGCGGCAGGCAAGGGATAACGTCCCGCCAGCTGCTCGCCAATATTGTGTAAAAAGGCCTGGCTTTCCGCTTCTCCGGCATTGTCGATCATGCCGCTAATCATCAGGTTCAGCAGATCAAACCAACCCGGTTGCGGCCGTGCGCCATAATCCTGTGCCATCATTTATCTCCGAACATATAGCGGAACCACAGATTCGCGGTACTTTCGTTGTAATCACCAAAGGTGTCATAGCCGAGCTGACCGCCGACGGTAACATCTTTCGATATTTTATAATCCGCACCGGCGTGCAGGTTATAGCCGATGCCGTTTTTACTGCCGCCGGAGTAGTACGCCTCTTTGGCAAAGCCATTGGCCACGGCATTGTCCATTGCCGACTGCAGATCGGGATTATTCGGGAACAATGCGCTGCGATCCTGGGAATAGGATTGATAGCCCACCGCGCCGCCGACGTTCATCTTCAAATCATCATAGGTACGGGAATATTCCACCGGCAGTGAAACGCTGATGTAATCCTGCGGGCTGAAGTATCCGCCCTGACCGTAGCTGTAATAGCTGAGGTTCTTCGAGAAATCCATCCAGCTGAGATTAATGCCGGTTTTCAGCTCGCGATCGCTGGCGTGGAACGGACGCAGATAGACCCCGGCGCTGCCGTTGAGGCTGTTGTTGCTGGCAACGTTCTCGCCGAGATAGCTGTACGCACCGGCGCCGAGATAATAGCCCGCATCGCCGTTATCATAGCTGAGCAACGCGCTGGCACCATTTTTGGTGACCCGCCCCCAGGATTTACCGCTGGTTTTGTCGGTGGCTCCCACGTAAGAAAGCAGGCTATCGGTCATTGAGCGCCGCTCACCGGTGAGCACCAGCGTCAGGAAGTCGGTTAGCTTCGGCGACCACTGAATGCCACCCACCAGCGTATTGAGATCCTGACCAAGCGGCGTGGAACCGAGATCAATTTTATAATTGTCGCTCTTCAGTGCCACCGCCACTTCAACGCCGGATGCCTGCTGCGATTCGGTGGTGGCCGCGGGCACGTCATTCAGCGTAGCGCTGCCGTTGGCCACTACCTGCGACTGCGTCAGGGCATTGGTGCCAAAGCGCTGCCAGGCGTTACCCGCTGCGCTACCAGCATTCAGCGTCACTGGCGTAACGGTAAATTCGGCGCGTGAGTCGCCAAACGGCACGCTTGACCAGGTCAGCGGCGCTTTCGCTTCAGTGAGCTTGCTGAGGCCCGATTCGCCATCGCGGCCGCGCACCTGCACGCCCGCCTGCGCCCAGCTACCGGTGCGCGTTTGCAGTTCTTCCATCATGCTGTCGATTTGGTGCAGCGTGCGGCCCTGCTGCGCCACGGCGCTGTTATCCACTACTGCTTCACCTTCACCACCGGTGGCCAGCGGTGTCTGCTGCCACGGCAATACGCTGCCGTAGCTCGACGGCGAAGCCTTCGCTACTGGTGTGCTGCGGTTGATAAACGGATTGTCGCTCAGCGCCAGGCCACCGATGGTCGGCGTTGCGCCATTCTGTGTACCCTGCAGGCCAATCAGCTGACCGCGTGCGCTGCGCAAGTAGGCCAGCGCCTGACTGTGATTGCCCTGCGCCTCTTCCACCCGTGCCAGCAGCAGCAGGCGATCCGGCGTCTGCGTCGCGCGCAGGCCATTGCGCAGGCGGGCCACTTTATCCAGATCGTGATTAGCCAGCGCCACGTCGATAGCGCCTACGCGGGCATCCTGATTAGGCGTATCGCGCGTCATCAGATAGTCGTAGACCACGCCCGCTTCTTTATTCATTTTGCCCGCCTGATAGAGGCGTGCCATGGCGAACATCAGCTCCGGGTTCTGCGGATCGTGCTGCAGCGCACCCACCAGCTTATCGTAGGCCGCGGCATACTGTTTCTGCTCGCGCAGGCGGTCGGCTTCGTTGATCACATAGCCGTTACGCAAACTCGCCAGCTGAGACGGCGTACTGTTTGCCTGCAGTTCCGGGCTGCTGAGGAAAGATTGCGCCTCGCTACTTAAACCGGCCTGATTCAGCACCGCCATCTGTGCCGCATAATCACCGGCATTGCCCTTCACGCCGCGCTGCATGTTGTTATGTACCACCGCGACGGCAGAAGTGAGATCGCCCGCCTTCGCCAGCCGATCGGCCAGATTACCCGCATCGACCGGATTAGCCGGAGGTGACATCGCCAGCGCTTTCAGCGTATTCGCCGCCGCGGCGTTGTCGCCCTGCGCCAGATAACGATCGGCGGTGCTCATCTGTAAATTAAAATTCACCCGTTCTGCCAGCGCCCGCATCTCGCCGGTGCGGCTGGCAGCAGGAATGCGTGACAGCAGCGTGCTCGCCTGCTGCCAGGCACCGCTTTCGCTGGCGTTAATCGCTGCGGCGTACCGTTCGTTAACGCTGGCGTTGTCACGCAACGCAGGCTGCATCACGCTGGCCGCCATAGCGCTATCGCCCTGCTGGCGATAAATGCGTGCCAAATCAAGACGCAGCCAGCCGTCGGCAGGAAAGCGAGCAATGCCTTGCTGCAACAGGGCGATCGCCTGCGTTGGATTACCGGCGGCCAGCGCTTTTTTGGCCTGCTGACGCAGCGGATCGCTGCTGGGATTGTTGCCCCGCGGCGTCAGGCTTTGTCGTACGCTATCGGGCAGCGAAGCCAGCAGGCTGTTCGCCTCCTCGCCACGGTTCTGCTGGCGCAGCACATAGAACAGCCCCTCTTTGGCATTGCGGTTGTCACTGTCGCTCTGTAATACCGCGCGATAGGTCTGCTCCGCGTCCGCAAATGCACCGCTACGACGCTGCACATCAGCGCGGAACAGCTTCGCCGCCAGCCCTTTCTCTCCGCTGACCTGCGCCAGCGGTTCGCTCAGGGTCAGCGCCTGCGCGCTGTCGCCGTTTTTCAGCGCCTGTTGCGCCGCCGCCAGCTGCGCATAAAAACGCGCATCGCCCGCCTGCTGCTGACGTGACTCACCTTCCGTGCCGCCCAACTTCGCTGAGCGTTCCAGATAATCTGCCGCTTGTGAATAGTCGCCGCCGCGCTGCGCCACATAACCCATACCGGCTAACGCATCCGCATCTTCCGGGTTGGCCTGCAGCACGGTAGAAAATGACTTCTGTGCGCCCGCGACGTCGCCGCTGTTCAGAGCGGTAAAACCCTGACCTTTTTCAGCGCCGCCGACATTTT
>LIDZ01000032.1_pt1 | contig 16301 bp, 15 predicted proteins | sample 644651 | NCBI WGS metagenome assembly LIDZ01 (sample SAMN03856242, study PRJNA289617) | food metagenome | isolation source: wine grapes on drying loft during traditional withering process | host: Vitis vinifera cv. Corvina | place: Italy: Gargagnago di S. Ambrogio di Valpolicella | collected 2014-01 | reverse complement strand
CCCATACTCTGCACCTTTTCCTGTACCAACCATAATCGCCGTAGGAGTTGCAAGTCCCAAAGCACACGGACAAGCTATAACTAGCACTGAAATAAATATAGTTAATGCAAACACCGGGCTTTCACCTGAAAAATACCATGCTAGTGAAGATACAATGGCAAGCACCATAACTACTGGAACAAAATAACCTGCTATTACGTCTGCTAGTTTTGCAATGGGTGCCTTTGAACCTTGGGCATCTTCTACAAGTTTTATTATTTGTGAAAGGGCCGTATCACGTCCTACCCTTGTAGCTTTATATTTTATAGAACCATTTTTATTTATACTTGCTCCTATAATGGTATCTCCAACATTTTTTTCTACTGGAATGCTTTCACCCGTAAGCATAGCTTCATCAACTGAAGTTATACCCTCTACAACTTCACCATCCACTGGCATTTTCTCCCCGGGTTTTACCACAACAATATCATTAACTTCAACTTCATCTATTTGAATCTCTATTTCCTTGTCATCTCTTATAATGATAGCGGTCTTTGGAACAAGTCCCATAAGCTTTTTAATAGCTTCTGAAGTTTTTCCCTTAGAAACAATCTCAAAGTACTTACCAAGAGTTATTAGAGTTAATATTACGCCCGCAGATTCAAAATATAATTGCACATCTGAATTTCCTATTAGTATTTCATATGTGCCATACAATCCATATAAAAATGCAGCGGATGTTCCCATTGCAACAAGTGAATCCATATTGGGACTTCTCTTAATTAAAGATCTAAATCCAACTATAAAATATTTTCTTCCAGTAACTATTACTGGTATAACTAATATAAGTTCTATAATTGCATAAACTTTAAGATGCATCATTGGATCAATAGCCATGGGAAATTTAAAATTTAGTTCGTCTGCTATCATTGGAACCATTGCTAAGAGCAAAAGTGGAACTGTAAATATTGCGGATATAACAAATCTATTCCATAAAGCTTTTATTTGTTTCTCCTTGTTTTTTTTATCCATGTCCTCTGTTATTTCTTCTTCAATTGCTTTATAACCTGCTTTTTCTATGGCTTTTTTAATATCAGAAGTCCTTACCTTTGATGGTTCAAAACTCACCTGCAATTTTTCAGTGGCTAAATTTACGTTTGCTTCCGTTATTCCATCTAATTTTTTTGTTGCCCTTTCCACAGCTTTTACGCAAGAAGCGCAGGTCATTCCTTCTATCCTAAGCATCCTGGTTGTCTCTTCAATTAATGCTTTATACCCAGCCTTATCCACAGCTGCCTGAATGTCTGATACTTTAACTTTAGTTTCATCAAAACTTATATTAAGTTTTTCAGTGGCTAAATTTACATTTGCCTCCGTTACTCCATCTATTTTTTTAGAAGCTTTTTCCACTGCTTTTACGCAAGACGCACATGTCATTCCTTCTATTTTTAATGTTTTACTCGTCATTTTTCTCCTCCTTGTATTCCTTATACTGCCCTAAATAATCATTTGGATTATTTCTTTCTTTTTATTTATCAATGGCTCTTGAAAGCAGTTCTATTATCTCATCAACCTTTTTCTCGCCATTGTCCTGCATGAATGCTTCCTTTACACAATGATTAAGATGTTGTTTTAAAATCAGCATATTCGATTTTTTAAGAAGAGATTGAGCTGCAATTATCTGATTAGATACATCTATGCAATACCTTCCTTCCTCTATCATTTTAATTATTCCTTCAATTTGACCCTTGGCCGTTTTTAATGAAGTTAATGCACTTGTCTTTTCTTTATTCATGAAATCTTAACTCCTCGTGTTTTATTATATCCCCTCCCCTGGGGGGTGGTATTTTTATGCCTTAATACTATCACCCTGTTATATTTAAGTCAATTGAATTCTACTTGCATTTATTTCTTTGATGATGCCTTATGTATATTTAGTATAAAATAAAGTTATGTAGATAAAATGAAGAAGATAGAATTGCTTACCTAAGATTAATTCCTTTCTTATTAAAATACAACATAACTGTAGTTCCTATGTCAACAATACTTTCTACATGAATAGTTGCAGAATGAATATCTAATATACTTTTTACAATAGTCAATCCTATACCACTTCCATCTATTTTATTACGGCTCTTATCCCCTCTATAAAGCCGTTCGAAAATATTAGGTAAATCCTCTTTTGTTATACCTATGCCATTGTCTTTTATATTCACTAAAATCTTATCTTTTGTTTCCTCTATTGTGATCCAAATTTTTCCATAGGTTTGTGTGAATTTAATTGCGTTTGATACCAAATTTATAAAAACCTGTTTAAGTTTATCCTCATCACCTATGCTCATGAATTTTTTTCCTTTTTCAATGTGAATATCCAATGTTATATTTTTGTTTTTCAAATCAATATTAAAATCATTACAAACAGAGATTACAAGTGTATCCAAAAATATAGTCCCCATATTCAATTCTACTTTTTCTTCTTCAAATTCCTTAATAACATTTAAGTTGTCTAATAACTTGCTAAACCTTATTACTTCATCATTTAAATAGTTTAACCGTTCTTCATTAACCGAAAATATTCCATCAATCATGGCTTCTATATTGTTTTGAAGTACATTTAAAGGCGTTCTAATCTCATGGGATATATCCGAAACTAATCTCCTTCTAATTTCATCTTGCTGTTTTAATCTACTCCCCAATGTATTAATGCTTTGAGTTAAATTATTAAGTTCTATTATGTTACTTTTAATATTTGAACTAGAATCATAATTACCGTTAGATAGTTCAACAGAAGTATCAGATACTGATTTTATAGGGTTGGAAAATTGTTTTGATATAAATATGCTTATTATAACTACAATAGTAATTGTTAATAATACACTTATTATTATGCTTCTATTTATTGAGACTTTAAAATTAATATCCTGCTGAGACAATAATATTGGTGAATATTGTCCAATATTCACGTATCCAACTATTTTTCCTCCTGCTTTTATTAAAAAGTCATTAGATCTATATACTCCGCTGTTACTACTTTCCTGCATCATTAAATGATTTTTTTCATTTATATCATTGGGATTCATTCCCCAAATTACTTGTTTTTTATCATTTAATAGAGTTAAACAATAATTACTCATATATGCTTCATGCATTATTTCTTCCCCTGAACTAGTTGTCCATTTTTTGTCGCGTTTGTATACATCCTGAAAATATTGCACAATTCTATCATTTCTTTGATTTTGATTATCTGACACGTACTTGTTAAAAGTACCATTAACTGCTAAATTAACAAATAGTGCTGATAATAAAATTGCAATAACTGAACAACCTATAATAATTATGCCCAATCTTTTTCTAATACTTTGCATAAAAATCCCCCATATATTCTAATAATGAATTCAATATCTTAGTTTTAAAGGCGAATCCCTAATTAAATAGAAATTCGCCTTTATATTTTTAACTCTGCAATAAGAAGTTATAGTTTTCTTTAATGAATTTTAGTATGACATTTCCTATTAGTGATTGACCATCAATATTGGGATGTATACCGTCTTTGCACAAAAACCTACTATAATCGCTATACTTTAAAAATTCTGTCCTTACATCTATTATTGCAGTTTTCGTTTCGCTAGCTACTTGAGTAATCATTTTACTATATGAATTATGCCAAGTAAAAAGTCTCTCCTTGGTGCCGAGCCATTGTAAAATATTTTGTTCAGCAGAATGATCTCCCTTAGTAATCCATTTGAAATATTTTAAAGGATCTAATGGTGGTAAAGTCATAAGCACAGGTAATATATGATTATCTTTTAATGTGCCTATCATTTTAAGCAATGTTTCGCGAAAAATAGAAATATCAGTATTAGGTTTGTATTCCATGTGAGAATTTTTAGCTATGTCATCCCACTTATAGTCGCAATCATTACCACCGAATTCAAGTAAAACTATGTCAGGTGATTTTTTGATCACATCGTTATACATCTTACTCATACCTCTTTTGATGGTGCTACCAAATTTCCCAGCATTATATACTGATCCTTTTATATTTTTTTGAATGATATTAGTAAAGTTGTCTTTTAAAATTGCATATTTAGATCTTTCATTATCATAAATAATTCCCTTAGTAATAGAGTCTCCATATGCTAAGAAAATGTAATTCTCTTTTATTTTCATAATTTCCCTCCCTGATAACTCCAATTATTAAAGTTCATGAAATTACCACTCATCTTCTTGTTATTATTATTCATTATCCATGAATCTATTATACATCATAATAAAAAAATAATAGCCTTTCCTTTAGTTAAAAATCAATGAATGTTTTTAACTTGGACTGAAAACAAATTAATTTTAAAAAAGGGATGTAAGCAAATTTGTTTATACAAATTTGCTTACATCCCTAAAAAGTTTCTCAACCTTAGTTTGTCTCTTCTCTGGTATCTGGTATCTGGAATCTGGTATCTGACAACTGCTTCTCTGTCGCTGCCTTATATTTACTTATTTAATTATTCTTCTAGCAGCACAATAGTCAGTTCTAGTACTTAACGTAGCAGTTCTCACATTAGCCCCTGTATGTGGTGCTTCTATAAACTGATTTGAACCTATGTATATTCCCTCATGATATGGTGATGATATACTACCAAAAAACACTATATCACCAGGTTGCAGATTTGCTTTAGCTATTGGTGTTCCCACATTAATCTGGGTATAGGTTGTCCTTGGAAGTTGAATTTGATATGATCCATTATGAGCATAAACATATTGAACAAATCCTGAACAATCAAACCCTGAAGGTGCTGCTCCACCATATACATAAGGAACCCCTAGAAATTTTTCTGCATAGGATACAACTTGATTGCTTGTCCCTATAAGATTATTCACTGATTTATTTACCACTGCAGCTGGTTTCGCTAAAACATTAATAATAACATTGGAACTATTAGTTGAGCCATCATTTCCAGTAGCTTTTATTGTAATTGTATGTCTACCAGCTGCTACTGGTGCTGATATGTCACTTATGTATCCTGCATTAGAACCACTTGGGTAACCAGGCATAGCTGCATTTACATCAGGCCTATACACTCTGTATTGTGCTCCAATTACAAATTTTCCATCCATGATAACTTGTACATTTTTTAATCCTGCTTTATTTACTGCCCATCCTTTAATATTAATAGTATTACCACTTGTTATTCCTTGATTATTTGTTGGCGTATCAATATCTGTAAAAGATTTTGGTAAAGTAGCGGCTTCAGCATGACTAGTATATGTAAATAACATGAAAAAAGTTGCTAAAAATAAAAATAATATTATCTTTTTTTTCATAAGACTCCTTGTGGTGCATTTTTTTGAATATATTACTGTTTTAATTAATATTTCTTTTCACTATACATATTAATTATATCATTTTTTAGCATAAGTTAACATCAAATTTAACATTTTCCTATAATTAGCTATAAACAAGTAATTAATATGATGTTATTTCATAGTTTCTTGTCATATTATGTCGTTTGATATGATTTGTCTACAATAGTTTATCTTTCCAAAAACGTAATCATATACTTTATAGAATATTGGTAATGATAAAATGATACATATTAAAATGGAATAAACTATAATAATACATAAATCTGGAATTGTTGAGTTCATTGTTGGTACTAAGGTATCAATTAATCTTATAACATATATATGTCCCAAATATATTATCAATGTGTTTGCCCCTACTTTACTTAATTTGAGCTTCTTGCTTGATACTAAATTTATTATAAAAATACTTACTATTATAGCAAATATGTAAAACAAACTCCTTAACAACATTCCTTGACCTATTCCTAGTCCAAAGCTCTTATATGACTCTGACATATAGAGGAACCTAAAATTTATAATATTGTAGTTAGTTACTACAAAAGCAAATACACTTATACTTATTAGCCCTAATATTGATACTATTTTAGGAAAGCTCTTAATTTTATTAATAGTTGAATCGTTAGAATAATATCCTAATAAGAAAAATGGTAAAAAGGAAAATGTCCTTGTAAAGGATAATAAATATACATACTTATCATCAAATCCAACAATTAGCCCTAATATTATGGTTAATCCTAAAATCCATTTTACTCGGATTATATCTACTAAGAAAAATCTCCAAATAAATAGACTGAGTAAATACCATAATGTCCATCCTGCATAATAAATTGGAAACTTGAAATTACCTATAGATACATACCAAATAATATTAAAAAATATAAATGGAATTAATAAATCTTTTATTGCATTTTTCCTGCATTTTTTTGCATTTTTAGAAAAATACCCAGATACATATACAAATAATGGCATATGAAACATAAATATAAAAAAATATATGCCCCTTAAAACCGTGCTGTTATCGATATAATTTTCCAATAAATGTCCAGTCACAACTAAAAATATTAATAATACTTTTAGATTATCGAATAGATAATTACGTTTTTTTTCTTCCATGTAATTTACACCTCAATTTTAATCATCCAGTATTATTCTAATCTTATTTTATGGATGCAGTATTACCATGGGAAGAATAATTAATAAAGTATTAATATTGAAAATATGCTATTTAAATTAAATATATAATAATAGGAACAAAACTTTTACATTTCCATTATGTAATTATATAAGCTTATAAAATAGTGTATAATAATATTTCAAAGTAGTACGTACTGTTCGTAAAATAATATAATTCAGAATATATCCTTCTTAGAACTTTAGCCATAATATTAATGGATATACGTAACAATTGCCATCTACCACAAAATTTTATTAAATAGAGGTGCTTTTATGGTAAACAATATTCAAGCTGTATTTATTGATAGAGATGGAACTATGGGTGGCGTGGGTACTGAAGTAATTTATCCTAGTTTTTTTCAATTATATTCATTTACAGAAGATGCTTTTAAAATACTTAAAGACTACAAAGTGAAAATTTTTGCATTTACTAATCAGCCTGGAATTTCACTTGGTAAATCTACAAAAGAAACCTTTATAAAAGAATTTTTAAAATTCGGATTAGATAATGCTTATATATGCCCTCATAGTCCTGATGAGCATTGTAAGTGTAGAAAACCTGAAATAGGTTTATTGCTTAAATCATCAAGAGATTATAAACTAGATCTTTCAAAATGCATGGTAATTGGAGACAGACTAAGTGATATGCAAGCTGCTGAGAAAGTAAATGCACATAAAATATTAGTAAAAACTGGGTCAGGCGTTGAATCATTAAAGGCATATAAAAAATGCAATCAAAATATGCACTTTGATTATATAGCTGAAAATCTTTTAGATGCCGTAAAATGGATGACATCAAATAAGATCATCTGATTATCATGACATTTTTACTGGCACAATCTACTTTGAGGATATTAGCAGTAGACCATTTTTTATATAAAGTTTCCCCAGCACCTATGATAGCCGGAATTCCTATCTCCCCGGCTCTAATGGCCATATGGGAATTTACACCACCATACATTGTAATAAAACCAGCAATATCCTTCAGAAAAATCCAATCATATCCAGGATCCGCATTAGGAATCATTATTATGCTATTTTTAAAGTCTTGTTTATTGCTATTTATAATTTTAACTTTAGCTATTACAGATTTCAGTGTAATAAAATTAGCTTCATACCTCGGAACTTGAAATGCAAATACATCATTAGAGTTTATTATAAGTGATGGAAGCATGGTTTGTTTTGTTATTTCATATGATTTTTTACCTTCATTTATACTCTTATATAAAGTTAATGCTATATCTTTATTTGATGAATATAGCTGATCTATACAATTAATATTAGCATAGGAACAATCTTCAATTGTAAAATTGTTTTTAATTCCAAGTTGTTTGAATAATAAAAGAGCATCACTCAAATTATGTGTAAATATAAATTTTGAATCCTCTCTGGATTCAATAGAACCTTTAATAAATTCAAACAATTCAATTGCATTACAATCCAATTCATGTATTTTTAATAATTCATCTATTTGGGCTATTTTGTCCGGAGATAATTTAAATTTTATATGATTAAATTGTTTATTATTTGAAATATTCCAATCAAAATACAACTCAGGTTCTTCATCATATCGCGAAGAAAGAATATCATATGTACCTGGTCTTAAATGACCATATTTATTTAAAAAATCGTTTTTACTTATATGATAAAAATCGTATCGCATTTTAGAATCTACAGTATTTAGTGATTTCATAAAACATTCATATTCATACTTAGACAAAATTTCATTATTTACAAGAGAATTTAATAGTTCTATAGCTATAAATCCACATCTTGCGAGTCCTGCAAAAGAGATTGTACCATACATTTTGCAATCTTCAAGTAGCCAATAAATTTTGCTTACAATATCTAAATCACTGTTATTAATTAACTGTCTACGCTTGTTTAATTCCATGATTTTTTTAATATCCTCTTTCCATAGACCACCATTATAGCTAATAATATTGTTAGTTAAATTTCGAAGACTAACTTTTAATTTGTTACAATCCTCCTTACTAAAGCCATTATTTAAAAGTTTAGTGAGTTTTTTTTCAGTATCAAATGTATAACAGGAAAATATTATATTAAATTCTACTTTATCGTGATAACTAGGAAATTTTATAAGACAATTTATATAATAATCAACTAATTTTTCAGACAAATTAATTGGTAAATCTCCTGGCAAAAATGAGTTAAAGCTTACTCGTACATCTATATATGGTAGTCCACAAAAATTCATCAATAAAGGAAATCCTATTACATTTTTGTATCCATAGTTATTTCGCTGATAAGCCCAAACTTTATCAGTAATTATTTGTTTATAAAGAGATAATGCTAAAGGTTTTGGTTTAATACCTATAACTTCTGCGGGATTCCAGTCAGCCATTACACCATAAATTGTTTTGCTTCCATACAAATATGGATTTTTTGAATTTGACTGTTTTATTTTTTTTCTTAATTGATAAAGCGTTTTAGTGTATCTATTATTGTGACCTTCTGAATTTATAATAAGAGGTCTTACCTGAAAAAGATATAAATCTCCATTTTGTGTAAACGCAAATTCAATATCTATGGAATTAGTGGAGAATACGTTTTCAAGTTCCCTAATTAAATTTACTACACGAAGAACTCGTTCATCTACATTCTGTTTTATTTTAGAATACTTATAATAATAGATTGTTTTCAGGTTATTAGTTTTACCCGAAGTAACTGAATCTGTAGAGCAGGTATAATCATCGTAGTTTATAACGATATAATCTCCACAAGAATTAGGATCTTTACTAAAAGCAACGCCACACATTCTCACATTTTTAAGCATTGGTTGGATAAGAACTTGATCTTGTGAATTTAAATTTTTATAGGATTTTATAACATTTGAAACTGCAGTATATACTTGTTTTTCACCAACAACGTTATGAACTGAAAGAAAACGCCCTGCTAGCGATTGTTCTAAATTATCTTCTGACATTGAACTGCTTCGTACTATTAAAGGCACATTAATCCAATTTTTTTTTATAATTAAATCCATTACTTTTTCACTATTATAAGCCCAATCATTTACTGTTATACATATCTGTGGAATTATTTTAGCGTTAATAAGAACTGAAGATAAACGTTCAAGAGTTTCTGATTTTGTACCAAACTTAATCATATTACGATTTCCCCCTAATGTATGGAATATCAAACTAATTATGAAATAAGATACATGGAAATGATAACATAAATACCATAATAATTCAATACGTTGTATACATGTCCAGTGATATGACCTTGGGCTTGTTTAGATCCCTATACAAACAAATAATAAAAGCCTGCAACCTTTGAGGCTACAAGCTTTATTTTTGTGCACCTTCCTTTATATATAATATAGATACTTTATAGCATTTATTTGATAACCCCAGTTAATAAACCATTGGAAATCTTATCATTACCCTATTCTATCAAGTTCAAAAAAAGTTCCACCACCATAGAGAATTAATGTGTTACTATCTTTTATATAAAGTATACACGCTGTATTGTTGCTTGTATCAGTAACATTAATCTCTGTAACCGATGTAGCATTTATACCTAATGCAGTACTAATTTGAACCTTCCATTTTGATAAAAACTGAGCAGCTGGAACCGTTGATTTTTGATAAAATGGTCTTTGAATTTCATTATTTATATCACTCTTATTATCTCCAAAACATGTGGACTGTCCTCTTGTAAAAGTTAATTTCTTTCCTATTAGACTTTTAATATCATCTTGGCTATATGTCCCAACTTTACAATATCCAACAGCCTTTTTAATAACCCACTGCCCTAAATATATTTCTTCTTGTGATTTTACTATACTGCTACCATTTGAACTATTGCCTGTAGTATTATTGTTAACGCTTGAACTAGCAGTATTCACAGCTTTATTATTACTTGAATTTGTTTCACTTACATTACTGCTATTCACCTCATTATTAGTGTTATTTCCTGAAGTAGTATCATTTACAGTCGTATTATTTTTTGTAGCTTCTGAATTATTATTAATACTTTTACCATTACCGCATCCAACTAATATTATGCCTGTGAATATTGCTGTTATTAAAATTAATTTTTTATTCATAATATATTTACCCCTTTATTCAATAGGTTAAGTAGTAAGATAATTCTAGCATCTAATTATTGTAATTTCAATCATAATATTTATAGTCAAAATTAAAAACCCATAATCAGTTAAGACTACGGGGGGTAGTTTGACTCAATTCACAGTACCGAAATCATCTTTTTAATTTTCATGAACAAAGAGTGCATTTTAAATTGTATTGCCTTTATTAAATTAGCCTATAACATTATTTGCTGCTAACTTTAGTTGTTCAGCAGTTGCTGTTAATTGTTGGATTGAGCTTGATATTTCTATTGTTGCTGATGTTTGCTGACTGGCTATTAAATCTGTTTGTCCGATTTTTTCATTCATTTCTTCTATTTTGCTTTTTATTTCAAAAAGTAAATTTTCAATATTTTTTACACCATCTGAACTATCTTTTGACATCTTACGAATTTCATTTGCAACTACTGAAAACCCTTTTCCTAATTCACCTGCTCTTGCAGCTTCTATAGAAGCATTTAATCCCAAAATGTTAGAAGTTTTGGCCACACCGTTTATGAAATTCAAAATATTATTTGTTTTCTCCACCTCTGTGCGAATGTTATTCACTAAATTTTTAAGATCATTTTCCTGGGATGAAAGTTGTTCCGAAGATGCTGCTAATTCTTCAACTGCGGCTGAAGTTTGTTCCGATGCCATTGCTACATTATTGGCCATATTTATTATATTCTCACGATTATCCAGAGAAATTGCAAGTCCCATTGCACCTACTATATTACCTTGTTCATCCCTTATAGGCGTTGAAGATGACCTATATGTGAATCCAATTGCACTGGCTGGTACTACTGCTGAAGCAGGTTTTCCTGTATGTATTGCCTTATATGGAGAATCTACCTCTGGAATAATAGAATCTATTACACTTTCTGGAATTTTGATTTTTTCACCAGATAAAATAGCAACATACTTTTCTGTATCAGTTATGGTTAAAGCACAATCTATGGGAACAATGTCTTGAAATTCTTTTAAATGTTTTATAAGTGTAGCTATATCTCCATCTTCGTTTCTCTCTGCTGCTTTTTTATCTTTAGCCTGTTCATTCATAAAATTTACCTCCGTATTTTATTATTATATAATTTTTGCCACTTCTGTAATTTCATTAGTACATTCACTTAATTGTTGTGCAGAAGCAGTGACCTCTTCAGTTGAAGCTGCTTGTGAATATGATATTTCAGCAGTTTCATTTACCTTGCTTTGTAATTCTTTAGATATATCACTAATGCCGTCTAACAATTCCTTTACACCTGTTACTGCTTTACCACTTTCTAATGACATTTTTTAAATTTCAGTTGCAACAACCTATAATTATTTCTACATAAATTAATAAATGATTTTATGACGTATATTGCTGAAAATGTAGACTGTTCTCAATAAGTATTATATGACTTAATATTCTTTTATTCAACATATTTTCTGTATAAATGACAACATATATGTAAAAATAGATAAAGTTGATAAATTATCATCATAATATTATAATTTAATTATAATACAAATTAAGTTTTAAATATTTCATTGTATTGGATAAATAAATAGTAAGAGGAGAAATGAAAAATGGCTTATAAAGATTTAAGACAATTTCTAGAACTATTAGAAAATGAAGATCAACTAATAAGAATTAAAGAACAGGTTATGCCAGAACCTGACTTGAGTGCAATAGGAAAAGCTGCTCCTGATATGGAAAATGGTCCTGCAGTTATGGTAGAAAATATTAAAGGTTATAATAACAGTGTAGTTTTAAATGTACACGGATCATGGCAAAATCATGCACTTATGTTGGGCCTTCCTAAAAACACACCTATTAAAGAACAATTTTTTGAATTAGATAAAAAGTGGTCAAGCTATCCAATAAAACCTGTATGGGTTGAAAACGCACCTATTAAGGAAGTTAAGATTACTAAGGATATTAATCTTTTCGACATACTTCCACTCTTTAGAGTTAATAAATTTGATGGTGGTTTTTATTTATCAAAAGCATTAACAGTAAGCAGGGATCCTGAATTTCCTGATGACTTTCAAAAACAAAATGTAGGTACATATAGGCTTCAGGTTAAAGGTAAAGATTTATTGGGAATTCAGCCACTACCTTTTCATGATATAGCAATTCATCTAAAAAAAGCAGAAGAACGAAATGAACCTTTACCTGTGGCAATATGTATTGGGAACGATCCAATCATTAATCTTATGGCAAGCACTCCTATAGAATATGCTCAATCAGAATATGAATTTGCAGGAGCTCTGAAAGGTGAACCTATTGAACTAACTAAAAGTGAACATGGTAACTTGGATATTCCAGCTAGAAGTGAAATTGTTTTAGAGGGATATATATTACCTCGATCTCGAAAAGTTGAGGGTCCTTTTGGAGAATTTCCAGGGAGTTATTCTGGTGCTAGACTACAGCCAGAAATAAAAATACATACTGTTACTTATCGATCAAATCCTATTTTTGAAAACTTATATATAGGAAAACCGTGGACGGAAGTTGATTATTTAGTTGCACTAAATACAAGCCTTTCACTATATAAGCAAGTTAAGAGAGATTTTCCTGAAGTGGTTGCTATAAATGCAATGTATACACATGGCATTGGCGTTATTATTTCAACCAAATCAAGATTTGGAGGATATGGTAAAGCAGTGGCAATGAGACTTTTATCTACACCACATGGAATGCCTTATTCAAAAATAGTTATCGTAGTTGATGAAACTGTTGACCCATTTAATTTGGAACAAGTTATGTGGGCTATAACTACTAGGGTTAGAGCAGATAAAGATGTAGTTCTTATACCTAATGCACCAGGTATGCTTTTAGATCCTTCATCAGAGCCTCCTGGAATGCATACAAAACTTATCATTGATGCTACTACTCCAGTTGCCCCGGATACATCTAGAGATATAAATATGTTAGATGTACCTGAAAAATCTGATTACTGGTTTGAATATTTAAAAAATCTAATAAAGAATTCAAAGGAGAATAAATAATGATTTGTCCAAGATGTGATTCTAATACAGTAAAATTATTAACAAAAGCACCTGTAGATAATGCTTGGGAAGTATATATATGTGAAACTTGTTGTTTTTCATGGAGATCAACTGAAAGTGAAGACATTACAGATCCAGATAAATATGATAAAAGATTTAAAATAAATCCCGATAAAATTAAATTTCTTAATGAGGTACCAACAATTCCAGAATTAATTAAAAAAAAGGATTGTGACTGTATAAATGATACGAATAAATAAAACACTTAATCGTATAAATTTAAACCTTATAGCTGTTGAAATGGGTAAAGATATATGTATAATTTTATCAGGTGGCAAATCACACCTTGGTGCTGTAACAATAAGCGCAAAAAATTTAGACTCAAAAACATTTATTTTCGAAGAACATAAGGAACATGTTCTCACAGAAAAGTTGGATAAAATATTGAAAAAACGATATTCATATAACTTTGTTATATGCTGTGGAATACACTTTGATAATATAATACAACAAGAAATAGACGATATAACTGATTTATCCTGCAAAATGATAGAAGAATTATGCTCGAAATTAAAATCAAAGGGATAAGTCTCATAAAATGGGGGCGATAGTTATTGAAATTGTGGTTGCAATTACAGGTTCAACCGGAACCATTTATGCAATAAGATTACTTGAAGCATTAAAAAATATTAAAAATGCAAATACTCATCTTATTATGAGCAAATGGGCTAAAAAAAATTTACAAATAGAAACTGATTATTCATTAGACTACGTTGAAAGTTTATCCACTCATGTATATGGTCACAATGAGTTAGATGCAAGAATATCAAGTGGATCATTTCTTACTGATGGAATGGTAATTTTACCTTGCAGTATGAAAACACTTAGTTCAATTTCAAATGGCTTTGATGATAATCTTATTTCCAGATCTGCTGGTGTAATGATTAAAGAAGGCAAGAAATTAGTATTGTGTCCCAGAGAAACACCTCTAAGTCCAATTCATTTAGAAAATATGCTTAAATTATCAAGAATTGGAGTCAGAATAGTTCCACCAATGCCAGCATTCTATAATAAACCACAGAGCATTGATGATATTATAAATCATCATGTAATGAAAGTATTAGACCAATTTGGCATTATATATGATAAAGCAAAAAGATGGGATGGTATATGATTTTTTTCCAAGCAAATAAATATGTTATTTACCATTGAATTATTTAGTTAAAATTGTAATAGACTGATTTTGAGTTCCACACAATAACTGTTGTGTGGAACTCATGTTTTTATGACCTATCCTTTATAAGGTTTAGACTATACCTTATTAATAGCAATACAATTATTTGAATTTCACCTTTAAAATAAAAAATAATTTAATGTCATACATGATGTGTTATTTATATCAGTAGTCTCCAAATTGCCATTTATACACTAATTCCAAACAAATTAAAATCCCCGTAATCCGTTAAGACTACAGGGTTTAGCTTTGGTGCACCTAAGAGGATTCGAACCTCCGGCCCACGGTTTAGGAAACCGTTGCTCTATCCGACTGAGCTACAGATGCATATCATTTACCTCAATATCTTATATCAATTTGTACATAATGTCAATATTTTGAGGTAAATTAAAAACACACTCTATATTATTAGTTCCTTTATATATAAATTATTTGTGCTTCTAAGGTCCACAAATTCTGAACCATCTAACAAAAGTGGAGCTTGTAAGTTATTAGGATCTACCTGAATTATTTTACATACCCTACCGTCACTAAGCAAAACACTTTCACCCATATAAAAATTCACAATATGGCTTATAAACACCTTACAGTATTCAAAATCCAATTTTCCCATCTCATCTTTTTGAACTATTTCTAATGCTTCAAAAGGCGCCTTCTTTTCTCTATAGGACCTTTTTGAATTAACTGCATCAAAAATATCTGCTATTGCTACAATCTTTGCAAATTTAGGAATCTTATCTGATTTCAAACCAAATGGGTAACCAGAACCATCACCTCTTTCATGATGCAAAAGTATTCCTGTACTCACTGATTTATCTAGGAAGGGAATTCTATTAACACAATTATATCCAAGTACTGGGTGTGACTTCATTTCCTTAAGTTCATTTCCAGTTAGTGACCCATGCTTTGACAAAATTTTTTCATTTATTTTTACTTTACCAAAATCATGCAAAATTGCACTATATGCTAATAAATTAAGCTGGACTTCATCAAGATTAAGCCATCTTCCAAGAATCAAGCTTATTGCGGAAACGTTAACACTGTGCCTGTATATAGTATCCTCTCCACTACCATTGAGTACAATGTTTTTTATAACATTACTAGCTGGATCTAATTCACTTTTAACCTTCACTGCGAAGTTTCTAAGATCATCTATTCCTGAAATCTGAATATTTTCCATTCCCCTGAAAAGTATGTGCAAATCACCTGTAAGTTCATTAAAACTTCCTTCAAGCCGTTCCATTTCTTGTTTTTTTACTTGATTTTTGTCTGGCTCAGTATATATATCTATCTTGTCGTAAAAATATATTTGTTTCAATTTTTTAATAGCCTGTTCCGTAATTGGAATTCCCTCTGCAATTAATATCTTACCTTCACACATAATATCCTTAGCTGATATCATTCCTACTTCTAAATCGTTTACGCCCATTTCCATTTTTTCTTCTTCCATAGTTATACCCC